>Ga0157370_10000152_pt1 | contig 85001 bp, 75 predicted proteins | sample C35metaG_FD_113463 | JGI IMG/M metagenome (GOLD analysis project Ga0157370, IMG submission 113463) | Corn rhizosphere microbial communities from Kellogg Biological Station, Michigan, USA - C3-5 metaG | ecosystem: Host-associated > Plants > Roots > Rhizosphere > Soil | place: USA: Michigan...
AATTTGGGTCATGGCCAAGCCGACCACCGTCAAGATCAAGCTCGTCAGCTCGGCCGACACCGGCTTCTTCTACGTCACCAAGAAGAATCCGCGGAACCAGACCGAGAAGATGTCCTTCAAGAAATACGACCCCGTCGTGCGCAAGCACGTCGAGTTCAAGGAAGCCAAGATCAAGTGACCTGACGCGCGGCAGCAGCCGCGCGACTGGTCATCCCGGCGGAAGCCGGGATCGCAGGAGATTAAGGGCGGTCGGCTTAGCCGGACCGCCCTTTTTGCATGTCCGATATCCCGCCGTCATTGCGAGGCGCGCAGCGACGCGGCAATCCAGTTCCTCCTACGCGGGCCTGGATTGCTTCCCCCGGCTTTCGCCGGGGTCGCAATGACGATTCCCCTTTGCGCCGGCCGCCTGCGTTCAGGCCGCGGCGAGCAGCCGTTCCGCCTGAGCCCGGGCCTCGTCGGTAACTTCGGCACCCGACAGCATCCGCGCGATTTCCTCACGCCGCTCATTCGCATCGAGCCGGTGAATGCCGGTGCGCGCGACCAGCCCGTCGGAGCTCTTGCGGATAAGCCAATGCCGGTCGGCGCGCGCCGCCACCTGCGGGCTATGCGTCACGACCAGGATCTGCGCACGGCTGGCCAGCCGTGCGAGCCGATCGCCGATCGCGGCCGCGACCGCGCCGCCGACGCCGCGATCAACCTCGTCGAAGATCATCGTCCCCGCCCCGCCCTCCTCAGCCAGGGCAACCTTGAGCGCGAGAATGAAACGCGACAATTCGCCGCCGCTCGCAATCTTGACCAAGGGCGCAAACGGCGCCCCCGGGTTGGTCGAGACCTCGAACTCGACGCGGTCGCGTCCGCCAGCACCCCAGTTCGCCTCGGGCAATGTCTCGATCATCGTGCGGAAACGGGCGGCGTCGAGCTTCAAGGGCAGGAGCTCGGCCGCCACCGCCGCGTCGAGCCGTTCCGCCGCCGCCCGGCGTGCCGCAGTAAGCGTCTCGGCTTCGGCGAAATAGGCTGCGCGCGCCTCGGCACGTTCCTTCTCCAGCGCCGCCAATCCTTCCCCGCCGGCCTCGATCCGCGCAAGCCGGCCACCCAATTCCTCCGCCAGCGCGGCCAGATCGTCGGGCTCGACCCGATGCTTGCGTGCGAGCGCGCGCAGATCGAACAAGCGGGTTTCCATCGCCTCCAGCCGGGCGGGATCGAAAGCGAAGGCGGCGCGCGCCTCGGCCAGCCGATCCTCCGCCTCTGAGGCCTCGATCACCGCACGATCGATCGCCGCCAGCACCTGCGCCAGGGTCTCATGCTCGCCCGCCAGCCGGTCAAGCCGGCGCGCGGCTTGGCGCAACAAGGCCAGCCCGCCTTCGGAGCCCTCGATCAGGGCTGCCGCGGTCTCCAGCTCGTCGGCCAGCCGTGCGCCCTTCTGCATCGTCGCGCGCGCCTCGGCGAGCTGGGCTTCCTCGCCAGGCTCGGGCGCGGCGGTCTTCAGTTCGGACACCGCATGTTCGAGCCATTCGCGGTCGCGCGCGGCATTTTCGAGATCGGCCGCCGCCTCCGCCAGCGCGTCCTCCGCCGCGCGCCAGCGGGCGAAGGCGAGCGAGGCCGGCATGGCATCGATCCGCCCGAAGACGTCGAGCAGGAGCCGATGCCCGCGCGCATTGAGCAGGCCGCGATCGTCATGCTGGCCGTGAATCTCGACTAAAGCCGCGCCCAGCGTGCGCAGCAGGCCCGCCGAAGCGGGCTGGTCGTTGACGAAGGCGCGGCTGCCGCCATCGGCGCGGACCGAGCGGCGGATCACCAGCGGCTCGCCCACTTCGACCGTCAGGTCGTTCTCGGCAAGCAAGGCCAGGGCCGCGTGATCGGCCGGAAGCTCGAACGTAGCGGCCACGCTCGCCTGCGTTGCGCCTTGGCGGACAAGCCCCGTATCGGCGCGCACGCCCAGCGCGAGGCCAAGCGCGTCGAGCAGGATCGATTTGCCCGCCCCCGTCTCGCCGGTAAGCACGCCGAGGCCAGGCCCGAACTCTAGGTCCAGCGCCTCGATCAGAACAACATCGCGAATGGCGAGACCGGTCAGCATCGCGACCGTGATAGCGCGGCAAAAGCGCCCGCGGTAGCGGGCGCGATACGGTTCAGGCGGCCGTCGACTTCTTGGCCTTCTTGGCGGCCTTCTTGCTTTCCCTGACCGCTTTCTTGTTGTCCGCGGCCGAGCCCGGCGTCATGCCGACCTCGTTCTTCTGGATCAGGCTATAAGCGCGCTGATACCAGTCGCTGCCTGGGAAGTTGCTCCCGAGAACCGCGGCATTCTTGCGCGCTTCGTCGGGCACGCCCAGCTCGAGATAGGATTCGGTCAGCCGCAGCAGCGCCTCGGGCACGTGGCTGGTGGTCTGATAATTGTCCACCACCTTGCGGAAGCGATAGGTCGAGGCCAGCCATTCGTGGCGACGCTGATAGAAGCGGCCGATATCCATCTCGCGCCCGGCAAGATGGTCGTTGATCAGGTCGACCTTCAGGCTCGCGTCGGCGGCATATTTGGAATCGGGGTAACGGCGGATCAGCTCACCCATCGCGTCGAGCGCCTGCTGGGCGGTCTTCTGGTCGCGATTCACGTCGCCGATCTGCTCGTAATAATCCACGCCGATGAGGTACATGGCGTAGGGCGCATCCTTGTTGCCCGGATGGATCGAGAGGAAGCGCTGCGCGCTGTCGATCGATTCGGTATAATCCTGCGCCAGATAATGGCTGAACGCGCTCATCAGCTCGGCCCGCCGCGCCCAGATCGAATAAGGATGCTGGCGCTCGACCTCGTCGAACAGCACCGCCGCGATCTTGAAGCGCTTCTTGTCGAGCTGGTCCTTGGCCGCGTTGTAAAGCGTCTCCACGTCACGCGCGACGTAGCGGTTATTCTCTTTCTTGGAGCGCTTGGCCGCGTCGTCGGCATGGGCCGCCGGCGCAACCAGAAGAGCGGAAGCAAGGCTCGCGGCAAGCGCGGTGCGGAGGCGGAAGAAGCGCATAGACGCGGACCTTTAGACGAGCGCCGGACGCGCGGGAAGTGCCATGAGGCGGGACGATAGGAAGCGGAAGCTTGCCCGTAGATGAAGCAAGGTGCGGCTCAGCCGATCCGCTCCGCATTGTCCGGCGGCCCGCTCTTCTTCTTGGGCTCGCCGAGCTGCGGCTTGAGGCCGAGCGAGATGAGCAGCGAGCTCGAAACGTAGATCGAGCTGTAGGTACCGACGATCACGCCCAGCATCATCGCCGCGGTGAAACCGCGCAGCACCGGACCGCCGAACGCCAGCAACGCGCCCAATGCAAGCAGGATGGTGAGCGATGTCATGACGGTACGCGGCAGCGTCTCGTTGACCGAAAGGTCGATCAGCGCGCGCATGTCCATCTGGCGATATTTGCGCATATTCTCGCGGATACGGTCGTCGATCACGATCTTGTCGTTGATCGAATAGCCGATGATGGTCAGCACCGCCGCAACGATGTTGAGATCGAAATCGAGCCGCGTCAGTGCGAAGAAGCCGAGCGTTACCAGCACGTCGTGGAAGATCGCGACGAAGGTCGAGACACCGAACTGCCATTCGTAGCGGATCCACGAAAAGACCGCGATGCCGAACACGGCGAGGAAGACCGCGAGCAGACCGTGCTGGACCAGCTCGCCCGAGACCTTGCCCGACACGGTCTCGGCACGATTGAAGATCACGCCCGGATATTTGGCCGCGAGCGTGCCCTGCACGCTCTTCACCAGCCGATTGGTCGCGCCTTCGTCGGTTGCGGTCGGCAACGGCAGGCGGATCGAATAGGTGTTGGCATCACCGAACGTCGACAGCGACGCCTCGCCGACGTGCAGTTGACCGATATCGTGGCGCAGCACGTCTTCTCGCGGCGGCGTCTGGAAACGCGCCTCGATCATCACGCCGCCCTTGAAATCGACGCCGAAATTGAGGCCGCGCACGCCAACCAGCACCGCCGCCGCAACCGTAAGGATCGCGGTGAGGCCGAACGCCCAGGCGCGTAAGCGGACGAAGCCGATATTGGTGTTGTCGGGGATGAGCTTGAGGAGGCGCATCAGATATGGATCTCCGTGGGCCGATTGCGCTTGATCCAGCCGGCGGTGAGCATGCGGGTGAAGGTGACCGCGGTGAAGACCGAGGTGCAGATGCCGATCAGCAGCACGACCGCGAAGCCCTTGATCGGGCCCGAGCCCAGCACAAGCATGATCAGGCCGGAAATGGCGTGGACCGTATTCGCCTCGAAGATGGTGCGGCTGGCTTCCTTATAGCCAAGCTCGACCGACTGGACGATGCCCCGTCCGCGCCGTCTTTCCTCGCGGATGCGCTCGTTGATCAACACGTTGGCGTCGACCGCGGTGCCGATGGTGAGCACAAAACCGGCAATGCCAGGCAAGGTGAGCGTGCTGCCAAGGAGAGCCATCACCGCAAGGATGACGAAGATGTTCAGCACCACCGCCAGGTTCGCATAGACGCCGAAGCGGCCATAGGTAACCAACATGAACACGATCACGGCGACCGAGGCGATGACCGAGGCGATGACGCCGGCGTGAATTGAGTCGGCGCCGAGCTGCGGTCCGACCGTGCGCTCCTCGATCACTTTCAAAGCCACCGGCAATTTGCCCGACCTGAGCGCGATCGCGAGCTGGGTGGCGCTGTCGGTCGTGAAGCTGCCGTGGATGATGGCGTTGCCGCCCAGGATCGGCTCGTCGATGCGCGGCGCGGACAGGACCGAGCCGTCGAGGATCATCGCGAATTGCTTGCCCGCATTCTCCTGCGTGGCGCGCGCGAACTTCTTGCCGCCCGAGGCATTGAACTTGAGCTCGACGGCGGGCTGGCCATTCTCGTCCTTGCCGAGATTGGCATTGATCAGGTCGTCGCCGGACAGGACCACGCGGCGGCTGACCGCGATATAATGCGGCGGGCCGTTGGGCGGGCTCAGATCGGGATAAGGCACCGCCTCGTCGCCCGGCGGCGCATGGCCGGCGGTAAGCGTCGACGAATCGACGTTCATGTCGACCATCTTGAATTCAAGCTTGGCGGTCTTGCCGATCAGGGCCTTGAGCTGTTCCGGATGCTGGAAACCCGGCACTTCGACCAGAATCCGTGTCGCGCCCTCCCCCTGGATCGTCGGCTCCTTGGTGCCGAGCGCGTCGATGCGCGTGCGGACCACTTCGATCGCGGTCTTCATCGCATTGTCGATGCCGGCGTTGATCCCCGCCTGGGTGGGCGTCATCACGACGCGAGTTGAATCGACCACCGCGACATTCCAGTCGCGCTGGCCACCTAGGCCGACGGGCTGTGTCTGCGCACGCGCGCGCTCGACCGCGGCGTCGAGCTGGGTCACGTCGCGTACGAAGAAGGACAATTGGCCGTTGCTGGTCGAGATGTCGCCGATCGCGATCTTGGTGTCGCCGCGCCGCATCTCGGTACGGATCGTTTCCTCCATCTTCTGGAGGTTCTGCTTCACCAGGTCGGCGGTATCGGCTTCGAGCAGCAGATGGCTGCCGCCCGCCAGATCGAGACCGAGGCTGATCCGCGGCATGCCGTCAACATGAAGCTGCTTGGCGATGCGGTCGGGCATCAGGCTGGGAATTGCGAGCGCGACGCCGGCCAGCAGAAGCAGCCAGATCGAGATCACCTTCCAGCGCGGAAAATCGAGCATGTGGGCTTATGCCTTAGTCGTTGGCCGGCGCGTTGAGCGGGCGGATATCGGTGAGCGTGCCCTTGAGCGCGCGGACGCGGACATTGGAGCCGAGCTCCAGCTCGATCTCATCACCGTCGACCTTGACCACCTTGCCGATCAGGCCGCCGCCGGTGACGACCGTGTCGCCCTTCTTGGCGGCATCGATGCGCGCACGCTGTTCCTTCTGCGCCTTGCTCTGCGGTCGCCAGACCAGCAGCCAGAAGATGCCGATGATCAGTATCCACGGAACCGCCAGCGGCAGCAGCGAGGAGATTCCGCCTTGCGGCGCGGCCCCGGCGGCCTGGGCGTAAGCGGGCGAAGCGAACATGTGAAAAGGCCCCAGAAAAAGCTGATGCGCCGCGCGTTTGACCCGCATGTCGGCCGCAGGAAGGCAGCGCGCCTATCACGCTGCGTGGTGGCGAGCAATGCCGCGCTTGCCAAGCGGGGATTCGCCCTCTAGGTGCGCGGGCCTTGGTCGGGGCGTAGCGCAGCCTGGTAGCGCATCAGACTGGGGGTCTGGGGGTCGCAGGTTCGAATCCTGTCGCCCCGACCAGCTTTCCTAATCGAAAGACGGAAACCGGCCGGGCGGCACGCAGCGATGCGTGCCGCCCGGATCGTTTTTGGCCGGCAGCTTGCCCCGCACGTAAACTTTTCTGTCTGCCAGATGAACCGAAGGGAACCCGCCCCTTAGGCGCGCGTTTTTTGAGGGCGAGAAATCGCGACTGAACGGGGCGTCGTGCAGCCTGACACGCGCGACGCTCCGTTTTCATAACGCGGTCGGCCGACCCCTTCCCCACGCAACCGTATCGTCCTTGTTCCGTTGTCCGGCGCGGTAAGTTGCGTCTGTATCCGTGTCGCGTTCGCGTGCCTGGGCCGCAGGCCAGCTTGCTCCTTTTGTCAGGTAAAGGGAATCAAGTCATGAAGTGGCTCTATGGCCTTGCCGCGACCGCGGCGGGACTCGCTGCCGTCCCGGCATCCGCGGCGGTAACCTTCCACACCTATAATCTCAGCTTCACCGACGGCACGGCGATCGTCGCACCGGATCACGGACGTCGTGCGCCCGGAGAATATCAGGACACTTATGTGTTCACGCTCGATCAGGCCGGGACCTTCTCGGGGTCTTTGACGACGCAGGAACTGCTGAACCCCGCAGGCCATGTCGTCAGCGACATCGATTTCGGCAACTCGCTCGACGGCGTATCGATCGACGGCAATACGCCGTTCACGCTGCCGCCCGGCGGCGGATCGGCCCTTGAAGTCGTCAATCTCGGCAGCACCGCGTTGGCGGCGGGCATACACAAGCTGATCGTGAACTATACGGTGGTGAAGGCGGGCGGCGGTAATGCCGCGACCTATGCCGGCGCCGTGAATTTCGCGCCGGCCGTCGGCTCCGTGCCGGAGACTGCGACCTGGGCGATGTTCGTTGCGGCCTTCGGTCTGGTCGGCACCAGCCTGCGCATGCGTCGCAAGCCGCGCGTCAGCTTCGCCTGACGGCAATCCGACTTGGTATCCGGGCGGGGCGCAGCGATGCGCCCCGCCCGGATCGTTTCATTATCGGTTTCGGCGAGGATTGGCCCAGCCTAGTCGAATTCGAAGCCGCAATGCCGGCATCGTTCGAGCGGAACGAGCGGCTGGCGCAGCATCGGAAAGTCCGAATAAGGCGCCTCGGCATAAGGCGAGGCATGGCAGCGCGGGCAGCGCAGACGGGCACGAAGGAATTTCTCGAGGAATGTGCCGAGCCCGAGCAGGGCCACGCCCGCCCAGCCGAAGAGATCGCCCCGCCCGCTTCCGAACAGGATCAGCGCAAGCACCCCGCACAGCACGAGCAGGCGCGGCGTCGCCATCAGCCTCCAGCGCGGGCGCATGATCCTCCCCTGCATCCCCGGGGCGAGATCATATCATAAACCGTAAAGCGCGGGGCTTCATTTCGCCCCGCGTCGCGGAGTCGGGCCGGTCGAACGGGCGGCGCGCGGCTTCCACGCGCCGCCCCGATCGGTCAGGCGAATGCGACCTTCGCCGCGCGGCGGCGCATCGCACTGCCGACCAGGCCGAAGCCGCCGAGCATCAATGCCCAGCTCGCCGGCTCGGGCACTGCTCCCGCGTTGAAGGTGGTGACCAGCGCCTGGTTGTAGGGGCCGTAGCCGCCCGTATCGTCGCCTACGATGCGGGCAATGGAGCCGGTGCCGGCATCTTCCTGGAAGAAGGTGTTCTCGCCGACCGTGTGGGTCGCGTCATGGACGGTCACGTCCATCAGCAGGCTGCCCATCGAGGGATCATAAACGAACGACTGGCCGCTGAAGCTGAGCTTGCCGCCGGTCAACGCACCGCCGATCGTGAACGTGCCCCAATCGGCCAGAAGCTGGCTCTGGTTGCCGGCCCGGTCGCCGGTGATGGTCGCGGTGTTCTTGCTGCTCAGATAGAAGCTGATGTCATAGCTGGCGGAATCGATCGAGTTGGTGCCGTTGCGCGAAAAAGCTTCGGTGAAGCTTGCGCCGCTGATGCGGACCGCGCTCGTGAACGCCGAGCCGTTATAGATTTCCTGATACCAGCCGAGCCCATCGCTCGCACCGCAGGAGAAAGGCCAGCAATTGCCGTAATTGGGCTGCGGTGTACCGACCGTCAGATCGGCGGCGAAGGCCGGAGCTGCCGCGATCGCGCTCGAAAGGAGAAGGGCCGAAAGGCCAAGACGCTTAAGCATATCTGTCCCCACAAGGCAGCCGCGGCCGCCGAATATCCGAGGGGACGAAGAATACGCCTTACCTGCCGACCGCTCCCCCCAAAACGCGATTCGACGCAAGGTGAATGGCAGGTTTACAATTCGCTGTCTCAAAAAATGAAGGTAAATGCGTAGGTTCCGGCCGAACCATGCCGGCGGCGAACGCGGTTGGGTCAGCCGTCGCGCCATTCCTTCAACTTGCCCGCAATGATCTGCCCGTGGGGACGCGCCTTCTGCGCGAATTGCATCAGCGCGATGCCATCTTCCCGCGTCAGCGTATCGCCGCTTTCATATTTCATCGCGATGTCGCGCAGCACGATCCCGTCGGCATAGGTGAGCGCGGAAGGAAAGACGCTGCGGATCACCTCGACCTGCGCATCCGAAAGCCGGCGGTCCGCGCCGCCTTGCTCCAGGGCGGCCGGCACGTCGAAACCAAGCTGATCGGATGCGGGCAGGAAGCGGTTGATCGTCCGCACCGCCACGTCGTTCCTTTCATGGAACAGCTTGCGCGTTTCGGCATCGATCGGCGCCATCGCGGGGACCAGATCGGGCAGACGGTGGACCAGCGCATCCGCGATCACCGATCCGAATTCGACGCCGAACAGGCGATTGACGTAGAGCAGGAAATCGAGCTCAGCGGCGGTGAGCGACCGGTTCACCGTCCCAACCTCCGCCACGCCCTGCGCTTCGACCAGATCCCATAGGCCGAGATGTTCGAAAAACGTCCGGATCGCCGAGCGGCGCAGCGCGGAATAATTGAAGAGCGCGAAGCGGACGCCCTGCGCATCCAGCGCCTGCAATATGTTCGCCGCATAAATCGCATCGACGTCATGCTCGGCGAATTCGCGGATGTCGCCGAAGAAGCCGCGGCGCTTCACCGATTGCTGATAGGCCGAATTCAATTTCTCGAACGGCTCGCGCACGAACAGGACGATCTCGAAATCGAATTCGGACTCATAAGCGCGATGCCGGTCGAGGAATTCGTCGAACCGGTGGAACAGATTCTCGTTTGAGAAGACGATCGTGCCGCAGTCCTGCGCGGTGCGCGCGATCGGGATAACCTGACCCTCGAACCAGTTTTCCACGTCGAGATTGCCCGACGTGACCTCGCCGCGGCGCGCCTGATCCACGGCGACATGGTCGGGATAGAGGACGCCCGCCGCGCGGAGCAGGTCCTGATTGCGTGCCAGCGCCGCCTGGATTGCGGACGAGCCGGTCTTGCCGTGCCCGATATGAAGGACGATCTTCTTCCTGCCGTTCATGCCCCCGACGTTCCTCAACGCCGCCGCGCGGTGAGGAAATAATCGAGCGCCAGGTTCGACGAGAGCACGAAGCCGGTCCGCGGATCGAAGGACAGGCCGGTCGTGTCGATCACCTCGAGCCCCGCTTGCTCGACAAGCGCGCAGAGTTCGTCCGGGGTCAGGAACTTGTCGTGATCGTGCGTACCCTTGGGCACCATGCCAAAGCCCTCGCCGACCGTGATCAGCGCCAGCTTGGACAAAGGCGTGCGGTTGGGCGTGGACAGGATCAGCAACCCATCCTGCCCAAGCGCTCCCGCCAGACCGCCGATGAACGCGGCCGGATCGGCGACATGCTCGACCACCTCCATCGACACGACCAGATCGAAATGCGCACCCGACAGGCTTTCGATTCCCCCCGCGCGATAGTCGATCGACAGCCCCTGCCCGGTGGCATGGTGCCGCGCCGCCGCGATATTCTCGGGCGCGGCGTCGAGCCCCGTCACCGCCGCGCCGAGCCGCGCGAGCGGTTCGGAGAGCAGCCCCGCACCGCAGCCGACGTCGAGTGCGCTTTTGCCCCGGAGCGGATGCCGTTCGCGCGGATCCATATCCCACGCTTCGTCGATCCGCGCACGCAGATAGGACAGACGCGCCGGGTTCAATCGGTGCAGCATCGCCGACGACCCCTTCGGATCCCACCAGTCGGCGGCGAGCTTGCCGAAAAAGGCGGCTTCGTTGGGATCGATCGTGGCGGTGGTCATGGGCATCGCCTTACCAAGCAGGTGCGCGACCTGAAAGATTTCCTTGTTCCAGGCTCGCTTGCCTTCGCCGGGGCGCGCGGCTAGCAGGCTGGCCTGCGCGTCGGCACGCGCTTTCCCGCAATTTAATTACAAAGACCTCACCCTCATGGCACGTATCGTGATGAAGTTCGGCGGCACCTCGATGGCCGGGATCGAACGCATTCGCAACGTGGCGGCCCGGGTCAAACATGAGGTCGATCAAGGGAATGAGGTCGCGGTCGTCGTCTCGGCGATGGCGGGCGAGACCGATCGCCTGGTCAATTTCTGCCGCGAAGCGAGCCCGCTCTACGATCCGCGCGAATATGACGTGGTTGTCGCCAGCGGCGAGCAGGTGACGAGCGGATTGCTCGCGATCACGCTCCAGGCGATGGGCGTGAAAGCCCGCTCCTGGCTCGGCTGGCAATTGCCGATCGCGACGTCGGACGCGCATGCGTCCGCGCGCATCGCCAATATCGACAGCGACAAGATCGGCGAGGCGATGTCCAGCGGCGAAGTCGCCGTGATCCCAGGCTTCCAGGGCGTGACCGAGGAAGGCCGCGTCTCGACGCTCGGCCGCGGCGGTTCGGATACCAGCGCGGTCGCGGTCGCCGCGGCGATGAAGGCCGATCGCTGCGACATCTACACCGACGTCGACGGCGTCTACACCACCGACCCGCGCATCGTGCCCAAGGCGCGCAAACTCCAGTACGTCACCTATGAGGAGATGCTCGAGCTCGCCTCGGTCGGCGCCAAGGTGCTGCAGACCCGCTCGGTGGGACTGGCGATGAAGGAGAAGGTCCGCGTCCAGGTCCTCTCCTCGTTCGACGCCCCCGGCAACGACCCCACCCCCGGCACGATGATCGTGGACGAAGACGAGATCGAAGGAAGCAAGATGGAACGCCAGCTCATCACCGGCATCGCCCACGACAAGAACGAGGCGAAGGTCACGCTGACCGCCGTGCCCGACCGGCCCGGCGCGGTCGCGAGCATCTTCAGCCCGCTCGCCGATGCCAATATCAACGTCGACATGATCGTGCAGAACGTCGCGCACGACACGGGATCGACCGACGTCACCTTCACCGTGCCCGGCGCCGAGCTGGCACGCGCGCTCGATGTGCTCACCAGGTCGCAGGAAGCGATCGGCTTCCAGCAGCTGATCCACGACAACACCGTCGCCAAGATCTCGGTCGTGGGCGTGGGCATGCGCAGCCATGCCGGCGTCGCCGCGCAGATGTTCAAGGCGCTCGCCGATCGCGGCATCAACGTGCTCGCGATCACCACCAGCGAGATCAAGGTCTCGGTCCTGATCCACGAGGATTATACCGAACTTGCGGTGCGCGTGCTGCACACCGCCTATGGGCTGGATTCGACCGACGACGCAGCCTGAACCGATCTAGCCCTCTCCCGCTTGCGGGAGAGGGTTGGGTGAGGGCCTTCTTCTTGCTACTGGCCCATCATGACCAGCACTAATGCCGAGCTACGCTCGGCCCCTCATCCCGGCCCTCTCCCGCAAGCGGGAGAGGGAGTATCCCACCCCCGTACCGATGCTCTGATGCGCCGCGGCGCCGCATTCCTCGGCACGCGCCATGCGATCATGGCGGGCGCGATGTCGTGGGTTTCCGAGCGTCACCTCGTCTCCGCCATCTCGAATGCGGGTGGGTTCGGCGTGATCGCATGCGGCGCGATGACACCGGCTTTGCTCGATGCCGAGATCGCCGCGACCAAGGCGCTCACCGACAAGCCGTTCGGCGTAAACCTGATCACGATGCATCCCAATCTGTTCGAGCTGATCGACGTCTGTACCAGGCATCAGGTCGGCCATGTCGTGCTTGCGGGCGGGCTGCCGCCGGCGGGCTCGCTCGATCGGATCAAGGGATCGGGCGCCAAATTGCTCTGCTTCGCGCCCGCGCTGGCGCTCGCCAAGAAGCTGATCCGCTCGGGCGTGGATGCGCTCGTGATCGAGGGGATGGAAGCCGGTGGCCATATCGGTCCGGTCTCGACCAGCGTGCTCGCGCAGGAGATGCTGCCCGAAATCGCCGATCAGCTCCCGGTGTTCATCGCGGGCGGCATCGGCCGGGGCGAGCTGATCGCAGGCTATCTGGAGATGGGGGCCGCGGGCGTCCAGCTCGGAACGCGCTTCGTCTGCGCCAACGAATGTATCGCGCACCCCAATTTCAAGAAGGCCTTCATCCGGGCCTCGGCGCGCGATGCGATCGCCTCGGTCCAGATCGACCCGCGCCTGCCCGTGATCCCGGTGCGCGCGCTCAAGAATGCGGCGGGCGAGCTGTTCACTGCGAAACAGCGCGAGGTCGCGCAGCTTCTCGACGAGGGCAAGGTTGAGATGGCCGAGGCCCAGCTCCAGATCGAACATTATTGGGCAGGCGCGCTCCGCCGCGCGGTGATCGAGGGCGACGTCGAGCATGGTTCGGTCATGGCGGGCCAATCGGTCGGCATGGTTACCAAGGAAGAACCCGTGACCGACATCATCGCCAGCCTGCTCGACGAGGCCGAAGCCGCCCTCGCACGGCGCTGAATTCCTCAAAAGACGTCATTGCGAGAAGCAAAGCGGCGAAGCGATCCAAGCCCGCGCTAAGGACTAGGATTGCTTCGCTACGCTCGCAAGGGACGACCGTTAGGATGCGCTCCGCTTGCCCTGAGCCAGCCGCCAGAGCGTCTGCACGCCCTGCCAGGCCCAGACCGCTCCCACCGCCACGATGCCGATCTTGAGGGCCAGATTGACCGAATTGGCAAGGTCAGCAGCCTGCGCGGCGGGCATCGAGAGCGGCACCACCACCGCCCAGGGCGGTCCGGCGCGGTAGAGCGCCGCGACCAGCCCCAGCCCTACCAATGTCGTGACCACGGCCAGCGCGCCGCGCACCAACCGCCAGCCCGGCCGTACCCAGTCGATGATGTTTTCGACAAGGCGGACCGCCAGCAGCGCCAGTACCGGCCAGTAGAATTGTGCGAAGATCGGCGCCGGCTCCATCCGGAATTCGCTGTTGCCATTAGTCCAGGGCAGATGGATCAGCCCGATCCACCACAGGATCGCGAGCCCGTTGGCAGCGACCTCGAAAGCGGATTCCCACACGCTCTTCGGCGCATCTTCCACCGCCGGCAATTGCTGCGGCGACCATTTCTTCACGTGCTCGGCGGGAAAACCCGTCCGTTCCAGGATCGCGAAGATCACGGTGAGCACGCCGACATTGATCAGCAGCGACATACAGAGGCCGCCCCAGGTCTGCGCCACGATCTGCAGCGGCGTCTGGTTGCCGAACAGGAAGCGCGCGACGCCCGCGGCGATGTCGATTCCGACGATCACCAGCACCACGATCCGCATCACGAACCAGTAGAAGGGGAAAACGTCGGGCCCGATCAACCATTGCGGCTTGCGATATTGCGCCGCCACCACCAGCGGATGGCCGAAATCCTTGAGCGTCGCCGCGGTCTCGGCCTCGGTCAGCGGCCGATCGAGCGCGTCCTCTCTCTCTTCTTGCCGGGTGGCAAGCACGTCGCGCAGCTCGGCGACGATGTCGTCGGCCTTGGCGGCGGGCAGAGCGCGCCGCACCGCATGCAGATAGCGTTCCTGCAAATTAGTCATCGTCATTTCCCTTCGGTCAGGCGCAGGATCGATACGGAGATCGCGTTCCATTCGCCGAGAAGTTCCGCGAGGATCGCCTCGCCATCGGACGAGAGGCGGTAGAAGCGCTTGTTGCGCTTCGCCTCTTCGCGCCATTCGCTGGTGAGCAGCCCCCGCGCCTCCAGCCGCCTGAGCAGCGGATAGAGCGCGCTTTCCTCGATCGGCAGCCCGGCATCCTCGAGGCTCTGGCGCAGCGTATAGCCGTACCGCTCGACCCGGAGCGCTCCCAGCACCGCCAGCACCAGCGATCCGCGCCGAAGCTCGATTCGCAGCTTTTCGAACAGATCCTCTTCGATCGGCACTTGCTATGTCTCACGTGGTGTATGACACATACTGTATGATATACGGGTTATGCAGAGGCAAGTTCATTTTTGCGCCCGGCGCGGAGACAGTTTCCCGCAACGGGATATTGGTCCCCGCCGCTCTATCTGTTAGCCGTGCGGGAAATGGCCACTGCTTCCGCCACGTCCGCCGCGCGCGAAATCCTGACGCGGCTTCACGATGTGATGGCCACACGCGCCAACGCGCAGGCCAAGCTCGACCGCGTGGTCGACATCATCGCCCAGGCACTGCACAGCGAAGTCTGCTCGATCTATCTGCTGCGCGATGGCGAATTGGAGCTGTTCGCGACGCACGGCCTCAACAAGCAGGCGGTGCACGTCACCAAGCTGGCGCTGGGCGAAGGCCTGGTCGGAACGATCGCCGAGAAGAACGAGACACTCAACCTCGACGAGGCAACCAGCCACCCCGATTTCGCCTATAAGCCCGAGACCGGCGAAGAGCTCTTCCACAGCTTCGCGGGCGTGCCGATCGTGCGCGCCGAACGCGCGGTCGGAACGCTCGCGGTGCAACATGCCGATCCGCGCCGTTATGACGATGTCGAGATCGAGGCGCTGCAGACGGTCGCGATGGTGCTGGCCGAGCTGATCGCGGGCGCGGGCCTGATCGACGAAGCCACGGTCCGGGGGTCCGAGGCGCGCGACGCCGGCACCGCGCGGCTGACCGGCCTCAAATTGGTCGACGGCATGGCGGCCGGTTACGCGGTCTTCCACCAGCCGCGCGTGGTGGTCGAACACACTGTCGCCGAGGATATCGAGTTCGAACGCCATCGCGTCTATTCGGCGTTCGACAAGATGCGCGATCAGATCGATCGCATGATGAGCCAGGCCGAATTCGGCGCGGCGGGCGAGCATCAGGACATCCTCGCGACCTACAAGATGTTCGCCTATGACGAGGGCTGGTCGCGCCGGATCAACGCCGCGATCGACAGCGGCCTCACCGCCGAAGCCGCGATCGAGCGCGTCCAGCAGCGCACCCGCATGCGCATGCGCGAGATCGACGATCCCCTGCTCGCCGACCGGATGCACGATCTGGAGGACCTCTCCAACCGGCTGCTGCGCATCGTTTCCGGCCAGCTCGGCACCGCCGCGCAGATGGGCCTGCGCCAGGATTCGATCCTGATCGCGCGCAACCTCGGCCCGGCCGAGCTGCTCGAATATGATCGCCGCCGATTGAAGGGCGTGATCCTGCAGGAAGGCTCGCTCACCAGCCACGTCGTGATCGTGGCGCGCGCGATGGGTGTTCCCGTGCTGGGCCGGGTCCGCGACGCGCGGCGCCAGATCGGCGATGGCGATCTCGTACTGCTCGACGCCAGCCAGGGTGCGGTGTTCGTGCGGCCGACCGCGACGATCGAAGAGGCGTTCGATGCCAAGCTCGCGCTCGGCCAGAAGCGCCGCGCCGAATTCGCGGCGATGCGCGATCTGCCGCCGATCACGCAGGACGGCACGCGCATCACGATGATGGTCAATGCCGGCATGCGCGACGACGTGGCCGCGATCGACACGACCGGCGCGGACGGGATCGGCCTGTTCCGCACCGAATTCGAATTCCTGGTCTCCGCCGAATTGCCCAAGCGCGAGCGCCAGCAGCGCCTCTATCGCGACGTGATGGAGGCGGCGGGCGACAAGCCGGTCATCTTCCGCACGGTCGATGTCGGCGGCGACAAGGTACTGCCCTACATGACCGCGGACGCGGATGCGGCGGATGAGGAAAATCCGGCGATGGGCTGGCGCGCGATCCGCCTCGCGCTGGAACGCGACGCGCTGATGAAGGCGCAGGCGAGCGCGCTGATCGCCGCCGCCGCCGGCCGCACGCTCCACGTCATGTTCCCGATGGTGTCGGAACCGTGGGAATTCGACGAGGCGCACGCTTTGTTCGAAAAACAGCGCGCCGCGACCGCCGCCAAGGGCAAGCAATTGCCGACCGTGATCCGCTACGGCACGATGCTGGAGGTACCGGCGCTGGCCGAAAGCCTCGACATGCTGCTGCCCCGGCTCGATTTCCTGTCGATCGGGACCAACGACCTGACCCAGTTCCTGTTCGCCGCCGATCGCGCGCATCCCAAGCTGGCCGAACGTTACGACTGGCTCAGCCCCGCGATCCTGCGCTTCATTCGGCGCGTGGTGGAGCAGTGCGACGCGGCCGGCGTTCCTGTCGGCGTGTGCGGCGAGATGGGCGGAAAGCCGCTCGAGGCGATGGCGCTGATCGGGATCGGGATCGGTCGGCTTTCGATCACGCCCGCAGCGATCGGCCCGGTCAAGGCGATGGTTCGTTCGCTGCCGCTTCCTGCTCTGCGCGACGCGATGGCGGAACTGCTCGCCGCACCACCCCGCGACATGCGGGCCGCGCTTCTGCGATGGGCGGAAGCGCACGGGGTGCGGATCAGCTAGACCGGATCCCGAACGCCAAAAAGGCCTTGTGATTTGACAGTTAGGCGCCACTGTGCGCCAAGTGTCGAGATAAGATCGTCACCAGGCCGGGGATGACGGGTGAACGGCGAAGACGAGACTTTCGAAGGAACGGCAGCAACGCAGCGTGTCGGCGAAAAGCTGCGCGCCGCGCGTGAAGCGCAAGGCCTGACGGTCGAGGAAATCGCCAACAGCACGCGCATCCCCAAGCGCCACCTGATCATGATCGAAAGCGGCGGCTATGATGGCCTGCCCGCCCCCACTTACAGCGCGGGCTTTATCAAGACGTGGGCGCGACGGTTGGGGCTCGACGGCCAGGCCCTTGCCGATCAGTTCCGCGTCGAAATGGGCGGGGTCTCGGTCGCAACGACCCAGTCGCTCCCCTACGAACCCGCCGATCCGCGCCGCACGCCGCCTGCGGGGCTTGCCTTGCTGGCGCTGCTGGTCGCGGTCGTGGTCGGGCTTGGCTATCTCTATTGGCGCGGCACCGCCGGGCAGCCGAGCGAGATCGCCGCCGCCGCGACCGACATGCCCCCGCCCGCACCGAAAACTTCCCCTGCCCCGGCTCAAACCGTTCCAGCTGCCGCCACGCCGGCCGCCGCAACCGCGCCGCAGCCGACCGGCCCGGTCGTGATCGGCGCGACGCAGGACGTGTGGATCAAGGTGTCGGATAGCGGCAAGACACTCTTCATGAACGTCCTCCACCCCGGCGATCATTTCCAGGTACCGGCCGACGCGGCCGCGCCGCTGATGACCACCGGGCGGCCCGGGAACACCACGGTCATGGTCGGCCAGACCCCGATCCCGCCGGTCGGCAACGCCGACCGCGCCGCCAAGGACGTGTCGCTGAAACCCGCCGACCTGCTCGCCCGTGTCGCGGCCCCGCCGCCCGCCGCGCAGCCGCCCGCGAACGCGACCACGCCGGTCGAGAATAGCGCGGGCACCTAATCGCTTCATCTGTGCGTCAGGCGCGCTATGCTCTGGGCCTGCACGCGCGCCGTTGATCCATTGGAGCAAGCATGACCCGTTTCCGTATCGCCCTCGCCGCCCTGCTCGCCACGGCGGCCTTGCCCGCTTTCGCCGCGGAACCCGGCACGATCGACCAGCGCGTGGACCGGATCGAGAAGCAGTTGAAGGCGGTCCAGCGCAAGGTCTTCCCAGGCGGCGACGCCGCCTTCCATGCGCCCGAAATCGCGCGCCCCGACACGCAGGTGACGGTGGGCCTTCCCGCCAGCACGCCGCTCAACGACCTGACCGCGCGCGTCGACGCGCTCGAAAAGTCGGTCGCACAGCTGACCGGCCAGGTCGAGGAAGAGCAGCATCGGCTCGACCTCCTCTCCCAGCAGTCGGCGCAGGACCGTCAGGAATTCGCGACCCGACTGAAGACGCTCGAGGCCGCTGCGGCGCCCCCCGCCCCCGCCGATGCCGCCGCTCCGGCGCCTGACGACAGTGCCTCCGGCACCGGCCTGCCGCCCAAGGGCACCAAGCCTTTCACCACCGTGACGCCGGTCAAGACCCCGCCCGCAACCGCTCCCGGCAAGGCGCCGCCGGCCAGGCCGGCGCCGGGCAAGCCCGCCAAGCCGGCGCCGACGATCGCCGACGACACGACAGTTGCCGACGATGCGGCCGCGGCCGGTCCTGCAACCGGGGATCCCGCCGAGGACGCTTATATGGCGGGCTACAAGCTCTGGACGCAGAAGAAATATCCGCAGGCCGAGGCTGCGCTGGCGGCGGTCGCGAAGAAATATCCCAAGCACAAGCGCGCCAGCTATGCGCAGAATTTGCTCGGCCGCGCCTATCTCGACGATGGCCAGCCGGCGCGCGCGGCGGAGGCCTTCGCCGCCAATTACACCACCAATCCCCATGGCGACCGCGCACCCGACAGCCTCTATTATCTCGGCCAGTCGCTGACGCAGCTCAAGAAGCCGGCCGACGCCTGCCGCGTCTATGACGAGCTCGCCTCGGCTTACCCCGATAAGCTGACGGGCACGCTCAAGACCCGCGTCGCCGCCGCGCGCGCCGAAGCCAAGTGCAAGTGATGCGATGAACGCGCGCGCCGCCCTGGCTGCCGGGCGGCTCACCCGATTCGCGGCGGCGCTCGACGCGCTCGCTCCCGAAGGCCGGATCGGCATTGCGGTTTCGGGCGGCCCCGACAGCCTCGCCTTGCTCTTGATGGCCGCGGCGGCGCGGCCCGGCACGATCGCGGCTGCGACGGTCGATCATGGGCTGCGGCCCGAAGCGGCGGACGAGGCGGCGGCAGTAGCGGATCTGTGCGGGTCACTCGGCATCCCGCACGCGACCTTGCGCGTGACGGTGCAAGACGATCCCGCGGGCGTGCAGGCAGCCGCGCGCAAGGCGCGTTACACGGCACTGGGTATCTGGGCGAGCGAGCGCAAAATCCCCTTCCTCGCCACCGCGCACCATGCCGACGATCAGGCCGAGACCGTATTGATGCGCCTCGCCCGGGGCGCGGGGCTCGGCGGCCTGGCGGGTATCCGCGGTTCGCGGCCTTTGGCCGAAGCCCCCGGAACCACGCTCATCCGCCCTTTGCTCGCCTGGACCAAGGCGGAGCTCGAGGAGGTCGCCGCCGCCGCCCGGATCCAGCCGGCGCGCGATCCGTCCAACACCGATCCGCGCTACGACCGCACCCGGGCGCGCACAATTCTGGCGGGCGGCTGGCCCGAGGCGGGGCGCGTCGTCGCGGCCGCCAATCATCTCGCCGAGGCGGAAGAAGCCCTGATTTGGATGGTAGAGGGGCTTGCCGATGCGCGAATCCGGCTGGATGGAAATGGGGCTACGATCGATGTCGCGGGGCTGCCGCGCGAGTTGCGCCGCCGCTTGCTGCTGGCCATGTTCGCAAGGCTGGCACCGGGCGCCGAGATGCGGGGCGATGCGGTGGATCGGTTGCTGCAATCGCTCGATGCGCAAAAAGTCGCGACTTTGGCCGGATTTCGATGCGACCCAGGCCCGCCATGGCGCGTTAGCCGGGCTGCGGCGCGCCGCAAGGCGTGACGTCTTGTAAATCGATCATTGTGATGAAAGCTGTTCCATTGCCATTAACCTCTGCATGCCTATTTTATAGCCTCAAGAAAGGCTGACGCGCGCGATGAAGGACGACAAGGAGCCGCAAGGCGGCAACCCGCTGGTGAAGAACGCGGCCATCTGGCTCGGCGTGATCCTGGCGATCGTATTGTTCGTTTCCCTGTTCGAGGGGAGCAGCAAGAGCACGGCCGGCGAGAATGTCGCTTATTCCGACTTCCTGTCCGCGGTGGATGCGGGCTCGGTACGCGAGGCGGATATTTCCGATGGCGTCATCACCGGCAAATATACCAACGGCACCGCCTTCAAGACCTATGCCCCCAACGACCCGACCCTGATCCAGCGTCTGTCGGGCAAGGGCGTGACCTTCCGCGCGCGCCCGGGCGAGCAGGCCAGCCTGTGGCAGGTGATCCTGGTCAATTCGATGCCCTTCCTGATCCTGGTCGGCATCGGCTGGGTGATCATGCGCCAGATGCAGAAGAATGCCGGATCGGGCGCAATGGGCTTCGGCAAGAGCCGTGCGCGCATGCTGACCGAGAAGCAGGGCCGCGTCACTTTCGACGACGTCGCCGGCATCGACGAGGCGCGCGAGGAGCTGCAGGAGATCGTCGATTTCCTGAAGGACCCGTCGAAGTTCGCCCGCCTCGGCGGCAAGATCCCGAAGGGCGCCTTGCTGGTCGGCTCGCCCGGCACCGGCAAGACCCTGCTCGCCCGCGCGATCGCGGGTGAGGCCAAGGTCCCCTTCTTCACCATTTCGGGCTCCGACTTCGTCGAGATGTTCGTCGGCGTCGGCGCGAGCCGCGTGCGCGACATGTTCGAACAGGCCAAGAAGTCCGCGCCCTGCATCGTCTTCATCGACGAAATCGACGCCGTCGGCCGTCATCGCGGCGCAGGCCTCGGTAACGGCAATGACGAGCGCGAGCAGACTTTGAACCAGCTGCTGGTCGAGATGGACGGTTTCGAGGCCAATGAAGGCATCATCATCGTCGCCGCGACCAACCGCCCCGACGTGCTCGATCCCGCTTTGCTGCGTCCGGGCCGCTTCGACCGTCAGGTCGTGGTCCCGCGCCCGGATATCGAGGGCCGCGAAAAGATCCTGCAGGTCCACACCAAGAAGCTGCCGCTCGCCCCGGACGTCGACGTGCGCACGATCGCGCGCGGCACGCCCGGTTTCTCGGGCGCGGACCTCGCCAATCTCGCCAACGAGGCCGCTCTCTTGGCCGCGCGCAAGGGCAAGCGCCTGATCGCGATGCGCGAGTTCGAAGAGGCCAAGGACAAGGTCATGATGGGCGCCGAGCGCAAATCCATGGTCATGACCGAGGACGAGAAGAAGGCGACCGCCTATCACGAGGCCGGTCACGCGCTCGTCTCGCTCCACGTGCCCGGCTGCGACCCGCTCCACAAGGTGACGATCATCCCGCGCGGCCGCGCGCTGGGCGTGACCTGGAACCTGCCCGAGCGCGACCGTTATTCGATGACGATGAAGCAGATGAAGGCGCGGCTCGCGCTCTGCTTCGGCGGCCGTATCGCGGAGCAGCTGATCTATGGCCAGGACGAGCTCAACACGGGCGCGTCCAACGACATCCAGCAGGCGACCGACATGGCCCGTTCGATGGTCATGGAATATGGCATGAGCGAGAAGCTCGGCTGGCTGCGCTATCGCGACAATCAGGACGAGGTGTTCCTCGGCCATAGCGTGTCGCGCAACCAGCACATGTCGGAAGAGACCGCCCGCCTGATCGACAGCGAAGTGCGCCGCCTGGTCGAGGAAGGCGAGGCCAAGGCCCGCGAGGTCCTGACCGAGAATCTCGACGAGTTGCACCGCCTGGCGACGTCCTTGCTCGAATATGAAACTCTCACCGGCGACGAAGCCAAGCGCGCGATCGCGGGCGAGGATATCGGCCGCGAGGATCCCTCCAGCAAGGCGCCGCGCAAGCTCGCCGCGGGCGGTTCCTCGATCCCCAAGAGCCGCCGCGGCGCCAACTGGGGCGGCGAACCATCGCCCGCCGGCGCTTAAAGCTTCCGGACAAGCAAACGGAAAGGGCGGCTCTCAGGCCGCCCTTTTTCGCTTCTGTGCAAAATGCATCTTCTCCGTCATGCTGAACTTGTTTCAGCATCCATCGAGAGGCAGGTACCTCACCGCGAAATGGACCCTGAAACAAGCCTGCCCAGAGCTTGTCGAAGGGTTCAGGGTGACGACGGATTACTGTAGCAGGAAGCCCGCTGTCAGACAGGCCAGCACCAAGGCCACCAGGCTCGCAATCAGGATGGTCAGCAACGGCTTCGGCCCCGACTGAAGCAGGGTCTGCATCGGCGAGCGGATACCGGTCGCGGTCACCGCGCAGACCAGCAGGCCGGTCGCGAGCGCGGTTGCACCGTCGCCCACTTGCGCGGGCACAACGCCGGTCGAGTTGATCGCGGCCAGTACAAAGAAGCCCGCCACGAACCAGGGCAGCTTGAGCGGGTTGGCACGCTTGCCCTCTTCGCCAGGAAAGAAATAGCTGGTCGCCGCAAGCGCAGGCGCGAGCAGGGCGACGCGGGTGAGCTTGACGATCGCCGCATTCTGGCCCGCCGCCTGGGAGAAAGAATAGCCCGCACCCAGCGACTGGGCGACATCATGGATCGCGGCGCCCAGCACGAACCCCGCCTGGCGATCGTCGAAGCCGAGATGATGGCAGAGGATGGGGTAGAGCACCATCGTCGCCGCGCTCATCGCCGAGATGCCGACCAGCACGAGCGCAAGCTGCGCCTGATTGACGCGCCGCTCGCCCAGCACGGTCGCGAGCGCCATCGCGGCAGAGGCGCCACAGATCGCCACCGCGCCGCCCGCCAGCGCACCGAACGCCGCGCCAAAGCCGAACCTGCGCGCGGCCAGCACGCCGCTTCCCATCGCGGCGGCGACGATCACCAGGATCGCGAGCAGCGCTACCCAGCCGAGGCCGGCGATCTGCGCCAGCGTGACACGCGCACCCACCAGCACGATGCCGATGCGCAGCAAGGTGCGCGATGCGAAGGCGAGGCCTGGCAGCAGGCGCTTGTCGCCGCTCAGGAAATTGAGCGCGAGCCCGACAAGCAGCGCCATCAAGGTCAGCGGTGCATGATAATGTTCGGCGAGATAGGCCGAAGCCAGGCTCGCCAGCACCGCAACCAGCAAACCGGGGGCATAATCGCGATAGCGAACCTTGGGCGCAGGCTCGATATCGCCATACAGGTCGGCAGCAGCGGGCAGGCTGTCGCTATAAAATCTCATGAAGCTCTGTTAGCTCCTGCATGGCAGCGAGGGGAAGACGATTGGCGAAGCGTCACACCAAGGCAGCGAACGAGGCCGGAAGCCCGGCGCATCCGAACTGGACGCTCGTTACCTGCATCCTCGCATCGAGCCTCGCCTTCATCGACGGATCGGTGGTCAATGTTGCCTTGCCCGCGATCGGCAAGAGCCTGGGCGGCGGCGCGGCCGACCTGCAATGGACGATGAACGCCTATACCTTGCCGCTCTCGGCCCTGCTGCTGATGGGCGGAGCGGCGGGCGACCATTTCGGGCGGCGAAGCTTTCTGGTGCTCGGCATAGCCCTGTTCCTGCTCGCCTCGGTCGGCTGCGCGCTCGCGCCGGGCGTTGCGGTGCTGCTCGCAGCGCGGGCGTTGCAGGGGCTGGGCGCTGCGATCCTGCTGCCCAACAGCCTGGCGATATTGAGCCACACGTTCAGCGGCCCCGCCAAAGGGCGCGCGGTCGGCACCTGGGCCTCGGTCAGCGCGATCTCGGCCGCGATCGGGCCACCGCTCGGGGGCTGGCTGATCAACAATGTCGGCTGGCGCGCGATCTTCTACATCAACCTGCCGTTCGGCCTGCTCGCTATTCTGATCGCGCTGAGCGCGGTCAGGGAAAGCGGCGAAGGCGGACGCACGCTCGACTGGCGCGGCGCGGCGCTCGCCACGATCGCCTTGTTCGGGCTCACCTGGGCGCTGACCTTCTGGTCGAGCATGCACCAGATGAACGGGGCGAGCTGGATCGGCCTGGCCGGCGGCATCGCCGCGCTCGGTTTGTTCGTGTGGGCCGAGCACAAGCAAGGCGACAAAGCGATGATGCCGCTCGACCTGTTCGGATCGCGCGTGTTCGGCGGGCTCACCCTGGTGACCTTCCTGCTCTATGCCGCGATGGGCGGCCTGATCCTGTTGCTGCCTTATCTGCTGATCGTCGGCGGCGGCTATTCGCCGCTGAGCGCGGGGGCGGCGCTTCTGCCCTTCTCGATCCTGATTGGGGGCGGATCGCGGTTGATGGGCCGCGTTGCGGAGACGATCGGCCCGCGCTGGCCGCTGACGATCGGGCCGATGATCTGCGGCGCGGGCTTCGCGCTGATGGTGCGGATCGATCCGCACGGCAGCTTCTGGACCAACGTCCTGCCCGGCATGACGGTGATGGCGCTGGGCATGGCGGGCGCGGTCGCCCCGCTTACCACCGCGGTCCTGTCCTCGGTCGATGATGCGTATAGCGGCACCGCATCGGGCTTCAACAGCGCCATCGCCCGCACCGGCGGGTTGATCGCGACCGCGCTGGCAGGCGCGGTGATGGCGCAATCGGCGCCTGGCCTGGTGAGTGCGTTTCACGGCGCGGCGCTGGTCGGCGCGGGCCTCGCCTTCGCCGCCGGGCTGACCGCCTTCCTGACGCTGCCGGCAAAAAAATAGGTGCTCGCGGACTGAAGATCAATGCCGCGCGGATCGGATGCGTATCCGACTTGACAATATATCATAACAAGGGGAATTTCCTCTCCCACGGGTGCCGCAGGGCCGACATTCGATCCGCCACGGCATTCCCGCGTGAGAGGAGTGCGCCATGTCCTATCTTGATCAGACCGGAAGGAAGAACCCCGCCAGCATCGCCGCGGTTGTCGGCGTGCATCTGGCGGTGGGATATGCGCTGGTGAGCGGCTTCGCGGTTACCGTCTTCAGGAACATCGATCATATTCCGATCGTCGTCCCCGTGAGCGACCCGCCGCCGCCCAAACCGCACCCGATCCCGAAAGAGATCAAAAATACGGCGACACCCAATCCGGTCCCTGTCCCGCAGCCCGATCCGCTCCCGCCCATTCCCGACACAATCAACAAGTCGCCGGATCCCGGTCCGATTGTCGGCTCGCCGACGGGTGGCGGAACGGTCGTGGCGCCGCCGCTCCTACCGCCAAAACCGAATCTATCGTCCGAAGCGGAGCCGGCGAAGAATTGGAAGAACTGGATCACGACAGAAGATTATCCTCCCGGTGCAATCCGGGAGAATGTCCAGGGCCTGGTCGTGATTTCGGTGACGATCGGGATCGACGGGCACGTCCGATCCTGCCTGGTTACGCAATCGAGCGGCAGCCGGCTGCTCGATGACGCGACCTGCCGCTTCTACACGCTGCGCGCCCGCTTCACGCCGGCCAGGGACGCGGACGGCAATCCGACCACCGCACAGCGCACGATCCACTATCGCTGGCAGATTCCGAACGAATGACCGAAGAGCGCTCCGCCATACCTGTGGCGGGGCGCTATTCGTCCTGCGGCGGACCGCCCAGCACGCCCATCAGCGCGTCGACGGTATAGGGTTTCTGCAGAAGCTCGAATCCATGGCTGCCTTCCTCCGCCAGCACATGGCTATAGCCGCTCGTCAGCACCACCGGCAGATCGGGCCAGCGCTGACGAACCTCCTGCGCCAGGTCGACTCCGTTCATCCCCGGCATGACCACGTCGGTGAAGACCAGGTCGAACCGCCCCTGATGCTCGTCGAGGATTCGTAGCGCATCCTCCGCGCCGGTCGCCCAGGTCACATCCTGGCCCAGCTCGCACAGCAGGTTGTGCGCGAAGCTGCCGACCGTCTCATTGTCCTCGACCAGCAATATCGATCGCCGCTCCGCCGGCACCACCGCCGGTGTGGCCGCGGGAGCCTCCGGCTCGGCCGCCGTGCCGAGACGCGGCAGATAGAGCGTGAAGCGGCTGCCTTTGCCGGGCGTGCTTTCGACCGAAACCTCGCCGCCCGATTGCTTGGCGAAGCCATAGACCTGGCTGAGGCCCAGACCGGTTCCCTTGTTGACGCCCTTGGTGGTGAAGAACGGCTCGAAGATGCGCGTGAGCGTGTCCTCGTCGATGCCGGTGCCGCTGTCCTCGATCGAGACCGCGACGAACGACCCGCGCACCTTGGCATGGTTGCGCACCGCCGGCACCGCATCCACGCGCCGCGCGCTGATGCGGAGCATGCCACCTTTCGGCATGGCGTCGCGCGCGTTGATCGCCATGTTGAGGATCGCGGTCTCGAACTGGTTGGGATCGGCATCGACCGCGCCGACATCGGGCTCGATCACATAGGAAACCTGGACTGGCGAACCCAAAGTGGTGTGGATGATCTGGCCCATGCCGCCGAGCCGCGCGGCAATGTCGAAATGTTCGGGCTTCAAGGGCTGGCGGCGGGCGAAAGCGAGCAATTGGCCGGTAAGCCGGGCGGCACGCTCGGCGGTCTCGGCAATCGACTTCGTATAACGCTGACGCTTCTCGTTGGAGATGCCGGGGCGCGCGAGCATGTCGGCCGATGCGCGGATCACGGTGAGCAGATTGTTGAAATCGTGCGCGACGCCGCCGGTCAGGCGGCCGATCGCCTCCATCTTCTGCGCCTGGGCCAGCGCCTCGCGCGCGGCCTGCATCTCCTGCTGCGCTTTCCAGCGTTCGGTCAGGTCGCGCGTTACCTTGGCGAAGCCGATCAGCCGGCCCTTTTCGTCGCGGATCGGATCGATCAGCACGCTCGCGCGGAAGCGTTCGCCATTCTTGCGGACGCGCCAGCCTTCCTGCTCGAACTTGCCTTCCTCGGCCGCGATCTTGAGCGCACGCTGGGGCAAATTGGTCGCCCGATCCTCGGGCGTGTAGAAGGTGCTGAAATGCTTGCCGATAATTTCGTCGGCGGTGTAGCCCTTGAACCGCTGCGCGCCGCGGTTCCAGCTTGCGACCCGCCCTTCCGAATCGAGCATGTAGATGGCGTAATCGGTAACCGCGTCCACCAGCAGCTCGAACCGCCGCTCGCCGCCCAGACCGGGCATGTCATCCTGGATGGGTAGTGCTGCCATGATATGTTCGCCCGGCGGGCAGCCCCCTTTATGGTATAATATCAGTTAGTTGGGGCGAACTTTACTCACTCCCCATATAGAATAGAAACGCGACGAATAACGACGACGTGATCGACGTTATCACCAGCAACGCAAAAGTACGCCAAATGGCTCCAAAACGTCCGAGTCGGTACGTTCCCTTAAGTTGCCGGTACATGTGCCAGGGCACCAGGATCATCGCGCACAGCGCCACGGTCCCGCCCGAAAGCCCGATCCGCCCAAGCAAAGTCAGTACGACCACACCCAGCGATATGAAGCTCAGCGAATAGATCGAGAAGATGGCATGGTCGTAGAGACCGACGTCGCGCCGAAAGGCGAAGAGCAGCCAGATGAAGGGCAGTGAAATCGGAATCAGGGCCCAGCTATATTTGTAGCCGTAGGTCTTGAGCTTGTAGAGCGTGAGCTCCGGGTTCTGCGACATGTGACCCGCGCTCTTGTCGAGCCATTTCCAGCCGGTATCGAGGTGGACGACCTTGGACGCGTTCTGGGCAGGATTGGCAAACGCGTCTCGCACCGCAAGCCCTTTAGCAAGACCGTCGATTTCCTCTTTCAGGTCTGAAATCTGTTCGTCGAGCGCGGCGCCGGCGGCCTTGTCAGTCGCCTTGGCGCGCTGTGCCTGCAGGCCGGCCAACTTGGCCTGGTCCTGATTGTAGAGGACCTGGGTATCGACCCTGCCGTGCGAGGTGATCGTGGTCGCCTGCGGCGGGTGCGTCCGCGCGACGTTCGAGACCACCGCGAACATCAGGAATACCGAAAACAGGAACAAAGCCATTGGCGAGACGAACTTGACGCGCTCGCCGTCGACATAGCGCCGCGTGAGCTCGCCCGGCCGCCAGGCGAGCATCGGCAGCGTCCGCCAGACCTTGCCGTCGAAATGGAACACGCCGTGCGCGATGTCGTGCACCAGCCCCATGATATTCTTGTGGAGGTGCCCGGGCTGGCCGCAGGCGTGGCAATAAGCCCCGACCCGCTCGGTCCCGCAATTGGCGCACGCGCCGCCCTCGTGCGCGTCATGCGCGCCCGCCGACCCTTCGAACGTCCGCGCCCATAGCGCGCCCGTCGCCAGAGAGCCGATGCCGTCCCCTGCTTCGCTCATGCCCTGTTCTTAGCAGTTCACGCACCCCGTGAAAGCGTATCTTTCTTCCACCGCCGGCGATCAGCCTCTAATGGGATCGCATCATGACCGAGCAGAAGCCGATCGACCCCACCGCGCTCATTCACGAGATGGGCCGCCGCGCGCGCGCCGCATCCGCGGTGCTGGCGCTCGCGCCAACCGCGACCAAGGCGGCGGCTCTGGCCGCGGCCGCGGCCGCGATGCGCGCGAATGAAGGCGCTATTCTGGCCGCCAATGGCGAGGATATGGCGCGCGGACAGGCCAACGGCTTGAGCAGCGCGATGCTCGACCGGCTTAAGCTCACGCCCGCGCGGATCGAAGGCATCGCCGCCGGACTTGAGGCGGTGGCGAAGCTACCCGATCCGGTCGGACAGGAGATCGACCGCGCCACCCGCCCCAACGGCCTGCTGCTGACCCGCGTGCGCGTGCCGCTCGGCGTGGTCGGGATCATCTACGAAAGCCGGCCCAACGTGACCGCCGATGCCGGCGGGCTGGCGATGATGGCGGGCAATGCCGCGATCCTGCGCGGCGGTTCCGAAGCGCGCGCGAGCAATGCCGCGATCCACGCCTGCCTGCAGCGTGGGCTGGCCGAGGTTGGCCTGCCCGAGGATGCGATCCAGCTCGTGCCGGTGTCGGATCGCGCCGCGGTTGGCGCGATGCTCACCGCGGTCGGGCTGATCGACATCATCGTGCCGCGCGGCGGCAAGAGCCTGGTCGCGCGCGTGCAGGACGAAGCCAAGGTTCCCGTGCTCGCGCATCTCGACGGCATCGTCCATCTCTACATCGACAAGGCGGCCGATCCCGAAATGGCGCGCGAGCTGGCGCTCAATGCCAAGATGCGCCGCACCGGCATCTGCGGCGCGATGGAGACTTTGCTGATCGACCGCGCCTTCGCCGATCCCAAGCCGATCCTGGAAACGATCGCGGATTCGGGCTGCGAGCTGCGCGGTACCGATGAGGTACGCGCGATCGAGCCCCGCGCGGTCGCGGTCAGCCCCGAGGATTGGGACACCGAATATCTCGACGCCATCCTGTCGGCCAAGTTCGTCGATGGGGTGGACGAGGCGATGGCGCATATCGCCGCCCACGGATCGCACCATACCGACGGTATCGTGACCGAGGACGCCGCGACCGCCGAGCGTTTCCTGAACGAGGTCGACAGCGCGATCGTCATCTGGAACGCCTCGACCCAGTTCGCCGACGGCGGCGAATTCGGCCTGGGCGCGGAGATCGGCATCGCCACGGGCCGCCTCCACGCGCGCGGCCCGGTCGCGCTCGAAGGGCTCACCACCTACAAATGGCTGGTCAGGGGAACGGGCCAGGCGCGGCCTTGATGCGGAAACGTGCTGTTCCTCCATCCACCGTTCGTGCTGAGCTTGTCGAAGCACTGCCCTTTCCCTTCACCGCGAAGAAGGACAGCCCCTCGACAAGCTCGGGGCGAACGGAGTTTGTACGCCCCGAATGATCCCCACGGGCATCCTCGGTGGATCGTTCAACCCCGCCCATGCCGGGCATCGCCGCATCAGCCTGGAGGCGATCGAGCGGCTGGGTCTGGCCGAACTCTGGTGGCTGGTCTCGCCCGGCAATCCGCTCAAGGACGGCGCGGGCGATATGGCACCGCTCGCCGCGCGTTATGCCTCGGCGAAAAAGATGGCGCGGCGCAGCCGGATCGTGCCGACCGCGATCGAGGCCGAGCTTGGCACGCGCTACACCGCCGACACGCTCCGCAGGCTCCAACGCCGCTTCCCAAACCGCCAGTTCATCTGGCTGATGGGCGCGGACAATCTCGCCCAATTTCACCTTTGGCGCGACTGGCGGACGATCGCGCGCTTGATGCCGATTGCGGTAATCGCGCGTCCGGGCTATGATGCGGATGCCCAAAACGCTCCCGCGATGGGCTGGCTCAGGCGCTTCGTCCGGCGTCCCAGCCAGGTGAAACACTGGACGATGTGGAGTCCGCCGGCGCTCGTGCTGTTGCGCTTCCGCCCCGATCCTACTTCCGCGACGCGGGCGCGCGCTCTTCGTCCCGACTGGCCTTCATCCTTGAAAACCAATGGGTTGCGTGACCATATCTCACGCCATCCGCTTACGTAGGAGGTTCCTTGCCCGCTACTGCAACGCATGCTGCCGAACAGCCGCCCGCCGATCCGGCCGACAGTATCAACGCTCTCCATCGGCTCGTGCTTTCCTCGCTGGATGACGACCAGGCGGTGGAAACCGTATCCATCCCGCTAGCCGGCAAATCCTCGATCGCCGACCATATGGTGGTCGCGTCGGGCCGTTCGAGCCGCCAGGTCGGGTCGATGGCCGCCAAGCTGGTCGAGAAGATCAAGGCGCAGACCGGCCGCAGCCCCCGTGTCGAGGGCATGCCGACCGCGGATTGGGTCCTGATCGATGCAGGCGATGTGATCATCCACCTGTTCCGGCCCGAGGTGCGCAGCTTCTACAATCTGGAACGGATGTGGTCGTTCGGCGAAGCGCCGCGTCCCGAGGCTGTTGCGCATTGAGATTTGGTTCAGCTGAACTGAACCGGCCTCAACGTAGCTGACACGAGACCATGCTGGTCCATATCGTTGCGCGTGGCCGCATCGGGCGAAGCCCCGAGGCGGAGTTGGTGGATCGTTATCTCACGCGCATCGCGTGGCCGACCAAGGTCACCGAGCTCCCGGATCGCGGCGGCAAGATGCCGCCGTCGGGGCCGGGCACGATCACCGTCATCCTCGACGAGAAGGGCAAGAGCCTGGGATCGGTCGCTCTTGCCGAGCAGATCGGCCGCTGGCGCGACGATGGCGCGCGCGAATTGCGTTTCCTGATCGGCGCGGCCGACGGTTTCGACGATGCCCAGCGCGCCGAGGCGGATTTCCTGCTCAATTTCGGTGCCCTGACCTGGCCGCACATGCTGGCGCGCGCGATGCTGGCCGAGCAATTGTGGCGCGCGGCGAGCATCCTTGCCGGCCATCCCTATCATCGCGAGGGCTGATGATCCTCGCTTTCCTCCTCGCCAATGCGTCGCTTGACCAAGCCCAGGCCGAAGCCCGTTTGGCCGCGCTCGACGCGCAAGCCCGGGCGCAGGAAGCAAAACTGGCCGCCGAGGAAGCCCCCCTCGCCCAATTGCTCGCGACCGCACAGCGCCTGGCGCTGCGCCCACCCGCTTTGGCCTTAGCCAAGCCCGCCGCCGCGGACGAGATGGTGCGCACCCGCGCGCTGATCGCGAGTCTCGCGCCCGAGATAAAACGCCGCACCGCCGCGCTCCGCCGCCAGATGATCGCGACCGAAGCCGCCCGCGCGCGCGCCGAGCAAGCGCTTGCCGACGCGCTCGACGCTGGCGTGGGCGCGGATGCGCTGCGTCAGTCGCCCAGCCAGACCGCACGGTTGGCGGCGCTCCCCGCGCCCGATTTCACCGGCGCCGCACGCGCCGGCAAAAGCTATCGCCTGCCGGCCGCGGGCAAGGTCGTGGTCGGGATGGGCGAGCGCTCGGGCGAAAGCGTGCGCGCACGCGGCCTGACTTTGGCCACGCCGCCGGGCGCCCCGGTCAACGCGCCGGCGATGGCGCGGATCGCTTATGCCGGCCCGTTCCGTGGCTATGGCGACATCGTCATCCTCGACCATGGTCATGGCTGGGCGACGATCCTGGCGGGGCTGGAACTGGTGACCGCAACCGGTGGCGAGCTGGTCCAGGCCGGTGCGCCGATCGGCCATATGGGCCGGGACGATCCCCGCCTCACGATCGAGCTGCGCCACAACGGCCAGCCGATCGACGTCGCCGCAATGGCACTGCAATGAACCTTGCCGGCAAGCTTGCGTACAGGAAGGGCGATGCAATCCCTTCCATTACTAGCTAAAGCGTCAGGCAGATGACGAAAGAACCCAGGTACGATGCGTAAGATCCTGCTCCGCACCGGCGGCTTCGTGGCCGCCGCCCTTGTCCTGTCCGCGGCCGTCGCGGGCCCCGCCGCAAGCGATGACGCGGCCGATTACAAGGAGCTCGACCAGTTCATGGCCGTGTTCGAGCGCGTGAAAGCGGACTATGTCGACAAGGTCGACGACAAATCGCTGATCAAGGGCGCAATCGACGGCATGCTCGCCAGCCTCGATCCGCACAGCTCCTATCTCGACGCGCATGATTTCAAGAACATGGAGTCGACGACCGAGGGCAATTATGGCGGCCTCGGCCTAACCGTGCAGATGGACGAGGGCGCGGTGAAGGTGGTCGCCGCGACCGAAGATACCCCCGCCTTCAAGGCTGGCATCAAGCCCGGCGACTATATCACCAATCTCGACGGCAACCTGATCTACGGCGACACGCTCGATCAGTCGGTCGACAAGATGCGTGGCGCGCCCGGCACCAAGATCCGCCTCACGATCGTGCGTCCGGGCCGCGACAAGCCGTTCGACGTGACGCTGACGCGCGAGATCATCAATATCCAGCTGGTGAAGACCCAGGTGAAGGACGGGGTCGGCATCATCAAGATCAACGGCTTCTCCAAGCCGACCGGCCCGGGTGTCGAGAAGGCGATCGCGGAGATCGAGAAGCAGACCGGCGGCCATCCGGCCGGCTATGTGATCGATCTCAGGAACAATCCGGGCGGCTTGCTCGACCAGGCGATCGAAGTGTCGGACATCTTCCTCGACCATGGCGAGATCGTCTCGCAGCGCGGGCGCGAGAAGAGCGACATCGAACGCTATTTCGCTGAATCGAAGGTGCGCGGCGACCTCACCCACGGCGCGCCGATCGTGGTGCTGGTCGATGCGGGTTCGGCCTCTGCGGCCGAGATCGTCGCCGCCGCGCTGCAGGACCAGCGCCGCGCGATCGTGATGGGCGAGCGCAGCTTCGGCAAGGGATCGGTCCAGACATTGCTGCCGCTGACCGACGACACCGCGCTCCGCCTCACCACCGCGCGTTATTACACGCCGTCGGGCCGTTCGGTGCAGGAAGGCGGGGTCGAGCCCGACATCACCGTGCCGCAGCTCTCGGACCCCGACTATAAGGACCGTCCGCGCCTGCGCGAGGCCGATCTCAAGCGCCATCTGCTGAACCAGGCCAAGGTCGACAATTCGATCCTGGAGAGCGACGCCAAGACCGATCCGCGCTTCGCCGCCACGCCCGATGCGCTCAAGAAGGAAGGCGTCACCGACTTCCAGCTCGATTATGCGATTCGGACGATCGCGCGTCTCGCCAACCCTGCAGTGCAGATGGCGATGAACAGCACCCCCGCCCCGCCCAGGAAACGTTGATGCTCGCACGCGCCCGCCTGCTCGCCCTGCTGATCCCGCTTGCCCTGATGGCCGGCGCGCTCGGCTCGCAATATTTCGGCGGCCTCGTGCCGTGCGAAATGTGCATGTATCAGCGCTACCCGCATTATGCGGCGATCGTCGCCGCGGCGCTGGCGATCCTGCTCCGCCGCACGCCGCTCAGCTTGCCGCTGACGGTGCTTGCCGGCCTGCTGATCCTGACCAGCGGCGGGATGGGCGCCTACCATGCCGGTATCGAATATAAATGGTGGCCGGGCCCGCAGCAGTGCACGGGCACGGTCGCGGCGGGCGCGGACTTTCTGAAGCGGCTGCTGGCGGCGCCCGTCGTCCGCTGCGACGAGCCGCAATGGACCCTGTTCGGGATCAGCCTGGCCGGCTTCAATTTCCTCATCTCCACTGTGGGCGGCCTGACCGTCCTGGCGCTATGCCTCAAGCGCCGCTGAGCGAGAGCGAACGCGCGGCGATGCTGCGCGTCGACCAGGCGGGCGAGTTCGGCGCGACCCGCATCTATGCCGGCCAATTGGCCGTGATGGGCGCGCGCCATCCCGAAGCGCGCGAGATTGCGCGCATGGCCACGCAGGAAGCGCGCCACCGCCAGATATTCGACGCGATGATGACCCGGCGTGGCGTTCGTCCGACCGCGCTCACCCCTTTGTGGGATGTCGCGGGTTTTGCGTTGGGCGCGGCGACCGCCCTGATCGGGCCCAAGGCAGCGATGGCCTGCACCGCCGCGATCGAGACCGAGATCGACCGTCATTATGGCGCGCAACTCGACCGGCTGGGTGACAGTGACCCCGAGCTGGGCGCGACCATCGCCGAATTCCGGGCGGAGGAAGTCGAGCATCGCGACGCCGCGATCGCGGCGGGCGCGGAGCAGGCGCCGGCCTACCCGTTGCTTTCGGCGGCGATACGACTTGGCTGTCGCGTCGCGATCGGCCTATCGGAACGGATATGATAGTGCGCCCGGGCGTTAGGATTGGAGTTCGAGGAGACATGGCCATGATCAAGCACCTTTTGCTGCCCGCGGCCGCCTTCCTGGGGCTCGGCCTCGCCGCGCCTGCCTTCGCCCAGCAGAATGACAAGGCGCTGATCGTCTACGGCAACGATAAATGCCCCGAGGGCACGGTCTGCATCCGCGCGCCGGAGAGCGAGCGCTATCGCATTCCGCAATCGCTCCGTTCGGGTCCGCTCGCGCCGCAGGATCAGCCCTGGGCGCAGCGCGCGGCTTCGATCGCCACCGTCGGCAACGGCGGCACGGGCAGCTGCACCAATGTCGGTGCCGGCGGCTGGACGGGGTGCTGGAACCAGCAGATGAAGGCCGCGCGTGCCGAGAAGAAACAGGACGCGCAGGCCGAGGCCGAATCGCCGCTGCCGAAGTAAGCGCGTTCAGGCGCGGCTCAGGCGGAAAGGCGGAACGGAGGCGGCATGAAGATCATCGCTCTCGCCGCCGCGCTCGCCCTGGTCGCCGCCCCCGCTTTCGCCGAGCCCGCGGCGAAGGGGAGCGAAACCAGGATCGCCACCCTGGTCGTGTTCGGCAACGATCCCTGCCCGCGCAGCAGCGAGGACGAAGTGGTCGTATGCGCGCGCCAGCCGGAGAGCGAACGCTATCGCATCCCCAAGCAATTCCGCGGAAAACGCTACAATGCGGCGCGTGACGGAAGCTGGGCGGGCACTGCCAGGATGCTGGAATATGTGAGCCGGCAAGGCCTGCCGGGCAGCTGCAACTTCATCGGCACCGCCGGCCAGACCGGCTGTTTCCGCAAGTTCCTGGAAGAGAATCAGCGTTAGGGCTTTGCCTGCTCCCAATCCTCCCCCGCCAGGGGGAGGTGGCAGGCGCAGCCTGACGGAGGGGGAGGTGTGCGATAACCCCTGTCTTTCCCAACGTCGCCTGCCGCCCCCTCCGTCGCCTTCGGCGCCACCTCCCCCTTGGCGGGGGAGGATTAGGTAGCCCAAATACGCCCGGTTCGCCTTGACAGGGCCGGGCAAACCGCATAGGCGGCGCGCTTTCGCGGGCCCCTAACGGGCAGCCCACGATCCGGAATCATAAGTAGAGAGAGCCATGTTCGCTATCGTGCGCACGGGCGGCAAGCAGTATCGCGTCGCCGCCGGAGACAAGATTGTCGTCGAGAAGATTGAGGGCGATGCAGGTGCATCGGTCACCCTGGGCGACGTCCTGCTCGCGGGCGAGGGCTCGGACCTCAAGTCCGTCGACGGGCTGACCGTGTCGGCCGAGATCGTGGCCCAGGGCCGCGGCGACAAGGTGATCGTGTTCAAGAAGCGCCGTCGCCACAATTATCGCCGCCGCAACGGCCACCGCCAGTATCACACCGTCCTGAAGATCACCGCCATCGGCGGCGAGCAGGGCGAGAAGAAGGCCGCCGCCAAGAAGGCCCCGGCCAAGAAGGCAGCCGCCAAGGACGCCGCGCCCGCGGCCGCCGAAGCGTAAGCAGGAGCTAGAGAGCAATGGCACATAAGAAAGCAGGCGGCTCTTCGCGCAACGGTCGCGACTCCGCGGGCCGCCGTCTCGGCGTCAAGAAGTTCGGTGGCGAAGTCGTCATCGGCGGCAACATCATCATCCGCCAGCGTGGCACCAAGGTCTATCCGGGCACCAATGTCGGCATGGGCAAGGATCATACTTTGTTCGCGCTTACCGAGGGCCGCGTTGCCTTCCACCAAGGCAAGCTTGGCCGCTCGTACGTAAGCGTGATTACCGCGGAAGCGGCCGAGTAAATCGGACGAACGTGAAAACGGGTCGTCCAGTGGGCGACCCGAGGTCCGGACAAGCCGGATCGTCAGGGAGACGGGTCGCACCGCCTCCCTTTTTCGTGTCTCCCTGATGCCAGGACCTTGATCGAGCCAGGCTCCGCCTGGGTCGTGAATCAAGGTCCAATCAATCGAAGAGCCTGATTCACGCAATCGGCGAAGCGCGGAGCGCTTCACCAATCACGATCAGGCTCTATGTCGCGGAAATTTCATGCATCTGCGGCAGGGCGAGCGACAGGAGACAAGACCCATGTTCGCTGTGACCGAACGGCTGTTGTTGAGGCCGGGTTGGATAGAGGATGCGCCTGAGCTGGCGGCCGCGATCGGCCATCAGGAGATCGCGCGCAACCTCACGCGCGTGCCTTGGCCATATGCCTTGGCCGACGCCGAGGAATTTCTCGCTTTGCCCGTGGGGCCGAAGCGGCCGCGCTTCCTTGTCTGCCTGCGCGACAGCAACCGGATCGTCGGCGGCATCGGGCTGAGCGGCGAGGCCGAACCCGAGCTCGGTTATTGGGTCGCGCGCGAATATTGGGGCCGCGGTTTCGCGACCGAAGCAGGCCGTGCGCTCATCGCGCTGGCCGACGGCAGTCTGCGTCTGCCGCGGATCCATGCGCGGCGCATGCTCGACAATGCCGGATCGGCCAATGTCCTGCGCAAGCTCGGCTTCCAGGCGCTGGGAAAGACGGTCCGCTCGCACAGCCGGGTGCGCGGCACGATCGATACCTGCCTTTACGCGCGCGAGCGTGAGGAGATCGCCCAAGCGCTCGCGGCGTGACTCGATAAACTTCGCATTTCCGCCGTCATCCTGGACCCTGATCGTTTCGGGGCTCCGCCCCAAACGTGAATCAGGGTCCATTTTTTGATGAAAGCCTGATTCACGCCCGAAGACGATGCGCAAAGCGCTTCGTCTTCGGGCGATCAGGCTTTATGCGGCGGCGATGCATTTTCTTGATCAAGCAAAGATCTTCGTCCGGTCAGGCGCCGGCGGGCCGGGCGCGGTGTCGTTCCGGCGCGAGAAGTTCGTCGAATATGGCGGTCCCAACGGCGGCAATGGCGGCAAGGGCGGCGACGTCATTTTCGAGGCCGTTCCTGGCCTGAACACGCTCATCGACTTCCGCTACGCGCAGCATTTCAGGGCCGAGCGCGGCCATCCGGGCGAAGGCGGCGATCGCACCGGCGCGGGCGGCGAAGACAAGATCATCAAGGTGCCGATCGGGACCCAGGTGCTTGCCGACGACGAGGATCGCACCTTGCTGCTCGACCTGACCGAGGCGGGTCAGCGGGTCGTCTTCCTGCGCGGCGGCGACGGCGGGCGCGGCAATGCCAGCTACAAAACCTCGACCAACCGCGCGCCGCGCCAGCACGGGCCCGGCTGGCCGAGCGAGGAAATGTATGTCTGGCTGCGGCTGAAATTGCTCGCCGACGCGGGGCTGGTAGGCCTGCCCAATGCCGGCAAATCGACCTTCATCAACGCGGTCACCAACGCGCAGGCCAAGGTCGGCGCCTACGCCTTCACCACGCTGCGTCCCCAATTGGGCGTGGTGCGCCGGCATGACCGCGAATTCGTGATCGCGGACATTCCCGGTCTGATCGAAGGCGCAGCGGAAGGCGCGGGCGTCGGCGACCGTTTCCTCGGCCATATCGAGCGCTGCCGCGTGCTGCTCCATTTGGTCGACGCCAATGACGAGGATGTCGCCACCAGCTACCGCATCGTGCGCGACGAGCTCGAAGCTTATGGCGCGGGGCTGACCGACAAGCCCTTCCTGGTCGGCCTCAACAAGATCGACATGCTCGACGAAGAGCTGATCGCGGCACTGAAGGCCGAACTGGAGGAAGCAAGCGGCGTCCCCGTCTATCCCTTGTCGGGCGCGGCGGGAATCGGCCTCGATCCGATCCTCGACAAATTGCTCGAAGCGATCGGCCCCGAAACCACGCGCGTGGGCGAGGACGACGAGGGCGAGGACGTGGTCGAATGGTCTCCGCTCTAACCCCTCTCCCCCTCGGGGTGTGTCGCCGTTTTGGGAACCGTCCGGGGGACGATTCCTCGGCGACACAGGAGGGGCCCGCCGCCGTCAGGCGATGGGAAGGTGAGGGCACGCCGCCTCTCATCCGCACCGCAATCCACCTTGCCCTCACCCTCCCATGCCGCGCATGGGCCCCTCCCTCTCCCGGAGCGGGAGAGGGAAAGTGACGCTCGCCCTCTTCCCCCCCACCACCTGCCCGCGCCTGATCGTCAAGATCGGCTCGGCCCTGCTCGTCGATGCCGACGGCGGGGTGCGGCGCGCGTGGCTTGAGGGGATCGCCGCCGATATCGCCGCGCGCACCAAAGCCGGCCAGCAGATCGCGGTCGTCTCCTCGGGCGCGATCGCGCTCGGCGCGCGGCGGCTCGGCCTGGCCAAGGGCGGCCGCGCCAGCCTGGAAGATGCGCAGGCCGCCGCCGCGACCGGTCAGATCGCGCTCAGCCATGTCTGGGCGGAAGTATTGGGCGCGCATGGCCTCACCGCCGCGCAGATCCTCGTCACGCTCGACGACCTCGAGGATCGCCGCCGCTATCTCAACGCCGCCGCCACGCTCGACCGGCTGCTCGGCCTCGGCGTGGTGCCGATCCTCAACGAAAATGACAGCGTCGCCACCGCGGAAATCCGTTTCGGCGACAATGACCGGCTCGCCGCGCGCGTGGCACAGGCGGCAGGGGCGCAGGGCGTGGTTTTGCTGTCCGACATCGACGGCCTCTACGACCGCAATCCCGCGCTTCCCGGTGCAACCCATATTGCGCGAATCGAGAAGATCGATGCGACGATCGAGGCCATGGCGGACCGAGGCTCCGCCTCGGGCATGGGCTCGGGCGGCATGGTCTCGAAGATCGAGGCGGCGCGCATCGCCAATGCCGCGGGCGCCAACCTCGCCATCGCAAGCGGACGGATCGACCATCCCCTTTCGGCGGAAGCGCGCCACAGCCTGTTCGTCGCGGAAAAGGCTGCCAGCGCACGCAAGGCCTGGCTGGCTGGCAGGCTGACCGTGCGTGGCTGCATCACGATCGACGACGGCGCGGTCAACGCGCTGCGCCAGGGCAAGAGCCTGCTCGCGGCAGGCGCCACACAAGTGGACGGCCAGTTCGCACGCGGCGACGTGATCGAGATTGCCGACCTCAAAGGATCGAGGGTCGCGCGCGGTTTGTCCGAATATGATGCCGCCGAGGCGGGGTTGATCGCGGGCAAGCGCAGCGATGCCCATGCCGACCTGCTCGGCTACGCGCCGCGCACCGCGCTCGTGCATCGCGACCATATGGTCCTGCTCTGATGCGGATCGCCATCACCGGCGGCACCGGCTTCGTCGGATCGCACCTGATCGATCTGGCGCTGGCCGACGGCCATGAGGTCAGTGCGCTGACCCGTCGCCCGCAGGATGCGCGGGCCGGCGTGACATGGGTCGAAGGCGCGCTGGATCAGCCGGAAAGCCTCACCGCGCTTTGCACGGGCTGCGACGCCGCGATTCATGTCGCGGGCGTGATCAACGGCAGCGCGGTGGAATTCCACCAGGGCAATGTCGTCGGCACGCAGAATATGCTCGCCGCCGCCGCGGGCGCCGGTGTCCGCCGCTTCGTCCACGTGTCATCGCTCTCGGCGCGCGAGCCGCAGCTTTCGACTTATGGCCGCTCGAAACGCGAATCGGAGGCGCCGGTGACCGCCTCGACGATGGATTGGACGATCGTGCGTCCGCCCGCCATCTACGGACCACGCGACCGCGAGATGCTCGACCTGTTCCGTTTTGCAAAAAAGGGCGTGCTGCCATTGCCGCCCGGTGGGCGTATTTCGGTGATCCACGCGCACGATCTATGCCGATTATTGCTCGCTTGCCTGACCAGCGATTTGGCTAGTGGCCGCCTGTACGAGCCCGATGACGGCCGCGAACAAGGCTGGTCTCCGACCGAATTTGCCCGCGCGATTGGACGCGCCGTGCATCGCCGCGTGCTGGCATTGCCTTTGCCCAAAGCATTGCTGATGGCAGGCGTGCGGATCGACAGGATGATCCGCGGCGGCAAGGCCAAACTGACCCGCGATCGCGTCAATTATTTCTGCCATCCCGATTGGGTCGCAGGCGCCCATGCCCGGCCGCCGGCCCAGACATGGGTTCCGCAAATCCCGACCGAGGAAGGCCTTGCCGCTACCGCGCGCTGGTATGGAACCCAAGGGTGGCTCTGAAACGCCCATTTGCTGCCGCATTCGCTTGGCAATCGGCCCCCACGTTCCGTAAAGGCTGATCCATGACCGACCACGACGATATTTTCGAGCGCGTCGCCGAGCAGATCGAGCCCTTCAACAAGAAGGGCGTCGAACTGACCGAGGCCACCACCTTCGCGACCGACCTGGAATGGGACAGCCTGACCGTGATGGATTTCGTCGCTGCGGTCGAGGACGAGTTCGACATATTGATCACGATGAACATGCAGGCCGAGATCGAGACGGTCGGCCAGCTGGTCGACACGATCCGCAAGCTGGCGGCCAAGTAATGACCGACGCGATCGACACGCCCGAGGATGCCACGCTGGCCGAGCTGCCCAATCCGAGCGGTCCGCACGACCTGTTGAGCAAGTTCAAGCCGCTGATCAACGAGCGCGAGGCTTTGCTCGCAACCGGCGTGCGCGATCCCTTCTCGCTCGTGATGAGCGAGGTGAAATCGCCCACGCTCGCGGTGATCCAGGGCAAGGACACGATCCTGCTCGGCACCTACAATTATATGGGCATGACCTTCGATCCCGACGTTGTCGCGGCGGGCAAGAAGGCCCTGGACGAGTTCGGTTCGGGCACCACCGGCAGCCGCGTGCTCAACGGCACCTATCAGGGCCACAAGGAGTGCGAGGACGCGCTCAAGGAATTTTACGGGACCGATCACGCGATCGTCTTCTCGACCGGCTACCAGGCCAATCTCGGCGTGATCTCCACGCTCGCGGGCAAGGGCGATTACATCATCCTCGACGCCGACAGCCACGCGTCGATCTATGACGGCTGCTGGCTCGGCAATGCGGAGATCGTGCGCTTCCGCCACAATAGCGTCGAGGATCTCGACAAGCGCCTCGGCCGCCTGCCCAAGGAAGCCGGCAAATTGGTCGTGCTCGAAGGCGTCTATTCGATGTTCGGCGACATCGCGCCTTTGCCCGAAATGGTCGCGGTGGCGAAGAAGCATGGCGCGATGATCCTGTGCGACGAGGCGCACGGCATGGGCTTCTTCGGCCCCAATGGCCGCGGCGTTTACGAGGAGCTGGGCTGCGAGAAGGATATCGATTTCGTCGTCGGCACCTTTAGCAAGTCGGTCGGCACGGTCGGCGGCTTCTGCGTCTCCAATCATCCCGATTTCGAGGTGTTGCGCCTCGTTTGCCGGCCCTACGTCTTCACCGCCTCGCTGCCGCCGTCGGTGGTCGCGACCGCCGCCGCCTCGATCCGCAAGCTGATGCATGCCGGCGACAAGCGCGCGCATCTCTGGAAGAATTCGAAGCGCCTCCATCAGGGCCTGCGCGATCTGGGCTACACGATCGCGACCGAGACCGCGCAGTCGGCGATCATCGCGGTGATGCTGCCCGATCAGGAAAAGGCCGTGATGCTGTGGCAGGCCCTGCTCGAAGGCGGCCTCTATGTGAATCTGGCGCGTCCGCCGGCGACGCCCGCGGGCACCTATTTGCTGCGTTGCTCGCTCTGCGCGGAGCATTCGGACGAGCAGGTCGGCCAGATCATCGACATTTTTGCCGCGGCCGGGCGTGCCGTCGGCGCCATCGCCTGAGCGACAGATCGTTACGGAAGCGGGCCGTTACGGACCAGAACCCTTTCCGATGAAGGCGCTTCCGGCTATGGCGAAGGGGGCCATGAGCGACGACGCGTCCTCACGATCGGACTATGAGCCGCAAGCCAGGGTCAAGCTGCTCGGCGGCCTGGTCGCGCTCGTCGTGGTATTCCTGATCGCCGCCTTGCTCACCCTGGTGCAGCAGTCCAACCACCAACGCGACGCCGCGCTGGCACGCAAGCAGCATAGCTACGACATCGTCCTGCTGACCGGCCAGATCGGCGGCGCCTTCGGCCAGGCCGAGGCCGCGCTCGGCCGCTATGTCACCAATGGCGACCGCGATACGGGCACGGTTTATTACGACCAGTGGCGCCATGTCGGCTATCTGCTCGACGATCTCGGCAACCTCGTCCACGACGATCCGCGCCAGGCTGCGCGGCTCGCGCACCTGCGCGCGCTGTACAAGAAGCGTGGCGAAGAACTCGGGCCGCCCGCACAGCTTGCCAGCCTCAAGAAGGGCTGGACCGCGATTTCGCTGTTCGCGCTGGCGGGCAAGTCGCCGACGCTCAAGGATATCGACGCGACGCTTCACGCAATGGCGGATGCCGAGGCCAGCCTGCTCGACAAAAGGTCCGATTTCGCCGCGGACCGGACCGATCGCGCAAACAATCTCGCGCATCTGCTGTCGCTGGTCGGCGTGCTGCTCGCGCTGTCGGTGATCGCGCTCGGCTGGCTGATGACGACCGCGCTGGCGGAGCGCCGGGTCGCGCGCGAGATCGCCGAGGTGGAGACCGACCGCGCGCAATGGCTGGAACAGGCCGTGATCGAGCGCACCGCGGAGTTGCGCGACGCCAATCTTCGCCTGATCGAGGAAGGCCAGACGCGCGCCGCCGCCGAAACCAAGCTGCGCCAGCTCCAGAAGATGGAGGCGGTCGGCCAGCTCACCGGCGGCATCGCGCACGACTTCAACAACATGCTCGCGGTGGTGCTGGGCGGCCTCGAAATGGCCAAGCGCCGGGTCGAGGAGCAGGCGCAGGAGGCCTCGCGCCATATCGACAGCGCGCTCGAAGGCGCCAATCGCGCGGCCGCGCTCACGCGAAGGCTGCTCTCCTTCGCGCGGGCCGAGCCCCTGCTGCCCGGCGCGATCCGGCCGGCGCAATTGCTGCGCGACATGCGCGACCTGCTCGACCGCACGATCGGCGAACGGATCGACGTGCAGATCGAGAGCGAGGCCGATGTCTGGCCGGTCTGGATCGACGCCTATCAGCTGGAAAACGCGATCCTGAACCTCGCGGTCAATGCCCGCGACGCGATGGACGGCGAGGGCAAGCTCGCGATGCGCGTCGCCAATGCCCGGCTTGCCGAGGGCGAGGTCGGCAATCTCGCGCCGGGCGATTATGTGCGCATCTCGGTCACCGACACGGGAACGGGGATGAGCCCCGAAACGCTCGAACGCGTGTTCGAACCTTTCTTCACCACCAAGCCGGTCGGCCAGGGCACCGGCCTCGGCCTCTCGCAGATTTCGGGTTTCGCGCGCCAGTCGGGCGGCGAGGTGGCGATCCAGTCGGTGCTGGGCGAAGGCACCACCGTATCGATCTATCTGCCCCGCCACGACGGCGAGGCGGAGGCCGCCAGGCCCGCGCCCGCCCCGGCCGCGGCCAAGGCAAGCGTCGATGTCGGCACGATCCTGGTGGTCGAGGACGATCCGCGCGTCCGCGCCGCGACCGGCACCGCGCTGACCGAGCTCGGCTACCCCGCGATCCTGTGCGGATCGGGCCCGGAAGCGATCGATCAGTTGCAGGAGCGCGACGATATCGGCCTGGTCATCACCGACGTGGTGATGCCGGGCATGACCGGCCCCGAACTGGCGGGGCAGATCCGCGCGCGCCATCCCGAAGTCGGCCTGCTGTTCGTCACCGGCTATGTCGGCGAGGCGGGCGAGGCCGAGAGCTTCAAGGGCTCGGAAGTGCTCCGCAAGCCGTTCACATTACGCGCGCTGGCCGATGCCCTGAACGCCGCGGCGGGAAATATGAGCGCCGGGCGGTCGCTTAATTAGCCCGCTCTCGCGGGCCGGCGCCGCCAAGCTTCGGCGGATGCCGAAGCGCACAGCCAAAACGCCTAGCGCCCCGTCTGCGCGCGATGCAGCAATTTCTGATCCGCCAGCACCAGAGCCATCATCGCCTCGACCACCGGCGCGGCGCGGATACCGACGCAGGGGTCGTGACGGCCCTTGGTGCGGATCTCGGTCGCCTCGCCGTTGCGGTCGATCGTCTCGACCGGCGTCAGGATCGACGAGGTCGGCTTGAGCGCGACGCGTACCACCACCGGCTGCCCCGAAGAGATGCCGCCCAGGATACCGCCCGCATGATTTGCCAGGAAATGCGGATGGCCGTCCGGCCCCGGCCGGATCGCATCCGCATTCTGTTCGCCCGTCAGCCGCGCCGCGCCGAAGCCGTCGCCGATCTCGACACCCTTGACCGCGTTGATCGTCATCATCGCCGCCGCCAGCTCGCTGTCGAGCTTGGCATAGATCGGCGCGCCCCAGCCCGGCGGCACGCCCTCGGCCACGCATTCCACGATCGCGCCGACCGAAGAACCGCTCTTGCGCGCCTCGTCCACGATCCGCTCCCAGCGCGCGGCGGCGCCGGCGTCGGGGCAGAAGAAGGGATTGGCGTCGATCTCGGCGTCGTCGAACGCCGCGCGATCGATCGCGTCGCCGCCGAGCTCGACCAGATAGGCCCGGATCCGGACCTCGGGGATCACCAGCCGCGCGACCCCGCCCGCCGCGACCCGCGCCGCCGTCTCGCGCGCCGACGAACGCCCGCCGCCGCGATAGTCGCGAAAGCCATATTTGGCGTCATAGGTGAAATCGGCGTGGCCTGGCCGGTAGGCCAAAGCGACTTCCGAATAATCCTTCGAACGCTGGTCGACATTCTCGATCATCAGGCTGATCGGCGTGCCGGTCGTGCGCTCCTCGAACACGCCCGAGAGGATGCGGACCTGGTCCGGCTCCTGCCGCTGCGTGGTGAAGCGCGACGTCCCCGGCCGGCGCTTGTCGAGCCAGGGCTGAAGATCGCTCTCGCTCAACGCCAGCCCCGGCGGGCAGCCATCGACCACCGCGCCCAGCGCGGGCCCATGACTTTCCCCCCAGGTGGAGAACCGGAACACGCGGCCGAAAGAGTTGTAGCTCATGCTTCCCTCTCCCCTCGGGGAAGAGGGTGCCCCTGCGCAGCAGGGGCGGGTGAGGGTGAGTCCGACGACGCAAGCGCAGACCGAATGGCCGCGACCACCCCGTCCAAATTCTTCATCACCTCGGCATTGGCAAACCGAACCACCCGATATCCCTCATGCTCTAGGAACGCCGTGCGCCGTTCGTCCCTCGCCTGCGCCTCCGCACCTTCATGCGTGCTGCCGTCGATCTCTATCACGAGCCGCATGGACTGACATACGAAGTCGCCGAAATAGATACCGAGCCGCTGCTGGCGACGGAATTTGAAACCGTCAAGCGAGGCGCCACGCAGAACCGACCAAAGCTTGTGCTCGGCAGGAGTGGAATCCCGCCGCAATTGGCGGGAACGCGCGATGGATTGGTCGCCTTCATTGAAACGGGTTTGAGGCATTCGGACTCACCCTCACCCCCCTGCCGCTGCGCGGCAGGTACCCTCTCCCCTAAGGGGAGAGGGTGGATTCAAGCCAACGCGATATCCGGCGCGTCCTCGGCCTTCATACCGATCACGTTATACCCCGCATCGACATGGTGGATCTCACCCGTCACCCCAGCCGACAAATCCGACAGCATGTACAGGCCCGCGCCGCCCACATCCTCGATCGTCACGGTGCGGCGGAGCGGGCTGTTCAGCTCGTTCCATTTCAGGATGTAGTTGAAATCGCCGATCCCGCGCGCCGCGAGCGTCTGGATCGGGCCCGCCGAGATCGCGTTGATGCGGATATTCTCCGGCCCCAGATCGACCGCCAGATATTTGACGCTGGTCTCGAGCGCGGCCTTGGCGACGCCCATCACATTGTAATGCGGGATCACCTTCTCGGCACCATAATAAGTCAGCGTCAGGATCGACCCGCCATCGGGCATCATCGCGCGCGCGCGCTGCGTCACCGCGACCAGGCTGTAGGCCGAGATGTTCATCGTCATCAGGAAATTGTCGAGTGTGGTGTCGTAGAAACGCCCGCGCAGCTGCGACTTGTCCGAGAAGCCGATCGCATGGACCACGAAGTCGATCGTCGGCCAGCGCGCCTTGAGCGTATCGAACGCCCCATCCAGCGCGGCCATGTCGCTCACGTCGCAATCGATCAGGAAGTCCGAGCCCAATTGCTCGGCGAGCGGGCGGACGCGCTTCTCCAGCGCCTCCCCCTGGTAAGAGAAAGCCAGTTCGGCCCCATGCTCGCGCAGCATCTTGGCGATGCCCCAGGCAAGCGATTTGTCGTTGGCAAGGCCCATGATCAGGCCCCTTTTTCCGTCCATCAGACCGGCCATCATTCCTCCGAAATAGCTGCCTGGCCCGGCCCCCTTACGCTGTCATCCGGGGTTTCCGCCAGTGCCGCGTTGAGGTGCGCGCCGATCACGAGCCCGAAACCGACCAGCCAGAAGAAGAACAGGGTCACGATGAACCCCGCCAGGCTGCCATAGGTGCGGCCATAGCCGCCGAGCAAGGTCAGCACGCGCGGCAATATCATCGTCACCGCGGCCCACCAGACCGCGGTGAAGGCCGCGCCCGGCCATTTGGGGCATCTGGTCCAGCGGTATTTGCTGGGCGTGAGCGAATAGAAGATCAGATAGAGTGCCGCGAAAAGCGCCGCCAGCGGCGCCAGCCGGCTCCAGCCGATCCAGCCGGTCACGTCCTCCGAAGCCGGCACGATCCGGTCGAGGAAATCGGCCACGCCGGTCAGCAATAATTGCGCGCTGAACGCCGCCAGCATCAGGATCACCGAGCCGACCACCAATGCCGCCGACAGCAGCCGATAATGCCAGAACGGCTTGGAGAAGCGCAGGCCATAAGCGCGCCGCAATATGTCGCGGATCGTCTCGATGAAGCTGCCCGTGGTCCACAGGCCGACCAGCCCGCCGATCCATAACAGGGCGCCGGTGCGCTGCTTCAGCACCTCGTCGATCGGCGGCCGCAGCAATTCGCGCACCGACTTCGGCACGGTGCGCAGGAAGGAATAGATCGCGTCCGCGGTTTCGGCGCCATGCCCGAAACTATGCGCGACCCAGGCGAGCACGATGAAGAAGGGGAAAAGCGAAATCAGCGCGAGATAAGCGAGATTGCCGGCGTGGATGAAACCGTCCGAATAGACGCCGATTGCGATCCGCTTGAGGATATTGAACACGCGCGTGTGGCGCCGGTCCTCCTCGACATGGTCGCCGCGCCGCTCAGGCGATTCGGGCGAGATATCCTGAATGGCGCGCTCCTGATCCCTGTTTACCTGACTTGCGGCCAGCGGCGAAGCGCGCCCCCGCGCTTGCCGAACCGGTCAGGCTTCGGCCTATACGCCCAGGCTCGCGCGCGGGTTGCGTTGTTCGTCGCCCGTCCAGCTTTCGGCGAATTGCTTGAGCGCCTCGTCATCCGCCGGCAGGTCGATCATCAGCGTGACGAGCTGGTCGCCGCGCCCGCCGCCGCGCTTGTGGAAGCCGCGCCCCTTGAGCCGCAGCACCTTGCCCGATGTCGAGCCTTCGGGGATCGTCATCATCACCGCGCCCTCGACCGTGGGCAGCTTGATCCGCGCGCCCAGCACTGCCTCGTCGAGCCGGACCGGCAGATCGAGCCTTACGTCGTCGCCGTCGCGCGTAAAGAAGCGGTGCGGCTTCACCTCGACATTGACGGTGGCGTCGCCAGGGCCGCCCGGCCCTTGCTCGCCCTGTCCCGCCAGCCGCATCGGCGTTCCGGCGACCGCCTCCGCGCTGATCTTGAGGTCGATCGTCTTGCCCGACTGGAGCGTGATGCGCTGCGGCTTCAATGCCGCGGCATCCTCGAAATCGACCGCGAGCCGATAGGCGACGTCCGCGCCCTTCTGCGGTTTCGATCGAGCGCCGAAGCCGCCGAAGCCACTGAACCCGCTCCGCCCCTGCTGCTGCGACTGCTGCTGGCGCGCGCCGCCGAAAATGCCCTCGAAAATGTCGCTGAAATCGGCTGCGGCGGCGTCGCCGAAGTCGAAGGCGTCTCCGCCCGGTGCGCCCCGCGTCGCGCGGAAGCCGCCGCTGGGCCCGCCGCGCTGGCCGCCGAAGCCGAACGGCATCTTGGGATTGCCCTGCTCGTCCAGCTCGCCCCGGTCATATTGGGCGCGCTTGTCCTTATCCATCAGCAGGTCATAGGCCTGCGTGACCTCGGAAAATCGCGCGGCGGCCTTGGGATTGTCCTTGTTGCGGTCGGGGTGCAGCTCTTTTGCGAGCTTGCGATAGGCCTTCTTGATCGCGGCCTCGTCTGCGCCCCGCGCGACACCCAGAGTGGAATAAAGATCTGCCATCGGAATCCGATGTGCGGACGCTTGGGGCTTTCGACAAGAGGAAAGTGCCGGCCGAAGGCTCTTCGTCATTGCGAGGACCCCGGCGAAAGCCGGGGGACGAAGCAATCCAGGCCCGAGAGCGTGGGTCTGGATGCTTCACCCGGCTTTCGCCGGGGTCCTCGCAATGACAAGGCTCAGCCGCCGGTCGCCGCCTCGACCAGAGCCTTCACCTCGCGGAATGGGATCCCGCCCGAAGGCGCATCCAGATCGCCCCCGGCCAGCTTTTCCGCCACGTCGCGCAATCCGCCCATCACCTTCATGTAGAGCGCCGACCCCAGGCTGATCCTCTTCACCCCCGCCGCCGCGAGTTCCGCCAGCGGCACGATCCCGTCTGCAGGCGAGATCAGCAGGTTGACCGGCTTGGGCGCGACCGCGCGCACGATCGCCCTCACCCCTTCCATGTCAGCCGGATAGGGCGCGTAAAGCACGTCCGCCCCAACCTCGGCAAAGGCGGTCAGGCGGCGGATCGTGTCGTCCAGATCGGGCCGGCCCTGGATGAAATTGTCGCACCGCCCGGTGAGCAAGATTCGGCCCTTGGCCACCTTCGCCGCCGCCGCGACGCGCGCGACCGCATCGTCGAAGGCGCGGATCGGCTGGTCCCCATCGCCGCTCGTATCCTCGATACCTATGCCGGCAAGGCCGGCCTGGATTGCCGCCTCGACCGTGCGCGCGACATCGTCGGGGCTATCGCCATAGCCATCCTCGAAATCGCCGTTGACCGGCAGGCCGGTAAGGCTTTCCAGCAATTGCGCATGGTCGAGATGCTCCTTGCGGCTGACCGCATGCGTGCCGTCGACCCGCCCCATCGCGAAGGCGATCGCCGCCGAGGAGGTGCCAAGCGCCTGGAAGCCCGCTTGCTTGAGCAGGAGCGCGGACGTGCCGTCCCAAGGATTGGGCATGATGAACAGCCGCTCATGGAGCGCGCGGAAGCGTTCGTAGCGTTCGACCTGGCTCATTATCTTCTCCTCAAGCCGCGGCGTGGCGCCGCTCATGATCCAACAGGAAGCGTTTCGCGTCGAGCCCGCCCGCGAAACCCGTCAATGCACCGTTCGCGCCAAGGACGCGATGGCACGGCGCGATGATCGAGATCGGGTTACGCCCATTGGCCGCGCCGACCGCACGCGCCGCGCTCGGCCGCCCAAGCTGAAGCGCGATCTCGCCATAGGTGCGCGTCTCGCCGAACGGAATTGCGAGCAAGGCCGCCCACACCTGCTTCTGGAAATCGCTGCCGCGGAAATCGAGTGGAACGGTGAAATGCCGCCTGCTCCCCGCGAAATAGTGGGCCAATTGGCGCGACGTCTCGGCGAGCATCGCATGATCGGGTTGCTCCGTCATCGCGCCCAGCCGCACGCGCGAAGGATCGTCATCCTCCCACAGGATCGCAACCAGACCCGCATCGCTCGCGACCAGCTTCAACAGGCCGACGGGGCTGGGCAGATAGGTGAAGACCAGGCTCATCCCGATTCTCGATAGCGGAGGGCTGTCACCATTTTGGCAGCAGCCTGTCCCAAGCGAGATTCGTCATCGCGAGACGCATCGCGCCGCGCAACGCCAATATGCTAGAATGATCCGCCCAGCGCCCGCACCAGGTCGGCGGCAACGCCCAGTCGTCGCGCATGGATCTGCAGCAGCGAACGCTCCGCATCCAGCGCCGCGGTCTGCGCGGTCACGACCTCGAGATAGTCCGACGCGCCGTCGCGATAGCGCACCAGCGCCAGATCGCGCGTATGCTCGGCCGCGCGGACGGCGACCTGCTGGTCCTCTTCCTGCGCCGCCAATTGCCGGCCCAGCGCCAGATCGTCCTCGACCTCGCGGAAGGCGGTGAGCACGGTTGCGCGATAATTGGCCGCCGCCTCGTCGAATTCCGCGCGCGACACTTTGACCTGCGCCGCACGTGCGCCGCCGTCGAACAGGGTCAGCGCCGCGCCGACCGGGCCCAGCGCCCAGAAGCCGCTCGATGCCGACAGCAGGTTGTGTCCCTGCGTCGCCTCATAGCCACCCGCCGCACCCAGCGTGATCGTCGGGAAGAAAGCCGCGCGTGCCACGCCGATCCGGGCATTGGCCGCAAAGACGCGCCGTTCGGCGGCGGCGATGTCGGGGCGCCGCTCAAGCAAGGTCGAGGGCAATCCGACAGGCACTGCCGGGGGCTGCAGTGCCAAATCCGCGACGGCCAGGCCGAAACCGGAGGGGCTCTGTCCCAACAGGATCGCGATCGCATGCTCCAGATTAGCGCGGTCAGCGAGCACGCCGTCCAGCTCCGACTTAGCGCTGGCGAGCTGCGCGTCGGCCCGGCTGACGTCGATCCCCGAGGCGACGCCACCCTGATGGCGCGTATTGGTGAGGTCCGACGCCCTGCCATAAGCGTCGACCGTCTGGCGCAGCAAAGTGATGCGCGCGTCCAGCCCGCGCATGTTGAAATAGTCGGTCGCGAGCGCCGCCTGCAGGCCGAGTCGAACAGTAGCAAGGTCCGCTCCGCTCGCTTTGGCTTCGGCCGATGCCGCGCGCACCGAATTGCCGATCCGGCCGAACAGATCGAGCTCGTAGGAAAGCGACGCGCCGACCGTCGCCGTGTCGTAGGTCTGGGTCGTGCCCGGCGAGAAAGGCCGGTTGGCCGATTGGCGGCTGCGGCCATAATCGGCATCCGCGCCTACCTGCGGGAACAGATCGGCACGCGCTTCGCGCGCACGGGCGCGTGCCTCTGCATAACGCGCGGCGGCGGCGGCGAGGCTGGGATTGCCCGCCTCCAATTGGTCCTCAAGCCCGTTCAACGTGGGATCGTCGAACGCCTGCCACCATTTGCCCGGCGCCACGATCGCGGTGCCGGCCGGCCGCCAGCCCGGCACTTCCTTGTAGGCCGCTGCGGTCGGCACGGTCGGCTTCTGATAAGCCGGCGCCATCGAGCAACCGGCGAGCAGCGCCGCCGCCAGCGAGACCAGATGCTTACTTCGCCGCATCGGCCTTGCCCGAAGCCGGCGCGATCCGCACCGCATCGCCCGACCCAAGCGAATCCGGCGGACTGTCGATCACGCGATCGTTAGGTCCGATCCCCGCGCTGATCTCGACCATATTGCCATTGTCCTGACCGACCGTGACGTCGCGGAATTGCGCCTTGTTGTCCGGTCCGAGCACCGCGATGCGCGTGCCCTTGTCGTTCACGATCAAGGCGCTGGCCGGCACCTGCACATGCGCCGATCCGCCCGCGACCGGGAAGGTCACCTGCGCATAGGCGCCCGGCTTCAGCGCATGGTCGCCATTGGGCGCCTGCAATTCGACCAGCACCGTGCCCGAACTAGGATCGACCGCGTCGGCGGTCCGCGTCAGCACCGCGTCGAACACGCGACCGGGATATTCGGGCAGTTCCAGCCTGGCATGCATCCCGACCCGGATCTGGCCCGAGGCATTCTGTGGCACGCGCACATAGATGCGGATGCGGCTGATGTCGGAAACGGTGAAGAGCGGCTGCGCGCTGGTGGCCTGCGCGCTCACCAGCTGGCCGACCTGGGTCGATCGGCTGGTGATCGTGCCCGCGAACGGCGCCTCCAGCCGGGTGAAGCCCTGCGTCGCGCTCAGCCGCGCGACATTGGCGGCGGCGGCATTGGCAGCCGCACTCTTCGCCTTGAAATCGCCGACCTTCTCGTCGGTCTCCTGCTTGGAGACTGCGTCCTTGGACAAAAGGTTGGACCAGCGCGAAGCGGTCGACTGCGCCAGCGCCTGATTGGCGCGCGCGGTCTGCAAATCGGCGCGCGCGGCGGCGAGCTGCTGATCCACCTCGGGCGCGTCGAGTACCGCCAGCAATTGCCCCGCGCGGACATCGTCGCCGATATCGACCAGCCATTTGCGGACATAGCCGTTGGTGCGGGCATAGATCGGCGCGCTGTTATAGGCCTGGAGCGTGCCCGGCAGTGTCAGGCCGCTGGTCCTGGCAGCCGGCGTCGGCGCGATCACCGTCACCATCGGCACGGCCTGCGCGTCGGTCCATTGCTCCAACTGATGCGCATGATGCCAGCGGCTGAACAGCCCCCAGGCGACGATCGCTAGCGCCACGATCACGGCGATAATGCCGACTTTCTTCAAGGTGCTGCCTTCGTCAGGCATGGGCTTCCTCCAGGGGGATGTCGTCCAGCGTCGGCGCGGCCGCGACGGGGCGGTTCTTGTGGACCAGGCTGAAAATCACGGGCACGAACATGAGCGTGGCGAAGGTTGCGACCACCAGCCCGCCGATCACCGCGCGGCCCAATGGCGCGTTCTGCTCGCCGCCTTCGCCGAAGCCCATCGCCATCGGCAGCATGCCGATGATCATCGCGAGCGCGGTCATCAGCACCGGGCGGAAGCGCGTCATGCCCGCTTCCAGCGCGGCACGCACGGCCTCGCCATGTTCGGCCAATTTCTCGCGCGCGAAGCTCACCACCAGGATCGAATTGGCGGTGGCGACGCCCATGCACATGATCGCGCCCGTGAGCGCCGGAACCGACAAGGTCGTGCCGGTGGTGAACAGGGTCCAGATGATGCCCGCGATCGCGCCGGGAAGCGCGGTGATGATCACGAACGGATCGAGCCACGACTGGAAATTGACCACGATCAGCAGATAGATCAGCACGATCGCGCCGATCAGGCCGAAGGCGAGGCCGGAAAAGGCGGTCTTCATCGTCGCATATTGGCCGCGCAAGGTCACGGTCGAGCCCTTGGGCGTTCCCGCCTTCATCTGCTTCAGTACATGATTGATGTCGCCGCCGATCGCGCCGAGATCGCGCCCGTTCGGGGTCGCATAAATGTCGATCGCGGGCTGGATATTGTAATGCGAAACCACCGCGGGCGACGAACCGCGTGAGATCGTGCCGAGCGCGCCCAGAACCTGCGGCGCGCCGCCGCCAGCGCCCGTCACCGGCACGTTGGACAGGTCGTCGATCGACGCCACCTGCCGCTCGGGCGTCTGCGCGACCACCGGATAGGACACGCCGTTCTGCGGGTTGAGGTAGAAGACCGGCGCGGTCTGCTGCGTGCCGGCCAGGCTGGCGGCGAGGCTGGTGGTGACGTCGCGCTCGGTCAGGCCCACTTGCGCGATGCGGCTGCGGTCCACATCCACATTGAGCTGCGGGTAGCGCGAGCTTTGCTGGATGCGCGCGTCGGCCACGCCGGGAATCGCGCGGACCCGCGCCAGGATCGCCTTGGCATAGGCCTCGTTCGCGGGGCCATTATTGCCCGCGATCTGGATGTCGATCGGGGCGGGCGCGCCGAAATTGAGGATCTGGCTGGTGATGTCGGCGGGCAGGAACGAGAAGGTCGTTCCCGGGAAAGCCGCCGGCAATTGCTCGCGCAGGTTGCGGATATAATCGTCGGTCGGCGCATGATGGTGCGACAGCTGGATCAGCACGTCGCCGTCCTGCGGCCCGATCGTCCCCGAATTATTGTAGGTCGTGTTGATCGAGCTGACCGGCAGGCCGATATTGTCGACCACGGACACCAGTTCGTCGGGCGGGATGATCTGGCGGATGCGCCGCTCGATCCGGTCGAATTCGGCCGAGGTCTGTTCGATCCGCGAGCCGATCGGCGCACGGACGTGCAGCGCGATCTGGCCGGCATCGACCGACGGGAAGAAATTCTGCCCCAGGAACGGCACCAGCAGGAACGACAAGGCCACCACCGCCAGGAAGCCGATCACGAACGGCCTGGGCATTTGCAACGCGCGTTCGAGCAGGCCGCCATATCGCGTGCGCATCGCCTCGAACCGCCGTTCGAACCCGCGCTGGAAGCGGACCAGCGGATTGGCCGAGTCCGCGCTTCCGGCGGCATGCCTGTCGTCGCCGGGCCCGTGCGGCTTGAGCAGATACATCGCCATCGTCGGCACGAGCGTGCGCGACAGGATGAAGGACGCGATCATCGCGAACACCACCGCGAGCGCGAGCGGCACGAACAGGAAGCCCGCCACGCCCGGCAGGAAGAACATCGGCACGAACACGATGCAGATGCACAGCAGCGAAACGAAGGCGGGCGTCACGATCTGCGCCGCGCCGTCGAGGATCGCCTGCTTAACGCCTTTGCCGTGCTCCAGATGCCAGTTGATATTCTCGATCGTCACCGTCGCGTCGTCGACCAGGATGCCGACCGCCAGGCTCAGGCCGCCGAGCGTCATGATGTTGAGCGTGTTGCCGGTCGCGGCGAGCGCCACGATCGCGCACAGGATCGCGAGCGGGATCGAGATGGCGATGATCACGGTCGAACGCCACGATCCCAGGAACAGCAGGATCATCGCGCTGGTCAGCGCCGCCGCGATCGCACCTTCCTTGATCACGCCCTGCACCGCCGCACGCACGAAGATCGACTGATCGCCGATCGGCACGATCTTGAGCGCCGAGGGCAAGGATTCCTGGATCTTGGGCAGTGCGTCCTTGATTCCCTGGACGATTGCGAGCGTCGAGGTCGAGCCGTTCTTGAGGATCGTCATCACGACCGAGCGCGATCCGTCGACATGCACGACGTTGGTCTGCACCGCCGATCCATCGCGGACATGCGCCACGTCGCGCATATAGACGGTCGCGCCGTTGACCTGCTTGATCGGCAGCGCGTTCAGCGCGTCGACCGAATTGGGCGCATTGTTGAGCGCGACCACATATTGGAAGCCGCCGATCTTGACGAAGCCCGCGGGGTTGATCTGGTTCTGCGCGGCGATGGCGTTGCCCACGTCCTGCGCGGACAGCCCCTTCGACTGCAGGGCCTGCGGATCGAGGTCGATCTGGATCTGCCGCTGCCGGCCGCCTGACGGATAGGGAATGGCGGCGCCGGGCACGGTCACCAGCCCGGGGCGGACCTGGTTGATCGCCGTGTCGAACATCTGCCCTTCGGACAAGCCCTTGCCCGACAGAGCGAGCTGCAGGATCGGCACGGTCGAGGCATTGTAGTTCAGGATCAACGGCGGGGTCACGCCCGGCGGAAGCTGCTTGAGCACGGTCTGGCTGACCGATGTCACCTGCGCGGTCGCGGTGCGGATGTCGGCGCCCGGCTGGAAATAGATTTTCACCACGCCGATGCCGGGCAGCGAGCTGCTTTCGATATGGTCGATATCGTTGACCGTAGTGGTCAGCACGCGCTCGAACGGGGTGATGATCCGGCCCGACATGTCGCCCGGCGACAGGCCCTGATATTGCCACGCGGTCGCGATCACCGGCACGCCGATATTCGGGAAGATGTCGACCGGCGTCCGCGCCGCCGACAGCACGCCGATGATCAGGATCAGGATCGCCATGACGATGAACGTCAGCGGGCGAAGCAGGGCAATGCGAACGATGCCGATCATGGGGGACTTTCGGCTTCGGTCCGGAGCGGGCCGTATCGGAAGGAGGTACGCAAACAGACAGCAACGCTGTCCTATCAGCGCTGGCGGCCGCGAAATGGGCCTGCCCTACCGATCAGTCCAATATCAATTGCAGTTTGATCGAGACGTTTTAGATATCACAGGGTTCGGCCTCAGGTTCCGCGATGGCCGTGACGGAGCGAATTTTTGCGCACAGGTAGGAGCAAGGAGGGAGCGATGGAGGTTCATCGTGACCGACGCGCGACGCCGCTGTGCGCAAAAAGGCGCCCGCCGCTTCGCGGTTGCCCGGAGAAGGCCGCCGGCTACGTTGCTTGCTTGCGCCTAGCTTCGGCTAGGCGACTGCGCTGCGCGCCTTGCCGACAGCCTTCTCCGGGCAATCACGGCCATCGCGGAACCTGAGGCCGAACCCTAGTATGGAGCTCCGCCATCTTCGCTATTTCGTCGGCGTGGCCGAGGAGTTGCACTTTGGGCGCGCCGCGACCCGGCTCGGCATCTCGCAACCGCCCTTGAGCCAGCAGATCATGGCGCTGGAGCGGGAGCTCGGCGTGCAATTGTTCGATCGCACCAGCCGCAATGTGGTGCTGACCGACGCGGGCACATTGTTCCTGCGCGAGGCGCGCGCCACGCTCGCCCAGGCCGAGCGCGCGATGATCGTCGCGCGTCGTGCCGCGCGCGGTGAGCTTGGCGAGCTTACGATCGCCTTCAACGCTTCCGCGCCGTTCGTGCCCGCGGTGGCGCGCGCGATCCACGATTTCCGCCTCGCTTGGCCCGACGTGCATCTGACCCTGTCCGAATTGCCCGAGGCGGAGATGCGCATCGCGCTTGCGCAGCACAGCGTCGAGGTTGGCTTCCTGCGCAGCTTCCGTCGGCCCGAATTCGCGGGCGGGATCGCCGCGCGCCTGCTGCTGCGCGAGGGAATGGCGGTCGCGATGCGCCCCGACCACCCGCTTGCCGCGCGCAACATGATCACGCTGCGGGATCTGAACGGCCAATCGATGATCTTCTATCAGCGCGGCCTGACCGGCGGCTTCACCGAGCATCTGCAGAAACTGATGCGCGATGCCGAGGTGGAGCCGATCGTGGCGCAGGAGGTCCGCGAGGTCTCGACCCTCTTCGGCATGGTGTCGGCAGGCGTGGGCATCACCATCGTCGCGCGCTCGCTGCGCGCATTGCAGGCGGTCAACGTGGTCTATCGCGATTTCGATGTGGCGGAGGCCAATACCGCTTTATGGCTGGTTCATCAGCAGCATCTGTCGGAAGCGGGCCGCCATTTCCTCACCACGCTCGAAGCGCTGCAGGATTTGTGAGCGCGGGCCTGGATTGCTTCGCCGCTTCGCGGCTCGCAATGACGGCTTCCATTCTCTGATCGTCATTGCGACCCCGGCGAAAGCCGGGGGAAGCAATCCAGGCCCGCAGAAGAAGCTTCGCCGACGGCTCAGAGCTGGAAGAAAGCCCAGATCAAACCCAGCATCGCCATCGCCATCAGCACCGCATCCCAGGGCAGGGCCCAGACGCGGTGGCGGCGATAAAGTTCGCGCAGATAATCCTCGCCGTCGCTCTGGCGCGGCGTGGTCGCGCCCAGCCGCTGAACCGGCGCGCGCGAGAAAGCGAGCGCCTCGTCCTCGGGCGCCATCGGCCGCTCGAAAGCGCAGCCATATTCGCCGCCCCGCGCCCAGGCGACATAAGCGCGGGTGACGCCCGCGCCGGCGAGGCCGATCGTGATCTCCTGCCCGATCTCGAGCTGCGCGTCGGTGACGATGCGCACGCCCGAGCGCGAGATGTCGAGCACCACCACGTCGACCGGCGAACCATTGTCCGCACGCATCGTGCTCGGCGCGTCGGTGGGCCGTCGTTCCGCGGTCCGCGCATTCATGGTCTGACCCGTTTCAATCACGCGGCTCTCCAAAGGCGAAAAATACGCCTAAACCTCTATGGTTGCTAGAATCTAAACGACGTATTCCACGGAGTTTAAGAAGCACGCATGGCAAGCGGGCTCAGAGAGGAAGTCTTTCATGGATCTCGGCATCAAGGGGCGCACCGCCTTGGTCTGCGCATCGAGCCAGGGGCTCGGCCGCGGGTGCGCCGAGGCGCTCGCCGCGGCCGGCGCGCGCGTGATCGTCAATGGCCGCGACAAGGAAGTGCTCGCGCGCGCGGCTGACGAGATCGCGGCCGCCACCGGCGCCGAGATCGTACCCGTCGCGGCGGACGTCGGCACCGAGGACGGTCGCGCCGCGCTGCTCGAGGCGGCGGGCGCGGTCGATATCCTCGTCAACAATAATGGCGGCCCGCCGCCTGCCGATTTCCGCGCGCTCAGCCATGCGCAACTGCTCGCGGGCATCGAAGCCAACATGCTGATGCCGATCGCGATGGTCCAGGCGGTGATCGACGGGATGGTCGAGCGCCGCTTCGGCCGGATCGTCAACATCACCTCGGGGTCGGTGAAATCACCGATCGCGGGGGGCTTGATCTGTCGAGCGGCGCGCGGCTCGGCCTGACCGGCTTCCTCGCGGGCGTGGCGCGCCAGGTCGCTTATGCCAACGTCACGATCAACGGCCTGCTCCCAGGATCGTTCGACACCGCGCGCGGCACCGCGATCGACAGGAAGCGCGCCACCGACGCGGGCATCGCGCTGGACCGGGCGCGCGACGAGCGGATCGCCAAAATCCCTGCGCGCCGGCTCGGCAGCCCGCGGGAGTTCGGTGCGGCCTGCGCTTTCCTCTGTTCGGCAAGCGCCGGGTTCATCACCGGTCAGAATCTGCTGATCGACGGCGGCGCGTTTCCCGGTGTGCTGTGATCCGCTTCGATTTCCGTCCAACACCCCTCCATTCGTCTTAATCGACCACGCATGCCCTTTGCGGCGGGGCGTTGGGCCGCTATCATCGTCCGACCACTATCCTTCGATAGTGTTTTCTCCTTCTTTCCTCTCCCGCTCCGAAGGCGCCCCTCTTGGATGTTTCCCTTGATCGGTCCGGCGTTTGCGGCTCTTGGCGTGCGCCGATGAGCCTGATTCGCCGCCCCGTCGCCTTGATCCCCGCTCTGTTGACAGGCGGGGCGGCGGCGCTTCTGCTTTCGGGCTGCGGCGAGAAAAAGGATGCGGCGCCCCCGCCGCCCGAAGCCGGCTATGTCGTGGTCCAGGCCAAAACGGTGCCGCTGATGGTCGAGCTGCCCGGCCGCACCTCGGCGTTCGAGACGTCGGACGTGCGCCCGCAGGTGTCGGGCGTCATCCAGGCGCGTTCGTTCACCGAAGGCAGCATCGTCCACAAGGGCGAGACGCTCTACCAGATCGACCCGAGCCTCTATCGCGCCGCGGTCAATCAGGCGCAGGCCAATCTCCAGTCCGCCGAAGCCAACCGCGAATCCACCGCCGCCAAGGCCGATCGCTACAAGCCGCTCGCCCAGATCCAGGCGGTCGCGCAGCAGGATTATACCGACGCCGCGGCGCAGGCGCGTCAGGCGGCTGCATCGGTCGCGCAGAACCGGGCCGCGCTCGAAACCGCGCGCATCAACCTGCGCTTCACACGCGTGCCTGCGTCGATCACCGGCCGCATCGGGCGCTCGCTCTTCACTACCGGTGCGCTGGTCACCAACGGCCAGACCAGCCCGCTCGCGCAGATCCAGCGGCTCGATCCGATCTATGTCGACGTCCAGCAATCGAGCGCGGACCTGCTCCAGCTCCGCCAGTCGCTCGCTTCGAAAAAGGGCGTCGTGCCCTCGTCCGCGGTGGTCCATCTCAAGCTCGAGAATGGCAGCGACTATCCTTATGCGGGCAAGGTCGAATTCGCCGAGGAGATGGTCGATCCCGCAACCGGCGCGGTGACCTTGCGCGCCCGCTTCCCCAATCCGGAGGGGCTGCTGTTGCCGGGCATGTATGTCCGCGCCGAATTCAGCCAGGTCACGACCAACGATGGCATCCTCGTGCCGCAGGCGGGCGTCAGCCGCGACGTGCAGGGCAACGCCACGGTGATGCTGGTCGGTCCCGACGGCAAGGCGGTCAGCCGCGCGATCACCGCCGACCAGACGGTGGGCGACAGCTGGCTGGTCACGTCCGGCCTCAAGCCGGGCGACAAGGTGATCGTCGAGGGCCTGGGCAAGATCAAGCCTGGCAAGCCGATCCGTCCCGTGCCCGCGGGCTCGAAGCCGCTCCCGTCGCGGGGCGATGCGCGCGATGCGGGCGGCAAAGGTGGCGGCAGCGCCAGCAAGACCGCCGGCTGACGCAGCGTGATCAGCCGCATCTTCATCGATCGCCCGATCTTCGCATGGGTGATCGCGATCATCGTCATGATGCTCGGCATCGGCGGCATCTTCTCGCTCGCGGTCGAGCAATATCCCGACATCGCGCCGCCGCAGGTCAATATCCGCGCCACCTACCCCGGCGCGTCGGCCACGACGCTCGAATCCTCGGTCACGCAGGTGATCGAGCAGCAGCTGACCGGCATCGACGGGATGATCTATTTCTCGTCGACCTCCAATTCGAACGGGCAGGTCACGATCTCGGTCACCTTCGACAAGGGGATCAATCCCGACATCGCGCAGGTGCAGGTGCAGAACAAGGTGCAGCAGGCGCTGCCCCGCCTGCCCCAGCAGGTCCAGCAGCAGGGTCTGACCGTCACCAAGTCGAACCCCGATTTCCTGATGGTGATCGGCATCTATGACGAGACCGACAAGTCGACCAGCATCGACGTCAGCGACTATCTCGTCTCCAACCTTCAGGACGCGCTTGGCCGCGTTCCCGGCGTCGGCGACTTCAACGTCTTCGGCAGCCAATATGCGATGCGCATCTGGCTCGATCCGTTCAAGCTGCGCACCTTCGGACTCCAGCCGAGCGACGTGATCTCCGCGCTCCAGGCGCAGAATACGCAGATTTCGGCGGGGCAGATCGGCCAACAGCCGATGCCCGATTCGCAGATGCTGAACGCGATCGTCACCTCGCGCTCGCGCCTGACTTCGGTCGATCAGTTCAAGCAGGTCGTGATCAAGTCGCAGCCCGACGGGTCCAAGGTGCTGCTGAAGGACGTGGCGCGGCTCGAGCTCGGCAGCGAGAATTATTCGAGCGTGAGCACGATCAACGGCCATCCGGGTTCGGGCATCGCGGTCCAGCTCGCGCCCGGCGCGGACGCGCTCAAGACGTCCGAGCTGGTGCGCAAGTTCATCATCCAGCGCGCCGCCGCCTTCCCGCCCGGCTACAAATATGCCTTCCCCTCCGACACCACCGCCTTCATCAAATTGTCGGTCAAGGAGGTGGTGCAGACGCTGATCGAGGCGATCGTCCTGGTCGTGATCGTGATGTTCGTCTTCCTGCAGAGCTGGCGCGCGACCCTCATCCCCGCGATCGCGGTGCCGGTGGTCTTGCTCGGCACGTTCGGCGTGCTCGCCGCGGCCGGTTTCTCGATCAACACATTGACCTTGTTCGGCATGGTGCTGGCGATCGGCCTGCTCGTCGACGACGCGATCGTGGTGGTCGAGAATGTCGAACGCGTGATGGAGGAGGAACCCGACCTCTCCCCGCGCGAGGCGACGATCAAGTCGATGGGCGAGATCAACATCGCGCTGATCGCGATCGCTTTGGTCCTGTCGGCGGTGTTCCTGCCGATGGCCTTCTTCGGCGGATCGACCGGTGTGATCTACCGCCAATTCTCGATCACGATCGTGTCGTCGATGGCCTTGTCGGTGATGGTCGCTTTGGTCCTCTCGCCCGCGCTCGCCGCGACCTTGCTCAAGCGTCCGGACGAGGAAGCGCGCGCCGGCGGCAATATCGTCGTCCGCAAGGCGCACGAATATGGCGAGAAATTCAACGCCTGGTTCGCCCGCACCGCCGAGAAATATCGCGCGGCAGTCGGCTGGATGGTCGCGCATATGGGCCGCGCGATGTTCGTCTACGCGCTCGTTTTCGCGCTTCTGGTCGTCTTGTTCATCCGCTTGCCCACCAGCTTCCTGCCGGTCGAGGATCAAGGCGGCCTGCAGATCCAGATCACGCTGCCGCAGGGCGCCACCCAGGCGCGCACGGTCAAGGCGGCTAGCGCCATCTCCAGATATTTCCTGGGCAAGGAAAAGGACGATACCGAAGCGGTTTTGCTCGCGGTCGGCGGCAGCAACCAGGGCAGCGGTCAGAATGTCGGCCGCGGCTTCCTCGCGCTCAAGGCGTGGGACGAACGGCCCGGTGCCGACCATGCCGCGCCCGCGATCGCCACCCGCGCCACGCGCGATCTTGGCCACCAGCTACGTGACGTCGAATTCTACGCGCTCAATCCGCCGCCGGTGCGCGGCCTCGGCCAGTCGAGCGGTTTCACGATGGAGTTGATGAACACGGGCGGCATCAACCGCGACGAGTTCGAGCGGCGCGTGAACCAGTTGGTCGCCGACGCGCGCGCCAATCCCCGCCTCGCCGCGATCCGCCTCAACAATCTACCCAGCACGCCCACCTTGTCGGTCGATATCGATGCCGAAAAAGCCGGCGCGCTCGGCCTCAGCCAGAGCGATATCGACACGACGCTCTCGTCCGCCTGGGGCGGCAGCTACGTCAACGACTGGGTCGACCGCGGCCGCGTCAAGCGCGTCTACATCCAGGGCGACGCGCCATTCCGCGCACGGCCCGAGGATATCGGCGATTGGTATGTCCGCAACAATACGGGCACGATGACGCCTTTCTCGTCCTTCTCGTCGCAGCATTGGTCGCTCGCGCCCAACACGCTGAGCCGCTTCAACGGTAATCCCTCGTTCGAAATCCAGGGCCAGGCCGCGCCCGGCCACAGCTCCGGCGACGCGATGCGGATCATCGCCGGCATGGCCGCCAAGATCCCCGGCGCCACCGTCGGCTGGTCGGGCATTTCCTATCAGGAGCAATTGTCGGGCGGCCAGGCGCCGATCCTCTACGCCTTGTCGCTGCTGGTGGTGTTCCTCTGCCTTGCCGCGCTCTACGAAAGCTGGTCGATCCCGTTCGCGGTGATGCTCGTCATGCCCCTGGGCCTGGTCGGCGCCGCGATCGCGGTCGGTCTGCGCGGCCTCACCAACGACGTCTATTTCCAGGTCGGCCTGCTCACCACGATGGGCCTTTCCGCCAAGAATGCGATCCTGATCGTCGAGTTCGCCGAGCAGGCCGAGCATCATGGCAAGTCGCCGCTCGAGGCCGCGCTCGAGGCCGCGCGCATCCGCCTGCGCCCGATCATCATGACCAGCCTCGCCTTCATGTTCGGCGTGTTCCCGCTGGTGATCGCGAGCGGTGCCGGCGCGCAGAGCCGGATCGAGATCGGCACCGCGGTGATCGGCGGCATGCTGACCGCGACCGCGCTCGCCATCTTCTACATCCCGATGTTCTTCGTGCTGGTGCGCAAGATCTTCCGCAAGCAATCGCTCACGCCCGAGGAGCGCGCCGCCGCCGACGCGCAACGCCATCGCGAGATCGAGGCGCGCCGCGCCGCCGAAGAAGGCGGGGAGCAGCCCGCATGAAGCGCGCCGCCGCCCTGCTTGCTTTGACCGCGCTTACCGGCTGCACGCTGGAACCGCATTATGCGCGGCCCGCGCCCGCGGTCCCGCCGCACTTTCCGCAGGGCGACGCCTATCTCCGCCAGAGCGAGGCGACTTTGCCGAGCGTGAGCTATCGCGACATCTTCCGCGATCCCCGCCTCCAGGCGATCATCGTCCAGGCGCTCGCCAACAATCAGGACCTCGCCCAGGCGCTCGCCAATATCCAGTCGGCGCGCGCGCTCTATCGCGTCCAGCGCGCGGATATCTTCCCCGCGATCGATGCAAGCGGCGGCGTCACGCTGCGCCATAGCCCGGACAACGGCGCGCCCGCCGGGGGCCAGGGCAGCGGCGGCAACGGGGGTGGTGCCAATAACAATGGCCACACTACCAGCTACGAGCTGCAGGCGGGTACCACGTCGTGGGAGATCGACCTGTTCGGCCGGCTGCGCAGCCTGAGCCATTCGGCGTTCGATCAATATCTCGCCAGCAGCGCCGCCGCGCGCGCGACCCGGCTTACGCTCGTGGCCGACATCGCCAACGCCTGGCTCAAGCTCGGCGCCGACCGCAGCTTGCTCGCGATCGCCGAGGATACGGAGAAGAGCGCCCAGGTCTCGGTCGATCTCACCCAGGCCCGGCTCAATGGCGGCGTCGCGCCGCGCACCGACCTTAGGCAGGCGCAAACCGTGCTCGCCACCGCACAGGCAGACCGCGCGCGCCAGCAGACTTTGGTCGCGCAGGATATCAACGCGCTGCAATTGCTGGTCGGCGCGCCGCCTGCCGAGGCAAGCTTGCCCAGTTCGATCGAGGACGCCGACGGCAGCCTTGCCGAACTCCCTGCGGGGCTCGATTCGTCGATCCTGCTGCGCCGCCCCGACGTGGTCGAGGCCGAATATCAGCTGCGCGCCGCCAACGCCCGGATCGGTGCGGCGCGCGCGGCCTTCTTCCCGCGCGTGGCGCTGACCGCGGTCGCGGGCCTCGCCAGCGGCGGCCTGTCGAGCCTGTTCACCGGCGGCGCCTTCAACTGGACGGTCGCCCCCTCCGCGACCCTGCCGATCTTCGATTTCGGCGCGAACGCCAGCAATCTCGCTTATTCGAAGGCGCAGCGCGACGCCGACCTTGCCGCCTATCAGAAGGCGATCCAGACCGCCTTCCGCGAAACAGCCGACGCGCTCGCCCGGCGCGGCACGATCGATGCCGAGGTCGCCGCCGACCAGCTCAACCTGACCGCAGCGCAGGACACGTTCACGCTCGACACTGCGCGCTACAAGCAGGGCATCGATCCCTATCTCAACACGCTCGTCTCGCAGCGCACTTTCTACGCGGCGCGCCAGACGATGGTCGCCATCCGCCTGACCAGGGCGCAGAATCTGGTCTCGCTCTACCAGGTGCTGGGCGGCGACCAATTGGTCGAGAGCTTGCCGCCGACCTATCCCGCGCCCGATCCCAATCCGAAGGCTTCGGGCCGCTAGGCCGGGACTGGATTGCTTCCCCCGGCTTTCGCCGGGGTCGCAATGACGATTGAAGGAAAGCCATCATTGCGAACCGCGTAGCGGCGCGGCAATCCAGGCCCGGATCAGTGGCGAGCCCTGCGCTTGCCTTTCCCCATCCCCCGCGCCATCGCCAAGGCTAAAGGACTCAGTCGGGAGGATAGAGATGAAAACCCGCGCCGCCGTCGCGTTCGAGGCGAAGAAGCCGCTCGAGATCGTCGAACTCGATCTGGAAGGCCCCAAGGCCGGCGAAGTTCTGGTCGAGATCATGGCGACGGGCATCTGCCATACCGACGCCTACACGCTCGACGGCCTCGACAGCGAAGGCATCTTCCCCTCGATCCTCGGCCATGAAGGCGCTGGCATCGTGCGCGAGGCGGGGCCGGGCGTCACCAGCGTGAAGCCCGGCGATCATGTCATCCCGCTCTACACGCCCGAATGCCGCCAATGTAAGTCGTGCCTCTCGGGCAAGACCAACCTCTGCACCGCGATCCGCGCGACCCAGGGCAAGGGATTGATGCCCGACGGCACCACCCGCTTCAGCTACAAGGGCCAGCCCATCTTCCATTATATGGGCTGCTCGACCTTCTCGAACTTCACCGTCCTGCCCGAGATCGCGGTCGCGAAGATCCGCGAGGACGCGCCGTTCAAGACCAGCTGCTATATCGGCTGTGGCGTCACCACCGGCGTCGGCGCGGTGGTCAACACCGCCAAGGTCCAGGTCGGCGACAATGTCGTCGTGTTCGGCCTCGGCGGGATCGGCCTCAACGTGATCCAGGGCGCACGCCTCGCGGGTGCGGGCATGATCGTCGGCGTCGATATCAACCCGGATCGCGAGGAATGGGGCAAGCGTTTCGGCATGACCCATTTCATCGACGGCCGGAACAAGGACCGCGCCGCGACCATCGCCGAAGTCCTCGAACTGACCGACGGCGGCGCCGATTATACGTTCGACTGCACCGGCAATACCGAGGTGATGCGGACCGCGCTGGAAGCCTGCCATCGCGGCTGGGGCACCTCCATCATCATCGGCGTGGCCGAAGCGGGCAAGGAAATCGCCACCCGTCCCTTCCAGCTCGTCACCGGGCGCAACTGGCGCGGCACGGCCTTCGGCGGCGCCAAGGGCCGCACCGACGTGCCCAAGATCGTGGACTGGTATATGAACGGCAAGATCGAGATCGATCCGATGATCACCCATGTCCTCACGCTCGAAGAGATCAACAAGGGCTTCGATCTGATGCATGCGGGGACAAGCATCCGCAGCGTCGTGGTCTATTGAGGAGGGCTGGTCATGTTCACGCATGTGATGGTCGGCACCAACGACCTTGAGAAAGCGCGCATCTTCTACGCCGCCACGCTCGGCGCGATCGGCTATCAGCCGCATCATGACGGCGAGCGCACCTTCTTCACCGATGGCATGGCGGGTTTTGGCGTAGGCCGTCCGGCCGATGGCGAAGCCGCCTCTTACGCCAATGGCGGCACAATCGGCTTCAAGGCCAAGACCACCGAAGAGGTCGACGCTTTCTATGCCGCCGGCCTTGCCAATGGCGGCACGTGCGAGGGCAAACCGGGCATACGCGAAGGCGGGCACGGCAAGCCTTACGGTGCCTATCTGCGCGATCCGGACGGCAACAAGATCTGCGCCTACGCGCCCAATCCGGACGCGGCGGGCTAGGATGCAGGACAAGGCCAACCTTGCCGAAAAGCTTGCCAGCTTCACCGATCAATGGCGGCCGCGCATCGTCGCGGGCTATAACGGCAACGACATCATGGTCGTGCGGATCGAGGGGCCGTTCCAATGGCACAAGCATGACGAGACGGACGATCTGTTCCTGGTGCTGGACGGGATCCTCGACATCGAGCTGCGCGACCGGACGGTAACTTTGGGACCGGGCGAATTGTTCGTCGTGCCCAAGGGCGTCGAGCATCGCCCCGTCGCGCGCCACGGCGAGGTCAAGATGCTGCTGATCGAACCCGCCGGCACGCCCAATACGGGCGACCCCGCGACCGCGGTCGAAAAGCTCTATCTGTGAGCCGGCGCTGATGCGGCAGCCGGCGGCCTGGACGCTCACGCTCACCTGCCACGATCGCGTCGGCATCGTCGCGGGCGTGACCGGTTTCCTGGCGGAGCGCGACGGCTTCATCATCGACAGCCAGCAATATGCCGATCTCGATACCGGCCGCTTCTTCATGCGGGTGGTGTTCAAGGCGGGCGGCCCGCTTTTCCCCGAAAACGACGCGCAACTGCGCGAAACGTTCGCGGCGGTGGCCGACCGGTTCGCGCTCGACTGGTCGCTGCATTCCGCTTCCCGGCGGCCGCGCATGGTGGTCGCGGTGTCAAAGGGTTCGCACTGCCTGAACGACCTGCTCCATCGCTGGGAGAGCGGCACGCTGTCGGCCGAGATCGCCGCCGTCGTTTCCAATCACGATGACCTGCGCGGGCTGGTCGAATGGCACCGCTTGCCCTGGCATCATCTGCCCGTGGACAATTCGAACCGCGACAGTCAGGAACGCGCGATCGAGCGGGTCATGACCGAAACCGGCGCCGACTATCTCGTGCTCGCGCGCTACATGCAGGTGCTGACACCCGACTTCGTCGCGCGGCTCGACGGGCGCTGCATCAACATCCATCACAGCTTCCTGCCCGGCTTCAAGGGCGCGCAGCCCTATCACCGGGCACATGCGCGCGGCGTGAAGCTGATCGGCGCGACCGCGCATTTCGTGACCGCCGATCTCGACGAAGGCCCGATCATCGAGCAGGCGGTCGAGCGCGTCGATCATCGCGCCTCGGTCGAGGACATGATCCGCATCGGCCGCGACATCGAGGCACAGGTGCTGGCGCGCGCGATCGATGCGATCGGGGAACGGCGCGTATTCCTGAACGGCGGCAAGACGGTGGTGTTTCGATGAAACTGGAACAGCTTTCCGCCGCGAAATCGTTCGAGGGCATCCAGGGCGTCTACCGCCACGCCTCGGCCGAAACCGGCACCGATATGACCTTCTCGGTCTATGTCCCCGCGCACGAGGAAGGCGAGACGCTGCCCGTAATCTGGTGGCTGTCGGGCCTGACCTGCACCCACGCCAACGTCACCGAGAAAGGCGAATTTCGCGCCGCCAGCGCGAAGCATCGCCTGATCTTCGTCGCGCCCGACACTTCCCCACGCGGCGACAACGTGCCCGACGATCCCGACGGCGCCTTTGACTTCGGCCTGGGTGCGGGCTTCTATGTCGATGCGACGCAGGATCCCTGGGCGGCCAATTATCGCATGTGGTCCTATGTCACGCGCGAACTGCCCGATCTGGTCTTCGCGCATTTCCCGGCGGATCGGGCGCGCCAGGGCATCATGGGCCATTCGATGGGCGGGCATGGCGCGCTCACCGTGGGTCTCCGCCATCCCGACCGTTTCAAATCGGTCTCCGCCTTCGCGCCGATCGTGGCACCCTCGCAGGTTTCGTGGGGGCAGAAGGCGCTGGGATATTATCTCGGGCCGGACCAGGCCGCGTGGCGCAAACATGACGCGGTCGCGCTGATCGAGGACGGCGCGCGCCTGCCCGACTTGCTGATCGACCAGGGGGCGGACGACGTATTCCTCCAAAAGGAATTACGCCCAGAATTGCTGCGCGATGCCTGCACCGATGCCGGCATCGACCTGACGCTCAATCTGCGCGAGGGCTATGACCATAGCTATTATTTCGTGACGACCTTCATGGCCGATCATCTGGCCTGGCATGCGGCAAGGCTGAAATGAGCAGATACGATATCCTGATCGTCGGCGCGGGCCATGCCGGCGCGCAGGCGGCGATCGCGCTCCGCCAGAACAAGTTCGAAGGCTCGATCGCGATCGTCGGCGACGAGCCCGAAATCCCCTACGAACGCCCGCCCCTCTCCAAGGATTACCTCTCGGGCGACAAGCCGTTCGAGCGCATCCTGATCCGCCCCGCGACCTTCTGGTCCGAACGCGAGGTCGCGATGCTGACGGGCAAGCGCGTCCTCTCGGTCGATCCGGCGGCACATACGGTAACGACCGGCGACGGCGCGACGATCGGCTACGGCACGCTGATCTGGGCGGCGGGCGGCAGCCCCCGCTCGTTGATCTGCTCGGGCCACGACCTTGCCGGCGTCCATGCCGTCCGCACCCGCGCCGACGTCGACCGACTGATGGGCGAGCTTGCGACGACCGAACGCGTGGTCGTGATCGGCGGGGGCTATATCGGCCTCGAGGCCGCCGCCGTGCTGACCAAGCTCGGCAAGCATGTGACCGTGCTCGAAGCGCTCGACCGCGTGCTGGCGCGCGTCGCGGGCGAGCCCTTGTCGCGCTTCTACGAGGCGGAGCATCGCGCGCATGGCGTCGATGTCCGTTTGGGCGCGAAGGTCAAATGCATCGAGGAAAAGGATGGCCGCGTCACCGGCGTCCGCCTCGCCGATGGCGCAATCCTGCCGTGCGAGATGGTGATCGTCGGCATCGGCATCATTCCGTCGGTCGAGCCTTTGCGCGCGGCCGGCGCCGCGGGCAGCAACGGCGTGCAGGTCGATGCCCGATGCCACACTTCGCTTCCCGATATCTTCGCGATCGGCGATTGCGCGCTCCACACCAACGCCTTCGCCGACGGCGCCGAAATCCGGCTGGAGTCGGTACAGAACGCCAACGACATGGCCAATGCGATCGCCAAGACGCTGACCGGCACGCCGACCGAATATCATGCCGTGCCCTGGTTCTGGTCCAACCAGTACGACCTCAAGCTGCAAACGGTCGGCCTCTCGACCGGCTATGACGCGGCGGTGATGCGCGGCGATCCGGCGAGCCGCAGCTTCTCGCTCATCTATCTCAAACAGGGCCGTGTGATCGCGCTCGACTGCGTCAACCTGGTCCGCGACTATGTCCAGGGCCGTACCCTGGTGGTCGAGGGCAAGCGCCCCGACCCGGCCCGGCTGGCCGATACAAATATCCCGCTCAAAGAGCTCTAGCCCTTCCTCGTCATTGCGAGCCCGGCGAAAGCCGGGAGAAGCAATCCAGGCCTGCGCCAGTGGCTAGGCCCGGACTGGATTGCTTCGTCGCTCCGCTCCTCGCAATGACGCACATTTCCCGAGCGCGCCTGTTCATGCGCAATAATCTTGCGCGCCGCCGCAACCTCGCTGAATATGCAACCTCGCTTCGGCGGGGCACGACAAAGTGGGAGGGAAGACATGGGCGGTTGGAACAGGCGCAAGCCGATCGAGGCGGCACGAACCGGGCCGCGTCTCACGCCCACGCTTTCCTGGCCGCATCTGATGGCGCTTGGCGTCGGCGCGATCGTCGGCACCGGCATCCTCACCCTGATCGGCGTCGGCGCGGACCGCGCCGGCCCGGCGGTGCTGCTCTCCTTCGCCATCGCGGGCGTGATCTGCGCCTGCGCCGCTTTGGCTTATGCCGAGATGGCGACGATGATGCCCGCCGCGGGCAGCGCTTATACCTACTCTTATTCGGTGCTGGGCGAGACGATCGCCTGGGTCGTCGGCTGGAGCCTGATCCTCGAATATAGTCTGGTCGTCTCGACTGTGGCAGTCGGCTGGTCGGGCTATGCCGCGCCTTTGCTGACCGCAATCGGCTTCCCTAAATCGCTGACGATGGGCCCCGATCTCGGCGGCATCGCCAATATCCCCGCCATCTTCATCATCGCGGTCGTCGCCGGCCTGCTCTGCCTCGGCACGCGCGAGAGCGCGCGGCTCAATACCGCGCTGGTCCTGATCAAGATCGTGACGTTGGCCCTGTTCGTCGCGGTCGCGCTACCCGCTTTCAATGCGCAGAATCTTCACCCCTTCATGCCGCACGGCTTCGCCAAGGTGGTCGAGGCGGACGGCACGCCGCGCGGCGTGATGGCCGCCGCTGCGATCATCTTCTTCGCATTCTACGGCTTCGACGCGATCTCGACTGCGGCCGAAGAAGCCAAGCGTCCCGAGCGCGACCTTGCGATCGGCATCGTCGGATCGATGCTCGCCTGCACGTTGATCTATATCCTGGTCGCCGCCGCCGCGGTCGGCGCCTTGCCCTATACCAAATTCGCCAACAGCCCCGAACCGCTCGCGCTCATCCTGCGTGAGATGGGCAAGGGCCAGGTCGCGCATATCATCGCGATCGCGGCGGTGATCGCGCTGCCGACCGTGATCCTGGGCTTCCTCTACGGCCAGAGCCGCATCTTCCTGGTGATGGCGCGCGACGGCTTTCTGCCGCCCAAACTGGCCGCCATCTCGTCGCGCGGTACACCCGTCCGGATCACGATCCTGACCGCGATCCTGGTCGCGATCCTCGCGGGCATATTGCCGATCGACCAGATCGCCGCGCTCGCCAACGCCGGCACGCTCATCGCCTTCATCGCGGTCGCGACCTGCATGCTGGTGATGCGCCGGCGCGATCCCACGATCAAACGCCCCTTCCGCACGCCCGCCGCCTGGCCGGTGGGAATCGTCGCGATCCTCGGCTGCCTCTATCTGTTCGCGAGCCTGCCCGCGAAGACGATCGAGTGGTGCCTGTTCTGGAACGCGATCGGACTTGTCATCTACGTGGCCTATGGCCGCCACCGCAGCTTGCTCGGTCAGGAGGCGCCACGGCTTTGAATGCCATCCTGATCCTGTCCACCGCCTCGACGCATGACGAGGCAAGCCGAATCGCCGAGGCGCTGGTCACCGAGGAACTGGCGGCCTGCGTCCAGCTTTCGCCGATCGAAAGCTGGTACCGCTGGGAGGGCAGGATCGAGCACCAGCCGGAGACCAGGCTCCACATCAAGACGATGGCGCATCTGGCCGATCAGGTCGAACAGCGCATCCGCGCGCTGCATTCCTACGACGTGCCGGAGGTGGTGATTCTCCCGATCCCGGGCGGATCGACCGATTATCTCAACTGGATCGCCGGCACAATTAGGTCCGAAACCGGATAAATCCCCACCGCACCGCAACATAACGCTTGGCAGCACTGAAACGATCGGTATAGAAATCCCGGCAAACCCCGAGGATACCTATGCGCTCGATTTCCTCCGCCGCCTTGGTCGCGGCTCTTTTGCTGTCGGCATGCGGCAAGCAAGCGCCTCCATCCCGGCCGACTCCGCAGGTTGGTGTGGTCACGGTCCAGATGCAGCCGGTCACGCTGACGACCGAGCTGCCCGGCCGCACCTCGCCCTTCGAAAGCTCCGAAGTGCGCCCGCAGGTGGACGGAATCATCACCAAGCGCCTGTTCCAGGAGGGCGAGACGGTCCATGCCGGCCAGGTCCTCTATCAGATCGATCCCGCGCCTTATGCCGCCGCAGCGGCCAACGCCCGCGCCGCGCTGACGCGCGCGCAGGCCAATATCGCGTCGACCAGCGCGCTCGCGCAGCGTTACGCCGATCTGGTCAAGATCAACGCGATCGCGCGCCAGGATTATGAGAATGCCGTCGCCGCGGCCAACCAGGCCAAGGCGGATGTCGCCGCGCAGAAGGCCGCGCTCCAGTCGGCCGAGATCAGCCTGCGCCGGACCGCGATCAAGGCGCCGATCTCGGGCCGGATCGGTGCCTCGACCTTCACCGTCGGCGCGCTCGTCACCGCCGCCCAGGCGCAGCCCTTGACCACGATCCAGCGACTCGACCCGATCTATGTCGACATCAACCAGTCGAGCGTGGACGTGCTCAAGCTGCGCAAGCAGCTCCTGGCCGGCCAGGTCTCCCGCAACGGCGAGGCCGCGCGCGTCGGCCTGACGCTGGAGGATGGCAGCGATTATGGCCGCGAGGGCAAGTTCCAATTCTCCGACGTCACCGTCGCGCAGGATACGGGCACGGTCACGCTCCGCGCGATCTTCCTCAATCCGCAAGGGCTGCTGCTGCCGGGCATGTATGTCCGCGCGCACCTGATCGAGGGCACGCAGGCACAGGGCATCCTCGCCCCGCAGCAGGCGGTGTCGCGCGACGAGAAGGGCAATCCCCAGGCCTATGTCGTCGGCGCGGACGGCAAGCTGGAGGTCCGCCCACTGACCACCTCGCGCGCGATCGGCGACAAGTGGCTCGTCACGAGCGGTCTCAAGCCGGGCGACAAATTGGTCATGGACGGCACGATGATGCTGCAGCCGGGCATGCCGGTGCAGCCGGTCGCATGGACGCCGCCCCCCACGCCGTCGAAGGCCGCCCAGGCTGCGGTCGGGCAATAGGACCGCAGCATGGCACGCTATTTCATCGACCGGCCCATCTTCGCGTGGGTGATCGCGCTCGTCCTGATGCTTGCGGGCGCGCTCGCGATCCGCTCGCTGCCGATCGCGCAATTCCCGCCGATCGCCGCGCCTTCGGTCCAGATCACCGCGACCTATCCGGGCGCGGATGCGCAGACGCTTGAGAATACCACGACGCAGATCATCGAGCAGCAGCTCAAGGGCATCGACAATCTGCGCTATATTTCGTCGACCAGCTCATCGGCCGGCAGCGTCTCGATCACGGTCACCTTCGAACAGGGCACCAACCCCGACATCGCGCAGGTCCAGGTCCAGAACAAGCTGCAGGCGGCTTTGCCCCTATTGCCGCAGGAAGTGCAGCAACAGGGCGTGCGCGTCACCAAGACCAGCGCCAACTTCCTGGTCGTGGTCAGCCTCTATTCACCCAATGGCCGCTATTCGACCAGCGACCTCGCCGACATGATCGTCTCGCGGCTGCAGGATCCGCTGAGCCGCGTCCAGGGCGTCGGCGATACCCAGATTTTCGGCTCGCAATATGCGATGCGCATCTGGGTCGATCCGCTCAAGCTCAACAATTTCAAGCTCACCATCGCCGATGTCGAGGCAGCGGTACGCGCGCAGAATGCGCAGGTCTCGGCCGGCCAGATCGGCGGCCTGCCCGCGCCGCGCGAGCAAATGCTCAACGCGTCGGTTTCGATCGCGTCGCGGCTCACCACGCCCGATCAGTTCCGGCAGATCAGGCTGAAGTCCAACCCCGACGGCTCGGTCGTCCGGCTAGGCGATGTCGCGCGCGTCGCGATGGGGCCGGAAACCTATGGCTTCACCGTGCTGTTCAACGGCGTTCCCGCCGCGGGCATCGCGATCAAGCTCGCACCCGGCGCCAACGCGCTCGACACGGTCGACCGGATCAAGGCGCGCGTCACGCAGCTTTCGCCGAACATCCCGTCCGACGTGAAGATCTTCTACCCCTATGATTCGACGCCGTTCGTGCGCCTGTCGATCGAGCAGGTCGTCCACACGCTGATCGAGGCGGTGGTGCTGGTCTTCGTCGTCATGTTCATCTTCCTGCAGAACTGGCGCGCCACGATCATTCCCACGATCGCGGTGCCGGTCGTGCTGCTCGGCACCTTCGCCGTGATCTACATCGCGGGTTACTCGATCAACACATTGACCCTGTTCGGCATGGTGCTGGCGATCGGCCTGCTCGTCGACGACGCCATTGTGGTGGTCGAGAATGTCGAGCGCCTGATCGAGACCGAGGGCCTCTCGCCCAAGGAAGCCGCGCGCAAATCGATGGACGAGATCACCGGCGCGCTGGTCGGCATCGCCACCGTGCTGGCGGCGGTGTTCGTGCCGATGGCCTTCTTCGGCGGATCGACCGGCGTGATCTATCGCCAATTCTCGATCACGATCGTCTCCGCGATGGCGCTGTCGGTGATGGTCGCGCTGATCCTCACGCCCGCGCTCTGCGCGACGATCCTCGAATCGCGCGAGGACAAGGAACGGAAGGCCAAATCGGGGCTGATGGGCCGGTTCTTCGGCCGCTTCTTCGACTGGTTCAACCGCAACTTCAATCGCAACGCCGAACGCTACCAGAATGGCGTGCGCTATGTGGAGCATCACCGCGGCCGCGCCTTCATCATCTTCGCGATCCTCTGCCTCGGCCTCGGCTTCCTTTTCTACCGGTTGCCGACCGGCTTCCTCCCCGATGAGGATCAGGGCTATGCCTTCGCGCTGGTCAATCTGCCGCCCGGCGCGACCGCGTCGCGTACCGACGCCGCGCTTGCCAAGGTGCGCGACCATTTCCTGAAGGATGAAGCCAACAACGTCGCCGGCGTCTTCACCGTGTCGGGCTTCAGCTTCACCGGCCAGGGGCAGAATGCCGGCCTCGCCTTCGTTCGTCTGAAGCCGTGGGAAGACCGCAAGGGTTCGGCCAACCGGTCGATGGCGATCGCCGCCCGCGCGATGGGGGCGTTCTCGACCTTCCGCGACGGCCTGATCTTCGCGATCATCCCGCCGTCGGTGCAGGAACTGGGCAACGCCACCGGCTTCGATTTCGAGCTGACCGACGTCGCCGGGATCGGCCATGACCGGCTGGTCGCCGCGCAGGGCCAATTGCTCGGCATGGCGATGAAGGATCCGCGTATCGCGGGCCTGCGTCCCAACAGCCTGCCCGATCAGCCACAGCTCAAGGTCGATGTCGATCAGGACAAGGCGCAGGCGCTGGGCGTCAATATCGCCGACGTCGACAGCACCATCTCGGCCGGATGGGGCAGCGCCTACATCAACGACTTCATCGATCGCGGCCGCGTCAAGCGCGTCTTCGTCCAGGCGGACACGCCGTTCCGGCTCTCGCCCGACGATCTCGCCTCCTTCTACGCGCGCGGCACGAGCGGGCAGATGGTGCCTGTCAGCACGCTCGCCTCGACCCGCTGGCAGTCCGCCCCGGTCCAGCTCAACCGCTATAATGGCGTGCCCGCGATGGAATTGCTGGGCGTGCCGGGGCCGGGCCAGAGCTCGGGTACCGCGCTCAAGGCGATGGAGGAGCTCCAGGCCAAATTGCCGCCCGGCACCGGCTTCGAATGGACCGGCCTGTCCTATGAGGAACGGCTCGCGGGCGGCCAGGCCAAGTCGCTTTACAGCCTCTCGCTGCTGATCGTCTTCCTGTGCCTCGCCGCGCTCTACGAAAGCTGGTCGGTGCCGGTGTCGGTGATGCTGGTGGTGCCGCTGGGCGTGTTCGGCGCGGTGCTCGCGGCGACGCTCACCGGGGTCAACAACAACATCTATTTCCAGGTCGGCCTGATCACCACGATCGGCGTGTCGGCGAAGAACGCGATCCTGATCGTCGAATTCGCAGAGGAACGGATGCGCGAGGGCATGAACGCCTTCGACGCCGCGGTCGCCGCCGCAAGGCTGCGGCTGCGGCCGATCCTGATGACCAGCTTCGCCTTCGTCTTCGGCGTGTTCCCGCTTGCCATCGCGGCGGGCGCGGGCTCGGGCGCGCAGAATGCGATCGGCCGCTCGGTGGTCGGCGGCATGCTCGCCGCGACGATCTTCGGCATCTTCTTCGTGCCGATGTTCTTCGTGACCGTGCGCCGCCTGTTCGAACGGCGCCGGGAGAAGAAGGCCGCCGCTGGCGACATCGCGGAGGCGCAGGCATGAAGCGGCTTCTTCCCCTGACGGCGCTCTTGCTCGCGGGCTGCGACCTGGCGCCGGCCTATCACCGGCCGGGCCTGCCCGCACCCGCCAGCCTCCCCGTGGACGGCACCTATCCCGCCGCCAATGCGGCCACCGCGGCATCCGATGTCGCCTGGCAGGATTTCTTCGTCGATCCCGCGCTCCGGCAGGTAATCGGACAGGGCCTTGCCAACAATCGCGACCTGCGCGTGGCGCTCGCCAACGTGCAACAGGCACGCGCGCAATATCGCGTCCAGCGCGCAGACCTTCTGCCCACGATCGGCGCCAATGCCGGCGCGACCTTCGCCAAGGCCTCCTCGGTCGAAACCTTGCCGGGCGCGGACCGCACCAGCCATATCTATCAGGTCAATGCCGGCTTCTCGGCGTTCGAGATCGATCTGTTCGGCCGCGTCCGCAACCTGACCAAGGCCGCGCTCGACCAATATCTCGCGACCGAGGAAGGCGCGCGCGCGACGCGGATCACGTTGATCTCCGAAATCGCCTCGGCCTATCTCACGATGGCGGCCGATCAGGATCAGCTCAAAATCTCCGAAGGCACGCTCGAAAGCTTCAAGCAGTCGCTCGACCTCACCAATGCGCAGTTCCAGCATGGCGTGATCTCCGAGCTGGAGGTCCGTCAGGCCCAGACCAATTACGAGCAGGCGCGCTACGATATCGCAGCACTCCAGACGCAGATCGCGCGCGACCAGAATGCGCTCAACCTGCTGGTCGGCACCACCGTATCGCAGGATCTGCTGCCGACCGGCCTCGGCGATCGCGCCTTCACGCTCGCCCAGCTTCCTGCCGGCATCAGCTCGGACGTGCTGCTGCAGCGCCCCGACGTGCTGCAGGCGGAGGATCAACTCAAGGCGCAATATGCCAATATCGGCGCAGCGCGCGCAGCCTTCTTCCCGCAAATCTCGTTGACCGCGCTTGCGGGCACGCTCAGCACCGGCCTGTCGGGCCTGTTCGAGCATGGCAATTATACCTACCAGGTCGCGCCGACCGCGAGCCAGACGATCTTCGATTTCGGCCGCAACGCAGCCAATCTGCGTTACGCCAAGGCCAGCCGCGACGCCGCACTCGCCACCTATGAGAAGGCGATCCAGACCGCCTTCCGCGAGGTCGCCGACGCGCTCGCCGAACGCGGCACGATCGACGAGCAGCTCCGCGCCCGCACCACCCGCGCCGAAGCGGCGGGCACCGCCTACAAACTGTCCGACGCACGTTACCGCTCGGGCGTCGACCCCTTCCTCACCACGCTCGATGCGCAGCGCACCTTCTACGCCGCACAGCAGAATCTGGTGCAGACGCGGCTGGATGCCGCCTCCAACCTGGTCGAACTCTACCGCGCGCTCGGCGGAGGATTGCGCTCCAGGGCCCAATAAGGATTACAATCTCCCCGGCCGGTAAGCCGGGGAGATTGTAATGCGCCGCCTGTTTGCGATCCTGTGCCTGCTCGTTGCCGCGCCTGGCTGGGCGCAGGACGATGCGCTCTATCGCTTCGCGGCCGGCCAGGAGCCTGCCTGGGCCAGCCCCGAAAACCCGACCGCCGCACGGGGCGCAGGCGGGTTCGAGAATAAAGGCGCTAAGGGCCACGCCTTCGACACCATCCCCGCCCTTGGCACGCTCACTCTCGCGCGCGTTGACGGCGCGGGCATTATCGACCGGATCTGGCTCACGATCAATGACCGTTCGCCCGAACGGCTGCGCTCGCTGGTGCTCGATATCTATTGGGACGATGCGAAAACCCCCGCGGTCTCGGTACCGCTCGGCGATTTCTTCCTGCACGGCGCGGGCGAGATGCGGCCGATGGAAACCGCCCTGCTGGCAAGCCCCGAGGGCCGCTCCTTCGTCTCCTACATCCCGATGCCCTTCCGCACCGGCGCACGCGTCGAACTCCGCAACGAGTCCGCGAAGCCCTTGTCCGCCATCTTCTTCGACGTCGATTTCCGCCGGCTCCGGACGCAGGCGCCCGACGCCCTCTATTTCCACGCCGTCTGGCATCGCGAGCGCGCGACAATGCCCGGACGTGACTTTGAAATCCTGCCCGCCATTACCGGCCACGGCCGCTACCTCGGCAGCAATGTGACCGTGCTCAGCGACCCACGCTACGGCAAGAGCTGGTGGGGTGAGGGCGAGATGCGGATCAGCCTCGATGGCGAATCCCAGCCTTCGCTCGTCGGCACGGGCAGCGAGGATTATATCGGCACTGCCTGGGGCGAGGGCGCCTATATCAATCGCTATCAGGGTGCGCCGGTGGCGGACGAAGCAGCCGGCCGCTGGACCTTCTATCGCTTCCACCTCCCCGATCCGATCTATTTCCAGCGCGGCATCCGCATTGTCTATCAACAGATCGGCGGCGCGCCCAAAGCCGACGTGCTGCGGATGCAACAAGCCGGCGTGCCCCTGATCCCGATCACGATCGATCCCGGCACGCGCGCCAAATTCCGCCATCTGCTCGATGGCCCCAGGCCGATCCCGCTCGGCGATCCCGGCCTGCCCGACGGCTGGACCAATTTCTATCGCAGCGACGATGTCGCCGCGGTGGCCTATTTCTACCTCGACCGTCCCAACGGCGTCTGCCCGCCGATCGCAGATGTCGGCATGCGCACCGCTGCACTCCGCAGCGCCGACAAACGATAGTGCGGAACTGGATTGCTGCGCTGCGCTTGCAGTGACGGTTCGAACCAAAGCCTCGTCATTGCGAGCCGCGTAGCGACGCGGCAATCCAGGCCCGCATTAGCGGCGGAAGACCACGCCGCCCTTCATAACCAGCCGCACCGATTTCACCGCCGCAACATCCTTGGTCGGATCGCCCTCGACCGCGACGATATCCGCCAGCAATCCCGGCTTGAGCGATCCCACATCCGCCATGTGCAGGATATGCGCATTGCCGGAGGTTGCTGCCGTCAGCACGCCGATCGCGGGCATGCCCGCCTGCTGCATCAGCACCATCTCGCGCCAATTTTCCCCATGCGGGAACACGCCGACATCGCCGCCCATGCAGATCGGCACGCCCGCCGCGAGCGCAAGTCTGAAGCTCCGCCGATTCTCCTCGACCGCCGCCGGAGCGGGATCCTGCCCGTTCCAGCCGCGATAGCGGGCGACCGCGTCCGACGCCGCCAACGTCGGGCAGAGCGCGATCCCCTTGTCGTGCATCGCCCTGAAGATTTCGGGCGTGCCGCCATAGCCATGCTCGATCGTATCCACCCCCGCCGCGATCGCGCGCCGCATGCCCTCGGGCGTGACCGTATGCACCGCCGCGATCCGGCCCGCGTCGTGCGCCACCGCCGCGCCCGCGCTCAGCTCGGCCTGACTCAGCGTCGGCCGGCTCGGCTCCCTGGGCAGATAATGATAATCGGCATACATCTTCACCACATCCGCGCCCGCCGCGATCTGGTCGCGCGCGGCGCGGATCATATCGTCGACCCCGCTCACCTCCTGTGCACCCTGCGGCACCTTCAGCCCGGGTTCGAAGCCCTTGGGGCCATAGGCGCCCTCCGCCACGATCGCCCTGGTCGCGACCATCATGCGCGGTCCCGGCACGATCCCCTGATCGATCGCCTGCTTGAGGCCGACGTCGGCAAAGCCGGCGCCTTCCGTTCCCAGATCGCGCGCGCTGGTAAAACCCGCCATCAACGTATCGCGCGCATGAACGATCGCGCGCGCGGTGCGGACCGCCAGCGGCTCGTGCAGCACCTGATCGTCCCAGCTCGTCTCTTCATAGGGATGGAGGAACATATGGCTGTGCCCCTCGATCATGCCGGGCATGATCGTGTCGCCCGGCAGATCGATCACGCGCGTGTCCGCAGGCGTCGCCAGATGCGGGCCTACTGCCGCGATATGATCGCCCTCGACCAGCACCTCCCAGCCCGCATGCACCGCCGCACCGTCGAACAATTGCGCCCCGCGCAGCAATATCGCGGGGTCCGCCGCTTGTGCCGGGGTTCCGATCGTCAGCAGCGCGATAAGCCAAGCCTTGCGCATATCCGCCTCCCTTGCCGCCCGCCGTCGGGCGCGCGATACATGCCGCCATGGATAAAGCGACGCCGGGGCTCCGCAAGCTCCTCCCTTTATTGTCGATCCTTATCGCATCCTCGGCGCTGGCCCAGCCCGCCGATCTCCCACGCCTCCAGGCCGAGGCGCAGCATGTCACCATCACGCGCGACGATTGGGGCATCGCCCATGTCGTGGGCCGCTCCGACGCCGACGCCGTCTTCGGCGCGATCTACGCGCAGGCCGAGGACGATTTCGGCCGGATCGAGGCCAATTACCTGACCGCGCTCGGCCGCACCGCCGAGGCCGAGGGCGAAGGCGCGATCTGGGCCGATATCCGCCAACGCCTGTTCGTCGACCCCGCCGATCTGCAGGAACGCTATCGCACCAGCCCCGGCTGGCTCCGCGCGCTGATGGATGCCTGGGCCGACGGGCTGAATTACTATCTCGCCACCCACCCGGAGGTGCACCCCAGGGTCCTCACCCATTTCGAACCCTGGATGGCGCTGAGCTTCACCGAAGGCAGCATCGGCGGCGATATCGAGAGTATCTCGCTCACCGAACTCAAGAGCTTCTACGGCGGCATGAACGAACCCGGGACCGCGCTAGAAACGGGCAGGGAGGCGCGCGAGCCGCGCGGCTCGAACGGTATCGCAATCGCGCCGGGCAAGACCGCCGACGGCCATGCCTTGCTGCTGATCAACCCGCACACCAGTTTCTATTTCCGGTCCGAGCTGCAGATGACCAGCAACCAGGGCCTCAACGCCTATGGCGCGTCCACCTGGGGCCAGTTCTTCATCTATCAGGGCTTCAATCCCGATATCGGCTGGATGCATACCTCGTCGGGCGTCGACAATATCGACGAATTCGCGGAACTGGTCGAACGCGACGGCGGCAAGCTCTCCTATCGCTACGGCCGCCAGCTCCGCCCGGTGACGATGGTCCCGATCACGGTCAGATATCGCAAGCCCGACGGCAGCCTCGCCGATTTCAGCCTGGTCACCTTCCGCACGCATCACGGCCCGATCGTCGCCGCGCGCGATGGCCGGATGATCGCGACCGCGCTCATGTGGAAGCCCGTCCCCGCGCTCGAGCAAAGCTGGTTGCGGACCAAGACCAAGGACCTCGACAGCTATATCGACGTTGCCCAGCTCCAGGCCAATTCGTCGAACGACACGATCCTCGCCGACAAGAAGGGCGAGATCGCCTATCTCCATCCCCAGTTCGTGCCGATCCGCGACGACAAATATGATTATACCAAACCCGTCGATGGCTCCGATCCCGCCACCGATTGGAAAGGGCTGCACACACTCGACAGCCTGCCCAACGCGGTCGATCCCGGTATCGGCTGGGTCAAGAACACCAACAACTGGCCGTGGACCGCCGCCGGCAAGGACAGCCCGCGCGCCAAGGATTATCCGCGCTACATGGATCAGGCGGGCGAGAATTGGCGCGGCGTCCATGCTGACAAATTGATGGCCGACACCAGGCGCTTTACCCCCGAAAGCCTGATCGCGACCGCGTTCGATAGCTGGCTCCCCGCCTTCGCCACGCTCGTCCCACAAATCACGCAGGCGTGGGACGCGCTCCCGGCCAGCGACCCGCGCAAGGCTGACCTCGCCGAGCCCGTCGCCCTGCTACGCGGCTGGGACGACCGTTGGGGCTATGACTCCGAGGCGACCACGCTCGCCATCTTCTGGGGCGACACCTTGTGGCCCGACGTCGGTCCCTTCGCCAAGGCGGAGCGGATGAACGTCCCCTCCTACATCGCCGCGCATGTCGGCCGCGACGCCAAGCTGGCCGCGCTCGCCAAGGCGCGCGACCGGCTCGTCCGCGACTTCGGCAGCTGGCGTGTCAAATGGAGCGAGGTCAATCGCTTCCAGCGCCTCGATGACAGCATCGCCCCCCATTTCGACGATAGCAAGCCGAGCCTGGCGGTGCCCTTCACCTCCGCCCAATGGGGCACGCTCGCCTCGTTCGGCGCCAAACCCTATCCCAATACGAAGCGCTATTACGGGACCAGCGGCAACAGCTTCGTCGCGGTGGTCGAATTCGCCCCGCATCTGCGCGCCTGGGCGGTGACGGCAGGCGGTGAGAGCGGCGACCCCCGATCGCCCCATTTCGACGATCAAGCCCAGCGCTACATCGACGGCAAATTTCGCCCGGTCTATTTCTACCCGTCCGACCTGACCGACCACACCGAACGCAGCTATCATCCGGGCGGTTGAGGTGTGGTTCGTCCTCAAAGCCGCCCTTTCGGGGTTGATCGTCGCCACCGTCTCGACCGTGGCCAAACGCTATCCCGGCTTCGGCGCGCTGATCGCCTCGCTCCCGCTCGTCTCGGTGCTGGGCATGATCTGGCTGTGGCACGACAAGCCCGACGCGCAGAACATGGCCGCGCACGCGCAGGCGACCTTCTGGTTCGTCCTGCCCTCGCTGCCGATGTTCCTGCTTGTACCGGCGATGCTGCGCGCGGGCATCTCCTTCTGGCTGGCCCTGCTCGCCGGCTGCGCGCTCACGATCGCGCTGTATCTCGCGATGGTCTGGATCGGCCCGCGCTTCGGCCTGAGGCTCTAGCCAAGCGCTGCTACTCGCAGCCGCGCGTGCGGCTCATGTCGACAAACGCTGGGGCTGCGCGATGATCCTGCGCCTCCTGGCCACGACCGGCAATACGCAAGCACTCCAGATACTCGGCACGGCTGAGGTAGACTTTCGGCGAACTGGGAGAAGGCGGCGGGATAAGAACCGAAACGGTCCAGCTTTTCCGGTCGAGCTGGCGTTTCGCCCCGGTTGCCCGCTTGCCGAGCCAAAAGAACGGGTTAGCATGCGGTTTCGGGGGAAATCGGACATGAAGTCTTATCGTTGGTTGGCGGCTTTTCTGCTGTGCGGTGCGGTGCAAACCGGGCAGGCCGAAAGCCCTAACGCATCGAATCTCGCGGAAGCGTTCGGTGCTCGGCCCTTTGTCGAGAGCGCCAGCCTGTCACCCGACGGCAAGCATCTGGTGTTCGTCACCCCCGGCAAGGGGCCGATGAACGTCGCGATGGTACAGGATGTCGCCAGCGGTGACTCCAAGCCCGTCACCTTCGCCGATGGAAAGCCGCTCCGAATTCGGCAGTGCGGCTGGTCGGCGAACGACCGGCTCGTCTGCCGACTCTACGGCGTGTCGATGGTGAAATATCAGCGCATCGGCTGGAGCCGGATCGTCGCGCTCGATACCGATGGCAGCAAGACGCTCGACCTCGGGCGGCTCGACAAGAATTTCTGGTACATCAAGGCCACCGACGGCGGGATTATCGACTGGCTCGGCGGTGATGATGGCAAGATCGTGATGGCGCGCCTTGCCGACGGTCCTTTCGTGGTCGAGAAAGTCGATACGCGCACAGGCAAGGGCGAACCGGTCAAGCCGAGCGCCGAGGCTAGCCTCTACATCGCCGATGGGGCCGGCGCGATCCGCATTGTGGGCTCGGGCATAGTCGCAGGGCACGGCTATACCGGCTCGGATACCTATCAATACCGGCTCGCCAATGACAGCAAATGGCTGCCCTTCAGCAAGACCGGTCCGCATGATGGGCTGCGCCCGATCGCGGTCGACGGCACCACCAATCTCGCCTGGTGCCTGCAGGAGCTCAATGGTCACGACGCGCTCTACACCGTCGCGCTCGACGGCACCCTCAAGACTACTCTGATTTTCGCCGATCCGAATGTGGACGTGAACGGGGTCGAGCAGATCGGCCGCAATCATCGGGTGATCGGTTACCGCTACGTCACCGACCGGCTGCAGGTGGTCTATACTGACCCGGTCTACAAGTCGCTTGCCGCCAGTCTGCGCAAGGCGCTTCCGCACCTGCCGATCATCGATATTCGCAGCACCAGCGCCGACGAGAAAAAGGTCCTGCTCTTCGCCGCGAGCGATGTGGATCCGGGTCATTATTTCCTGCTCGATCGCTCCAGCGGCCGGATGACCGAGCTCTTGCGTGAACGCCCCCAGCTCGATCATCAGGCGCTGGCCGAGGAACGCAGCGTCACCTACCCGGCCGCCGACGGTACCCCGATCCTGGCCTATCTGCTGCTGCCGCCGGGCGGCTCGCAAAAAAGGCTTCCCGCGATCGTGATGCCGCACGGCGGCCCCGCCGAGCGCGATGTCTGGGGCTTCGACTGGCTGGCGCAATATTTCGCGGCGCGCGGCTATGCGGTGCTCCAGCCCGAATATCGCGGTTCCTATGGCTTCGGCACCAAATTCCTGGGCGGCAGCGGCTTCAAGTCCTGGCATACCGCGATCAGCGACGTGAACGACGCCGGACACTGGCTGGTCAGCCAGGGTATCGCCGATCCGGCCAAGCTCGGAATCTTCGGCTGGTCCTATGGCGGCTATGCGGCACTCCAGAGCAATTATCTCGATCCCAATCTGTTCAAGGCTGCGGTCGCGGTCGCCCCCCTTACCGATCTGGCCGGCGTTTGGGACACCGTCTCCTCGCGTTCAACGATGGCCTATCGCGAAAGCTATATCGGGACCCGTACTGACGCTGTGGAAGGCTCGCCCCTGCATCACGCGGATAGTTTCAAGGCGCCGGTCCTGATGTTCCATGGCGATATGGACGTGACTGTCGATGTCGATCAGGCGAAGCACATGGACACCGCACTGAAGAAAGCCGGCAAGCAGACGCGGCTGGTGGTCTATCCGGGTCTGGACCATCAACTCGACGACGCCGATACGCGCACCGACATGCTGACGCAGTCCGACGCCTTCTTCCGCAAGGCATTCGGGATCGATCGATCCGATCGTGACGACGATCCGCACGCCAGCCATAGCGGCTTAGCGTCCGGCCGCTAAGCGAAGCCCAACCTTCTGGCTTGACAAACCGGACCAAATCATGTACGCACGGTGCGTTCATTGACTTAGCTCCTTGGACAAGACCGGCGCGAAGCTCGTCAGCATGCATGAGACGGTAATTTCGCCCAAAGAGTACAGATCTCGGCATGAGGTTCGCCTCATGGCGATGCCGCC
>Ga0157370_10000153_pt1 | contig 84822 bp, 66 predicted proteins | sample C35metaG_FD_113463 | JGI IMG/M metagenome (GOLD analysis project Ga0157370, IMG submission 113463) | Corn rhizosphere microbial communities from Kellogg Biological Station, Michigan, USA - C3-5 metaG | ecosystem: Host-associated > Plants > Roots > Rhizosphere > Soil | place: USA: Michigan...
AAAAATTTCGGTGGAGATGTTCGACGCAGCAACATCAAACCTAATCGCCCCGGTAAAAATAGTTGAAAATTCCATCGGTGGAACCTACCTGAAGTTTGCTTACAATAAATCCGTGAAATTCAGAATCAATAAGGTTAGGGGCGATAATGCTGTATTGAGCGGAATATTTTTTGATCCTGTATCAAGTGACAAACCTATCAGGCAAAAAAGGAGCGGTTATTGATTAGCGGTATTAGCGGCCCGAGTTCCATCTTCATTTAAAAAATTAAACAGATAGATATTGCTTTTTGGGAAAACAAGGTCTTCCTCTTTAGCAATAGGGTTTTCGGATAAAATAGATACCATTTGCCGAACCAGGTATAAATTAAAACTCATTTGCATCTTGCGGGGAATCGGATTACCCACTGCAACATCTACAGGAACTTTTCAGAATTATCAGAGAAATCTATAAGAATAAGAAGCGCTCTGAGGGTGACAACGAATCAAGCTAAAACATATACTCCTTCAAATAATGGTTATTTAGCAAGCAAAAGCTGATTGCTTTTTCCTATATGTTCTAAAAGATGCATAGTAGGGAAAAGTATAAAGTATCCACTATATAACTTCAGTGCATAGTGAAATGTGAAGGGGCTATTTAACCGACGCTCCCCTATTTAGCAAAACAAGAGCATCAAAAGCTTTACCGGCAGATAAATTAATATAGGAGCTTGTATTTGCCTCCATTGGGCGGCGGGATGCCAGCCATTTTGCTACCGGAGCATTGCCAGATGCTGCGCTGAGGTTAAGAAAGAAGCATGGCTTTCCGATATTTAAAAGGGCAAGATCCAGGCTGCCGGGCTGTGCTGTTTTGGCAGAAGGATTACAACTTGTTCCAATAATGAACAAATCATTTCCGAACATAGATCTGAGGTATTGGCCTGTGCTATTAGGTGCCTGCGCGAAGGCATCCCAGACACCACCAGTCGTAGGTGCATTTTTAACATGCCCATTATGCGCATAAACCAATACTTTGCCACCATTATGCTGATTGTTCAATATCCAAGCAACATTCTCGGCCATTGCAGCATCACGGGCATTCATACCCCTCCATGCTTCAGGCGGGATTTTACCCGGTTGATCTGGCGGCATTACCCGCACCATCCGGTCAGTTTGACGGGCTACAATGGCGTTTCGGTAGCCCCAATCGTAAGCTTCTTTGGAACTGCTGTCGATGAATTTGATACGCTGACGTTCAAATAAGGCGATCAGGTCGTCAAGTAAAGCACTGAGCTTGTCATGTTCCTGGTGGGAAAGTAAAGGATATTTGGCTACCGATAAACGGCTAAGATAAGGAGAAAAGGCAGTGGACATTTCCCTGCCGGATGGAGGATCGGTATGGTTAAGATAAGCCAGCGCCTGATCCAGGGCGGCATGTGAAGGTGTAGTATCTCCCGGAAAACCGATCAGCTGCATATCCATTCCATATATCTGCAATTTTACCCTATGTGCCGGATTGCTATTATATGTTCTCATCCATTCCAATAAGGCAATAGTCTCAGGCGCAGGATTACCTATTGTTTGCTTGCGGACGGCAGCCTCCGCCGTGCCACCCTTACCGGCTATAAAATCAGCGGCAAGACGCGTTTCAGCAAGACCGGCTTCCAACACAATAGTCGTAAAGCCGCAATTTTCAACCAAAAAACAAAACAGCCTGTTTCTGAAGGCAACTGTTTCATGCAAACCATGAGCGGGTTCACCTAGTGCCACAATTCGTGTTTTGCCTAATATTTTTTTCAGTGGCTGCAAGTCGGCTGTACCCGTTGCATTATCACTATTTTGCAGCGGTTGCACATGGTCTTTCGCCCAACTGACAAAGGACTGACTGTTTGAATCAATATCTGACTTTGATAACATTGCCTGGGCGTAATTCAAGGACGGTTTAGCTATCATTGACAGAGACAAGGCCGTCAAGAGTGAAAATTTGATAAAAGCAAGTCCGGCATTTTTTTGTATCATTCTCATGTGTGTACTAAAAGCTCAATGGTTTATAACCAAATATACGAGATAATTTTACGCTTTAAATCCAGGTTTTGATGGTAGATTTTACAATTAGTTGAGCAATAAATTTAAGGTTTTGATTTACGGATTTTGTTAAATAAAACGAACTGTTTATTTAAACCCTTAATATTTGAATTAAGTGTTCATTAAGGCTTGCTGGTGATTAAAGCCGTAGGATCCACTAACATGTAGACGAGAATCATGATCAATATTAGTTCAAGCAAAAACACAAAGGAATTACCGCTACAATAAGCTTGTATCAATTTAAAATACAGTTGTTTACAAAACGAAATCACTACTATAGTATTCTTCTATAGGTAATTTAAAAAGGGTTGATTCAATCATTTTTCTTTTCCCACATTTCCATTACTGTCTTTAGAAAGTCTTCATCAAGAGAAAATCCTTTAACCGTTCTTCAAAGGCCATTTCCTTCAATGAAATCCGCACAATGACGATTTATTATAAAACTAATGGTTGGACTTTATACTGTTTTATGTCGCCGCTCTGCCCAGAGTCATATATAAATATATCCTGTCTATAGTTAGCTGGAATTTCAATTAAAGGGACATATGATAACTTGAAATCGGCATTTATCAATGGACTAAATCTGGATATATATAGTACCAGATTAGCGATAACAGCTGTTAAGGCATTTAATAATGTTGCTGATGAGAAATGAATCGACCTATTGTGTTTAGTTCTGTTATAAGCGTCATACCATGTCAATGAAGTTGTTGGTTGAGTAGCATTCCAGTTGGCGAATGGTGATATTGGAGGAAGCGATGCATAACTTCTTAATGTGAACTGATATTTACCTAAGATGATCTTCTCTAGGTGGTATTGTTTAGCTCACTGTTATTAAAGCAAATAGGGCTGCTCGACATCGAACAACCCTATGAGTTTAAAATTCATTTGCATCTTGCGGGGTGGATGAGAGTCCAGTCGAACTTTTGATACCTCTATTGACCCTTTTGGGCAACTATAAGTAGATAATTATCAATTATTTATTGCATATGCAGGAGCTAGTTAAAAAGAAGAATAAAGAGTTCGATAAAAGTCAATTCCGTTCCAAATATCATTGCTTAAAATCTTCCTCCAAAAAGGTGAATTCTTTTCCAAATAAATGGGCAAGCCTAGTAAGTTTATCAAAAGATTCCACCGAAACATTGAACATATAATTTTGGTTCATAAATTCTTCCAAATCCATAGGGAGCGGGGAACAGGAAATTCTTCGAACACTTGGTAGTATTTTTAGAGAAATTTATAGACTGCAAATCAGGGTCGAGAATGTGATGATGGTAGTCTAAGCATATAAAAGGACAAACGTTAAGGACTATTGGGGAAATCGAGATTTCAATATAGAATGTAGGGGTACTTATACAATGGCAACATTAAGTAACCCTTTAGCTTTACATTCTTCTAAAAATTTTCTCTTTAGAGTATTCTTAACTGATTTTAGATTACGAGTCGTTGCTTTTATTACTTTTTCGTAATATTTATCTGCATCTTCAATTTCACTTATTAATTTAGCATTTTCGTAGTAGTCATATATGTCTTCATACCATTCCTTTGCACCATATTTATTACAAATTAATTCATCATATATCCCATAATACTCAATAGTACCATCAAGCTTATACTTTCTATCAGTTTTAAAAATTCTTTTCCAAGTTTCTAACTCTTCATTATTTGTGGGAGCATTAATTGAAAGTGAATAATCATCAGGTGTTAGTGCTTTCACATTGTTAGATAAAAGTTCAAATTTAAATTCAATTTCAGGGTGATTTTTTGAATAAGAGTAAAATGCAAGCTTTCTACCTTTAATGTGCTCAATTGGATCGTTTATGCCTTTGTTTGCTGAATTACACTTGTAGCACATTGGAGATAAATTCTTAAAGTTGAGTGAATTGAATGGATAAATTGATTTTGGCAAATAATGATCGTATGCATCTTTTGTCGATACAATATTTCCATCGATAGAATTCACTCCACAAAAAGGGCAAATACCATCATTGTTTTTTTCTACAAAGTCTTTATAATGTGATTGTAATAGTTTCTTACTTAATTGTCCGAAGACATCTAAATTAAAAGGCGACTCACTACCGTATAACTTTGAGTAGAAACTATTAATTGCTTTCTCTAAATCTGGATATTTTGTTTTTAATTCCAAATAGGATAATGGTTTTAGTGTTTTAGTTGAGCAAAGAGCTTCAATATTATTGTTATTGTGGTAGTAGTCTATTAGCTCAAGTTTAAAATTGTCATCATTAATTTTTGCAAATTCATCATAAATCCAAGCAATTCTACCATTGAAGAAATTTCCCCATTCTGTGTCTTCAAGTTCCAATTTTTCGCAAATTCTTTTCAGCTCATCATTTTTGTCAAGTTTTGAGAAATTGAAAGTTCCTTCAGCAACCAACCAGACATCATAAAAAAGATAGTCAAGAAATTCTTGTAATTTCTCAATTTCATGATTAATATATTGGTAAGTAAATATCATTATTTATTTTCGATTTGGTCTATAACGTCATTTATAAATAACATACTTTCAACAGATTCACCAATTTCTTTTCTCACTTTGGAAAGAAACAGTTCTTTGTCTTTTGTTTCCTCCAATTCCTTTCTTAATTCTTCAATTTTACTATTTGCGTAAGCGCCGATTGTGTCCGGTTTATTGAATATTCTTAAAGTAATTTTATTTACGGAGGTACCCAAAGTCTGAAAATCAGGAAAATGGCACGTGACTTCTTTTGTTTCAACGTCTTTATTAAATACCTGAACATATTTGGATTCGCTATCCGAAACTAAATAAGGTGAATGTGTTGTAATCAACATTTCTCGCATAGTACTTGCGTCTTCTAAAGCGAAACAATGTCGAATGCTCGAAATGAATTTTGCCTTCCAATCAGGATTGAAATGAGTTTCTGGTTCGTCTAGTAAAAACAAACAACTTTCATTTTTAAACAGCAAACAAAGCCCCAATGAGTGCAGAAACTGGTGTTCTCCATCTGAAAGTTCTTTTGTAAATAGAGGGTTACTTAATCCTTTTTTCTTTATCCAAAGATTCTTAAATCTCAGAATTCGATTATCCTCTAGCGGAATAGGATTAATATCATGATTAATAAAAATATTTTTAGACTGATATACCCTTTTCTTATCATCTTCTGAGGCTACGTAAGCATTTAGTTCTAACAGAATTTGAAATAATTGAAATAATTGTAAAGGTTGATTGTATTCTTCATTAGCAAAATGAAAACGGAAAGCCGCCTTTGTGGCTTCTGTTACTTTAAAATCTAAAATTAAAAACTCTTTCTCTTCTCCGTTTTCTTGTTCTGAGATTCTAGTTTCATAACATGTTGCGCAATGTTTTAATATTTCAATGCTGTCCTTCAGATTAGATGTCAATTGAACTTGATAAGTCGTTTTATCTTCTAAGTCAACAGTTCTATCTCGTAAAATATCTTCATGCAAATCGAGATATTTATCCATGCATATAATTAACCTGAATTCGTCAATATCTTCTAATTCAACCTCCTCACGAAATGGAGTAAGTGTTTTATTGTCTTGCAATAATAAATTAGCCAACAAAATAGCTTGGCTATATTCTTTGTCCAAATAAACTAATCTACCTTCTGATTTTGGCGGAAAACCAAATTGTTCTTGACGAATTGACCTATCTGCATATTCATCAAAATGCAAAAAACGTGTTTTGAAGAACGGCAAACTCAATAATTCATTTTCTCCAGATGAATATCCCAAAACATATTTTGGGAGCAATTGTTGAATTTCTTTTTTGCCCAGTATAGATATATTATCTGTAAAATCAGATCTATTTGACCATTCAAAAGCTGGTGTTCTGCCAACTTCCTTTGATATTTTGATTGTTCCTAAAAGCTCGTGTGCTTTTCGATTTAACAAGTCAGAATTGGATTTATTACACCATTCCATAGGAACATCTATAAAATATTCCAGTTCAAAAGCATCTACTACACAAACTTGATTATCAAAACCTTTGAGATTTTCTTCACTTTTCAAAAATCCATCTGGCAAATAATCATTATACATGCAGTCCAAATGATAAAAAATATTGGCTAATGCCTCTAATATATTTGACTTCCCACTACCATTTCTACCAGCCAAAATATTGGGGTTGAAATCATGAGCTAATTGATAGTCAAAATCTCTAAGAAAATAGATTTCAAAACCACTTTGCAATGACCTGAAACCTTCGGGTGTATTTACTTTGAGTCGGATAAGCTTCATTAAATTACTTTTAGCATTACTTTCTTAATAGTTTTGGGCTTTTCTGATTCATTATTCCTAATTTCAATCTCTTCAAAAGTTTGAGTTAAGAAAGCATTTTCACCCTTCATTGATTCGACTATAAAGTCTTTCATTTCCTCATACTTAAACCAATCTCCTTGCTCGTAAACCACTTTATTGTATACGGTCTCTACTTCTTGAAGTGTAAATGATTGATTCGAAAAATACTTTCTAAAGAAAAACTCTAGATCTACAGTCTGGTCTTCAATACTACCATACTGTTCAATAATGTCATCAGGAATACCATAATACTCGTCTAAAGTCATTGAGCTATAATCAAACTGATTTCTAGAAAAAATATTTATGTATGGGTAGTCGACCAGTATATTCTCTGGAAATAAAGAAATATATCTTTCAATGGGTTTGTGTTGATCAATTTGCCAAGCGGTATATTCCCCAACTTCAGCTATTAGTTCTTCTCCAATTTTATTTAACGCCATTAATTCATCTCTAAATTCGGCTATATTAATTTCGCCTGTTTTTGATAACAAATAGACACTTGTCCTTAAATGTTTCGATTTATCGATATACAGTTGAGAATTTTCACTTAAATAAGTATTATCTACTTTCTTTTCGTCTACTATTCCTAACAATTCTATTTTTTGATTTAAGGATTCTATGTTTTCTTCTGAAGTATCTTCGTTCATTGTTTCAGGTTCTTTTTTTGAATAATCTTCCATATCTGAAATATCTATTTTGCTTAAATCAAGTTTACCATTAAATGCACTTTGGCTTATGCTTCCATAAAGGTTTTCGAGTTGTTTAAGGCTATCGATAAATTGAGCTTTTAAGTTCGATACTTTATGAACTAATTCAGAGAATTTATTTTGTAAACTCATGGAAGGACTTGGTATATCCAAATTTAGTAGCTTAGCCTTTGAAATGTTAGGCATAGATCCAGCTGCCCCGTTAGCTAAATCTCTAACTTTTTTTGAAAAGCCTTCATCGTTAAGCAAGTACCATAAGAATATTCCATTTACTTTTTGTGGATTGTAGTTGATTTTAAAAATAGTGTCAGGTAAAATTAGATTTTGATAATTATCGAAAACATACGCCGTTGCGCCAACAAGCTCAAAAGTGTTTTTACGAGAAAACAATAAGTCTCCCTTTTGGGGAATTAATGCTTTCTTAATAAAAGTATTAGGAAGACATGCCTTATTCTTGGTAGGATCAAAGTTTTTTCCAGTCACACAACTTAGTTTTAGAACAGCCCATTGATCATCCGAATTACGAGGAAAGGATTCACATACGGGACTCCAGCCACTATCAATTGAAGGTGCAACATCAACTAATTTTGTTTTCCACTCTGTTGTTCTTTTAAATTCATTGCCAAACATTTCCCCAAAAGTTGACCTCAAAAGTTCATCCAACAAATCAATACTTTCTTTTCGCTTTTGAATTAATACTTCGCAGTGCGAAAGTACTTTGGCAATGCGTTTTTGGTCGTCAATATCTTTTGGAAATTGAATTTTTATAGCTCTTATGCTTTCGTTATTTAGAATTGGTAGAATTGCATTCTTCGCATTACTTCTTAGCAATTGTTTGTTTGCTTTTAACCAATAATAAAAATACTCAAAGTATACCTCTTCATTTGTGCGGATACCAGTTATTTGCTGATTTGTACATGATTCAATGCTTGTAATACCTAATTTACCTATATCACCGATCGCACCAATAACTACTATATTTTTAGGAAGTAAAGTTGCTTTGTTTTCAGCAACCGCTTCTTCCGTAATTGTGCGATTTGATTTCCCCAAAAACTTTCCTTTATCTAAATCACCTGGTGTATACCAATTTATATTACCATTATAATATCGTTCTTCTTTTGAAGGAGGAGTTTTGCCTGTTTTTATAAGGGATGCTATTTCCCCAATTTTCTTTTTTACAATTTCCATTAAAACAGACTTTTTAACGCTTCTAATCCAATAACAATCTCTTTTTCAAGTCCATTTTCTCCAATCAATTTGTCAATAATAACTGCTGGTTTTTCATAATTAACCTCTTCAAAAAAATCTTCTTTGTGTTTTGAAAAACTTAAATCATATCCAGCTTCAACAATTTCTGATTTCGGCACAAAGAAAAACTTACCTTTTCTATCATACTCGATTTCTGCATTCCTTGATTTAAATTGGCCAACTATATCTTGCAAGTCGCCATAACCATCTAATTTCGCTCGTTTATCATCTAAAGTGTAACCATCCGATTCCATATCGTAGAACCAAACATTTTCTGTTGTACCGCCTTTTGTAAATATTAATAAAGCTGTACTTACACCTGCATAAGGTTTGAAAACACCGCTAGGCGCGGTTATTACTGCTTTCAACTCAGATTTTTCAATCATCAATTTTCTTGCATCCACAAACGCACCACCTGTGCCAAATAAAACACCTTGAGGAACAACAACTCCTGCCGTACCACCCATTTCAAGCATATTGTAAATGCGTTCAATAAAAAGTAGTTCTGTCTTGGTCGTTTTTAAGGCTAGTTCTTCATTGATGTCGCCTTTGTCAATATTTCCAGTAAAAGGAGGGTTTGCTAATACAATTTTATAAAGAGCATTTTCGGTATAGCTTTTACTTAAAGTGTCTTTGTAATCAATTTGTGGGCTGTCAATACCGTGCATCATTAAGTTCATTAAACCCAATCGTACCATGGTTTGGTCAATGTCGTAACCATGCAGACTTTTACCCAGTATTTCTTTGACATCTTCGGTTAGTAAAGCACTTCTACTACTTCTAATAAAACCATCCTCATCAGGTTGCTTCTGATCTTTCTCCTTGTCAAGCTGCGTTATCATGTATTGGTAAGCACCTAATAAAAATCCACCAGTTCCACAAGCTGGGTCTGCAATACGTTGCCCTAATTGTGGGTCAACTAATTCCACTAGTAATTTTATGATATGCCGAGGAGTTCTAAATTGTCCGTTTTTACCAGCTGAAGCAATTTCACTCAACAACATTTCATATACATCCCCTTGAATATCTTGGAAATCTTGCCCTTTTTCATTGGCATCTTTTTCCATTTCTAAATAAATGGCATCTATGGTGTCAACGGCTTCTTTTAATAGTGAGGGTTTGGGAATAATGAAAACTGCATTCGCCATGTGTTTTGTGAATGAAGCATCCTCTTTGTCCAATTCTTTGATAAAAGGAAATCCATATTGCTGCACATAAGAAAGCATATTCTCTGTCGGTGCAATTCGTTTAAATTGACTCCAACGTAAAGTGTTTTTATCAACTCCCTTTGTTTTTTCTATCTCTGCAATTTCTTCTGGAGTTGCATCTGCCTTGGGTCTATCCTGAGGTAATACATAAACACCTTCAAACTTTGAAGTATATGGATCACCTGAAAACTCGCTTTTTGATAATTCTTCCAAATCGTTTTCATCCAGTTTTTTCATAAAGAGCAAATAGGTGATTTGCTCAATAGCAGTTAATGGATTGGAGATGCCTCCGCTCCAGAACTTATTCCAAAGGTCATTGATTTTGGAAGCGATTTGTGGATTACTGTTTATTAAACTCATGTTATGCTGCGAATTTTTCTGTTAATGCTAAAATGTCTTGTATATCTGATGGTGAAAAAATGCCACGGATACCTTTGGGGTGAATAATTGTAAAAGGAGCTTGAATCAAGTCTCTTTTTTCTATATTTCCTCTTTCAATAATGTAATTTTTCAATAAGTTTAAGAATTCGATCTGTCTTGTTGTTAAATGGGTATGTTCCACAATGAATTGCTGAACTGCTTTACTCACTTGTTCATCAAAGCTTTCAAGTATTTCAATTCCTAAAATGTGTTTTATAAACTGAATGAATTTTGCCTTTTGATGTTTATAAACTTTTCTCAAAAGGGATTCAGTAATATGAGGATCTTCTTCATGAAGTTCTTGCGCTAATTGTTGAGCTTCTTCCTCCGAAATAGAATCTCCTGATTTTAGTTTCTGTAAAATTGGATTTTGTTCTGTCAATTCAGCAATTTTCCCCTCAACCATTTCACGATACTTTGTAATGCTCACCGCTTCATTATGAGGTCCAAACTCTACCATTTCTTTTGTTTTCAAAACATCTTGCAAATTCAGTTTTGCTGGACCATTTGATTGAAAGCGTTGTTCTCTGAATTTTATTAATGGCGAAATGGTTTCTGATAATTCTTCCAAACCATGATCAGTAATTGTTGACCAATAATGATTGGTCAAAACTTGCTTGATAAATGATGTGTGTTTTGCTACAATATTTACAGACAATGGCAATTCACTAATGATGTTGATAATATTTTCCTTTAGTGTATCAAATTTTTCTTTTTTTTCTAAAAGTTTTGCAAGCGAAATTTCTAACACATCTTTTTGAAATCGCATTGCTTTGAAGTCGGTTTGTGATACCGTTCTAAACAATGGTTTTATAGTGTGTCTTAGAAAATCTAATTTTCCATTTGTCAAATGCTCCCAAAAACTACTAGTTTCAACCTTTGCAAAATCAGCTTTTGAATCTTGAATTACTACAGATTTTGTGGGTAACTCTGAAATTTGAACCCGAAGTTTTTCAATTTCTTTTTGAGCTATTTCTAGTTTTCCTTTTTCTAATGCCTTTTCAATTTTATCAATTCGGATTCCTACGAAGCGAACTGGAAGAGGTATCTGGGCCTTTAGTCCTTTCCCCTTTGGTTCCAGTTTGAAGTATTCGAAATTATCCCAGCAGTCCATGATTAAGAAAGTATCTTTTTCGGGACACCAAGGCTTCATTTTAGATTTTTCTAATAATCTAGTTCCTCGACCAATCATTTGCCAAAACTTAGTGTAAGAAAAAACAGGTTTAACGAAAACAAGATTTACCAATTCACGAACATCAATACCTGTATCTAACATGTCCACACTAATTGCAATACGTGGCATGTCGTTATGCATAAACTGATGTAACAAACCTCCTTTGCCGTAAACTCTTGGGTCGTCTGATACCATTACTTTTGCCAGTTCACCCATATATTCAGGATATAGAGAATCGAAAATTTCTTCAATTCTTCTTGCATGATTTTTTGTTGAACAAAAGAAAATTGTTTTGCCTGGAAGAACACCATTTGGGTCTTTGATGCATTCCTCCATAAATTCTTTTACAATGGTAACGTTTGTTCCTTTGTTGATTACTGTTTTTTCTAAATCGGTTCCTTCAAAATTTATTTCAGCAACCTCTTTTCCCTCAAGTATTAACTGCTTTTGGTCCTCAAGGCTTATGGTTCTCTTACTTATTCCTTCTTCTTGAAATTTGGTTTGAATTTTCATTACCTGAAAATTGCAGAGATAAGGAGGAATATTATTTACAGCTTCTTCATAAGAGTATGCAAAAGTTGGCATTCCGTCTTCACATTCAAAAAGTTTAAAAGTATTGTGATCAATAACATCTGTTGGTGTGGCGGTTAGGCCTAGCGTTATAGTGTTAAAATAGTCAAGTACCTCTTGATAGGTATTGTAAATAGAACGATGACTTTCATCCACTACAATCAAATCAAAAAAATGAGGAGACAAAGAATTTTCCTGGTCCCTTATAATATTTAACATTGTTGGATAAGTTGAAATATAGATTCGTCTATCAGATGCAATAGATTTCTCACCAATTTTGGGCCAAGCAGGTTCATTTGGCAAATATTCTTTATATGCTTCTAGAGCTTGATTTCTTAAGGCAATCCGGTCAACTAAGAACAAAACCCTTTCGACCCTACCAGCTCTCATTAAAGCATCTATCATAGCAATGGTGGTTCTTGTTTTGCCTGTGCCTGTTGCCATTACTAATAGGAATTTGCTCTTTTTTTTGTCAATTCCCTCCATAACGGACCGTATGGCATGAACTTGATAATCTCTACCTGCAATATTTGTATTGATAAGTTCTGCAGCTAATGGCTTTCTATTTTTTCTTATGTATTGATAGCGTTCCAAATCGTCTCTTGTTGGAAAGCCAATAACTTTCTTAGGGGGATAGTTTCCTAAATCCCAAAAGTAAATTTCATGTCCATTGGTATAGAAACAGAATGGAAGTTCACCTCCAGTTTCTTTCTGAATGTTATAACAATATTGTTTTGCCTGCTCTCTTCCTATTGCTGCCTCAACAAATGTTTTCTTAGCTTCAACAACAGCTAATGGTTTTCCGTTTTTTCCAAGTAGAACGTAGTCTGAAAATTGACGTCCTTGATAAGGTGATTGAGGTTCACTTATATCAACACGTAGGTCAACATTTATATCAAACTCAACCATAACTTGAGTCTGGTCATTGATATTCCAGCCAGCTTGTCCTAGGTGTTTGTCTATTAGCTCTTTTCGAGTTTTTGCTTCGTTCATTATTTATCTTTACTTGAAACAATTAATTCTTTAATATCAATGTTTAATATAGCGGCAATTTCATTTAAAACTTCCAGTCTAGGTTGTTGTCTGTTTTGCACATAGCCATTCACCATGTTATAGCTTTTCCCAAGTTTCTCAGCTAACCAAGTCTGTTTAATTCCTTTTTCCTCAAGCACTTCTTTTATTCGGTTCATATCCGTATAAATTTAAGTCACCAATTTAATCTAATTTTTAACATTATCTCGTTTTTTGATATATTTTTCATCGGTATGTTCTACAAAAATTTCATCTTGAGCATTACAAATGAGGGCCCTATTAATTTTATTGAAAAATTTAACATTATCATGAGAAAGGTATGGCAACAGCAATCATCAACATTAGAGTCAGCACCTTGTACAAAAAGCACATGACGGAAAAACTTGTTTCAAATACTGAACAACTTGAAAAAGCAGGCAGAGTTATTCTAGGTGATGATTCTTCATTGAATAGCAATCAGCAAAAAAGACCCTAGCTGAGAGTCCTGTACTTGATACTGAACTAAAAGGAATAGCGACATTGAACATATAAAAAGAAGCTTAAGAGTTTAGTCCTCCTCTTCCAAACCTTCCTCTTTTAGAAAGCTTTTTTAGCAAATCGAGAACTGGATTTCGTAAGGAGGCTTGTGTGGCTAATTCCACTTAGTAGAAGTCAAAATATAATACAAAACGATGATATAATATTTCGATACAAATTCAAATTAGAAGAGACATTGAGAATAACATGTGGTTAGCGTCTAAAGGCATTTATATTTAATGTAGCGAAGTTTTTCCCGGAAATAATGAGTAGTACAAATTGGATTAGTCGATCTTGGCTATTTCCTATAAGCAGTATAGCCTCTTACACAAGTGCATCATGACAAAAATTATCATAAAATAGATGATCACTTTATCAATTCATTTGTATTCATTCAATTCCACCTTGTTTCGCTCAGGATAAAGCAATCAGTTGCGAAGGGTTCTCTTGTATATTCATTGATATCTGACCCAGAACCAACACGCCATATATCAATATCTGGGTATTTTACTGAAAGCAACATCGATACGAAAGTAAAAGGCTTTGGCCCAAGTGGGGCAATGATTATGCTATAATCGTCTTTTAATGCAAAATATAGCCCTGTCAACTCTCTCTCTAGAAATAGGAGGTCATCAAATCGATATTTTGTAACGTTATTGGACGTCGATAAAATATACTTATTATTTGCTTCTAAAACAGTAACAAATTGCTGATCTAGTGCAGGATTTGTATAATAAATGTAGGATAATTTTGGATCGAGGTGATCGATTATACCCTCGGCCTTTTTCTGCTCGTATCCCAGGCAAACTATTAAAGCTTTTGGCTTGTCTGTGGGAATTATATATTTACCAGGAAGGGGTGAAATTTCTGTATTGTGTTTTGGCTCTTGGGGATCAGAGAACAACGACGGGGTATAGCTGAAGTAACAAGTAACTTTTAGGTTTGCAATAACTCTATTGGATAGATATAAAATTATAGCATAATACCAAGGTTTCGTCATACAGGAATAATCAATAAACAATATTGGGTCAGGCTTACTTGAATTAGAAAAGAAACTGTCTAATATGTTGAAAATTTCAGCCTGATCACTGACAACTCTCAATTCAATTCTATTGTGTAAATCAGCAACATATCCCTCATTATAGCAGAGCATAATGGACTTATGAATAGTAGAATGTGATTCAAAATACTCATACGCAGTATATACTCTCCCTTCGTGGTTACCTGCAAATATGAATAAGTCAATTTCTTTTTGATGCAATGCTTCAGGTTGCAGCTGTATTCCGTACTTTAACTCCATAGCTTAAAAGATTTCTAATTGAGTATCACTTGTAATCTGATTAAGATCTTTTTTATATATAATATCCGTAAGTGATGCAACAGGATTTCGCCTCAATGGTAATTTATACTGAATACTCAACAAATAAGATAATTTGAACCGCTGTCCTCTACATTCGAAATCAAAACCTTGATCTTCGGTGTCGAGTATAATAAAAGCCCCTTGTGAAACGCCTTTTTCCAGAATTTCGATTATTTGTTCAGATTCCGCTGACTTATCCAAGTCAACAGTGAAAGTTGTCCTTGGTTCCATTAAGAAAGTGGGGCCCAAAACATCCGTATTGAAAAATGCGCCTATTTTTGAGAGGACTTGTTTAAAGGTATAATTATTCTTAGCCGCAATAGGTATATTCTCAATCATATTGCAAAATCTCTTTGAGGCAGCAAGCAATTCGTTATATTGAATCCTTTTGTCGGCACCATTTTCATTAGAGTTCGCAAGAATTGAAGTTATAAGCAATATCAACCATCTTGGATTTCCGTCACAGACTTTCTTTAACACTTCTATGCCGGAATAAAGATCACCTGTTTTCCTTGGACGAAGCTTATGTTTATTACCATCTGCAGTGTTTTTATTATAGTCTATATAATAATTGCGGAAATAGACTACAGGTTTGATTTTTCTGAAAATGGTATCTTTCTGTTGATCTGAAGTGGGTGTTGGATTTTTAGGGTCAATATCGTATTTATATAGAAACTCTTTGAAGGAATCATCCTTTTCAAGGAGTGATAATTCTTCTTTGTAAAAATCACTTCCCCGATCGTAACTATTTGAAGTTTTATTATAAATATTATTTGAACCGAAATAACGTTCAGGGGTTGTTTGTGGATAGTTTTTCCTGATCAATGATGCTATCAGTTTATGTGAAAACTCCTCATTTTGTTTGGAGCCCCACATTTTAATGATCTGTAAATCATTCCCGGGAGTTGCACCGTATTCTTGCAAAAAAAGCCCTTCAAGATCACTTGATAGAATTGGACTTGCGCTTAACTTGTATAGTAAAAATTGCGCTCGACTCCTTAAAGATACAAACAACTTTTGTTGAAGCCATTTAGGTGCAAACTCTAATTCGTCAAAACATAGTGCCCATTTCTTTTTATTATCACTTATTCCATAAATTCTTTCAAAAATGGGTATAATGTATTCTATTGATGTTTCAAAGTTTAAATAGAAAAAATCCTTGACAGGAACTTGCTTTTGAGGATCTCCGTTAAAAAGAAGGGCACGAACATCTTGATTAACAGTGTCTATTCTCTTGTTCAGAGAATCAATTACGTAATCTAACTTTGGAATAGTTGATTCCAATTTCCAAGCATTAATTAACAGCTTGCTCAATTCATACTCTTTTTCAACATCAAAATCTTTAAGATCTAGGCTTATGACATTTTTGAATGTCTCACATAGTGCCTTGAAAACATTGCTATTTACAGCAAATTCAGAAATTAATTTTGCGTAATCGCCAAACCTTTCCAACTCCACACTAAAGGTCTGATTTTTTACGTCCCAATAAATATCCGTTGAAATATAAATAGCATAAAAATTAATGCCATTCTTAATTGTGGTTGCCTCATCACTGGTCCAGGCATGCAAAGCTGGTAACGTCAACATCTTCATCAAAGTTGTTTTACCGCAGCCCCGTGCACCCAAAATCACGGAATGGCTATTATGAATTAGCTTCCTGTAGTTATCAGACCAAATAAATGTTTCGGCAACTTCCTTCGGATTAAGATGCCGAGCATTGTAGGTATTATAAAATACGTCAGTCGGTTGCATGATAGATGTGTTTAGGTCCTACTCCAATTTTAGAACTAATATTAATATTTCTTGAAAGCAACATATTTTCCAATGCAGCCATTTTATCAGGTGTTAAGTTTAAAATTTCTGGAGCAATTTCAAGGATTTCGCTCCAGTTTACAACTCCACGGTTAAGTAATTTTTCCTGAATTTTAGATTGTATTGAATTTAGATCACCTAAAAAACCAAAGCCTGTGAATGGCAAAAATCCGTCCTCGGTGTCGTTTTTCCAGCCTGACTTAGGTTTAAAAGTGAAGGTTTCGATTTTCCCTGTCGCAGGAAAATCGTCTTCCTTAGAGATTTCGATCACGTGAAAATAATTCCAAATCCCACACCATAATACTTGATTTGTTGCGCTGAAACTTCCTGAGGATAAAATTGGTATTTGATGTCCACTATTAGTATTCTCGTATCTAAGCAATGGATCATGCTTGTGTCCATGTATCGCTATATCGAACTTATATTGACCAAGTATATTCAATAATTGTTCTCCATTTTCGATAAAATCATGTTCGCCAAGTTGATGTCTACTATGCTGTATCGGATGATGATGGCACAGGAAGATCTTTATTTTGTCTGGGAAATTATTAATTTGTAGATACTGTTCAATTTCTTCTAGTTGGCTAGAATCAACTTTTCCTTTTAAAGCAGGGCTTTCTATTTTATTATCTGTTGTAGCATGTGTATGGTAATGGGTAGAGTTGAGAACAAGGATTTGAAAATCTTCATCTTCTATAAATGTATATCCTTTATCCCAAAAGGAACCAATAAATTTCTTATCAATTGGAAAACCCTGCTTAACTTTTTTTATTACATCAAAACTATAGTTAGAGTAGGTGAAACGAGAGTCGACATCATGATTGCCAATTGTTGCAATGGTTCTTTTGGCCTCTAAAGCCCTAGCAATTTCTGTAACATATGACCAACCCGAAAAGAGCCCTTGTTTGTCGCAATGGTCTGTTATATCACCAGGGCTTAATACTAAATCAACTGTCATTCCCTTTTTGTTTATCAAATCCAACAAGTCCTCGACAGGGTGTTCATTAATAGGTGATCGCAGTTTTGCACTAAACAAATAAGTATTATTATCCTTAAAATTTGGCTTTTCTGGATGACAATGTAGATCACTTAGAATTGCTATTCGCAGCTTCTTGTTGGCCATTTTATCTTGTATTATAAATTATCAACTCATTAAAAACTCCTCTGGTCTTGTTTCTACCTCCGACTTTACTTAGCCTTCCGATGCGCTCCATTTTTCCTACACCTTGATAGAGGTCGGTCAGGGATACATGGCTAGCATTTGTTAATATGAAATATGCACCCTTCTCGCGAATTTTATCAATGAACATCTTTAATTTAAGTTGATCGTTCCATGAAAACAATGTTTGGTTATACTCAATAAAACCATTGTTTTCATGCGCTACAGTATACGGGGGATCAATAAAAACGAGGTCATTTTTTTTTATGTTTTTTAACGTGTTATCGAAAACACTCGACTGAATTGACACATTTTGAAGTTCAATATGAACTAATTCTAATAAGCTTTCAGTCAGAATATCAACTTTCTCCCTATTTCCATATGGTACGTTGTAGATTCCAGAACTATTTACTCTGTAAATTCCATTAAAAGAGGTGCGGTTTAAATATATAAACATTGCAGCTTGCTTAAACTTATCTTTAAATTTTGATGCTCTGATAGTATAATAATCCTCCTTGGTATTCTTAAACTCACTTAGGAATTTTATTACCTTTTTATAGTCTTCTTGCAATCTCAGGTAGCAATTAATTAGATCAGAATTCGTGTCTGACAAGTAATAGCATCTGTTTGAGTCTTGGTTAAGTTTTTTTAAATAAAAAAAAACAGCGCCTCCACCTAAAAATGGCTCATGGTAATTATTAAAACTTTTGGGCAAAAAGTTTTCGATATGTTCTTTGGTAAACCACCTTTTGGAGCCGGTCCATCGTAGAAATGGGGTTAATTCTATGCGGACTTTGTTCTCGATCATTAGTTAATTTGGAAGCATTTGTTTTAGAAGATTCCCCGAATTTAAGTGCGGCGGATACGTGCTAAAATATTAAATTTATATTAGACTGGCAACCTTTCAGAATTTGTTCCTCTGCCTGTTGGTTAGCACCAATCAAAAGCGAATGTATTTCCGTTATGTCTAATGCATAAGCTCACTCATTTATTGACCTGAAGATTGCTCTTTTCCAATCTTTGTGCTGCGATTTCTACTCTCAGAATAAGTCAATAATCATTCATTGATTTAGGCGTATTATATAATTTAAAGTCCTCATACATCCAAAGCCGGAGGTTCTTTCGCCGTCACAAGCTGATTTCAAAACTGTCTTCTTTTGTTCATATGGGCTACTTGGCAACAGCGAAATTACAAATTTTGGGTACTAGAGATCAAGCTTCACAAAATTCACACAAAAAAAAGTGTTTACTTCACCTGAAGATGTATAAATTCAGGATTGTTTGTTACCATAATCATTTGCCTTTCCACCAACATTATAATATCCTCTCGTATCTGAATATAATTTCGTTGTATCATTAAAGTATCTACCTGCCGGATTCTAGGAATGGGTTCATATTTACTTTCCTCTAATCGAAGTGCAGCATGATCATTCTGAATAAAGCTGTGAAATGCCTTCAGTTCGATTCGCTCATCCGGATTATCTGCAACCATTCCGACAAATTCGCCACTGGACAGCCCTGCTATTTTAGAAGCAGGCACAGCCGCTTCCAGCTGCTTATTTCTACTAATCGAAGTATCCGTACTATTGATGGAAAGACTCTGCCGCTCCTGCATGATCTTCCCTATCCTATCACTCAATTGTCTGGCTGTATCTCCGGTAACCTGTCCCGAAATTACGTTCCCGACAATACCCATGATTACGTCTGCCTGCTCCTTCCCATAGTCTTTTCTAAGCTGCGAAAGATCTTGAATACCTAATGTTGTTGCGACCCTATTACTGCGAGCGGTGGCGATCAAAGCATCAATTCCATTAAGATAAATGGTCGGAAATTCATCGAAGATCAGGCTGCTTTTTAGTTTGTCCTTTTGGTTTACCAGCTTCACCAACCGGTTAACATATAAAGATAATACAGCACCATAGATCTGTATCTTTTGCGGATTATTGCCTACGCAAATTAGCTTAGGCTCTTTGGGATTATTGATATCCAAAGTAAAATCATTACCACTAAGTACATAATACAATTGCGGTGAGGAAAGCCGGGCCATCGCCACTTTTGCCGACGCAATCTGCCCTTCGAGCTGTTCAATTGCCTTATTCTTATAGGCGTTTATAAACGGATTGATTAGAACCTCTACCTCCTTTTCCGTATTCAACACCGTAAATAACTGGTCATAGGGCAGTTGCATAAATTCAATTACATGGGGCAGTGTGCAGTATTCACCGCCCTCATATTTACGCAAAAACCATATTACAGCTGTCAGGAAATTAATTGCAGATTCCACAAAAAAGTCACCCTGCTTTTTGATCCATTCCCTATTAAGCCCCAGCAGGATGGTCCTCGCAGACTCTGCGGCATCGGTCAGGTCGACCATAGAACGTGGGTCCAGGGGATTGCAGCGATTACTCCGCTCCAGGTCATCGAAGTTTATAAAATAGCAGGCCGAATTGGACGCGTATTTATCCTTGTTTTTCAACCAGGTGTTGTAAACAATTAGTGATAGGTCCGGCATTTTAAAGTCATACACAAACATGGTAAAACCTTTGCGAATGTGCTGCGTGATCACATGACGGATCGCAAAATAGCTCTTCCCTGAACCTGGATTGCCTAAAATGAGTAGGCCACGAAATGGGTTAATAATATTGATCCAGCTATTTCTGATCTTATTTTTCAACCTGTATTTTGCAGGGAGGTTAATGCTGTATTCATTCTCCAGGAGTCTTTCTTCCTGCGGAAAGGTTTCATTTTCCGCATTGAATATATCATCCTTCAGTTTTTCTTTAATCACCCTTGAAAGAAGCGTTCCTCCGGTAAGGCACAGGATATAGCCGGCACAGGTACTCACCATATATAATAGTGCAGTTTGTTCAATTGGCAGTTCGGTATATAAAAATAAAGCAGTGATAAAATACACCAGCAAACCAGTACCAGCATAGACAAGGCCGGTCTTATAGCTCAGCTTCTCCTGCTTTTTGCCTTTGGCTCCAATAAGCGAAACCAGTAATAAACCGAGGGCAATGCACTTGGAATTATGAAATGAATTAAACAAACCGGTATTGTAAATATTGCCCAATAGCTTGTCTGAAAACCCGCTGGTCCAGCCCCATATTCGAAAGGCAGCATTGCAATAATAATAGTAATGTATGAACAGTACCAGGATACTCATCATTCTGGTCATATCTAAAATTTTGCGTAATCCTTGCACGTTCTCTCCTGTATCTCTTCCCATATCTGTAAATCTTAATCGTTTGCTTTTTGTCTGTTATAGTCTCCTGCCCTTTTTCCTTTTCTTTTTCTTCCACACATTCGGCAGACCATTGGCGGCATATTCATATTGGGTAACCAGGTCCAAAAGGGGCATTAATTTTCCGGTTGAATTCTCCGGGTTAATTAGCTCGTTTGCCTTTTCAGTATTGCTGTTTTCCTGATTTCCGTTGAAGGCATCCTGGATTTTTGTGAGCGTCCGGGATTGTCCTTGAAGCATTTCAGGATCGCCAATCAGCCTTTCGATTATCCCGGAAGCACTATATTTCCTGCCCAGATCGCTGCCATTGAACACGCATTTTGTTTTGATATCTATATAAGTCATACCATAGATACGCCCACCTTCACCCTGCCTGCTAATTACATGAACGCCCTGTCCGAGCATCTTTTCTGCAAATATTTTCAGGTTACCGTCTGCATTTTTCAGGTTAAAATCTATGTTGTTTTTGATCCTATCTTTATACTGTTGTCTGCCGACATCATTGCGCAGGTATTTCTTTTCCAAAGCCTGTAAAGTAGGGCTGCCATGAAACAGGCTCGCCTTTATGGGCACACCAACAGGATTTCCTTTTTGATCCAAAACCCGGTACAATAGCCCTTTATTTTTGAAAGTTCGGCTCTCTTCGCTGCCCCGGTATGCTTCCACATTATACAACCTGAGTACCGCGTTCAGCTCCGACAGCGAAGTATATTTATAACCATCTACCACCTTTCCGAGGACATTTGCAATAGCCCTCCTGGTATCTGTCTGACCATATAACACCTTATGGACATCAACCGGTTTAATGGAAAACAATTGCTGCTTATGATCTTCTGCTTTGACCAGGTTATACTTTTTTTCAAGGGCTATCCGGGCAGGCTCTGACAGCTCCTTCCCTATATTTTGCGTTTCGACACGTGTACCGTCCAGCCTGACCTTTACCGTTGCGATGTGTATATGTGGGTGGCCGGCATCTTCATGCCGGTAGACCAGGTACGGCTGATCTCCAAAGCCAATTTTCTCCATGTATTCGGCAGCAATTGCTTTCATTTTTGCCGGATCAATTTGCTCACCCGGCGCAAAATTTAAGCTGATATGTATGCTGTTACTCTTCACCAGCTGGTTCATTTCAGCGGTCTTTAGTAACATATTCAGCCGCTGATTTTCAGATAATTTTTCCATTTCAATCGGGTAATTCCCAGCCATAATCAGTGTGGCAACACCCTCTTTTACCTTATTTTCATTGTAATAAAAGGTACGTCTTATGGAACTTCCAGTCTTTATTATTGCAACCATTTCTCTGCTGTTTTTTCTATATAATTCCGGATAGTACGGATGCTCTGCTCCATATTTTTCTTCTCCATTTCATAGGCATCCATCCATATTTTAACATGTGCAGTATTGCTGGCCAGGTGCAGTTTATGGACCATCTGGTTATAATTATTAGCAATTCCGTTCAGGTCTTTTTGCAGTTTACTGAGCGTGAAAATGATCTCCTGCAGGGATTCATTGCGCAGCTTTCCGATCATGGGCTGCCCGAGTAAGATCTTACGTGCATATTTACTGAGATGCGGTTCTGTAGTCTTACGGAACTGTTTTAAAAGTAGCTGGTATTCGGTTTCGTCAAGGCGCAGATGCAGCCATTTATCCCTAATGATCTTCTTTCCTTCCATTATTCTTAATTTTAAATTTCCATAGTTGATTTATTAAAGTTCAATGCCCTGCGAGTTCCGAGCATAAAGGGCATCCATTCCAAGAGCGTGACACGCGCTGACATCTTGCAGTTTCCGGATAGAATCAGGGAAACCCCATGAAGTACCTGGACTTCATTGATGCACGCTATTGATTTTATATATTTCATCCGGGTGGCCGCTGGTGATCAGATGGCTGTTCCTTCAAAGGAATCTTGCGTAAGTAATCGTTGAGGTCCTTGTATCCGGAATAAGCTGAGCTTCGGGATTGATAAATTCCTGATAAGCCTGTAGCATAGGCGCTCTTTCCCCTACCCGCCTTATCATTATCGAGGAAGAGCTGAACTTCCCGGTATCCTTCCATTAACTCCCTGGAGGATTCAAAAAAGGAAAGGCTGTTGAGGATCAGAAAATCTATAGGTTCAGCCGAATCTCCAATCAATACCAGATAAGAAAGGAAATCAAAAAAGCCCTCGAACACTGCCAGTCTGGAATTACCCCTATTTATATGGGTCAAGCCTTTGGGGGAAATGCTGGATTTATAAAATGTATTGCGCAGCTCCCACCCCCCGGAATCATTCTTAAAACCAAGGGCATAATAACGTTTATCTTTCCATCTAAATTGAACCTCGTGCAGGTATTGCTGTGCTATTGTCAGCGGTATGCTTCGGTTTTGCAAATAAGCCAAAAGGTATGGGCTGGAGAGTGTTGCAATTTCTTCTACTTTAATCCTGGGTGGATCTGGAATTTGCCTTCGTTTCTTCCGGCAGGTATCCGGCAGCGCGGTACCTGCTAATATTTCCAGGAATTTATTTACCGTACACTGGTATGAACGAATACCCAGGTCAACCAGGTTTCCGCCAACGCCTTCCCCGAAGTCAAACCAGCGGTTGATCTTCCGGTTAACTTTAAAAGAAGCCGTCCGCTCTTCCCTGATCGGAGAACGGTACCAATAATCATTGCCCCTTATCTTAACGGGCCTGATCCCCTGCCCTGCTAAAAAGTCTACGATATCTAATTCCCTTGCCTCGCGGCAGGTCATCTTTTTCTTACCCAATCCCATAACACAATTCCTTCCCTTTATTGATAAGTGATACAAAGTTAGACCGGGGTTAAAAATTGTACCCATTTAATTATTGAAGGATAGACATGTAAAACATCTATTATTGAACGCCTCAACTTTATCCTTTAAAAATTGAATGGGTGAACCAGGATTTTGACCTTGACCTTTGATGAGTAAAACTTAAATAAAAGCAATATGGAAATGAAGGAAATGAAACTGGTGTATGAAACATTGCTTACAGCGCCGGGAATGGAAGTAGTCATTAAGCTGGACACGCGGCTTTCCTGCCGCATGATCCTGATGCTTACACAAGTCATCAATTTGGGACTAGAATCAAAAAATCAGCGAAGCGGCTTCCTCAGCATCCTATCTGAAGATGAAACAAAGGAGCTGGAGCAGCTTGCCTTTGCATTCCTGGAAAAAGGCGGCCTGGTCGAAATGAACAAAAACCTACAACAGCTGGGCATATAGTTTTTCCCGGCAGCAATACAGCTGCCGGGGCCTTTCAAAAAAAACCAAGCTTGGATGAACTTGGCAAAAATCAAAAAATGCTATAAGCTCCTTTGTGGAAATAAAAAACCATAATGAAAAAAAGCTTATTAGTTATTACCACAATCTTCTTCCTGGCGGGATGCGGGAAAGAAGATCTCCAAGGGGACAGGTCCACAAAACAAACCTCCTTAGCCATGCCAAAAATGGAACACACAATGGAACTGGCCGGCATTAAAAATCCTTATGATCCTTTCGGCATGCAAACAGCTATGTTGATGAAAGAACTCCGGCAGTATGCCGAATCGACGGGAGATACTACCGCTGCCGGAATTGACCATTATTTATACGGACACTATGGGCATAAACCATTGGACTTTCCAAAAGGAGAAGTATTGAAACAGGATTACAAAACCGTCCTTTTCGGCTTACCCTGGAGCCCGGCAGCAAAGCAACTGGCAAAGGAACTGATCGGAGCCACCGAGTCCCTGGAGCAGCAGTATGATTACGCAGCCTTAAATAAAAAAGTGGCCGGTGTAGAAATTAAAATCCATAAAAGCGCTTTAATCCAAAAGGAAAAGAATTGCCTGCTGATGATGGCCTCGGTGATCCGGTATGGAGCATTGGAATTTATAGGGCAGACCAGTCAAAATAGCCCGGTTCTGATGAGAGGGATCGGGGGCATTCTCCGTAAGGTGGCAGGCGTGATTACCGCTATTGCCGCGGGAGCGAGCGTAGCAGCCTGGCATTACCTGAAAAATACGCCTTATGACTATGCGGCAGAAGAGGTTGCACGCTGGGCATTTATCTGTGGCTATTATACAGGCTGGTATCCTGAAAAATAATAACAACAATATAGGGTAATCGTAAACAGGATCACGGCCTGCCATGAAACAAACCCGCAGCCCAATACGGCAAATGCCCGAAAAGACAACCTTGCCGTATTGGGCTGCACCATTTTTAACGCCCTGCAACCGGCTGGCGCAGCAGCGACAGGTTGCAGGGCGATTTTTTTTCACTTTTAGCCCGATTCTATGGAGCGAGAGAAAAACCAGCAATCTAATAAGCCCCTGTTTGGTGCTTTATTGCCAAACAGGGGCTTTATTCTTATGGTCTATTCCTTCGGCTGTAGCTTGCTAATCTTTTTTTCTAGGTCTTTAATCCTCAAACTTATTTTATCCTGCCTGTCAGCAGCTGTATCCCCTTGCGCTTTTTCAATGGCAGGTACATCCAGCCCCGCATCTTCTGCCATCCTGTATAGAAAATGCGCCATTATATTTTGGGGGTATTTACTCTCCGATTTACTTGTAACGGCCATCCTTACAAGATAGCTTACTTCCTGCTCGGTTAATAAAGCCAGTCTTTCGAAGAAACTTTCATTTGTATCAGCCGATTTATCCTCAAAAAGCATACGATTGGCCGCATTTATGGTAGAATAATCCAAAGACAGGTAGATGACTAAGCGCATAGCTGCGATATCCGCAACCGTAAGTGCTTTATTATGCTCCGGCTCTTTCACATATTCCGCAAACTGCTCATGAAGGGCAAGCTGTATTTTCTCTCTATCCAGTTCCTTAGCCCTCCTTTCCCTGTCGTTGATACGGGTTATTTCCTGCTGTAATAATTCGGGGGTAACTGTCCCCGCCTTGATTGCCTGCTGCACTTCTTTAGCCGTTACCTTAGCGGTAGATAGACTATTTGTATAGGTTTGCTTTTCAGGACTAAAAAGAACAATTCTTGCCTGTGTTTCCCCCACCAGGATGGCATACTTAGCTTTATCGCTTTTTACAAGGTTTGCATATTCTTCCATTTCCTCGTGGTACTCCACCATCGCCTGATTAAAACCATCTTCGTCAAATTCAGGTTCATCTTCTTTCCATGTATCGGTGTATTCCTCCCGATCAGGCAGCACCGGGGCTTTAAAGATAGTTACCTCATGGTAACTGTACCGGGGCAGCTCCATTAGCTCCGGTATACTTTCCACTATTTGGGATAGTTCTGCCGAAAGATTACCCGTATATAGCAGCGCATCCGGTAACGCTCCGCTTACGGCCTCCCGGAGCATGTTACTGATCTGCGCCTGGCATTTGCTGCTATAGCATCCTTTATTTGTGCAGATTGCCTTTGCCGCCATTTCAGGAAATAGCGATTGCAGGGTAGCGGAATTAAAGGGACAGCTTGTACATGCGCCCCTGTCAGCGATCAGGCTTTGATCATCGGTATCAAAAGGGGCGCGTGTCAGGTCATATTTATAGCGGTTTAAAATGTAGTTCAAATTACCGATTTCAAAATCGTCCTCCTGCCAATTCGTACAATAGCTTTCGTATAACTCGTATTGTGATGCTTCCGATAGCGCAGCAATTTCAAAGGCTTGCTGAATCGTTAGTTTGTCTGCAAGAAATATATCCTGTATCACCACAATCAGCCCCGAAAGTTTTATCCGGCTATAGACGAACTTCTTGGATTTACCCAGCCTTGCAGCAATTTCGTCAACGTTCTTTCCGGCTTCCTGCAAGGCTGTTATCGCCTGCGCTTCATGGAGCGGGTGCGGGTCTTCCCTTTGTAGGTTTTCGGCCAGTTGAATTTCCCTGACTTCATTGTCGGTTAAAACTCTAACCATTGCGGGTAAAGTTTCCAGTCCTGCAAGGCTGGCAGCCCGCCAGCGTCTTTCCCCTGCTACCAGTTCATATCGCCCCTTTGCAGAAGGCCGGACAGTAACAGGTGAGATTACCCCGTGCTGCGCCAGCTCTCCGGCAAAATCTTCCATCGCCTGCGGGTCAAAATATTTCCGGTAGTTTAAGGGGCTAAGGTCAATATCCGTTAGCGGAAGATTTTGAAAGTTGTTTTTCCCCATAATTTTTTCAGTATTCTTTAGGGTGATCGGCTTTGTTGTTTTATTCTGCCTCTTGGCAGTTTTTGCTTTACTTGTTGTCGTATTCATAAAATTGATTTTTAAGATGATTAAATTGATCTTTTCAGCCGGGTCTTTCCGTTTGCGCAGTAAACCACCCGGTAACCGTTGGATTGAATAATACCCTCTATCAGATTTCTTGCGGCACAGGCATCGCCATCGTCCGCTTTGGTCATATCGAGTAGATAGAGCCGATCAAAATGCCGGAGGGTGGCAGCCAGTGCCGTTAATGCTTTCTTTTGTGTCTTGTCTGCAAGTATGCTCATGATCTTTCATTTTTATTGTTCACAAATCGGGTTTTAAGTTTTAAATAGCCAGCCGCATATCGCCCACAGAATGGCAAGGTTTGCAGTCCACCACAGCAGCCACTCGATCAGGAGCGTCAGCATGCCAGCGAAATAATTTTCAAAATGCTGTAAGCCTCCTAAGCCCCTGCGGTTGAATCTGCGCATACCGATCAGCAGCCGGATAATAATGGCCATTATGAACACCATTAAATGACGGTGGGCTATCAGGTATTGAATAAGTGCTTCCATAAGACTATGGTGTTAATTAATTCCGTAACTTCGGTTAAGTATCATAAATTGAGATAAAAGGAAGGGGCCGGGAATCCCCTTCCTTTCTTTGCTTTAATTGAGCAGCAATGCATTTGCGCCACCTGCTGCAAAGTCACTGCACAGGTTAAAAGCCTTCTGCGCCCTGCCCTGTGCTGTACCCCCTAGCAACAGGGATTTGAGTTTTGCCTCATCGTCCTTAAAGTTGCGGACGTTCTGAAAATACCCCGTGACCGCATTGAAAGCACCAAAAACAGTTCCCTTTGTCGTGTCCATTTGCTGTGTTTCCGAAGTCATGGCATAGGCAAATACATCTTCGCAAGTATTTTTATACATAGTGGACAGTTCGTCCTCTTTGCCTTTAAGGAGATTATCAAGTGTTTCCTTATTCGGCGTCATTGCCAGTTGGATCAGGCGTTTTACTTCCTTATCGCTGATGCGTACTGTAGCCCAGCTATTAAAAATGCTTTCCATTTCTACGCTTAGGGTATTAGATAACCCCATGACTTTATGTGCGTGATCCAGTCGCTGTTTGGCGTTGGCGGTATGACGGATGCGCACCACGTTGGTCATATTGCGCAGGGCAGCGTTAAGGGTATTATTGCATACAATTCTCACGGGGGTAAATGCTGCCGTAATACTACCACTACCATCGTGGGTGGTGGTGAGGAAAATGTATTTCTCAATCAGGTCTTCCCTGCCTACTTTGATATAGCCGGGCAGCTTTGCCGTAATAAAAATCTGTTCTCCTTTGCCAAGCGCCCCGGCTGTCTCGTATAGAATACCTTCGCTGCCACCTACTATAGCGTCAAAAAAGGAAAAAGCATCCTTGTTTTGTACGATTTCGTAATCCTTGCCTACTACCCCTAAAACTTCGTCGCTGTCGTCCCGTACGGTAGCGTAAAAATTCGGGATGGTGATCTCCGGGATAATGATATCCGTGTCCGGATTCCCTCTATAGTTGTCAGAATCATAGGTGAACAGGGGGCGTTTTTCGACAGTGAAGTCAAGCCCTGCATGCTGCATAGCTTCGGCGCTTGTCGGGTAATCCGCTACAATCTGACCCAGCCCATGCCAGGCGTTTTCTTTTACACTGAAAAAACTATAGCGGTTTGTGCGTTCGTTGAAATTGAGGTTATGTGCCATGATCTTAAATTTTTAAATGATTAAATATTGATGAATTGATTAGGGTTTAAAATGGAAGGTCTTCTGTTACAGGAGTGTCAGGGGTAACCTGCTGTACTATGGCATTACCTTTTTTACTTCCCCCGTGAAATTTAAAGTCGTTTACATGGCAGGTAATGCTGGCTTTTGCCTGTCCTTGCTTGTCTAAATAGGCATCGACGCCAAGCCTCCCGTATAATTCTATTACTGCTCCTTTGGTGAGGTACTGCGCTGTCGCGGGATTTCGCCAGTAAGCGCAGCGGATAAATTCTGTAACTTTTACCCGTTCTCCCTCTTTGGTTTTGTAGCTGTCGTTTACTGCTACCGTGAAATTGACAACCTGCTTGTTGCCTTTGGTCGTGTTAACCTGCGCATTGGCGGTTACTGTTGCTGTTAGCTGCATAACATTTTTTTTAAAGTTTAAAGAATGTGTTTCGTTCCTTTCCCTTTTCAGCCGCCTGCCCCAAAGAGCCTTTTTCAAAAGAAAAAACGGAAAAAAAGAAAGTAATGGACTATTGCGGCCCACAGCGGATGGCCAAAAGGAAACGGAATAAGTCCCACCGGGTGGGCCTGGGAGGAACGATCAGGGCCATTATGCCGTAGTCTTTTGGCAGGCCTCGTGCGCTGGCGGCAGCAATACCTTTACTGCCCTTTTCGACGTTTTATTGAAAAAGGATCTGGCGCGGTCATATTTCATCCCTTTATACGAACTCGATCAAATCAATAAGAGAGAACATGGAAAGTCCTGCTTAAAAGCTATATATAATCTTACAGCATAAAAAACAAAGGCTGCTCCGGGGGAGCAGCCTTTGCAAAATCAGTTGCCCGGCTCAGAAAAGCGAACTCTGGGTCCATTTCTCCTGCCTGCTTTTCGGATCAGGAAGTATGAGCTTTTCAGGTTGCGGTGCGGTCTTTTCCGCAGCAACATACTTGACAATCTGCAAGGTGGGGAAATTGAAAACCAGCGAGCGGCGGACCAGGTAGCCGTGACTGAATCGCATCGAAAGTTCATCCCCACAGGTTATATCGGCCACCAGGTTATGCAGGATCATGTTGGCAGCTGCCATCCTGCAGCAGCGATCATCAATATCGGTGCCGTAGCAGTGAATGCTTTTGTGCTCAACGGCTGCGGCTAGTAACATCCTGCCCGAGCCACAAGCGGGGTCGTGTACCCTGGGTGCTTCATCGGATGTTTTGTCATCTGCATTCAGTAATTGATTCATAAAATTACAAATGTGCATTGGGGTGAAGTACTGACCATTGTGCCCCTTTGAAACAAACTCCATGAACAGGTCGCCTAGTGGCTCTTCACCTTTTTCCATTAAATCGCCAATCTGCTTAAGGATACTTTGCAGCTGCCGGCATTCATTTTCAGTAAGACTATAGGCGGTTACCGGTTCTTTAATCGTGAAATCTTCATGCGCCCGGATACATACCGGGTACAGGATACTGTTGACAATAGCATCAAAGGCATCGGTGCAGGATAACCGATAAGAAAAGCGTGTAAAATCTGCGAAAAGTTGCTTGTGCATGGTTCTGAAATTTTTAGTGAACAATGCACGTTTCTCGGCCCAGGAGCATGAATAAGGGCAAGGTGGAGATCCAGGCCTGCCGTTATTTTTTCCGGCGTAGGCGCTAAATAGCGAAGCGGTTTATGGAAGAGCGAAAAAATGAGATACGACCTTGTACGCCGGCGTAGTGGCGTAGCCCCCATTTCAGGCAACAGGGCTAACTTTGTGCTGTGTTCATCTAAAAAGCAAAATCCTCATTGTAGTATAAGAGGTGTAATTTCTCACGCCTTTACAACCACAATACATGTATAGATTTTTTGCCCATCAATATATGTGGAGCACCTAAGCTAACTTCCTGCAATAGCGTGTGAAACTACGTTAAAAATAACAGCGGATAATGTTGGCATCACCCGATGTTGATTCCAATTGAGGTAGCACTTGTTGATTCTATTATATTTCAGAGATCATCAACATATACTATACATTAACGATTTTGCAAATTTATAGGTATGTCCTTACCTAAAATGCGCAAATGCATACTTCTTAGCTCGGAATCCAGTGGAATATGTTACGGCATCAGAACTGAATATCTGGCTGTTTATTTATCTTGATTGGAATCTGTGCCGCATGAATTTGTATAAAGGCAAAAGGCGTTTAAATTCTACTAAGGTCGTCTCTGGTAATCGCGATTCTGACATCTGTTCATCAGTAATTTGATAATCCCTTCCAATTATAAAGTAATTTTCAGGATCATCTTTTCTGCAAAACTGGTAAAGGCTTTCAGGATCATTAAACTCGGATATGTTTTTAGACTGCCCGTTAATTTCTATCCAATATTCTTCAGGAAGATTCTTCATCAAAATAAAGAAATCATTTTTGTACCGATCATCGTTTTTCATATTTTTTGAAAAATAGTCCCTGTCGAACATACTTCCTCTATTATTCTTACCAAACAGTATCCAGATACCAATTTCCCTCAGCTCTATTCTTATCTGTAACCTTGCATGGTTGATAAAACTCTGCAAGTCATTTTCATCCGTGACACCTTTTGTCTTTGGAAAATACGTATGGTACTCTTTAATTTCTTCAGGCGACTTACCATAACTTAGCCACATGGCGTCTATATTTTTCTGACTGTTATCATGATGATAAGTCATCGAAATGATATGATTCTTTTGGTTGGGATAAAGGTCTTCCAGCCCGAAACTACTAAACCGTGGATATATGGCTTCATGCAATTCTAAAAATCGCTTTCTAGCATTCTCCCGTTCAGCATTTGCTTCCAGGCTCTTATTTTTCCAATTATCCTGTCTGAAGGCAAAATGATCCCCCCGCCTAAAAAATCGTGTGCTGAAATCAATACCTTCAAATATATCAATGTTCAATTTATTCTTTTCCAGTTTCAACTCTTTTGTTGGCCAAACAGGGGCTGGATTTGATGACATAAATCTTTCATAAAGCGCGATGTTCTCAGCAGTTAGCGGGTATGCATTTTTAAAATGATGCTCAAACCATTCGAGCAGCCGAAAACATTGTTCCTGGTCTGTAATTTCAACTGACAATTCAGTATTCGTATTTAAGCCGCCATCGGTCAGGTTAGCTGAGCCTACATAAGCAATATACTCAGCATCCTTTTTTATTAGATATAACTTCGGATGAAAAATACCCAAATCAGACCTGCCTATTTTAGCAGAATAAAGACTGGGAACCAAATTTGAAAAGATTTCTTTTAATACCTCGATTGAAGTTGGCAGGTCCACACCAATTAAGAAATTCCGGATTGTGGAGGGCTGGACTAAACTATTAAGAAAATGAAATCCTTTATCACTGACCATTCCTGTGGCAATCCAGATTTCCTTCGCCTGCTTTAAGTTAGTATAAAGATTTTCAGACAGTGTGGAGACAACCATATTTTAACATTGATGTTGAGATGAATTATATATTGAATGAGCCAAAAACTTGATATAAACTAAATTACTTTTAAAATAAGACTCCACAGCCACTTAGCTGAATGTAATTGTCAAGGTCCTTTCAGATTCTTGGGGTTCCACGTGCACGTCTAACCATTTCTGAAGGTAATCTGCTTTCTCTTTCATGATCTGAAAATTTAGGGCCGGTGACAATTTTAATCGAAAAGATTTGTTGCTGAGAAATTCTAAGTATACATTTTCAAGCACAAAAGTGGGAGCAACACAAGCATATGCTTTTACCGGATCAATTGTATCCACTAACCCCAATAAGAAAAGTAATGGCGACTCTTTAAGTTTTATAGGTTGTTTCCCAATAAGATCATGCAAATCGTACTTTTCATATAGTTGAAAATCCTTTTCTGCTGGAAACCATATATTGTGAACGGCCACGGTAGCTGCCGCATATGCATATTCTGCATCCAGATATTCTTCCCAAAGATATTGTTTGTTTGATTCAGCCTTTTTAATTATTCTATTTTTTACAAGCCTGTCATACAAAAGAATACCAGCATAGATACCATGATCGGTAGCTGTGAATTTCCGATGTTTATGACGGAATGAAAAATAAGGCCCACAAAGCCTAAACATATATTCAGGTACATCGTTTATATTGCACGCTGTAAGATCGTATTCAATTTTCAGGTGTTTTTTTAATGCATTTAGATCAACACACTTTTTGTATAGGTCCTTATCGTGTTCCAAATAAAATGCGGCATCATGCGACAGGCAGGTTACAAACCAGATAAACTGGAAAAATTCGTAAAGCTCTGAAACTTTTTGGCTAAATTTTATTTCATGTTTGAGTACGGTTTTATCGTAGAGCAAAACTCCCAGAAAAAATATTGATACAGTATGATCGGCTCTGGGCATAAGAAATGACTCGATATTAAAATCTTTGACTGCTTCTTCTTTCCCTCCTTTTTTGAAGTATTGCTTAATGAAGTTAACAGATGTGTTTTCTGTGGCGAATGGCAGAGGAATTGCTACATTATCAGATGCCTCGGCATAATAATTCCATTTATCTTCTTGTAACTCAGATATGAGTTTGTATAAACTACTCACCTCAGGCAGTGTCCCATTGGGTGTTTTCTGTTCAGTTGACATTATTATTGAGGATTTAGGAGCGTATTAAATAATACGAAATATAAAAAAACTAATTAAAATTGTTGAATCTTTCAGCAAGATTAGACTAAGTACTTCTCGGATCGGGCTGCAGCGGCATCCTTTCGATCCTTTCCACTTCGATTGCCGGATAGCCGAAATCAAGTAGTACCTTGCCCATGATCAGGTAAAGACCGTTCCCATATAAAGGCCATTTAGCTAATGATGGCGGAAAATGAACGGTGTCGAAAAAATCGCCATCGACGTCCAGAAAGGTGCCAAATTTCATGATCTTACCATTTTTCGTTCGAACATATTTATCACAGACAAAATCGCCTACCATCCTTACCGTCCTTCCCTCAAAGTGCCTCAATTGGTCAGCCGCAGTATCTCCTCTAAAACCAGATCGGGCCAGGTCAAACATGCTCGCAGATACCGGGAAACCTAGCAGTTCAATTTCATCATACTGGTCTTCAATTATAGAGTAATCCAATTTGGGTAATACCGGTTTCCGCGTTAGGGATTTAAATAAAAGATTGTTGTCCTTTTCATATTTTACACCATTGAGCAGCATATGCGCTTCCCACAGCAGTTCCTTTTTACTCGTCCCGGTAAACCGGAACGCCCCGCAGCGGATCAGTACAATCACTTGCTCCAGTCCGGCCCCTGTCCGTAAAACAAAATTCTCCAGGTCGGTATAATCGCCATGTCGCTGCCGCTCCTCAGCGATATGGGTTGCCAGCTTACCTTCCAGGTTTTGCAAGCAATCAAAACCAAGGTAGATATCCCTTTCATAAATACAGGTATTAAAAACACTTTTATTCAGGCAAGGCAGGCAAATATTAGCCCCGGATCGTCTGGCCTCATTGACATACACTTTACGCTGATAAAACCCTCCGTAATTGTTCAGCACAGCCACCATGAACTCTAAAGGATAATACGTCTTTAGAAAAAGGCTCTGATAACTTTCTACCGCAAATGATGCGGAATGGGCCTTATTGAAGGAATAGCCGGCAAAGCTTTCCATTTGCCGCCAGATTTCCCTGGATATTTCTTCGGGGTAGCCGCTGCTTTTGCAATGATTAAAGAATTTGTCGTGAATCTCATCCAGGTGCTTTTTACTTCTCCCCTTGCCGCTCATCATGCGTCTCAAGACATCAGCGTCCGCTAAGTCCAGTCCTCCGTAGTGGTGACCTACTTTCATTACATCCTCCTGGTAAACCATCACGCCATATGTTTCCTTAAGCTGTTGTTCCATAACCGGGTGCAGGTAAGCGACCTTTCCCGGATCATGGTGCCGTTCGATATATGCCTTCATCATTCCTGATGAGGCTACGCCAGGCCGGATAATAGAAGAAGCGGCCACAAGAGTAAGGTAATCATCACATTTCAATTTGGAGATCAGCTGGCGCATTGCCGGAGATTCAATATAAAAGCAGCCTATAGTATTGGCAGAACGTAGCTGGTCAGCAATTTTAGGATCGCGGAAAAAGCGTCTCGGGTTGGAAGTGTCGATTTCGATACCCCTGTTCTGCATGACGATTTCCTTACAATCTTTAATATGACCAATGCCGCGCTGGGACAGGATATCAAACTTTTCAAATCCAATATCCTCCGCAAGGTGCATATCATACTGTACTGTAGGTAATCCTTTAGGCGGATAATCCAATGCCGAATAACAGGTAAGGGGTAATTCCGATATAATGACCCCACTGGCGTGTATGGTACGCTGATTGGGAAAATCCGCCAGTTGCTCATAAACAGAAAGGATCATGTTTGTGATCTCGTTTTTGTTCATAATGCTTGCCGGCTCACGGATGAGGCGATCAATGTCAGCTTTAGGCAAACCATAGATCTTGCCCATCTCCCGTATAATGCTTCTGTCCCGGAAGGTACTCATTGCACCCATCAGTGCAACATTTCCCGTCTGGTAACGGTGGAAAATATATTCATACATTTCATCACGGTCCTGCCAGCTGAAATCCACATCAAAATCCGGCGGGGATTTGCGTTTGGGATTAAGGAACCGTTCAAAGTACAAATCAAGCTCAATAGGACAAACATCTGTAATACCCAGGCAGTAGGCGACAATGGAATTGGCCCCGCTTCCCCTCCCTACATAATGAAACCCACGCGAGCGGGCATATCGACAAATATCATCCGTAATCAAAAAATACGCAGAAAAGTTCAAGTTGTTGATAATGTCCAGCTCTTTGAGCACCCGCTCCTTTGCTGCCTTATTGGATTTTCCATATCGCCTTTGCAAACCATCTATAGCATATGTCCGCAGGAGCTGTTTATCATCATACCGATTGCCGGTAAACGTTTTCTTGTTACGCTGCTGCTCAAAATCAAAATTGAACGAGCAGCCTGAAAGCAGCTGTTCCGTATTACCAATAAGTACCGGAAAGTCTTTAAATTTATCTAGCAATTGCGCAGCAGAAGGGAATACTTCGAAAGCATCCGCAAATTGCGCAGGTTTCAACTGTGAAAATAAAATATTGTGGTCTATCGCCCGTAACTGTGTGTGCAGCTTATATTCGGCGCTGTTCGTAAACGTAACCGGCTGCCAGATCACATACTTTTCAATCTGTTTTGCAGATTCCAACCTTATTTTATTGAGATGGATATGGCGGACGCCAATGAATTCATGCTGGCGTAAAGGACGGTTGATTTTCTTTCCAAAGGGATATATTACCGCAACATGCTGGAACTCCGGTGCCAGGTCGGGCAGCGGCTTTTTTGTTTGATTGGAAACAGTAAGCAGTTCATTCAGTTCCCGGAACCCAGTTTCATTTTTAGCAATCCCTATAAACAGTAGTTCATCCCCATTTCTAAATTCAACCCCGGCAAACCCTTCAATTCCTGCCTCCCGGCAAGCTTTGATAAAAATAAGCGATCCAGTACTGTTGTTTATATCCGTCAGCACAGCAACCTTATGACCTTTACTGACAAGACCGCTTACTAACTGTTCAATCGACAGAACCCCATATCTCAGGCTGTAATAACTATGTAAATTTACCAACATCCCACACCTCCCCTTATAAACTAATGCCCCTTAAAATTTTATCTACCCCGTATTTTACCCGGATGCGGTCCATTGCCATAGAAAGGTTCAGGTCTGTTACCGAATCCTGGAAAATATCTGTTTGATAGCTCCCGCTGATCAGGTCGCTAAACTTTACGCCGACCAAGCGGATCAGCATCCTGCGTGTATAAAGCTTTTCAAACAATTGGAGTACTTTTTCAGACAATATCCGCTCTGAGCTGGTGAAAGGAAATTTGACCTGTTTTGTAAAGGTTTCAAAATTGCTGTAGCGGATTTTTAGCGTAAGGCAGGAAGTCAGCTTCTTATCTTTCCGCAAATCAAAGGCAAGCTCATCCACAGAAGTCAACATGATTTTTTTAAGGAACTCCATATCAATGGTGTCTTGCTGGAAGGTATGTTCTTTACTCATGCTTTTCTGCTCAGAATAGGGGCGTACCGGGGTATCGTCGAGCGCATTCGCTTTTTTCCAGAGGCCGGTACCATTCTCTCCCAAAACCCGTTTCATGGTTTCCGGTTCCATCTGCTGTAAGGTTATGATCTTTGATATACCCATACGCTGCAAGAGCTGACAGGTCTTTTCACCTGCACCGGGAATTTTACGCACTGAAAGCGGGGCTAAGAATATTTTCTCGCCGCCAGTGCTAACCTTTTGTTCGCCGCAGGGCTTTGCTTCCCCGGTAGCGATCTTGCTCACTGTTTTGTTGATGGACATCCCGAAAGAAATGGGCAGGCCGGTCTCCTTGATGATCCGCTGTCTGAGTTCCTGGGTCCACTTCCAGCAGCCAAAAAATTTATCCATTCCTGTAATATCCAGGTAATGTTCATCAATGCTGGCTTTTTCAACCACAGGTGCCTTTTCTGAAATAATTTCTGTTACCAGATTACTGTAGTGGGAATACTGATCATAATCCCCCCTGACCAATTTTGCTTCCGGGCATAGCTGCCGTGCCAGGCGCATGGGCATGGCGCTGTGTACACCAAACCGCCGCGCTTCATAAGAGCAGGAAGCCACCACACCCCTATCGCTGGCTCCGCCGATCAAAACGGGCTTGCCAATAAGGCTACTGTCCAGGAGACGTTCTACAGACACAAAAAAAGTATCTAGGTCGCAATGCACAATATGCCTTTCCATTTTTCACAATTTTTATTATTTTTGTCATTAATAGTGACAAAAATACTGTCACCAATAATAACAATAAAAAGATGGAAAGCGCAAATGTTTTTTTCAATAGCAATTTAAAATTACTTCGAAACCGTCGTAAGAATAGTCAAGAGCAGCAGGCACAATTACTTGGGTATACGCGCAGTAAATATACTGCCTTGGAAAACGGCCAAACAGGAAACCCACCCCTGGTCGATTTGGTGAAAATTTCCAATTTTTTCAAAGTGACGCTAGACGACCTGCTTAAATCGGATCTTAGCCGATGGAGTGAATTGGAATTGCGAAAATTGGAAACAGGTGATCTGGAATATATTTCAGGCAAAAAAATGCGCCTTCTATCCATTACTGTTAATAGCGAAAACAAGGAGAACCTGGAATATATACCAGTCAAAGCAAAGGCAGGTTATATTGCCGGGTATGCCGATCCTGAATTTATTGCAAAACTTCCCAAATTTACGATGCCGAATTTGCCGCAGGGAACATTTCGGATGTTCCCGATAGGCGGAAATTCTATGCTGCCGATTGTTCCGGGAAGTGACTTTATCGGCCAGTTCGTCGAGGACTGGCGCACTTTAAAGGCTAAAACACCTTGTGTGCTGGTGATGAACGGTGCGCAGGATTTTGTTTTCAAGTTTGTTACTATCGGAGAAGGGCATTTTCTTCTTGAATCTTTAAATACAGTCGAGCAAGCACCATATACGGTTGATTTTTCTGAAGTGTTGGAGATATGGAAGTTCTACAGCTACCAAAGCAGGCAGATGCCGGAACCCACCAGTGATGTCCAACAGTTGAAAGAACTGGTTATGGAGGCTTTGACGGATTTGAAATATTTGAAGGATAAGGCATAGAAGAAACCTAAAATAAAGACTTCTTATAATGAAGGCCACCCCGGTGTGGGCTGGCCTTAAAACTAAAGTTGATGAGCAGACAATGACCAAAAGAGCACTATGAAGATTCTTTTCATTAGTTAGTACCTAGTGCCCAGGAACGCCGTTGAAAGCATCTCTATTATTTGGATTTAGACCCTTTATCTATTCGTGCTTTCTGTTTCCTGTTTTCCTTTATTTGCTCAATTGCATCTTCACCCGGGAAAAGGAATTCAAAGTAGGTTTGCCATTTCTTATCTTCTTTTAAATTAAGCCCTAAACTATACTCAGGAAATTGATCAGCATACATTTTCGTAAACGCTTGCCTTAATCCTATTGTATCGGACACATAAAAATAATTAATCCTAACTCCTTCATGTGTGAAATTTCCAGCATAGCTATAGGTGTCCTTAGCTTTAACGATTAATTCTACCTGCTTGCTAAACTTCAAAAGAGTTGGTAGTTCTTCATCTGAATCTAGTCCATCTGTTGTGCTTTTATTCATTTTCATGGATGTCATGACCAAAAAAGGTTGAGTTAACATTGGTGCTTTTTTCCTTAGGCTCACATTGACATCCATTTTCCCAACGGTTTTATCAAATTCGCCTACAAAGCTGAACCAATCTTTCTCAATCGCGTGTGTCGAAGATATCACAACAAAAAGTAACGCACCTAAAAAAGGGTTATACACAAATTTGTAGATAAAGGTTCGCATGACCTATTTCAATTTAAAGACTAATAGTGAATTATACTTATTGATAAGAATCATAATAAAATTTAGATAGTTCAATGAGATTCTTGCATTCTTCCTTACCCTTCGAATTGTCGATAATTCGTTTGAATAGCTTTTTAATATCCTCTGTTCTATAAAAATAGCAGATTGGAGTTTGGGCATCGCGGAAGGAAAAGAAATGAACTTCTAAAAGTGGTGGTTTGTTCTTCTTATCGGGTGATATAGTGTCGCAATCTACTATAATTGATTCATAAACCAGATTAACGCATTCTGGAGCTGTTAAAATATCACTCATTCCATTTCTGTCAATTGAGCTACTTAACCCCTTATTGAATCTGGAAGATTGGTAGATAGAGCGAACATCCGATCCTATGAATGCATTGGTTGTGTTAAAGCCTTCGTGAAAACTAAGGGCTATAACCTTTTCATCAACTGATGTGGAATCAGTTTGATTGAGTTTAGAATCTTTATCCTTTAGATTTGAACAGCTAATGACTGTTAGAAATAGAAATGGAATAACTAGCCAATATTTCATATTTTAATTATTAAGATCGTCAATTAGAGATTTAGAAAATGGGTTTGGTGTAACTTGTTTAAATGGAACGGGATAAAGTTTCCCACCTAGTTGCATAAATCCCCAACTAAACGAAATTATACTTTCCCATATTCCGTTTCTAAGACCAACTAAAGTTACATTAGCTTGAAAATAGTAATCCTTTGCTTCTCCAATCCACCTTCCAGGTGAATCATCAAAATAGATACCTCCATGCTGTTCATTTCTGGCTTTACGTATTGGTCCATCTTTTTTACCATAATAAAATGGGGGATCTGCATTAGGATCCTTTAGCTTATAGTCGTTAAACCACTTATTGTATGGTTGTCCTTCGCTGGGCGTGTTTGTACGCACGCTCTGAATCCATTCTGTTCTATCGTATCCTTTTGTTCCGCCCAAATACACAAGCTCAAGTGACCATCCTGTTTCCGCAGCTGATTGATCAGTAAAGTCCGTATAAGAAATAACCTTAAATAGGGGGCTTCCACTTCCACCTCCTCCGCCTCCATCACCTGCCGAAAATCCAAGGAAATTTACAGCAAGCTGACCATCACCCCCTACAGAGATATTAATAGAACCACCAGGTAGTAAAATATCGGCCGCTGCTTGCACTTTGTCCCAAAAAGCTTGCTTCTCTCTTGCGCTCATTCCGTACACAAATTTCACATCGTTGTCCCAAAACTTACCACCGGGCATCAGGTTTCCAGCAGTGGGCATCGCTGACATTTCTTCTGGTCTGCCATAATACATATTAATCAGCGGTGTATGGGATTGTATCGCGATCAGCCCGTTGGGGTCGATCATACTTTCCGGCTGGTTGGCCATCGCTGCATAAGGGCTGTGCCTGTCCTGTCCTCCTGTTGCTGCCAAGGGATCAATGCTCAGGAACCTTCCGATTTGCGGATCGTACTGCCGGAAGCCAAAGTCCATCCAGTTAAGCCCTGCATCTTTGATATATTCATTGCTTTGATGTTTTGTCCTATTTGCCATAAAGGCCATGGCGCTGCTGCCGATATTACCCATTGGCAGGCCGTGAGGGTAATAATGCGTCTCTTCCAATTGCTTCCCCCTGGTAAACCGGATCATCATCTGGTCAAAATATACCGGGTGGGTACTGCTGTTGTTCAAATATACGGCTAAATACCCGTTGTCGGGTATTTCCAGCGGCTCGGTGGTACCGATCTCGCCCCAGGTGCCGTTGCCGGTTACCTGGTACGATCCGCAGAAGGTACCAACGACCTGCATCTGCTGATTAAAGAGAATATAATTGAGCGAGGCCTGCGGCCGCGAGGGGCTGGTGGTATTACCGGCTGCCACGATATTATTGAATTGAGTATAGTTCGTGTTGTTGAACATGGCATTCACCAGCTGCGGATTATGGCTTTCGGAGCCGCCCAGACCACCCGTACCGGAGGTCAGCGTGCTGATAATGGAGCCAAGCATGGTCGAGGCAGTAACAGGCGCGTCCGTTGTAGGGTTATAACCCTGGTAATAGCTGTTAACGTTGAGCTCCACACGGTCGCCTGCCATTACTTTTAAAAGCAGGCTGGTACCAACGCGTCGGTTGGGATCGCTAGCATTGAGCAGGCCGCTTTGCAGGTTGCCCGGATCAGGGCTGTCGGGGTTATCCTCGGCGATCTCGCTTACCTTATCAAAGACCAGGCCTTCCAGGTGTGCGCTGGCGACCTCGTAGGTGGCCAGGTAAGCTGTAGTGAGTGGCTCTGTCACTTCTACCGTGCTTCGTACATTACCCAAGTGATCCTTTACAAAGAACTCTTCTTTATAGCTGCCTTCGGTAGGGCTGTATACTGTCCTCCCTTCTTTGGTGCTGAGGTATTGGAGCGTGTCATTCTGATAGACGAAGTTACCCACGTAATCGGTACGTTTGGTAACGCCGCCTGTGGTCGCCAGCTCCTGCAGTTTGCTGCCAACGGCATCGTAAATGTATTTTATCGTATTGCCATTTGAGAAAGTAACGGTCTGCGGCTTGTTGAACCAGGTATAGCTAACCGAGCTAATCCCTTTATTCAGGTCCTTTGCGGTATTACCGTCCTGGTCATAGCTATAATCGGTAACGTTTGTCGGGCTGTTCTGGAAGTCGCCCGTATTGTAATTCGTGGTGATGGCATCATAGACCTTCGCTAAGCGGTTGCTGGTATCGGCATTTTCATAGGTATAGGTCAGCTGGTCCATATCTACCGGCACGATGCTGCTACCCACAAGCCCCATACCCCTTTGCTGGAGAGTGGTGATATTGCCATTGGCATCGTAAGCAATATTACCTACTGTATAATCGGTAATATCTTTTTGCCAGCCGCTGCTGCCCAGGCGGCGGAACTCTGCCTTGCTGAGCCTACCCACCTGGTCGTACTCATAGCCATAGCTCATGAGTGGCGTGGTGGTACCGCCCCCGCCCCGCCATTGCATACCCGCGGGCTTGCCATCATAACGCAATTTCAAATAACCATAATCATAGTACAGCTGCTCGCCAAAAGTACGGCTCTCCCCTTCTTTATTCCCAGTTTTACTGTAGTTGCCATTGATACTGGTAAGTTGTCCGCGGATATTATAGCTGTAATCCTGTACCTCGCCGTAATTACCCAGCACTTTGCGCGATACCTGACCAAGCTCATCATAGCTGTAAGTATTCAATAGTTTCCAGTTGTCTTCATTGACCTTATGGCCGGTCTGGTAGAGGCGGCCGCTCTTATCTTCGTAGCTGTAGCGGGTATACTCATTAGCGGCATGGCCCGTCTTCTTGTTTTCGTGGTAATGGCTCGAGAGCAGGGGCTTGCTATTGAAATCATAATAATTGCAAATGATCTCCTTGCCGGGCGTGGTACCGCTCTTAGTCGCATTACGGATACGCTGCTGGATTACACGCCCTTTATCATCATAATAGTTAACGGTCTCAATCCAGTCGCCCAGCTCTGTACCGGTACCGCTGCCTTTGACCACCTTTACCCGGCTGACAATAAGCAGCCCGTGTGTCCGGAGGGACCTTGCTGCAGGTAGGTCGGCCTCCGCCGGGGCCTCGGGGAAGGAGGCGGCATTAAAAGCGTCGGCCAGCACGGGTACCGTCGTGGTGCTGTAATTATAATGGTCGTAATAGCTCAGGCTCATTACCTCGTTGCCACTAATGGCGCCGGGATACTGCCCTTCCCCCCCGTAAGTCGCGAGGTAGTGGGTAATCTTCGTGTTATCAAAGACAGTAGCCGGGTCAAGCGTATCGATAAGGTCCTGCATAACCGCCTGGCTGTTCGCATTGGTTAAAAGCGAGGTAGCGATCACGCGACTGCTCTTATCATAAAAGGTGATCTCCCATTTCCCCTGCTGGGCTTCAAGAGGATTACGGCGCATGATCAAGCGATCCTTGCGGTCATAGACCAGCTCGGTAAAGCCGGTCTCGCCCGGCTGCTGTTGGGCGGCAAGCCGCCGTCTTCCGTCATAACGGTACTGGAAACAGAGGTTATTCAGAACAGTGGCTTTAATGGTCGTAGCGGCAATGCCCATCAGTTTAAAGGCTTTGGGCGGGATGATGTATGCCAGGTTACCGTCCAGGTCATAGATATATTGGGTAACCAGCGAGTCGGTGGCCGACAGCCATTCGGTCTTGTGCAGCACGCGGTCGTTCTTGTCTTTGAATACCCGGATCTTACTGCCGGCAGCATCTGTAGCCAGGGTACCATACAGGGTGTTAGCGCCAAAATAGCCGGCGCTTAAAGGCAAGCCACTACCATCCAGGCCCCAGCGGCGGATACGGCTGGCGTCGTTGCTGATAAAAGTAACGGTGTCACCACGTGATTGTCCTACCTGGCTCATGCCGGGGCTATAGCTTCCGGTGCTGCGCCTGCTTGCATCGGAAATAACCTGGCTTCTACTGTAGGCAGTATTATTGCCTTCGGTAGGATAAATGGTATTAAAATGGACCCGTTGCGCATTAAAGCCATCGATCCGCAGTGTGCTGCTGTTACTGGGATAAGCCGTAAAGCTGTAGCTGCCCCGCTGGAAGCGGGTATCAATGGGCTGCACGAGATGGGGCTTACTGCTGCTGCTGGTAAAATTGCGCCGGATCACCTGCATGGTCCGGTTAAAGCCGTCCTTAAAGGTAATGCTGATCGCTGCATCTTCCGGTGGGGTCGATTTGGTGAGGGTAAGGCTATTGGTCATTGCCTTACGGGGCACGATCGTACGGATATAGTTCTTGCCTCCGGTAACCGTGAGGTTGGGCGGCAAAGTAAGCGGCGCCGTGACCGTGCCGGAAGGCGCTGCATCGCTGGTGGGATAATTCTGTCCTTGTACTACTCCGGCTGTCAGCAGCAGGAGGACGGTAAGGATGTTGTATCGAAAAATATGAGGATTCATTTTATTGTTTTTTTATGATGAGGGGTTTTATTCTGCGCCTTGTACGGTATACTCGGTCTTACCCAGGATATTGCCTTCCTGGTCACGGGTCAGCTGAACCCGTCCCTGACCGTCATATTCGTAATACGTGATCCGGCCCGTGGCATCGGTTGAAGAAGTAGCGCCAAAAAGCGGGTCATAGGTCCAGCTTTGTATAACTGCAGTGGCAGGGACTAGGCTGATCTCGTCGAGATAAATAGTGCCTGCTCCGGGAGAGGCTATCCGAAACTTGCCAGTGATAGTCGGCTTAAAGCGCGCCTCGTATTGCTTCCAGCCGGTACTGCCGAGGGTATATACACTGGAAGTGATAACCGAGCTGGAACTGGAGCTACCTTCTATGGATACCACAGGCGCGCCACCTTTGGCCCAATAGCGGAGCAGGTACTCCTGCGTGGTGGACAGGTTTTGTGTACCATTGATATTGGTGCCGCTGTTCAGCTGGTAAATACGGTCGCCGCTGATCGCACCGGTGCCGGTCAGTACGTTGGCAGTGCTATAATTAATATTTGCGGCAGTGCGCTCGAAGCTGGTATAGGCCATTTGAGCAAAGCGGCAGTTGCCCGCCTCAGCCAGCTTGCGGCCGCTGATAGTATCCCAAAGCATTGTTTTATAAATATCTTGGCCAACCAGCTGGCTTTCCAGGGGATTGCTTTTGCTATCCCTTAGCAGCACCTCACTGCTGACCTGGAAAAGGGGTTCCGCATTGCCGGCATAGAGGCGGATCAGCTTCCGGTAGGGATTACCGACCGAGGTGCCACTCGTAAGACCGGTATAGGCAGCATAATCTGGGTGACCGTTACGCAGTATCCACTGCTTTTGTGTGAGCAATTTCCCGCCACTGTAGCTATAGCCCGTTACGCTGGCATCAAGCAGCACATCGCTGTAGATGGGATCAGCATCAGCGTTGCGCAGCCAGCGCTCGGTACCCACAATTTTTTCCAGCCCGTCGGCAGTCATGTTATAGAGTACGCTGCCCACAGCTGCGCCACCTTCAAGCGTGGTGCCTTTAGTATCGTAGTTGTATACCTGTACCGTTTTTATTGTCTGCCCCTCGCTGTTGCGGGTCCAAGCAGATTTAAGATTCTTGCGGCTGTCGTAATAGAAGTTTGATGAGTCGGCCACAAAACGGGTATCGCTGACATATTTCTGCACTTTGGTGGTGCCAAGCAGCGCATAGCCGGTATAGGGATAATAAGCATCTGTAAATTGCCTTTTATAGGGATACCATATTTCAAGGGTTGAGGGAATTGCAACAGCTGTCCCGGAGTTAACCCTGACCTTCTTAGTATTGCTGATATAGCTGCTGGCAGAGAGGTCTTGTTCAAAGGTATAGGTATTCAGGGTCTTTTGCACAATACGGTCGTTCTCATCATAATCCGTGATCTCAAGGGGCAGGCCCAGCTCCCAGTCCTTGAGGTATTGCTTGTCGGTAAAGGGAAATTCAAAATAATGTTTGCTACCGCTAACCTTGTAATAGCGGTTACCGCTGACACCGGCATCGGTGATGTTGGAAAAAACCATATCGCGCCGCGAGAGCTGCAGGCCGCCGCTATAGGTGCGGATGCTCACATTGGAATAGCCGTGGTTGGAGCCGCCCGGCATCTGGTGCGGCGTCAGGTACATATTCTGAAAAGCCAGCTTTTTGTAGGCGCCGGTAACGCTATCGACTATTATAGGACTGTAAAAGTGCCCGCCTGGCATAAAAATCTTTCCGTTGCTATATGTATATTTTGTTACCTTGTTGTTCTCCGGATGGTAGATATCTGTTTCGATAGTACTGTCCACTCGTACCCCGTCCGGCGCCAGTGGATCGGCAAAGAATACCCCGGCAAGAGCGGTAATGCTGGTAATAGGATTGGTCAGTCCTGTATGTGGCCCGTAGTAAAATGTGGTGGAACCACCATAGGCCGTGGTCACTTTTTTGATCAGCCCTGCCTTGGCATAAGCGGCATTATAAGAACGGGTAGCCCCATAAGTGAGCGGTGCATGCTTTGGGATCATCATCTTTTTCTGCCGGTCCTTTTCGGGGTTGGTAGTGGTGAAGTTAACCGCGACAGAATCGTTGTTAAAATAGCCGAAAAAATCCTGGCCTGGATTAAAGCGGGCTGGTAATTGTATATCATCGTAGACAAAGCTGTAATAAGGCTCGTCGTTGCCCCCGCAGCTGACCATACGGACGCTGTCCAGGTACCAGCGGCTGTTTACCTTGCTTTGCCGCAACATATAGCGCTGACAATTGCTGCTGCCGGTGGAGATATTGATCTCTTTAAGCATCGGCACCATAGAGGTTGTCTTATCGGTTGTACTGTAGGACAGCGTAGCGGTAACGCCATTGGGGTATACGATGGACTGCAATTGCGCGAACTGGCCCTGTCCTTTTACGCCGGCCGGACCACCCATATCGATCGGGCCGGAACTGGTGCCCGTAGCAGCGTCAAACCATTCATGAACGCTGTATTGCATATACTGGTCATCGGGCCGGCGGCTGATCTTATCCGAATAGTTATAGGTGATCACGCTCCCGTTGGCAAAGGTGATCTTACTTACGCCCCAGCGTATGGTTGGATTGGCTTCCATCGAGGCATTCTCGCTAAAGAAAGGATCCGTATAAAGGAATTGCTGTTGGTTTTCAATGGGAACAAAGTCATAAATAGTTCCTTGTTCGTCCTTGATCCGGAAAGTCAGGTTCCAGGTGTTAAGATTGTAGGCTTCCGTGGCAATTAAATCGCCGGTAACGCCAGGAACGGCTATGCCATTAATAAACACCGTAAGCTGGATATTACGATGGGGGTTTGTAAAAATATTCTTATTTTTGCCTAGGTTAAAAGTAAAGGTGCTGCCGCCAAGGGTAACGATAAAATCATCACATTCCCCATCACGGTATACCGAATCCTGGGCAGCTTGAGCAGCCGTTTCGGTGTAAGTAACGAATTTACCCCGTACATAGCGGTTGGTATTCTTCCATTCGTCCTCACCTGCCCATATATATTCATCGTCTACTCCGTTAGCCTCATCAGGTATGTCTTTAAGAATCCGGACAATTTCGGGCTGTGCCGCAATGTTCCAATTCAAGCCTGCAGGGGTTTCGGTCTGATCGACTTTCACGCCTTTGGTATTATAGCCAAGCGAAATGCCGAAGCTACCATACTCGTTGCTGAAATCGTAAATGGGGACAACTATATTGGCGCTGCCGTCAAAAAGGTTCGGGCTGTAGATGCTCCCGAAACCTCCACCACCTGCCGTTCCGCCACCGAGCATCTTTGCATCGGGTGCAGCGTTCTGGCCGTAGGCAAAGCCCAAGCTTGTTATAGCCAGTGACGTTAATAGTAAATGGGTGATTTTTCTCATTGTGTATTGATTATAGAATTTTTAATATTATTTACTCCATCCCAGTCGCACTAAAATCGGTGTACGCGTACCCGACTGTTGCCACAAGAAATTATAGCCCAGCAGGAAAGTACCGCTCCACTGGGTGTTGATCTTATAGCGCTTCATCAGGCCGATATAAGCTGCATCCTGTGCGGCGCCGAAGGCTTCTTTCATGCCCGTCTCAGGCTCAGCAGGCTTTGGCCGGTCCTGGTTCTCGTATAAGTAAGCCCTGCTTTGCGGGCGCCAGGCTCTTTCATAACTGGCTTGTATGCTGATGCCGTATTGCCATTGCCAGTCGGCATAGGCACGGGCGCTGAGGCCCTCGTAGCTGATGCGGATCTTTTCCCAGCCCTGGCCGAGGCCGGTACTGAGCCCGATGCCGAGGCCATAGCTGAGGCGGGGCGTATGCTTAAAGCCCGCACTGGCGCCCAGCTCCAGCATGGCGGGTCTGCCTTCGGGCGTGGGACGTGTGGTCTGGAAATTGTACTGCCATTCGATCCGCTGCCTGAAAGGTTTGGCCCTTTCGGGGTTTTTGTGGAATGCAGGTTTTTCTGTATTTTTCAGCTGCTGCGCCTGGCTTTTAGCTTCGGCGATGCTTTGCTTCCCTTCCTGTACCTTGCTTTTTGCTTCGTTTACCTTGCTGCTTATATCGTTGTATTTTTCCTGGAAGGCCTGTACCTGCTGCGCCATGCCTTGCTGCAGGCCGCCGAGGTTACTGCCAAAGGTCTGTTGTAAGGTTTCGGTGGTGAGGCGCTTGGTCTGAAAGCCCATGCGCTCGAGATCGGCGGCGGTGGCATTACTGCCCATGCCGCCCCAGGCATTTTTGTTAGGGTTGAGGTATTCGGAAAAGCCTTCAGTACCCTGGAGGTATTCGAGGGCTTTAGCTTCTGCTTCATCGGGATCATTGACTACCTCTTTCCAGGCTTTTATCTTTTCCCCGGCATAGTATACCTCTTTCTGTATATTCTTCAGCCCGCTGATACCCGCTTTGCCGGCCAGCCCTTCGAGGGCTTGTGTGCGTTGCTGTACCAGGTTCTTTACCTGCTGTTCTGCTTTAAGCTGCTGCTGCAGCTCGCCCAGCTTGCCGGTATAATCGCCCATCCCGGCTTTACCCGCAATATCCGAAGCGCCGCCCAGCTTTGCCGCCTGCTGCTGCGCAAAGTCCCGGATGTTCTTCAGGCTGTCGATCAGCGGATCCCGGCGCCGGGGCAATTGCAGCAGCGCGGCGCTGTCGTGCGACAGCGTGGCGATGCTGTCGTAAGTAACGGGCATAGCCAAATACTGTACATACAGTGCCGAGTCCTTGGCCGCCAGCTTTTTTGCAAAGCGGGCTTCTTTTCTTTTCAATCTTTTGAGTAAACGTTGCTGGATCTTCTGCGAACGGCCGAGGTACTCTTCCAGCGAAGCGGTGCGGCCTTCGAGGTAAGTGCCTGCGGCTTCCTGAGTGCTGGCGGGAAGCTCCTGGTCCTGAGCATAAGAAACCCCGGAACAGCCTGACAAAAACATGATGAAATAAATAGGTTTTACACGCAACGCCAGCGTATTTTCAGGGTTAACAATAATGGTTCAGTTATTAATCTTGGCGGCTTGGAACCGCAAAACTAAAAAAATTAGTTAAATACAATAATTAACAAATGAGAAACTTTTCAGATTGATGCCTGCATATTCATGTTGAAGGAAATACATCACCCCATTGCATCAACTTTCTCATCCTTAAAAGCCTATGAAAATATAGGCCATCAGCTCTGCCATTCATCTTTAAATCAAAAAAGCCAGAGAAATTTATATAATTGACTTCAATAAATCGCTCCAGTAGCCTTGCGCTTTGAGTAATGGTAGGGTACCGGAAATTTGGTGACCATTCGCTAAGCTCATATAATATGGTATCTACAAACATCATGAACTCCAAAAATTCGGTTTCCGTGCCTGTCCATTTTAGTTTTTTCATGTTGCAAAACTGGGAAAGGCCAACATGCTATCCTACAGGTAAAAAACTGATGGGAATTTTTCCCATGCTGTAAGAATAATTCCCATTCTAAATTGAACTAATGATTTAACTTTGAGCAACTTTTATTTTGATACTAAAGTTCAGATAGAACTTTTCCCATCAAATGGGAATTTTTCCAAAGTATAAAAACAGGTTTCATGACAGATTTCTTAAAAGCTTCTTCAATCGGAAGAAAGATTGAACGTGTAAGGAGAATTAAAGGATTCAAGCAAGATGCGCTTGCTAGAATGATCGGCGTAAGTCCTCAAACTATTTCCAGGTTAGAACAAAGCGATAATATCGATGAAGAGAAACTGGAGCAAATTGCAAAGGCACTTGGGGTTACAGTAGAAGACATTAAGAATTTTGATGAAGAAGCAATCTTTAATAATTTCATAGAGAACAATGAAACTATTAACCAGGGATGTGATGTTGTATATAATTCGAATTCGGTGGAGAAGATCGTTGAACTTTACGAAGCCCTTTTAAAAAGCGAACGTGAGAAATTGGCCCTTATTGAAAAACTGATGGCCAAAAAATCCTAGCCTATCTGTCGTACCATTCCTTATATGTTTTCGCCTTGATCTGGCTGATTACAATGGACCTGTCAAAATCAGGTATCACTTCTAATCTTAGCTTGCCGTATTCCATCAACTCATAATGCTTGCAGGCGGCATAGTTCACAATCATCTGCCTGTTCACCCTAAAAAAGTTCTTTTCCTCGAGCAGCATTTGAATATCTTCGAGCGAAAGATTGATAAAGAAATCTTCACGGTCGAACGTGCGCAGATAGTTGGATTCATCTTCCTGGTTCCTGAAAAAATAGGCTACCTGGCTAATCGGCACCGGGAAGGTCTTTATTCCCTTGTTTACCAGGATGGTCTCTTTGCTCTCCCCTTCTGCAAATTGAGATAGCATTACACTTCCATCTTCATTTTGAACGGTATATTCCTTTACGTGCTTCCACTTTACTATTATGTAAAAGATAAAATAATAGGCATTAAATAAAATGATCATCATAACGATGAGCGGAAATGCATAATCCACAAATGTGGTCTTTAATACATTATATCCAGACAGCGCAAAATACAAGGCTGCCAATAGAAACTCAATAATGGACGGAAGCAAAATCCCGAAAAGTACCTGAAGTAATGTGCGGGGAATAGGTCGCACACTCCAGTCATAATGTCTATCCAGTCTTCTCGTTACAAAGGCAATCGTTTCAACAATCAGAATCGTAAAAAGAAAGGATACCAGGAACTCTATATAAAAACCAACGGTAAGGAGCAGTTTAAAAATAGTCTGACTGCCGCCGTAGCTGCTGACGAAGAAAGCTGCAATAATAGCAATTATTATACGGACTTTTCGATCATTATATGCTACGGGATTTGATGAATTTAAGGGATGCGTCATAAGATAATAATTCTTCCAACCTATTAACCGACCACTATTCACAAACGTAATAATTTCTTGTTTTTGTATAAAAACAAATTTATATTTATTGAAATCCCTAATTTACCTATGTATGGCACAGCAACCCTTTACCCAGCAAGGCATCATTGCAAAGCAAAACGAGCTTTACGCCCTATCCGATTCACAACTTATAACTCAATGCAACACCATAGCTAGCAATTTTGTTACATGGCTGAAAGCAAACTTTATTCTCGATAATGATCAGACAGATTATGTCGATGAGCTGCCCTTAAAATTGAACCGTTTTTATGGCTGGCGCGTAGCATCCATAGTACTGGCAAGAGGCAACTTTTCAATGGGTGCGCTCCCTACTCAGAACAGGCGGACAAAGCAAACTGACTTTACCGATTCCTGCTCCGCGGATTATATACCGCCCAGAAATGGCAATCCGTATCAGCTTACTTTAAGCGGCCAGGCGAACATCACTTTCCAGGCGCCCTAATTCTGTAACAAAGAGGAAGGCATCTTGCGTTTAAAACTGGAATTCAATATATTTGAAGATCAGCTAATTTATAAGGATGTGAGCCTTCCCGGACGCAGTGATTTTGATATCCGTTCGATTAACAACGGGGATTCAGGTGCATTTGCCTACCTGTTCAGGGAATACTACAAGGTTTTGTGTCTATATGCCGGAAGAATTATCGGCAGTGAAGAATCCGAAGATCTGGTAGGCGATGTGTTTCTCCGGCTTTATCGCCATCATGAGCCATTTGAAGATGAAAACCATGTAAAGGCCTTTCTCTACAGGTCAGTAAAAAATGCCTGCCTGGATAAGATAAAAGTTTCAGAACGTGCAAAAAACCGTCATGAACACTTTGTTGCAGAGCATGGCACAGTCGCGGAGAGCTATCTTTTTGAGATTACCCGCTCAGAAGTGATCCGTCAGCTGTATTTTGCGATAAATACCCTGCCGGAACAATGCAGAAAAGTAATTAGCATGACTTATATTGAAGGGCTGAGTAATCCTGAAGTAGCTGAAAAATTGGGCGTATCAGTCCATACCGTTAAAAATCAAAAATTAAGAGGCCTTGCCTTACTGCGCCAAAGAATCCCAAAGGACGCCTATACCCTTCTGGCACTATATTCCTATTTTCATTTGCTTTCCAACCTAAATAAATAGTGTTGTCTAAAGCGTAATCTACAACAAGAAAAAAATTTAATCTGCACTAGTACAATTGTTCTTTCTTGTCGTGTTGTTTAAAATAGGCAGTTAATAAATGAAATCAGCAGCGACAGCGGTCGCTGCTATTTCTATTGTCAGGCAACACATGGAATACAAAGATATTTACCAGGCTTTTCAGCTCTCCGAGCTGATCCAAAAGCAATTAAACGGAACAATCAGCAGTGAAGAAGCGCAGCAGATCGACGCTTGGGCCGACGCATCCGATTCAAACCGGAAATTTCTAAGTCAAATAAAAGAAGCAAAAACGGAAACGGAGATCATGCAGCTGCTGGAGCAGTTTGATGAACAAAAAGCCTATGAAAAATTTGTTCGGTCATTACATGAAGAAAAACGCACAACGGTCAAGCTAAGCTATCGCTGGATCATCAGCAGTGTCGCAGCTATTTTAACCATAGGCATTATAATCTATTTATGGCTGCATCGTGTCGCAGATCAGCAACCCGCTGCACCAATAACTGCGGAACTGATCACGCCTGGCAGTAATAAAGCGACGCTCATCCTGTCAAATGGCGCGAGGGTAGATTTAACAGCGGGCCGAAAAGAAACGGTATTACAGCAGACTGGTGCCAGGATTACTAATTCAGGTAGTGGCGCTATTTCCTACCAAACTACAAATGCAGAATTAAACGACCAGGCATATAATACGCTGGTAATACCTATCGGAGGCCAATACCAGGCAACGCTATCAGATGGAACCAAAGTATGGCTCAACGCAGGATCGAGTCTACGGTACCCTGTTCGCTTCAGCGGGGGAATACGAAAAGTAGAGCTAACTGGTGAAGCATATTTCGAGGTAGCTCACAATGCAAAAATGCCCTTTCATGTAAGAAGTAAAAATCAGGATGTCGCGGTACTTGGCACCAGCTTTAACGTTAACACGTATTCCAGCGATGAGCAGAAAACCGCGCTGGTTAAAGGAAGCATCAGTCTTACAATTGGCCCTAATACCCGTCGGCTTGTCCCTGGTGAAGTGGCCACAGTAAAAGGAGCAAAGATCAGTATTGCAAAAGCTGATCTCGATACGGAGACGGGCTGGAAAACCGGCATGTTCATTTTTCATAACAGCGCCCTGCGCGATATCATGAATCAGCTTGCCCGTTGGTATGATATAGAGATCGATGTTAATACAATACCGGCTGAAGAAATATTTTATGGAGAGATCAAACGGGACGCGCCACTATCAGCAGTACTGGACATGATCAGCTCCACGAGCACCCTTAAGTTTAAAATGGAAGGAAGGAGGTTAAGCCTGATGAAATAACCATACACCTATATAAAGCAAAGCCGAAAGTACTTGCGATACTTCCGGCCTGTCAGGCTTTATGAATCCGATCCGAAAAGATATAATTCAACTAAACCACCTAACAAAACAAATGTATGAATAAACCAATTCATATCAAGGCTCCTATAGTAGTGCGTCCTTATAAGTATGCACTCCAGGGATTCCCTATAAAACCAAGAAAGTTTTTACTAATGATAAAGCTCGCTTTCTTATTTACTTTCTGCTTTTGCATCCATGCATATGGCACTGCATCTGCGCAGCAGGTTTCTTTGTCGGTAAAAAACGAACCTTTAGAAAAGGTGCTACAGGAAATCCGTAAACAGACCGGCTATAATTTTTTCATCAATGGAAAGATTCTCAAAAGTGCAAAACCAGTAACAGCCGTTTTAACCAATCAATCTATCAATGATGCTCTGGAGATTATTTTTAAAGACCAGCCGTTTAACTATACCATCAAGGGAAAAACCATTATCGTTACCTTAAAACCAAAGCCGGAGTATAAAAATCCTCTGAAAGGGGCGATAGACACACTTACCGGCTATGTAACCGATACAGCCGGCGCTCCGCTTGGCAACGTGACGATCCGCCTAAAAAGTAGTAACAAGACAACGGTTTCGGATGCAACTGGAAAATTTATCCTGTACCAGGTACAGCAAGGTACCCCTATCCTGATTTCTCGTGTTGGCTATGAAAGTGAAGAAATTATAGCAACAGGCAACGTCATTAGGGCACAGCTGAAAATGGCCATTCATAACCTGGCTAATGTGGATATCATCAATACGGGATACCAGCAATTGCCGAAAGAAAGGGTCACAGGCTCTTTTAGTCAAATAGACAACAAGCTTTTCAACAGGAGTATTTCAACCCACTTTATGGACCGCCTGAAGGATGTAGTACCAGGCATATATTTTAACGGCCAGGGAACTGCATCGCCCGTTTCTTCTGATCCCTTCGACAAGCTAGGGATCAATGTTCGGGGGCAAAGCACGATCAATAGTTCCGTTAATCCGCTGGTCGTCCTGGACAACTTTCCCTATGACGGTAGTTTAAATAATATTAATCCTAATGACATAGAAAACGTTACTGTGCTAAAGGATGCAGCAGCAGCTTCGATTTGGGGCGCCCGTGCTGCCAATGGCGTAATTGTGATTACAACAAAAAAGGCTGCGAGGAACTCCAAGCTTACTATAGATTTCAATACCAATGTTACCGTTAGCTCCAAACCCGACATTTACAAGGATCAGTCTTTTCTTGGTGCACGTGACTATATTGAAGTGGAAACTTTCTTATTTGACAAAGGCCTCTTCAACTCTGACATTACCAATACCCGGTCTATGACACCGGTTTCTCCGGTAGTTGATATCCTTACGACAAAAAGGGCCGGGACGATTTCTGAAACGGACGCTGAGAACCAGCTCAACGTTTTAAGAAATATTGATGTACGGGACGATTACAGCAAATATGTCTACAGAAACTCAGTAAACCAGCAATACGCCCTGGCAATGCGCGGGGGGACTCAGCAGATGGCCTATTCACTTTCGCTTGGTCATGATAATAACAAAGGTGATGTTGTCTATAACGACGCTAACCGGACTACCTTATCAAGTCTCGGTACATTTTACCCGGTCAAAAATTTAGAGGTTTCAGCAGGCATCAGTTATACGGAAAGAGCAATAACGAATACTGTAGGTAACAGGTTCAGCGATAATTTAGGTATCGGGGGAAAATATAGTATGCTCTACCCTTATGCCAGGCTCGCAGATGAAGATGGAAGCAGCCTTTCTGTAGTGAAGGACTATAAACCCGCCTATAAAAATGATATGGAAGCAAAGGGCCTTCTCGATTGGGCTTACAGGCCGCTCGATGAATTAAAGAACAGCGACAGGACCACTAAGTTAAAGGACTATCTCATAAAAGGATCGATAAAATATAAGTTCCTGGATATGTTCCATGCAGAACTCGCCTATCAGAAAGAAAGCCAGGTTACCGACTTCCGTGATTACCAAAGCCTGGCCACTTATGACACCCGAAATCTGATCAACCGCTTTACACAGGCAGACCCAAATACTGCCGCCCTCAATTATATCGTGCCTATGGGAGCTGTACTCGATATGTCCGGCAACCGGCTCACTGCCCAAAGCGGAAGGGCCCAGTTAAATTTCAATAAAGTATTTCAGAGCCGACATACAATTACGGCAATTGCAGGGGCAGAAATAAGAGAAAGTGAAACTACTACGGGTAGCAGTACGCTATACGGCTATGATGGCCAGTTCGGCACCTCGGCATCCAATCTTAATTTTCAAACTTCTTTCCCTACCAACCCTACCGGCAATGCCTATATACCATTTAATACCGGAAATCAGGGCGGAACGATATATCGATACATTTCCTATTACGCCAATGCTGCTTATGATTATATGGGAAAATACCAGTTTACCATCAGCGGCAGAAATGATGGCGCCAATATCTTTGGCGTAAATACCAACGACCGTATTACCCCACTATGGTCCGCCGGTATTGGATGGGTGATAAGCAAGGAAGGCTTTTACAAAGTGGATCAATTGCCTTACCTGAAAATAAGGGCAACCTATGGATACAATGGCAACGTATATAATGGCACCTCTTATCTGAGGGGACAATTTTTTCCAGCGCTGATAACCGGACTTCCGAGGATAGCTGTCGCAGACCCTCCTAATCCAGGCTTAAAGTGGGAACGCGTCCGTAATATCAACCTGGGGGTAGATTTCTCTTCCTTTGGCAACCGGCTTTCGGGAACAATTGAAGGATACGGCAAAAAAGGACTTGACCTTGTTCAGCAAACTCCGTTGGCAGGGCAGACAGGCTTCGCTTCTTTTTGGGCAAACCGCGCCGCTACCATTACAAAAGGAATAGATCTGAATCTTACCAGCCAAAACCTGATCGGGAACCTCAAATGGAACACTACCTTTATATTCAGTTACCAAAAGGATAAAATAACGCATTACGATGTCAGGCAGACTGCCGCGTCCCTGCAAGGCGGCCTGACCGGAGCTGTGGGCAGCCCGCTGTATTCAATCTACAGTTACAAATGGTCAGGGCTTGACGGAACAAACGGCGACCCGCAAGGATACCTGAACGGGGCAATCAGCAAAGACTATGCTGGTATCGTCAATAATTTTGATCCCGACAGCCTTGTTTTCAACGGTTCGGCAAGACCGACCACATACGGAAGCATAAGGAATGAGTTTGGATACAAAGATTTCTCGCTTTCTTTCAACATTACTTTTCGTGCCGGCTATTATTTCAGGAGACCATCAATTAGCCTCAATTACCAGGACGTGCTCGCAGGGAAAGTGAACGCGGACTATAGCAATCGATGGCAGCAACCCGGAGATGAGGCAAGAACGCAGATCCCTTCCATGACCTATCCGTCCAACAGCTATAGGAATACATTCTATACCTATTCCGAGGCACTGGTGGAAAAAGGCGACCATATTCGCTTCCAGGATATCCGGCTTTCCTATAACTTAAAAAACAGCTTGAACATCAGGCAATTCAGGCGGCTTGAAGTTTTCACCTACCTCAGTAATCTCGGCATTATCTGGCGCAGGAATAAATATGGCATAGATCCGGAAAATTATAGTTATTCAATCTTCCATGCGTTCCCTCCACCATTTTCTATGGCATTTGGGGTATCCGCAACTTTTTAGATATACGATCATGAAAAAAGTATACACAACCATTCTCCCTTTTTTGATATTATTGATATCATCCTGCGAAAAACAGGATCAATGGCTCGATGTCAAAAGAAACAAAAGTGACGTAAGCCCGGAAACAGTCACTGACTTCCAGGCAATCCTGGACGACAATTCGGCAATCAATACAAAATTTTCGACCATTACCCTCACAGGAACCGATAATATAATCCTTCGCGATGAAGATCTCGCTTCAATAAATGAGCAGGAAAGAAATGCCTATATGTGGCAGAAAAACATATGGACCCCGGGTAACGGTTATGACTGGAATTATGGCTTTTCATTTATCGCCCTGTCAAATGTTATACTGGAAGGGCTGGAGAAAGTAAACACCACCGGACCTGATTATAACAATGTCAAGGGCCAGGCCCTCTTTCTAAGAGCATTCAGCTATTACTTTCTTGCGCAGGCATTCTGCAAGCCTTATGATGCTGCTACAGCCGATTCAGATCCCGGTTTACCGCTGCGCAGGACTTCGGATGCAAATAAAGTATTCCCTAGAAGCAGCCTGAAAGAATTATATGATTTCATCATTGCAGATGGCAGTTTGGCAGCCGAACTGCTGTCCGATAAGCAGAGCACCTATTTCAGGGCAAATAAAAAGGCAGCGCTGGGCTTACTGGCAAAGGTATATCTCCTATCCGGCGATTACACAAATGCTTTACGATACGCCAACCTCGCCATTGAAACAGGAAGTGACCTGCTCGACTTCAATAATCCCGAAGATGTCTCCCTGGACCGGGTTTACAGGTTTGCCGACAGAGGGCAGAAAAATTCTGAAATTTATTATTATGCAAGTGGCGTTTACGCCTCAACCTATCCAAGTGCAAATGGGAAAACCATCGTTGCCGACGAGCTGTATAACCTTTATGCAGCAAATGATCTGCGCAAAAAATACTTTTTCGCAACAGAACAGGACAGAATAAAATTCAGGGGAACCTACGCCGGTTATTACCATAACTTCAGCGGGATTGCACTCAACGAGATTTACCTGATCAGCGCTGAGTGCGAAGCCAGAGTCGGGAGCTACGAAAATGGTCTTTCCACGCTCAATAATCTTTTAGAAAAAAGATACCTTACAGGCTCCTTTGTTCCACTCTCAGCAAGCGATCGCCAAGAGGCCCTCGACCTTATTATACAAGAGCGCAGAAAAGAGCTCCCCTTCACAGGAACCATCCGCTGGGAAGACTTGCGCAGGTTCAACAAAGACCCCCGGTTGGCCAAAACACTGCAACGTATCGTTAATGGCATTTCATATTCATTAGCGCCCAACGACCTGAATTATACCTTACCAATACCTGTAGAAGAAATCCAGTTAACCAATATTGAACAAAATGAAAGACATTAACCACTTCCCGCTTATCAGGCTGGTTTTATTGCTAATGCTGCTTCCAGCATTTAACAAAGCGACTGGAACACCAGTAGAAAACAACACACCTGTTAAAAGCAGTTTCACTATAAAAATAAACGTTACCGGCATCACGGTATCGGACACCGTGTTTCTTTCCCTGAACAGCACGTTTTACCCGATTGCTGACGATTCGATACTTACCGGAGTAAGAAAAGTTAACAGGGATCTGGATTTTATGGTCCGCACACATGACAGCTGCGGCTTCTTTTCGCTTTATATAAAGCGACCCGATAATAAAAAAAGAAGCTTACTTATGAAACCATTTTTCTGGGAAAGAAATGATGACCTCTTTATTAATATAGATTTTAAGCCCTCCGTTACCGGAGCCTATTCTACCCTTCAATTCTCAGGAAGATCAAAAAATAAGTATCAGGCCTTCTTTGATATATTCTATGACAGGAACCGCTTCCGGGCGGACAAACCAATAGCCGGACTTTCCTTTTATGAAGCTGATAGATTGCGAATAGACAAGCAGCTGGCCTTGTTGAATGAACGAAAAAACATGCTTACGCAGTTGAATTTTGAAGTCCTCCGAACTATGATAGCCTATGAGGAAGTCCCTGGCTGGAAAGCATACGCCATAAGGAAAATGAATGCAAAGGACACGGCACAAAAAAAGGACTTTTATACAGGTGAATATGCAAAGGTCCAGGCAGCATTGGGAATTGATAAATTCAGCAACCAGGCCCTATTGAACTCCTTTGGCATGCTCAAAAATCGCTTCAATATTCTGGAAACCGAAAGTAATGCCCGATTCGGCAGAATAGATCCCAGCTGGATGTTCCGGCAGATAATGAATTTCCCTTCCACTATTTTAAGGGACAGGCTGCTGGTCTTTAGTTTTCTGTTTGGTCATTACGACAAAAATGCAGATAGCCTTTTTAAAAAGGCAAATTCTGTAATAACCGATCCGGTCAGCCAAAAACAAATGCGGCGTATGTCCCATATGCTTAAGCAGAGCAGGCTGAAGGATTCGTTTCTTACAGACATCAATAATCAAAAAGTGCTGATTAGCGAGAAATTCAAAGGAAAGGCACTGCTCCTGGACTTTTGGTTCAGAGGCTGCGGGGCATGTATTATACTGCATCAAAATGTTATCAGTAAGGCCATAAAGAAATTTGAAAACCGAAACGATCTGCTTTTTCTTTCCATTAATGCTGATATCGAAAAAGAAAAATGGTTGAACTATATTAAAAGCAAAGAATTTACAACGGCAGCCAATGAAATATACCTGAACACCAATGGCAAAGGAACTAACGATCCATTCATCAAGGCAAACAATATTGTCCATTATCCAACACTGATCCTTTTGGATAAAAATGGTTCGGTCAAGTATTTCGATACTACTAACCTACGGAATTATGAAGGGTTGGCAGCGGCTATTGGTGAGGTAATTGAAAATTAAGTACAAAGGGGGACTGCCGTCCCCCCTATTGTATACTTACAGGCTTTGGGTTTCATCAACAGTTACCCCATTATGGGTATCAACTTTGGTTTGATCAATTTCCAGATTACCATCTACATCCGCATCGGGATCAGCAACGGTGATCTGGCAGGGATCGTCGCCTCCGGGACAATCACCCGATGTTGTCTCACTCAGGCGATAAGTGCCATTGGTGGCATTCCGTCCGATTACGAAATATGTCTGAGGAGCAGAAGCCGCCACGGAACTTTCACTAGTGGCTTTGCCATCTTTGTTGTTATCGCCTGCAAAAGAAGCGAAAGAAACGCCCAGTAAAAGGGCTACAGCTGCAAAAAATTTGTTGTTCATTGTAAAGAAATTAGTCATAATGAAAAATTTAAATGCTTTAAATCCACATTGTACATTCTCTGTACCGGTAAGTTCAGTGTATTCGTCGGTTGTGTGCCAGGGGCACGTCACATGCAAAAAAGAACAACAGCGTTATTTCATCATTCCACTTAAACAACCATCTTCATGGGATAGGCTCACTTAATTTTTAAGTTTTTTAACTGGTATTTTATGAAAACTATAATTGAGTCTTGGAAGCTGTTTAACTTTATATATCGGGTCCGATATCCATAGTGATAAAGGCTTTTACCGCTTTATTTTAAACGCTGAAGTAAAAGTAGCAACGTTAAAAACGAAAAAAATGATGATGATGTGAAATGCCTGGATAAAAATGTGAAACCGGGTTTTCATTATCTGAAATGGACAGGCAAGACCTTATGTGGGACAAAAAAACAGGTATGCATCTGTGCATACCTGGGCTTTAACCAAAAAACGCTGAATTTGACAAACAAGATTATTGCCGCTACTTGTCGTGAAAACAACCAAAGCTGGTAGTAACAGAAGTTGTTGTGGTGGTGGTGGTTGGGTGACTGCTTACAGTAGTAGATGCCACGCGATTTGAACTTGGTTCGCTTTGAAACACAAATAAAGACTTTCTCTTTGTGTTAGGCTGTTTGAATTCTTTCATAAACTTTTAATTTTTCTAAATATAACTATGATAAATACGGCAATGGCTGTAAATATCTAAACTGACGTCATTGTAATGTGAAACTCATTACTGGTGATTTAAAGACTAATTATCTATGATTAATCGCACAAAAACGATAGCATCTCACATCCTTGGAATCACTTTGTTTATTCTATCCGAACAAATATACTTACAAATGCTTGGCGCACATTCGCCATATACTCTTCTAATAATTTTCTACACGCTCGACATTGTTTTCTTTTATCTATTAATCGGGAAAGTGCTCCCGGATATAAGTGATAGAAATAAACCCTCATTCAGGAATTATATTACCATCCCTATTACTATATTATTCTATGCAGCGGTACTTTGCCTTATTGGCATAGCTTACATTTCAATCATTGCACAGAAAAACCTCTTTACACACATATCAAGACAAAACATCTTCTTATGTCTATGGCGAAGTACATATGTATTTGCTATTTCTATGATTTATCATTTAATCATGGAACGTTTTCGGCAAATAAAAGAGGAGAATATACTCCTGAAAGAGAGAAGTGAAGCAATGCGGACAAAAAATGAACTTGAAATAGCTCTCTTGAAAAGCCAGCTAAATCCGCATCTATTATTCAATGGCTTCAACTTCATTTATAAACAATTAATATCAAAAGATCCCGATACCGCAAGGACAGTTTTATTACTCAGCGAAATGGCAGATTATTCCCTCTCCGAGAAAAGACAAACAGACCTGGTAACGCTCGATGAAGACATTGAAAACATTAAACGATACATCCGGTTCCACCAGGAGCTAAACAATCACAAGCTGCAAATAAACTTTGCGGATGAGTTGCAGGATGAATCAAAAAGTATTGTGCTACCGCCTTTACTCTTCCTCAATTTTGTCGAAAACGTATTTAAACATGGTTCTTTCGATACGGAAGCTGAACCGGCAATGATAGCATTCAATAGAGAGGGTAATAACCTTGTATTTAAAACAAGCAACAAAATCCTGCAAATCCAGGACAAACGATCAAAGAGGACCGGGCTTTCAAATACCCGCCAAAGACTCAATCACTATTTCCCTAATAACTATGAGCTAAAAACACAATCAGTTAATAAAACCTATCACCTCATTTTAAGCATAAAATTATGGAACTCAGCTGCTACATGGTAGATGACTACCAATACTCATTAGACCTGTTGAATTATTACATAAGCAACACACCCGGATTAAAAGTAATCGGGCAGGATACCGACTCAGAAAAAGCATTGTCCAAATTGATGCTCCAGGAAATCAGCCCTGATATTGTTTTCCTCGATATTGAAATGCCCAAGGTTTCGGGACTCGACATCGCCAGGATGATGCAAGGTAAGACCGGGATCATATTTACCACAGCAAAACGGGAATTCTCTCAGGAATCATATGAAGTAGATGCCATCGACTACCTGGTAAAGCCTTTTGCATTTGAAAAATTTCAGAGCAGTATTAAAAAAGCATATCAATCTATTTCCCACAAAAGTGGCATAGATATTACACCGGAGCCGGAGGTGCTGTTTATCCCTGGTAACGGAAAAAATGAGTCTATAAAAATTGTTCATCGCGACATCAGTTATATCAAAGCCTCCTCAAATTACAGTGACCTCCATATGGTTAATGACAAAGTTTTCTATACCTTTTTCGGCTTAGGCGATCTGGAAATCAGTTTGCCAAAGACATCTTTTATCCGGGTACACAAAAGCTATATAGTAAACCTTCACCGTATTGCCAAGATCAATAATGACATCATTTTTATGGAAGACAAGGGGGAAATCCCGATCAGTAACACTTATAAAAAAGCCTTCTGGGACAAAATTACACCTCCCGCTAAGCGTTGAAAAGCGTTTAGCTGACAAGTGGACCAGATTTTTTCAAGGCGTGCACTCGCTGGAGTTCTTTGGCCAATAGATAATACCAGATCATTTCATGGGTACGCTGACGCACTGCAAACAAACGATTTACATGCATGTGCATCAGGTCACAGAATAATTTAACCCGCCGCTCCTTTGAAGCTTGTTCAAGGACGATAATAAAGGACCGCTTAAACCATCGCTGTAATTGCAGTTGCTGTGGGGTCAATGTAATCATAGCGGTTTGCCTGTAGTCCCTGAACAGGCTATTTAATTTCTTGTAATCCTTCGTGTCCAAACGATGTTCCCTGCTGAAGGATCCAGAAACAACCGCCGCCATTTCTTTGACCTGCTCTTCTCCAAAAATGCCTTCCTTTATTAAATCGTAAATTATGCCACTGCATAGCTGGTAAAGATGGAAGGGTTCCGGTCTCTCTTCCATCAGGGATAGCACAAATTCACTGTCTTTAAAAAAGTGAAGTTCAACCTGTCCTATCAGTGCTGGCCCATACCGCTCATATTCCGGTTTATAAGTTTTGAGTATAAGATCGGCTACAACCCCTTCGACAAGCTCTTTCGATAAGGATCTTTTTAATCCGCCCAAAAGCTTCCCATAATTCTCCGCATCTTTTGCTTTGATCCGAAAACGGATATGATGGCCTCCTTCGTCATAGCGAATAAAAAACCAATGTTCCAATAGGTGCCGGTGTTCATTTATGAGCGGAAGCAATCGTTCTACCAGAATCTGATCTGCCCTGGAAGGATGGCAGAAAATTTCTGCATAAAGCCACGCTGAACCAGGCCCGAAGTTTTTGGCTACACAGGCAATATGATCCGCAGGTATGTCCAGACCTAAATAACTTTGGCTTTGGTGAACCATGCTTAGTATGAATTCGCCGTGATATGGATTGCCATTCTTATCCTTTACATAAGAGCCTACCGGTGTAATAACTTCTTCCAGCACCAATTCCTGCTGCGGCCCACAGTATTGCCTTAAAGCCTCAAGATCTTCATCAATGGCAAGGTTAAAAACAAGCTTCTGGTCAGCAGTTCCTGTCGAGAAGTAATCTGAAACATTTCGATCCCGTAACAATGACCGGCAATGACCAGCGGATTTACGTATAATGCCTATCTCCTCCTTATTTAATCGCCATTTTGCTTTAGATACTACAATGTTCCTGTAAAGGATTCTAGGGAAAGCGGACACGTAAGGAAATATCTGATCCACCTTAAAAAATGGCCTGGGATGTATGCCATCAAATTGCAGGTCACACAAAAACCGGAATAGCGGCAGGTCTGACCTGGAAAAATTATAGGCAGAAGATAGACGCGGCACGAGCCGCTTTCGATACTTAACTGACCACAGTATCATTTGCCCCTCTCGGATACCTATATAAATATCACTGGCCAATAGTGGTTCAGGGCTTATGTTGTAATTCAATATTGCCAATTGGTAATCATAAATATCCTTCCGCCGGTTGATATTATCTACATATCCTTCCGCCATGTATCCGATATCAAAAAAGAGCACTCCCGGATTTGCGTCCTGTTCCACTGCTGCCAGTTCTTTGCAGAAACGGTGCACCTTTTCACTTGCCAGTGTAAAACGGCCCAGCAAGCTGGTTGCCGTACAACCACCAGCCTGTTCCAGACAAACCAAGTCACCCGCAATGCTGACAATTGTATTCATGGAATTAGGGAAATTTATTTCCCTTATTGTGGCTCCGCTAAAGAGCTGATCCAGTTCAATAGCATCCATATCAGAATTACCGATCAAAGCTTTCCTAAGTTCTTTTTTCAAAACCTCACCTTTCTCGGCCTGTATTTCCTGTTTTATAAACTCAGCTGCAATGTCCCCATTACCATTCCCGGTGAGACTTCCATAGTCAATACCTGTTTCCGGATCTAGGGCGATCATTAATGGAATCATCCTTTCTTCAAATTTTCTTCGAAACGAAGTCCTAAAGTTTTCCAGGTCGCTGCTTTCCGGAACAGGAACAAGTGAGGCTAGCAAGGAAAGAAGGCCAGGCAGGTGTTTAAACATTGTACCTTCTAAGCCACCCTCAATGACATTACGTTCTGCGATCAGGTACTCCTGCCTGTTTTGCTCCATTACTTCCCTGCCTGTAAAAAAATCAGGTCCGATTATATTTGGCTGAAGATCACAAAGGAGCAATTCTTCCCCGATTAGTTCTTCAATTAGTGAAATCGTAATCTCTAATTGCTGCGCTCGTTTATTGCACAGCACTGCTCCAACCTTAATCCCAGAACGGCACAGTTCTATTAAAAATGCTACCTGGATATCATTTTCATATCCCATTAATTCAAATCCCTTTGTGGTTGCGCCAATATAACGGATACCTCCATTAGCTTGGTAACAGGTAGTGTTGGTCTGAATAACAGTTTCGTCGGTAACAGAGTGAAGTACAAGATTATCCTTCATCGTCCAGTCTAAAAAATGATGCTCATCTTGCTTGTTTTCTATTACAAGCGGGTTCGCTCCTTGCACCAATTCTCCCATTCCAAAAGAGGCAAACCTTCCATAAGGCGTTGCCCGGTAGCGGCTCCTGTTAAAGTATTTCCAGATGGTAAATTGTGCTTTTGCAGATAGCGAGTGTATTTGCTCTTGTGATATTTCCGAGATTTCTTTATAAAAGTCCGGCGAGGATATAGCTATTGCCGCTTTTAATTCTTCCCAGCAATCTTCCGGCTTTGCATTTACCGGCAATAAAGGGGTGCGGAATAGGATGTCTTTTGCAATGGTTAGTTTCATAGTGTTCCTGATAACACTAATATATCTTGAACCCTTAATCACTTTTCATACGTTATGCAAGGCACTATAATTATTATCCGAATCAGACGAATGGTGATGTAACCCGTAATGGCTCAGTTCGAGACTTAATCTGCTAAAAATAATTAACAAACCTGCCACCGCAGGTAATATAAAAGCCAGACACTTTATGGATGTCTGGCCCTAATTTCTTTTGCAACAAAGCAAAGACTACCTAAATTATCTTTTTATTTTTATTTTGACGCGATCAATTAATCACAATCAGACTTCCATCTCTGGACTGGCCACTATCAGCCAAATATCGAACATAATAAATACCATTTTGTAATTCACTAATATCAATGCTTGAAGAACTATGACCAACTCTAACTTGTTTTATAACCTGGCCAGCTTGATCATAGATAAAGACGATACCATCTTTAATTTCTGAGAATAAAATTCTTTCTTTCGCAGGATTGGGATAGAATAAAATTGTCTCTGACAAATTATTAAACAGTACACGCTTCACCTCGCTGTAGGTTGTCTTGTTCCCTCTATCAATTTGCTTTAGACGATAGTAATCTACAAAACTTGCAGGTTTAGCATCAATAAAAGAATACTTTGATCCTGAAGAAGAAGCAACTGCCCCAATAGGCTGCCATTTTTTTCCATCGGTACTTCGCTCAATAACAAAACCATTTTCTTCAGTTGCATGCTCAGCTACCCAATCAAGCACAGCCGTATTTCCCTTGGGTACCGCTTCGAAGAATGATATATTAATAGGTAAGGCAATGTCGAAAAACCTAAGCGAGAAGATATCGTTAGCACCTGCAGAAATCAACTCGGTATCGCCCCCTGCAGTAGAAAAAATCACTGAATCGTCGAAAATCCCGGAGGTAAAAACGGCACCATCATCCGCAACTTTTATCCCAAGGCCAATGCAGAGTCCAGATTCACCCATCCCGACAGCATTCAAATAATTACCATCAGAGTCGAGCTCACTTATAAAAAAATCCCCCAAACCGTTAGCGGTTAAGTTAGCCACATCGTCGTTCGGATCGAAATCTACAGTACCAATGAAAACTCCCACGGAATAAACATTACCCATGCCATCGACTGCTATGTCATAACAATAATCAGCATTTATTCCTCCAAATCTCTTAGCCCAAACATAATCCCCGTCTGCATCAAGTTTGCCGACAATATCGTCATAATCGCCAGCTGAAGTAAGGTTCGCACTACCCGCTCCGGGGTCAAAATCAGCAGTACCACTGAAAGTACCTGCGAAATAAGTATTACCAGTCACATCGACCGCAATTGAGTTACAGTTATCTCTTCCTGGTCCTCCCATTCCCTTTGCCCAAATATAGGCTCCGTCATTATTATATTTGCCGACAAAAATGTCATAATCGCCCGAATAGGGTAAGTGTACCGGAGCAGCTAATTCATCAGAGTTAAAATTCGCATCACCGAAAACATCGCTGAAATACCCCCCTATATAGATATTACCGGCTGTATCAGTCACAATTTTATTCCCTGCCTGCCCGCCAGTTCCCCCAAACCGCTCCGACCATACGAAGTTGCCATCATTGTCGAGCTTACTGATAAAGATATCAAAGGAGCCTGCTGACGACATATTACTGATAGCAAAACCAGGATTAAAATCTGCAGTACCATCAAAAGCCCCTGTAGTAAATACATTACCATCAGTATCCAACGCAATAGATAATGCCTGATCGCTACTCCCGGCCCCTCCCATCACCTTAGTCCAGACATAATTACCATCGTTATCGAATTTGCTAACAAAAATATCTTCCAGGCCGGATGAAGACCTCAACTGCGTAGCGGTGCCCGGATCAAAATCCGACGTACCTTTAAAATAACCTGTAACATAAATATTCCCGCCATTATCCAAAGCAATACCCCGGCCAATATCCATTGACGATCCACCAATGCTTTTAACCCATACAAAATCACCGTTTATATCCTGCTTACTGATAAAAACATCTCTTTCGCCTTCAGATGTAAGTGAGATTGTGCCGAAGGTCATTGTTCCATAATAGTATCCTGTTGCATAAAGGTTGCCTTCATTATCAATGGCATTGCAATAAACGTAACTGTCTCCAGTCCCTCCAGCTTGCAATGCCCATTCAAGTGAAGAGAGTTGACCGAAGGAATTAAAAGAGATAAAAAGAATCAAGAACAGACTGATACAAAAAAACCAAGTGGTATTAATTTTTTTCATTGTCAATAGTTTTGTTTCCACAAGATAATAAACGACTAATTATAAAAATATTTTTAACAATTATGAAATTGAAATTAAAGTGACCGGCGAACTTAAATTGTGATTAAAGCACCCAAAATGAATAGGCTGTCACAAAAGCATCAATTGCCATTGGAGCTCTAATGCCAATTTCTTCTTCGTGTCACTGCGAAACGCCTTTAGATATCAAATCATGATTTACATCGGCTCAAAAACCCTCACTATCAATCAAAGGAATTCTCAAGCCGACTGGTAATATTTGTACATAAAAACCAGTTTTTCCACCATTAACGAAAACATAAAAATTCCATTTGAAATTTATGTTATTTGATTCGCCTTTATCTTTGACTATAGGCCGGTGTCCACTGACCGCCATCAATATCTCCTTTAGCATGATTACCTCAAATATTTCAGGTATTATATTTAATAACTCAACTTCAAATTCACCTGCTTCAGCTAAAGAGAGCCGCCAGCTTCTTTTTGCCTGCTCCTTCTTCTTTTAGCTTTGACTATCCCTTGCAAGCGGAAACATAAACATCACATTCTTATCAATCACCTAAAAAAAGACTATGATCCAGTTTTCTGACAACCTGTATGCGCAAATGGAAGAGCGGCTGCAGCAAATATCCATCACCGAAACTACCTACCTCCAAAAGGCAGAACTTTCCTTTCATGCGGCCGAAGGAGCCTTGTCAGACTTAAAAGAATTTATATCCGCTTACACCTTTACATCTGATGAAGAAGAAATCAGGTTCTTCAAAGAAATTAAGCCCCGATTCCTGAGCAGGTTGATCTTCTGGGGCGAAATGATCCAGATAGAATCAGATAGGCCATTAGGCCCTAAGAAGCACGTGCGCAATTATTATTTACTGGCGATTACGGTGCTTAGGAATTTCCTCGACCGCAACCGGATACTGCACAAGTATTATAAATTACAAAGGGATAAGGACGATCATCTATTATTCCTTCGCCGTACCGATGTCATGCTCTTGGTACCGGAATACAACCTGGACCTCGACAGTTCTTTTTCAACAGTCAACAGTGCTAAACTATCCAGGATCATTGCCCATGAAGCACTCATCGAACATTTACAGCTGCTTATCGCACAGATCGGCAAACAAGCAAACAGGCAATCAACTTCTGAACAATTCAGCTCAGGGCTATCCTGGACAGACAGTAAGGCAGGGTTCATCGAGCTTATATATGCTATTTACGCAAGAGGCTCGGTAAATCAGGGTAAAGCAGAATTAAAGCAGCTGTTTACCGTGCTCGAATATGTGTTTAATATCCAGGTGGGCAACTTCTACAGAACTTTCACTGATTTTACGATCCGAAAGAAAAACAAGACACCATTTCTTGATGCGCTCAAAGAAAATTTTAACCGAAAAATTGATGACAGCTTCTCCTGACGACATTTATAATACCCGGATTTCACGCCATTATTAAAATATCCCAGCTTGGGAAAACTTGGGGTTTTACCGGAATTTATTTTGTAAGCACTGCCTCTCACATTTTACTAAAAGCCTGATTATCCACAGCAAGCAGCATTTCCTTAGCAGAATGCTGCTTTTTTATTTGAAAAAATTAACACGAAAACACTGAAAATTTATTTTTCCCAGCTTGGGACAACTTGGTAAATCCAGCTTTCGATTCATCGCAATTTTGCTTCTGTAAAACGAAAGAAAAAATTATGCTGGAATCAATTACATGGAAAGAATTTGCGCTCGTTATTGCTGCCGCCGCAATAGCCTGGTACGCATTCGTCGCATTAGCCTATTTCAGGGATGAAATAAAGGGCTTAGCCAAAGGCAAAAATGTGCCTGTAGAAAATGCAGAAGAACTAATTAATGAAAATCATCCGGAGCCTATCACAGACGATACGGATAGTGCATTTGCCGAACTCGAAATGGTGGTCCTCGAAATCCGGCATGGCATCTTGGAAAAGGCGGGCCGCACAGCCGGCAAGGAGGCGCTCTTTACGCAGCTGCAGCAAAGGCTTGCAGGTTACCAGGGGCTTGAAAAGCCCGCTTTCCGGAATGCTTTGAACAATTTCATTATCACCAATTCAAAAGAAATATGCGGGGTAGCCTTTAGTGAAGAGGAATTAAATGCGGAATGGAACAGGCTGCCCCGCTGATTACTGCGGCGCTGATGTGAAGGGTGCGTATGATTTGAAGATGGCGCCGCTACCCTTTCCCGCCGCCCCTGCTGAACACAGGGGCGGCCCGGAAAGGTATTAAAAGAAAAAGGCAGGAGGCAACCGGAAAGCGGGTAAGATTATGGGCGGATAGGCGACGGTTGCTCTGCCTTTATTTATACAAAAGGAAAAAACAAGCGTGTAGAATAATTTAAAAATTGGAGAAAATGAAAAAAGTGAAAGGGAAATTATTCCAAAGAGGTGCTGTGAAAGCAGCGATGAGCATAGCTGTAGTATTTATAGCATTTAATGCCAAGGCACAGGACGGGGCTGCTGGAATTGAAGCAGCCAACAGCCAGGTAAGGAGCTATTTTGATGCAGGCACAAACCTGATGTATGGCGTAGGCGCTTTATTAGGACTTATTGGCGCGGTAAAAGTCTACCAGAAATGGAATCAAGGTGATCAGGACACCTCTAAAGTGGCCGCAGCATGGTTTGGCAGCTGTATCTTTTTAGTAGTAGTGGCGTTGATCATCCGCTCATTCTTCGGTATCTAACATGGGTATGGAAAAGTATATGGGATACCGGGCCAATGTAAACGTGAGGGGAAATGAGGAAGGAAGAGACCTTCCCCTCTTCACGATCCAGGGCACCGACTTTACTATCGATATCCAAAGGGCAGAATTCCGCGAAGCTGCTAATCCCTCGAACAGGATCATTATGAATGGCGTCAAGGAAGAATACGGATTTAGCTTTTTTTATTATGATACCCGCACTAAAAATATATTCACCGGCTCACCGGTTGATATGCCCTCATTTGTCGCACTGATAATTGTACCCCCGTTAAAGCAGCTGGACCCGGTTGGCCTTGCACGAAGACAAGGTTTACCGGATGACTATCATACCAGGCGCCAGCAAGGGGAAAAGGAATCCATGCCGCAGATTATCCGTAATGTCCCGGAAAAAGAAAATCAATCCGAAATAAAAACAAGGCGTAAAATTTAAACGACCAGATCATGCACAGCCAATTAAAAGAAAAGCTCTGGGCCTACATCGTTCAGAACAACCCGGACCTTATGTTCCGCCTGCAGGAAGATTATTGTGTCACCCAATACCTGGAAGAAAAAGTAAGCTCGGTTATGCCCACAGCATTATCGCTGTTGGAGCAAAATAAGCCAGGTCATGTGATCCATGAGCTTTGTTTAAATGAGCTTACCGCAGAGCTGAAACCTTCCAGGTATAACTATATCATCACCCTCCTTGCATCGGAATTTAAAACAGAAAATGCACTATTACGGTCTTCAGGCTCGCTGGGGTATGAAGCTGTGAACCTCGTGGAGTATTGTGCTGCAATATTCGATGAGTTGCGGTTCTCGGAGCAAAACTTACAGGACCCCAATATCTATAAGGCCATCACCGAAAAGGTTGCTGATTATCTGCTACAGGAAAGATTATGACACCCATAACCTAAACGAATCATGACAACGAGTATTTATAAAATAAATAAAGGAATTAACCGGAGTATTGAATTCAAAGGGCTCCGCGCTCAGTATATCTGGTATATGGGCGCCGGTATCGTAATACTCATGGCCATATTCGCGCTGCTTTATATCCTGGGCTTAAATCAATACATCTGCCTGGGCATCATTGGTATCGCAGGGTTTTTCCTGATGGGCAAAATCTACTCGATGAGCCACAAATATGGGGAATACGGACTTATGAAGGCCGCAGCCAGCCGCGCAGTCCCTAAAGTGGTCAAATGCAATAGCCGTAAAATTTTTGAATTCAATATAACGAGATAAAGATTGCTTTAGTAAGCAAACCAGCAATCTAATATCTGCAAGGTAATCGAAGCATGGAAAAGAAGTTAGAAGATATATTACCGATCATGGATGTAGAGCATGATACCATCCTGAGTAAACATGGAGACATCACTGTAGCCTTCGAGGTAGCGCTACCCGAAATATTCACCCTAAGTAACCAGGAATATGAAGCGTTCCATCAGGCATGGGTCAAAGCTATAAAGATCCTGCCGAAACATTCCATTATGCACAAACAGGATTGGTTTATTAATACAGGTTACCAACCCTCTTTTGCAACTACTGACACATCATTTCTGTCAAGAAGTAGTGAGCGCTTTTTTCAGGGAAGGCCTTTTCTCGACCATACCTGTTATATTTTTCTCACAAAAAAGCCGGAGAACCGAAAAGTATCCAGCTCGATGTTTTCTTCCCTTATCAGGCCAAGGCTGGTACCAGAACAAACCATAAATGCAGGTTCCCTGCAGGATTTCCTCGATGCCTGTGGTCAGTTCCGGCGCATACTTGAAGACAGCGGTTTTATTAAGCTGCATAGAATGAAAAATGATTCCCTAAGCAGTACCAGGGAAAAATCAGGTATCATCGAAAGATACTGCTTTCTCTCCGGTAAAGAGGAAAAGATTACCCGGGATATGGAATTTAAAGAAGGGATCCGGGTAGGTGGCAAACACGCTCAGCTCTTTACATTGGGCGCTGCCGAAGAGCTGCCTACCCTATGCGGCAGCAGGATCAACTACGAACGCTACAGCACCGACCGGACAAAATTCTCTGTCGGTTTCGCTTCGCAATTGGGTCAGCTGCTTTCCTGCAACCATATCTTAAACCAATATGTTCTTATTGAAGACAGCCGCCAAACCATAAAGAAACTGGAATCGAAAAGGTTGCGGTTACAATCACTATCCGCTTACAGCCGCGAAAACGCTATCAGCAGGGACGCTGTTAATGACTTTTTGAATGAAGCCATCGCAGACCAGCGGCTTCCGGTAAAAGCGCATTTTAATATCCTTGCCTGGACGGAAGAAAAACAGGAATTAAAGGATCTCCGTAATATGGTCTCTTCGGCCCTGGCACAAATGGATGCAGTTGCAAAAGAAGAAACTTTCGGTGCACCGCAGATCTTCTGGGCAGGCATTCCGGGAAATGCAGCCGATTTTCCAACTAATGACACCTTCGACACTTTTGCTGAACAGGCCTCCTGCTTCTTTAACCTGGAAACAGGTTATCGTTCTTCTTTAAGTCCGTTTGGGATTCGCCTCGGGGATCGTCTTACCGGCAAACCCGTTCATGTGGATATATCCGATGAGCCGGTTGTTAATGGTATCTGCACCAACAGGAACAAGTTTATTTTGGGGCCAAGCGGTTCCGGTAAAAGTTTTTTCACTAACCACATGGTCCGCAGCTATTACGAGCAAGGCACCCACATCGTACTCGTAGATGTCGGCCATAGCTATAAGGGCCTCTGTGATATGGTTAGCGGCTATTACTTTACCTATACAGAGGACAACCCGATCCGCTTCAATCCCTTCTATATCGGAGATGGCGACGCGTTGGACACAGAAAAGAAAGAAAGCATCAAAACGCTGCTGCTGGCACTTTGGAAAAAAGACGATGAGGCCTTTAAGCGGTCGGAATACGTGGCCTTGTCCAATGCAATCGGGGGATATTTCAGCTACCTGGAAAAGAACAAAGCAGTATTTCCCTGCTTCAATACTTTTTATGAATTCCTGAAGGAACAGTACTTATCCGTACTGGAAAAGGACAAGGTAAAGGAAAAGGATTTTGACATTGATAACTTTCTATACGTGTTGCGCCCATACTATCTCGGCGGTGAATTTGATTACCTGCTTAATGCAACAACTAATCTTAATCTTTTGCAGGAACGTTTTATTGTGTTCGAGCTGGACAACATCAAGGACCACCCCATCCTCTTCCCCGTTGTTACGATCATTATCATGGAGGTCTTTATCAATAAGATGCGCAAGCAAAAAGGTATTAGAAAAATGATCCTGATTGAAGAAGCCTGGAAAGCGCTGATGAAAGAAGGCTTTGCAGAATACATTAAATACCTCTTTAAAACAGTGCGTAAATTCTTCGGAGAAGCTATTGTGGTCACACAGGAAGTAGAAGACATCATTTCATCTCCTATTGTAAAGCAGGCTATCATCAATAACTCTGACTGTAAGATCCTGCTCGACCAAGCCAAATACCAAAACAAGTTTGATCAGATCCAGGAATTACTCGCCCTTACCGAAAAGGAAAAAGCGTTGGTGCTTTCTGTCAATAAAGCAAATGACCCCTCAAAAAAATACAAGGAAGTGTTCATCAGCCTGGGCGGGACTTTAAGCAAAGTGTACCGTACCGAAGTGAGCCTTGAAGAATACCTCGCCTATACCACCGAGCAGACCGAAAAAGTAAAAGTCATGGAATATGCCGAGCGCTTTGGCGGCGATATCAAAAAAGGCATTCAGGCAATGGCGAGCGATATGCGCGACAAGCAAAGAAACAGTTAAAACAATAAGAGAAGGATATGAAAAGGTGGAAAATAGTCACAATTGCATTAATGACAGCGCTCTTGCTGCCAATTACTGCTCAAAAAACACAGGCAGCTATTCCTATAGCGATCCTCGAAATCATAAAGGCCGGCATCAAAAAGGTGATCAAAGCAGTGGACCTTCAGATACAGCGGCAACAGAATAAGATCATCTGGCTGCAGAATGCGCAAAAGACCCTGGAAAATACCCTGTCAAAATTGAAGCTCGACGAGATCAGCGATTGGACCAACAAGCAGAAGGAGCAATACCGCGAGTATTTTGATGAGCTGCACAAAGTAAAAATGCTCATTACCTATTATCAACGCATCCGGGACATTACCGACAAACAGGTAAAGATCGTAGCACAATACAACAGGGCATGGGATGTTGTACGCAGGGACGATCATTTTCATCCCGGGGAAATCGAGTATATGGCAAAGGTTTATTCCGGCATACTTAGAGAAACAGTGAAGAACGTTGACCAGCTGGCAATCGTAGTTAATAGCTTTCGCACAACAATGAGCGATGCAAAAAGACTGGAGATCATTAACCAGGTTGCAGATAAAGTGGATGAAAACTTTACGGACCTAAAAGCCTTCAATACAGAAAATGCGCTGCTGAGCCTTCAGCGTTCTTCGTCCCGGCAAGAGTCAGCCCTGGTAAAGAAAATGTACGGGATAGAAAATTAATACGGATTAAAAAACAGCTCCTATGAAAAGGTTAATAATAATACTGCTCATTCTTTTTGTAACCCGTTCCGGAAATGCAGCCGCACAAACCTGGAATGAATGGTTTTCCCAAAAGAAAACACAGAAGAAATATCTTTTGCAGCAAGTTGCAGCATTACAGGTTTATATAGGCTTTGCAAAAAAAGGGTATCAAATCGCCCAAAAGGGGCTTACTACCATAGGTAACATTAAAGACGGGGAATTCAATCTTTCCCGCGATTTCTTCGGAGGCCTGAGTAGCGTGAACCCTGCCATAAAAAACTACGCCCGCATTGCAGACATCCTGGCACTCCAGGTAAAAATCATCAAGACCTACCATAAGGATTACCAACAGATCAAAGACCTCCATCATGCAGGAGGCAATGAACTAGCATATATCAAAAGAGTCTATAGCAGGATGCTCGCAGACTGTGAGCACGCAGTAGATGAACTCATCACCCTCGCCACTAACGGCAAACTGGAACTGACCGATGACCAGCGAATCCAGCGCATTGACCGGTTGTACCAGGATATGCTCAATCGCCATGACTTTACGCAAAGCTTTGGCAGGGATGCGCTGATCTTACAGCAATCCAGGGCAGATGAACAAAGAAATACCGAACTGATAAAGGGATGGATACAAAACCCTGGAAACTAAAACCAAAGCATATGAAAAAGAAACTAATCCTTGTGATAATGCTGCTCTTCGCCATTCACATAAGAGTATCTGCCCAGGCCACGGAAATAGCGCAGTTGCTGCTCAATGTTGAGAAACTTTCTCAATTCAAACAGATACTGGAAGACATGAAAAAAGGATATAATATCCTCAGCGGCGGATACAAAACGATTAAAGACCTGTCGCAGGGAAATTTCAGCCTGCACAAAACTTTCCTCGATGGGCTGATGCAGGTTAGCCCTACTGTCCGTAATTATAGAAAGGTAGCCGGCGTCATTGATTACCAAATAAGAATTGTGCAGGAATATAAAGCAGCCTTTAACCGGTTCAAAGCAGGGGGGCATTTTAATCCTAAGGAACTGGATTATATGGCCGGGGTCTATGACAGGCTGTTTAAAGCAAGCCTGAAAAACCTAGATGAACTGGCAATGGTGGTAACTGCTGCCAAGCTCAGGATGTCGGACGATGAGCGGCTTGCCGCCATAGACCGCATTTACCAGGATACAGGAGATAAGCTCAAATTCCTGCGAAGCTTCAATAACAGCACTTCCATACTGTCGCTCCAACGCCAGAAAGAACAGGCAGCCATCAATCAGTCCAAAGCCCTGAGTAACATTAAGGATTAATCAGTAACCAAGAAAATTATAAAAATGAAAAAATACAGGAAGAGAATTTTACTCAGTTGCCTGCTCGCGGCATTAAGCCCCTTTAGTTTGCAGGCGCAAGATATGGCAGGCGAAATCGGCGGGCTTAACAGTGTGCTTGACAGCCTATACACGGAAATGATGCCTTTATGCAGCCAGCTTATTGGCGTAGCACGCGGACTGGCAGGCTTTGCCGCACTATTTTATATAGCGGCAAGGGTCTGGCGACATCTTTCTAATGCTGAACCCATTGATTTCTATCCCCTATTCCGGCCCTTTGCTATCGGGTTCTGTATTACAGTTTTCCCCTCGGTCCTTGGCCTGATCAATGGCGTCATGAAACCCACTGTAAGCGGGACAGCCGCTATGGTACAGGGTTCCAATGTTGCTGTCGAATCACTGCTGGCTTTAAAGGAAGAAAAGATAAAAGAGACTTCCAAGTGGAAGATGTACGTCGGTGGCAGCGGGGAAGGCGACAAAGAAAAATGGTACAAATACACCTATGACGAAGATATTTCGGAAGAAGGTCTCTTTGACGGAATAGGCAACGATATCCGCTTCGCGATGGAAAAGGCGGGTTATAATTTTCGCAACTCCATTAAAGAATGGATGAGCGAGGTCCTGCAGGTGCTTTTTCAGGCAGCAGCGCTTTGTATTAATACCTTGCGGACATTTCAGCTGGTTATCCTTTCCATCTTAGGGCCCCTCGTTTTCGGGCTTGCGGTATTTGACGGCTTTCAGCATACGCTTACCGTATGGCTCGCCCGGTACATCAATGTATTTCTTTGGCTTCCGGTAGCTAATATTTTCGGGGCCATTATCGGCAAGATCCAGGAAAAGATGCTGCAACTTGACCTCAGCCAGATCCAGGAAGCAGGCGATACCCTTTTTAGTGCCGCCGACACCGGGTACCTCCTATTTATGATCATTGGCATCGTCGGGTATTTTACTGTTCCCAGCGTAGCCAACTATATCGTTCATGCGGCAGGCGGCGGCGCCTTGCAGCAAAAGACCACTTCTATGTTCAGTACCGTTACCAGCGGCGCCACCGGGATGGGAGGCTCAGCGGCAGCCAAAGGACTTAGCTATGCCCGCCAGGGCGCAGGTATGGCAGCTGACAGCATGGGCGATGCAGCCGGAAGGATGTCGCAAAGCATGTCTTCGAGCGCTGCCACATCAGACTATTTCAATGATAAACTTAGCGGCAAACCATAAATCTGATCATCATGTTTACAAAACCAAAAAATATTGAAACGTCATTCAGGCATATCCGGGCATTTACCATGCTTGTTATCGTATCCTCCATCTTGCTGACCGGCTTCGTGATCTATAAATCATGCGCACTTGTTTCAGAGGCAAGGCAAAGCATTTATATTCTTGCCAACGGGAAAGCACTGGAAGCATTAAATGCAAACCGTCATGAAAACATACCGGTTGAAGCCAGGGACCATGTTAAAACATTTCATGAAGACTTCTTTACCCTGGACCCGGATGAAAAAGTAATCCAGTCCAATATTACCAAAGCACTCTACCTCTCGGATGCCAGCGCAAAACGGGAATTCGACAACCTTACAGAACAGGGCTATTACAGGAGCATTATTTCCGGCAATGTCAGCCAAAAGGTCTTTACAGACAGCGTGGCCGTATCTCTTGATAGCCATCCATACCGGTTCCGGTACTATGGCAAGCTGGAGATCACCAGACCTACCAGTACGGTAACCCGCAGCCTGATTACTGAAGGGGACCTCCGGGAAGTGAGCAGGAGCGACAATAACCCACACGGTTTTATTATCGAAAAATGGCATGTGGTGGACAATCGCGATATAAAAATTAAAGCACGCTAATTATGAAAGAAAAAAGGAAAGACAACGCATTTACCGGTAATGTGATCAGGGAAAAATTTAATAGCCTGGCTAATAAAAGAAAGGAGTGGCAGCGAAGGGCAGCTGATAAAATGCAGCACGAAACCGACAAGATTCCCGTAGCAAAGAAGAAAGGATTGCTCGCTGCAATAGTCCTGCTGACCTGCCTGCTGTTGGGTTACCAGGTATGGAACAGTTTCGAGCGTAAAAGCGGCCCGGTAGTAACTGCAACAGGAAAAATCAATATGCCGCGCTTACCGGATAATGACTGGCGAAAAGTAGATACGAAGGCATACAAACATATCTTAAGTTTTGAAGGGTATCTCGATAGCCTCGATAAGACGCCCGAAGGGCGCAAAATAATTGAAGAGCTGATTCGTAAACGACCCGGCCTTCTCGATAGCCTCGTAAAAGCTAAAAGACTTTTTGAACGTGAACATAAAAAGTAGGAAAATGGAAAAGAAAACAAAAAGCCTGAAATTTTTAAGGCAAAGAAAAATGATGCTGATCCTGCCTGTCCTGGTCATTCCCTTCCTGGCGCTGGGCTTTCATGCGATGGGTGGCGGCAAGGGGACGCAGCAAGGAGCCCTACAGGCTGACAGGGGATTGAATACCGAACTTCCGGGCGCATCAAAGAAGGGTGAGAATCGGCTTGACAAAATGGGTCTATATGCCCAGGCCGAAAAAGACTCCTTGCAAAGGGAGAAAGACCTCAAAAGTGATCCCTATAGTACGGAGCGTAATAACATGCAGGACACGTTTACTGGCCATGAAAGTGATTTTGATGCCGGAAGGGGTTTGGCTCTTGGCAATAATGCAGGGCACTATACGGATCCTAATGAACAGAAAATATATGAAAAGCTTGCGACCCTCAAAGCCTCCCTTGCGGAAGATCAATCCAGGGAAGAACTACCGCAGGCTACTGCCGAGCCTTCCGTCAACAGCAAGGATGTTGACCGGCTGGAACAAATGATGCAGATGATGCAGTCCGGTACGGGTGATGATCCCGAAATGGCCCAGATCAACAGTACCCTGGAACGAATCCTCGATATCCAGCATCCTGATAGGGTCCAGCAGCGACTGCGTAAATCCTCGGAAGAAAACAAGGGTCAGGTTTATGCAGTATCAACGGCGGAAAAGGAATTCCCTGTAAGCCTGCTCGATCAGAAGTCAGTTAAGGATTACGCGCAGGAAGCCGCTTTAGCGCAGGCTGGCACCCAGCCTGAAGAAAGTTTCTGGGGGCTGGAAGAAGAAAGTATCGGCTCTCCTGTGCAGAATGCTATTGAGGCGGTCATACATGAATCTCAAACCGTAACCAGCGGATCAACGGTAAAGCTGCGCCTTCTTAATGATATCTATATCAGCGGACAAAGGATTACTGCCGGAAACTTTGTATTCGGTACTGCTTCGCTGAACGGAGAGCGCCTTGGCATTGAAATACCGGGGATCAGGACAGGAAGCTCCCTTTACCCGGTACAGCTTTCCGCATATGATATGGATGGTCTCGAAGGCATCCGTATTCCCGGCGCAATCACAAGGGATGTGGCCAAACAGTCCGGGGACCAGGCGCTGGGATCGCTGGGAATGGGCATATACGATCCTTCCATCGGCGCCCAGGCTGCATCTGCCGGTATCACGCTGGGTAAAAGCCTGCTGAGCAAAAAGATCAAACTGGTGCGTGTGGAATTAAAGGCAGGCTATAAAGTATTGCTGGTAGATGAAAAGCAAAAAAACAATTAATCACAATAACAACAAAGCGATGAAAACAATAATTATAACGATACTGCTGCTAGGCGCTGTAATAATGAGCGGTTACGGTCAGGATAAAGTAATGGGCACAATGCTGCTCGGAGCAGGTACCGCAAAAACAACAAACCTGGTATTCCCCTACCCCATCATCAGCGGTGTAAGGGGCAGCAGGGATATTATGACCCAAAAGGCTAAGGGGGTCGAAAATGTGCTCCTGCTCAAAGCCAACAAAGAAGAATTTGAGGAAACCAGCTTGAGCGTTGTTACTTCCGATGGCAGCATATACTCTTTCCTGGTGGCACCATCCCCCTACCCGGAACTAAGCATCAATATCAAAGACGCTATTCCAACTGGCAATAAACTCGCTGCCCTCGAAAAACCGGCAGGCAATAGTTCCCGCATCCAGGATGCCGCAAAGATCATCGCTGATAAACAGGCTTTCTATAATGTGAAGGACAAAAGCTTTGACGTGTCCATTACCCTGAAAGGGATTTACATCCATGAGGATGTCCTGTTCTTTCAGCTGGGTTTAAGCAATAACTCTAGCATCGCTTATGACATAAGTCAGTTCAGGTTATTTATCCGGGATAAGAAGAAGGCAAAGCGCACCGCTGAGCAGGAGCTGGAACAGCAGCCCATTTGGATTAACGGTAATACCCGAAAGATCATAGGTCATTCGGAGCAGGTTGTTGTTGTCGCAATTCCAAAATTTACCATCCCGGATAAGAAACTACTCGTCCTGCAGGTCCAGGAGCAAGATGGCGGCAGGAATTTATCGCTGGAGCTTTCCAATAAGAAGATCATCAAAGCAAAGGCACTGGAACAATAAATCATTAATCTTTTAAAACAAAAATTATGACAGAGCAAAATTATGAGAACCTGGAAAGGCAGCTGTTCTATACAGGCTTTAGTGAAGTATCGAAAGAGGAGCTCAAAAACCAGATGGCTACCGGAAAAGAAGAATTCCAATTACTACACCAAAAAGAATATGGTACCGATAAGGTGAGCGCACACCTTAATATTAAACTGTCTGAAAAAGGAAATTATTATTTCCATTCCTATGATCTCAGTCTTAAGAAGCAGGGTGAAGAGCATCCGGTAAGCCGGACATTTAAGATCAACTATGGCAATACCTATACCTTAAAGGAAGCCTATAATATGCTTGATGGCCGCTCGGTGAACAAGGATTTTCTGCCCCGCCAAAAAAAGGATGAAAATGGTGTATTCCAGCCTTTGGAGAAAGATGAAAACGGCAGGCTCAAAACCTACAACGCCTGGGCATACCTGGACATGACAGAAAAGGACAAAGACGGGGATTTTCTGGTAAAGAAGAAATTCAACTATGACCTGGAAGAAGCCTTAAGCAAACATCCCATAAAGGAAATGGGCTTCGATCAGTCCAGGTCTGAATTAATAGAGTCATTAAAAAAGGGCAATCGCCAGATGGTAACGACAATGCGGGATGGCAGGGAAGAAAAAATGTATTTCGAGGCTGCACCCAGATCAGGCTCAGTGAATATTTATGACAGCAACATGAAAAAGGAATTGCTGTCTTTAGCGAAAAGACCGGAGCAGTCTGTATCAGAAGAAAAAAAGCTAAGTAAAAAAGAAGGGATAGATAACCAGAACAGCGAGAGTGAGCGAAGCGATCATAAGGTACGCAAAAGCAGGGCAAAAAGAGTGGGTTGATTGGTGGAGGCGGGAAAGTATCAATAGGGAGAAATCCCTATTGGTACTCCCTTTAAAACGGTAATTATGAAAGTGCAGAACAGGATTGCGGAAGAGATGAAGGAGATCCAGTCCCGGCACAAAAGGCTGGCAGGGCTCTTTTCCCCAGGCATAGTAAACAGCAGGGCCTTTAAGCTGGAACAGCTAAAAGAGCTCGAAAGCCTCGCCGCCAGATACAACAAGGGATTAAATAGTGATGAACGATTCTACAAACGCTTACTGAGGGCAGAAAAGAGACAACTAGAGCGGATTTTATATCCTTCTGTTTTATTGCGCCTGGCCCGGAATCTAACAAGGCTTGGTATTGCTTTGATCATTGCACCCTTTAGGGCTGGCAAAAAAATAGGTAGTAATATTGCGCTTCGCCAGGAACTTAATAAATATGGCTTATCCTCTTTCCATAAGCAGGCATTGCATAAAGCAGAGCAGTTTTCGCCTGGGTTTTCGATTACTGACCGGAAAATGGTCAGTAGCGGGGCACAGCTGCAAATGGATTATAACTTTTCCAGGGATACAGCGGACACTTTCAGTTTAAAAGACTATTCGGTTAACCTTCTCCCCGCTTCAGTTGGAGACGCAGTTACCGGTGTGCGTTTAGATTCTTCTTATGGCATCTTGGAGGAAGAAAAATTATTCAGCCTGATTAAGGGTAATCCGGTAAAAACAGAGGTTGGGACCTGGATCAGCTTGGACAGGAATGACAAAGATAAAGATGGTAATTACCAGGTAAAAGCCTACAGCTTCAATCTGGAAGATGCTATTAGGGATATTAAAGCAAAGGAGTTCAATAACCCCGTGCTAAAAGCAGCAATCTTCGGCAGCCTGGAAATGGGACAAAAGCAATCTGTTACTATCAAGGGTAAACGCTTTGAAATAGTTCCTGATATAAAGGCACAGTCAATTATTTATTACCAGGGGAGTAAAAAAGTACAGCCGCCAGGTAGCGATCAGCCGGCGACCAAAGTCATTCCTTTAAAAAACAATGAATTAAGCGATGTAGCACGCGTGAGCAATGGAATTAAAAAAAGAATATAAGGAAGGGGAATCAGTAGTTATAAAAAGGCTACTGGAGCAAGCTCTTTTTGACAACAGGCTCAGCAAATCCAACTTCAATTTGTACATGGCGTTTTGCTGGATCTGGCTAAGTAGGGGTTTTCCCGATTACCTTTTTCTCTTCAGCCATGACGTAATGCCTATTGCTAAGATATCAAGTAGCGCAACATTTGTCAAAAACATGCACGAGCTGGAACAGATGGGTTATTTGTACTATAAACGATCAAATTATAAACGAAAACCCAGCAAAATAAAAATTATGATTTAGTTTATTTGGCTCCGCAATGGGGCCATTATTTTTTAATCAAAAATATGGGAGTGATGAGAGAAGATAATTTAAAAGTGGAAGAGAAAATACCCATAATAATGGAAGAATTGGAAGCAGAAAAAGAGGAAAATTTCGTAAATTTATTAGTGAGAATTATTGTAGACGCAACAATCCGGGAACTCAATGAAAAAAGCAATCAGGTACCATAGATTCAGTAAGAATGGTCAAAGTAACAGCTCCATCGAACGACAGGAAGTTGTTACCGATCATTGGCTTTTGTATAACGATGTAGAATTAATAGACACATTTACTGACCGGGGTTACAGCGCCCGGACTTTTGATCGTCCCGACTTTATAAAGCTTCAGGAATTTGTAAAGAAGCATCATAGACATGTCGATTATTTAATTGTTGACCAGCTGGATCGTTTCAGCAGGGTAGCTGACGAGGCTCTTAGCATGATAAAACAGCTACAGCATAAATTCAACATTCAGATAGTTAGCATAACCGAGGGAATAACCTATGATTACAATACTCCCGGAAGTTACTTCAGGACGGGCTTGCAGCTGCTTCTTGCTGAAGAGGACAATATAAACCGCAGTATAAAGGTGAGGTCCGGTCTATACGCCGCAAAGACCAAAGAAGGACGTTACGTTTATAAAAATCCGCCATATGGATACATCAAAGAAGGTGAACGAAAGGATAGAAAGCTAGTAATTTATGAAAGGGAAGCTTTAGTTGTAAAATTTATTTTCGAAGCCTTCCTCAAAGATATCCCCCTTTATGTAATCAGAGAAAAAGCTAATCAGCTTGGGTTCAACAAAAAAGCTAATGGTGCAATAGAAAGGATTTTAGAACATGCTGCATATGCGGGACTGCTAAGAGTTAAACCTTTCAGAGAACATCCAGGCGGCATCTTTCCCGGAAATCATGAAGCAATTGTAGATCTGCATACCTGGAAGATGGTTCAGGAAAAACGCAAAAAAGCTGATAAACCTAGAGTAGTATTTGAGGCTGAAATACCACTTAGAGGGGCTTTAAAATGCCATTGCGGCAATCTGCTGACCGGCGCACCTTCAAGGGGTAAAATGGGCAAATACTATTATTATTACAAGTGCAGATTTAGCAAGCACAACAACATCAGCGCAAAAAAAGCACATGAACAGCTCGAAGGAGCTTTTGGATTAATGAGTCTTAAACCTTCAATGGTTGCAAAGATTAGAGAGCGCAGCCAGCTGGAAATGGAGAAAAGCTATCATTCAAACAAAGAACAATTAAAAGCAAAAAAGGAGGAGCTAAGAAATCAGGAACAAAAGCTTCACGGCCTCGAAGAAAAATGGATCTCGGACGAAATCAGCAAGGATACTTATGATAGATGGTACTATGTATTCAAAGACTCCTGTTTGAATCTTGAGGCTGCGATTGAGCGGTTAAGTATGGATTACAGCTATGGTTATAAGTTGCTGGATAAAAATCTTGATAAACTAACTGACGTAAAGCACTTCTATCAAATTTCTGAAATTGAGGATAAACAACAATTGGTAAATCTGGTGTTCGACTCAAATCTTTACTACAAAGAGGGTATCTATCGAACTCCCACCATGATGGGGGTTTTTACCCATAACACACAGAAAATGAGGGAGAAAGGTTTGTTGATTTATGAAAAAGAAAGAGAAGGTAATGATACCTTCTCTTTCAGCGGAGAGTGAGAGATTCGAACTCTCGATACCCTTTTGAGGTATACACACTTTCCAGGCGTGCTCCTTCAACCACTCGGACAACTCTCCTTTTTTCAGGATTGCAAAAGTAGTATTTTTTTTC
>Ga0157370_10000154_pt1 | contig 84734 bp, 81 predicted proteins | sample C35metaG_FD_113463 | JGI IMG/M metagenome (GOLD analysis project Ga0157370, IMG submission 113463) | Corn rhizosphere microbial communities from Kellogg Biological Station, Michigan, USA - C3-5 metaG | ecosystem: Host-associated > Plants > Roots > Rhizosphere > Soil | place: USA: Michigan...
CCCAGTTGGAGAATCATGCTGAAATTTTAAGTTCAAGTTTAGATACAATCGAGGCTTGCGGCGGCGGAAGTGCCAGATGTATGATGGCTGAAGTTTTCTTGCCTAGAAGTTAGAAACATAAAGGATTAAAAAAGGGATAAAATCAAAAATATGATTTTATCCCTTTTTTATTTCAATTATATTTTTTTTACATCAAATTTCCTTTGATAATATTTACTATTGAACTTACGATATACTGAATTCCAATTGAAATTACTATAAAACCAACAATTCTAGAAATAGCAACTATACCAGAAGCTCCTAGAATTCTAGCTAAATAATGAGCGCTTTTTAGTATTACAAAAATTGCTACTGCAATTGCTAATATAGCCAATGATGAAATTATTATTTCATGGATTTCATGGTGTTCTTGATAAAAAGCAATTAAAAGTGACATTGAACCAGGACCAGCAAGCATCGGAATTGCTAAAGGCGTTAGAGCAATGTCATTTCTTTGTTGTGCTTCATTTTCAATTTTTTTATTGATTCCTCGTTTTTTATTGAATTTTCCTGAGAGCAGAGAAAAGCCAGAATTCACAATAACAATTCCGCCGGCAATTCTTAAAGCATCAATGCTGATTCCAAAAAAAGTCAATACATATTGTCCTATGAAATAGGAAACCAATAATATTATAAAAACATTAATAGCAGTCCAAAGTGAGATTCGGGATCTTTCTTTTTGTGAATCATGTTGGGTTAGTCCGACAAAAATAGGTACGGTTCCAATTGGGTTTAGTACAGAGAACAAAGCGGCAAATAAGTAAATAAATAATTCCATATTGGTTTGGGTTAATAAAGTAAAAGTAGTTATTTTTTGATGTTTTTATAAGAAATAATGTTAGGATAATGTTTTTAATTGTTGTTGATTCTGAGTCAAAGACATAAAGATTAAATGGTTCTTTTTGATTACTTTTGCAATCTAAATGAAAACAATGAAAAGTAAAAAAACATTAGTTATAGGAGCATCGACAAATCCAGAGCGTTATTCATACAGAGCTGTAAATATGCTCGTAGGAAAAGGACATTCTGTTTTAGCGATTGGTCAAAAAGCAGGAGAGGTAGCCGGAGTAAAAATTCAGACTAAAGCAATACCAGTAAAAAACATTGATACAATTACTTTATATCTGAATCCAAGTCGTCAGAGAGATTATTATAATTATATAATTGAAGCAAAACCAAAAAGAGTTGTCTTTAATCCAGGAACTGAAAATCCAGAATTATATCAGTTATTAGAATTGAATGATATTCAAGTAGAAGTAGCTTGTACACTGGTTTTATTAGCAACAAATCAATATTAAAAATACTTAGCGGTTTACTTTGCAACGAGATTCACTTTGATCAAATAGATATTGTTTTATAATTAATTTGCAGTATTTATTGGTATTCAATTTAATTGTACCAATGCCAGCTAAACCATTAAAAGTATTACTTTTGTCGTCATGGAATTTTCATCAAAATTAATTGAGAAAGCGGTTAACGAAATGTCGCAATTACCAGGAATTGGTAAACGTACAGCACTTCGATTAGTTCTTCATCTGCTTAAACAGCCCAAGGAACAAACCTCTTTTTTGTCTCAAGCATTATTAAATATGCGTGAGGATATTAAGTTTTGCGAAAGCTGTCATAATATTTCTGATACTAAAATTTGCGAAATATGTGCCAATCATCTTAGAAATCATGAAACAATATGTGTTGTTGAAGATATTCGAGATGTAATGGCGATAGAAAATACTGGCCAGTTTAAAGGAATTTATCATGTCCTTGGAGGGAAAATTTCACCTATTGAAGGAGTTGGGCCAAATCAGCTAAATATTTCGAGTTTGGTTGAAAAGGTGAAATCTGGAAAAGTGGTTGAGATTATTTTTGCTCTAAGTTCAACAATGGAAGGAGATACAACGAATTTTTATATTTATAAACAAATTGGAAATTCGGATATTGTAATCTCAACAATTGCAAGAGGAATATCTGTTGGAGACGAGTTAGAATATGCTGATGAAGTAACACTAGGAAGAAGTATTTTACACAGAGTTCCTTTCGAAAAAACTTTTAAAAATAATTAACCCCCAAATAATAATTACGTTTTTTCTATAGATTAAAGGAAAAACTATATTTGTGCTAAAATTAGACTAATGACAAAAAACAGCTTTTATCTATTCTTATTAATCTCGGTATTATTTACGTCTTGCATTCCGATTAAAGATTTAGTTTATCTTCAGGATAAAAGTACTTCAAGTGAGCAGAGTTCTATTGCTGCAGTAGAATCAAAACCATACAGATTACAGGTTAATGATGTTTTAAGTGTTACTATAAAAGCAATTGATCCGAAGTTGGTTTCTATTTTTAATACAACCAATGCGGCCGATGCTACCCAAACCTCAAAATCGGAATCTGGTCTATATTTTGACGGATTTACAGTTGATGATCACGGAAATATAAGAATGCCAATTTTAGGGGAAATAAATGTAATTGGTTATACTCTTGATGAAGTTCGTGTAAAAATTGAAAAGAAATTACTTGAAGAATATTTCAAAAGCGAAGCTAATATTTTTGTTACCGTAAAATTAGCAGGATTTCGATATACAATTAACGGAGAAGTTGGAAGTACAGGCACAAAAACATTATTTAAAGATAATGTAACTATTCTAGAAGCTATTGCCAATGCTGGAGATATTACTACTGTAGGTAATAGAAAGGCAGTAACTGTAATTCGTCAAACGCCCACAGGTGTGCAAATGAACGATATTGATCTAACAGATATAAATGTGATGAAATCGCCCTATTATTATTTACAGCCAAACGATTATATCTATGTAAAACCGTTAAGGCAAAAAACATGGGGAACTGGTCAAACAGGTATACAGTCAATTGGAACCATCATTACATTGTTATCTTTAGCAACAACAGTTTATCTTATTATCAAAAATTAAAAGATTTAGAAAATGTTAGATATTAAAGATTTTTCCATTTTTGAGAATCATTCCAATTTTGATTTTAAGGGATTTTTGTTAAAAATTGCCAGTTATTGGAAATGGTTTTTAATTAGTTTAATTATTGCATTTACAATAGCTTATCAAGTAAACATTCGTAAAGAGAAAATTTACGGAATGCAGACTATGATTTCTATTAAAGAAGAAAGTAATCCGTTTTTTACTTCAAATACAAGTTTAGTTTTTAACTGGGGGGGAATCTCAGATCAGGTAAATGGAATTTCTACTATTCTAAAATCGAGATCTCATAATGAATTGGTAGTTGACAAACTGCAATTTTATATCGATTATTTAGAGCAGGGAAAATATAATTTTATTGATTCTTATGGAGCTGTTCCTTTTTATATAGATATTGATAAATCAAAAGGACAGTTAGCCAATACATTAATAAGCATTAAGTTCTTGAGTGAAAATGAATATCAAATTCAAATTCCGTTTGAAGGTAATTCTGTTTCCTTAATTACGTATAGTACAAATACTTATAGTAATACTTCTGTACAACCGGGAAATTTTTCAAAAAGATATAAAGTAGGAGAACATGTTAATCTTCCTTTCTTAAACTGGAAACTTCAAATAAACGATAATCCAGGTTTCTATAAAGGGAAAGAATATTTTGTCAAATTCAATGATTTTGACGGAACTGTTGCCGCATATAGAGGACTAAATGTTGAAGGTGATAAAGGAAGTGGTTCATTGCTGACACTGTCGATGCAGGGAACAAATAAAGCTAGAATGGTTGATTATTTAAATTCGACTGTGAAAATGCTCATCAAAATTCAGTTAGATGGTAAAAATCAATTTGCAACAAATACTATTCGATTCATTGATAGCACTCTAGTTGCGATGGAATCCCAGTTGAAGCAGACTGGGAATGAACTAAAAACTTTTCAAAAAGATAAAAACATCTTTCAAATAGAAGATGGCGGTTCTAAAGTTTCTGATAAAATAATGAATTTTGATGTTGAGAAAGATGAAGTAACTCGAAAAATAGCATATTACAATTCGTTAAAATCATATTTAAACAGCAGTAATGATTATTCTAGATTACCAGCGCCTTCAGTAGCAGGAATTGAAGATCCAAATATTGTCGCGAGTGTTTCAAAGTTAATTGCGCTTTCAACTCAAAGATCAGAAATGGCTTATGCTGTAAAAAGTGAAAAAATCTTTAAAGATTTTGACAATCAAATGGAAGCTGTAAAAAATGTGCTTCAAGAGAATATTGCGACAGCAAAAACGTCATTACTTTATGATTTGTCATTAGTAAATGCGAAAATTGGCCAAGCAGAAAGCACAGTTCGAAAACTTCCTGCTGAACAGCAAGAACTGCTTAAAATCAAAAGGAAATATGATTTAAATGATAATATCTATACTGAATTTCTTCAAAAGAGAAATGAAGCAGAAATTGTAAAAGCTTCTAATTTATCAGATATCCATTTTATTGATCCGGCAAAAGATATTGGAGGAGGCTTAATTGGGCCTAAAACTTCTGTGAATTATGTAATGGCTCTATTTTTAGGGACTTTAATTCCTTTATTGTTTGTTTTTGCAATATTCTTCATTAATAATTCTATTCAGAATACAGAAGATATTAGTAAATTAACTCAAATACCATTGCTTGGAGTAATTGGTATAAATAAAGACACAAAAAGTTTAGCGGTATTCGATAAACCTAAGTCTGCTCTTTCTGAGGCTTTTAGAGGAATACGATCTTCTCTTCAGTTTTTATATAAAAAACAACAAGTAAGCGGATCAAAAACTTTAATGATTACTTCTTCAATTAGTGGTGAAGGAAAAACATTTTGTTCTATAAATATTGCAACAGTTTTTGCGTTAAGTGAAAAGAAAACTGTAATTGTTGGCTTAGATTTAAGAAAACCGAGACTAGCAGATGAGTTTGAATTGACAACACCTTTAGGAGTTGTTAATTATTTAATTAAGCAAAATAGTTTAGAGGAAATTACTAATTCAACTCAAATTCCAAATTTAGATGTGATCCTTTCTGGTCCAATTCCGCCAAATCCTTCTGAGCTTATATTAAGTGATGCTATGAAGGAATTAATTGATGAATTAAAGCAGAAGTATGATTATGTAATTTTGGATACACCTCCAGTTGGTTTAGTTGCCGATTCATTAGAATTAGTTCAGTTTGCAGATGTAACATTGTATATTGTTAGACAGAATTATACCAAAAAGGAAATGATTACGTTGCTAAATACGAGAATCAAGCGTGGAGAATTAAATAATGTTAGTATTGTATTAAATGGCTATGAAAATAAAGCTAAATACGGTACAGCTTACGGGTATGGATATGGCTATGGTGCTTATTCAAACGGTTATCATGAAGAGGAAGTAAAAATTGGTTTTTGGCAAACACTTTTAAATAGATTTAGAAAAAGCTAATCTTTTGGTTAATGGAAAACACAGCAAAAAATATAATTTTAATTACAGGCGGAGCTGGATTTATCGGTTCAAATTTGACGGAGTATTTTTTAAAATGTGGTCATAAAGTAATTTGTTTAGATAATTTTTCGACTGGGCATCGCCATAATTTAAAAGATTTTTTAGATAATCCTGATTTTAAATTAATTGAAGGAGATATTCGAAATCTTGAAGATTGTAATGTGGCTGTTGAAGGAGTAGATTACGTTCTGCATCAAGCAGCTTTAGGATCTGTTCCTCGATCAATAAAAGATCCTATCACTACAAACGATGTAAATGTTTCTGGTTTTTTAAATATGCTTACTGCGGCTCGTGATGCAAAAGTAAAACGTTTTGTATATGCTGCTAGTTCTTCAACTTACGGAGACTCTGAAGGATTGCCAAAAGTAGAAGAGGTAATTGGAAAACCATTATCTCCTTATGCTATTACTAAATATGTGAATGAATTATATGCTGAAATCTTCAGTAAAACATATGGATTAGAAACAATTGGATTGCGTTACTTTAATGTTTTCGGAAGAAAGCAAGATCCCAATGGAGCTTATGCAGCTGTAATACCGAAATTCGTCATGCAATTCATGAATTACGAAAGTCCGATAATTAATGGTGACGGAAATTATTCTCGCGATTTTACATATATAGATAATGTGATTCAGATGAATGAGCTGGCAATGACGAGTCAAAATCCAGAAGCAGTTAATTCTGTTTATAATACAGCGTTCGGAGATAGAAACACATTAAATGATTTAGTTAAATATTTAAAAGAATATTTATCTGAATTCGATCCAAAGATAAATGACGTTCAAGTTGTTTATGGAGAAAATAGAGCTGGCGACATTCCACATTCGCTGGCAAGTATTGAAAAAGCAAAAAAAGTACTAGGCTACAATCCGAAATATTCTTTACAAGATGGATTAAAAGAAGCTGTTGAGTGGTATTGGAATAATTTAAAATAAACTAGATCAAGATAATAATAGATCAAATGAAAATTACAAAAATTTGCTGCATTGGTGCAGGATATGTTGGTGGGCCTACAATGGCAGTAATTGCTCAAAAATGTCCACATATTCAAGTTACAGTTGTCGATTTAAATGAACAAAGAATTGCAGACTGGAATGATCCAAATCCTGAAAATATTCCAATATATGAGCCGGGACTTTCTGAAATTGTTTCGGAAGCAAGAGGAAGAAATTTGTTTTTTTCTACTGATGTTGATAAAGCAATAGATGAAGCTCAAATGATATTTATTTCGGTAAATACGCCAACCAAAACTTATGGAAAAGGAAAAGGTATGGCAGCAGATTTAAAATATATCGAATTATGTGCAAGACAAATCGCGAGAGTTGCAAAGCAAAATAAAATAGTTGTTGAAAAATCGACTTTACCAGTTAGAACGGCTGAAGCAATTAAAAGTATTTTAGATAATACAGGAAATGGAGTTCAATTCCAGATTTTATCTAATCCTGAATTTTTGGCAGAAGGAACAGCAGTTACAGATTTATTAAATCCTGACAGAATTCTTATTGGTGGAGATACAACTCCAGAAGGTCAAGAAGCAATTCAAGCACTAGTTGATGTTTATGCAAATTGGGTAAATATAGACAAGATTTTGACAACAAATGTTTGGTCTTCAGAATTGTCTAAACTTACTGCAAATGCATTTTTGGCACAACGAATTTCGTCCATCAATGCAATGTCGGAATTATGCGAAAAAACAGGTGCAGATGTAAATGAAGTTGCAAGAGCAATTGGGATGGACAGCAGAATTGGTCCAAAATTTCTAAAAGCTTCGGTAGGTTTTGGTGGCTCTTGTTTTCAGAAAGACATTTTGAATTTGGTTTATATCGCAAAATCATATGGATTAAATGAAGTTGCAGATTATTGGGAGCAGGTAATTATTATGAATGATCATCAAAAAAGAAGATTTTCGAATAAAATTGTTCAAACATTATATAATACAGTAGCCGATAAGAAAATTACATTTTTAGGCTGGGCTTTCAAAAAAGATACAAATGATACTAGAGAATCTGCTGCGATTTATGTTGCGGATGACTTAATCAATGAACAAGCTAAAATTTCAGTTTACGATCCAAAAGTTTCGCGAAATAAAATGCTTTCTGATTTGAATTATCTTGAAACAAGAATAGCAGATGAAAATGCAAATGCTTTAAATGTTTTCGATAATGCCTATGAAGCCTGTAAAAATTCCCATGCTATTGCAGTCTTAACAGAATGGGATGAGTTTACAACATACGATTGGAAAAAAATCTATGACTCTATGCATAAGCCCGCATTTGTTTTTGACGGAAGAAATATTTTAAATGGTAAAGAACTAGAATCAATTGGCTTTGTTTATAATGGAATAGGTTCTTAAATTGATTTTGTAGTGAAGTGAAAGTGGAAAATGTGAAGTAGTAGTGAGTTTTACTTCGTTATAAATAAAAAAATGAATTGGTACGTAGTCTATACAAAACCTAAATGGGAAAAAAAAGTTGCAGATAAGCTGAGTCAATTGGGTATAGAAACCTATTGCCCTCTAATTACTCAAGTTAAACAATGGTCAGATCGAAAGAAAAAGATTGAAGTGCCACTTTTTAATTCCTATGTTTTTGTTCAATTGTCAGATTCTGAAAGAAATTCGGTTTTTCAGGTAGCAGGTGTGGTGAGATATCTATTTTGGTTAGGCAAACCAGCTATTGTAAAAGATCAAGAAATAGAAATTATAAAAAAGAGCATTAAAGCTCCTAATATTAGTGATGTAACTGTTTCGGCAATTCAAGTGGGAGATAAAATCAAATTAGAATCAGGGGCATTTAGTAATCAAAATGCAATTGTACAAGAAATATCTAATAGTTATTATACTCTTGTATTGGAAACATTAGGATGTGTTTTGAAAATAAAATATAAATAACAGCGTTATCAAAGTAAATTAACAGAAGAGAGAATCTTTTTTAGATTTTTTTCTTCTGTTTTTTTATAAAGTAATTATTTACACCCTGATTAATAACGCATTGGAATTAAGTGCTTTTTTATTAACAATTACTTTTTAAGTAATACGGGAAACCGTATTGAAAAAGTAGAGTTATTGTACTATATTTGCCGAAAATGATTAATTTAGGTATCTGGGTCAAAGATTTGTGACTCAGAACGGCGAAGCCGTGAGTTTTAGTGACCTAAATAAATTAAAAAAAATGGAATTAAAAAATAAAGTAAAAATTGCGGTTATTGGTTTAGGATATGTTGGATTACCTTTAGCTCGATTATTTGCTACAAAATATTCAGTTGTTGGGTTTGATATAAATGAATCAAGAGTTAATTCTTTAAAATCCGGAACAGATACAACCTTAGAGGTTGAAGATGATGTTTTACAAAATGTCCTAGTTGATTCACCAGATCAAGAAACAGGTTTATACTGTACCACTTCATTAAATGATATTGCAAATTGTAATTATTATATAGTTACAGTTCCCACACCTGTTGATAAAAATAATCGACCAGATTTAACTCCATTATATAAATCCAGTGAGACGGTAGGTAAGGTTTTGAAAAAAGGAGATATTGTTATTTACGAGTCTACAGTCTATCCAGGTGTAACAGAAGAACAATGTGTACCGGTTTTAGAACAAGTTTCAGGTTTGCAATTCAATGAAGATTTTTTTGCAGGTTATTCTCCAGAGAGAATAAATCCAGGCGATAAGGAACACACAGTTGAAAAAATTTTAAAAGTTACCTCAGGATCAACCCCAGAAATTGGATTACAGGTTGATGCATTATATAAATCGGTAATTACAGCAGGAACTCACTTAGCACCAACTATAAAAGTTGCCGAAGCAGCAAAAGTTATCGAAAATTCTCAACGCGATATTAATATTGCTTTTGTAAATGAATTAGCTAAAATATTCAATCTAATGAATATTGATACTCAAGAGGTTTTAGAAGCAGCTTCAACAAAGTGGAATTTCTTACCATTTAAACCAGGTCTTGTTGGTGGACATTGTATCGGAGTAGATCCTTATTATTTAGCACAAAGAGCACAAGAATTTGGATATCATCCTGAAATAATTTTAGCAGGAAGACGCCTAAATGACAGCATGGGAGAATATGTAGCTTCACAAATAGTTAAGCTAATGATAAAAAAAGGCATTTCTGTTAATGGAGCTGAATTATTAATGCTTGGTATTACTTTCAAAGAAAATTGTCCAGACGTTAGGAATACTAAAATTGTTGATGTGGTAAGAGCATTAAAAGAATATGGAATTTTAGTAACAATTTACGATCCCCTTGCAAATGCAAATGATGTAAGAAAAGAATATAATTTAATAACATTAAGCTCTCTTCCCGACAATAAATTTGATGCGATAGTTCTAGGAGTTTCTCATTCAGAATTTCTAGAGCTGGATTTTGCTGAATTGCAAAAATCAAATAGTTTATTGTATGATGTAAAAGGAGTTTTAGGTACTATAGCTGATAACCGGTTGTAATATTTGAAGCTTTTTTAATTTAAAAAGAAAAATGGAAAATAATAATTCAATTATACATGTAATTTTAACTGGTGGAGTAGGAAGCAGATTATGGCCACTTTCTCGTAAAAGCCAACCTAAACAATATTTAGAAATATTTGAAAATAAATCTTTATTTGAAATGACTGTTGAGCGCAATAGCCATTTAGCAAATAAAGTAATGGTCGTAGGTAATGTCGACAACCATCATTTGAGTGGTAAAGTAATGGATAAAACCAATACAACATATTTGAATATTGTGGAGGCTACACCAAGAAATACAGCTGCTGCCATAGCATTTGCGGCTTTTGCGTCGGATCCCGATGATATTTTAATTATAACTCCTTCTGATCATATTATTGATAAAATGGATGATTATAACAATGCTATCCAAGAAGCAGTTTCAAAAGCAAAAGAAGGTTTCATAGTAACATTTGGAATTATACCTACAAAGCCAGAAACAGGTTATGGTTATATTGAATCGAAAGGTGATAAAGTAATATCATTTCGTGAAAAACCAAATGAAACAACTGCAAAAGAATTTATTGCAAAAGGTAATTTTTTATGGAATAGCGGCATGTTTTGTTTTAAGGCAGGAGTACTGTTAGATGAGTTAAAGCAATTTCAGCCAGATGTTTATGAAAAATCCAAAGCAGTTTGGGAAGCATCTAAAGAAGGGTTTTTAGATTTGGAGTTATCAATGCAGATTCCGTCCATTAGTATCGATTATGCTGTGATGGAACGTAGTAAAAAAATTAAAGTTGTTCCTGCTTCTTTTTCATGGTCAGATTTAGGATCTTTTGAATCGGTTTATGATTATTTAATTCTGAAAGGGCATCCAGTTGATAAGAACGGTAATATGGTTATTGGTTCTGGGAAGCATACAACTTTTTTGGGACTAAAAAATACTATTTTTGTTTATACAGATAGCGCTAATTTAATTTTGCAAAAAGAAAATTCACAAGATGTTAAAGATATCTACAGTGAATTAGAAAAAATAAATTCAGATTTATTAAATTAATAAAATTATAATGAAAAAAATTCTTATAACTGGTGGTGCTGGTTTTATTGGTTCTCATGTAGTAAGACGTTTTGTTAATAAATATCCAGACTATCAGATCTTTAATTTGGATGCTTTGACTTACGCTGGGAATCTGGAGAATATAAAGGATATTGAAGATAAATCAAATTATACTTTCGTAAAAGGAGATATTGTAGACGAAAATTTTATAAAAAATCTTTTTACAACACATAATTTTGATGGTGTTCTGCACTTGGCCGCAGAATCTCATGTTGACCGCTCTATAGAAGATCCATTAGCTTTTGTGAAAACTAATGTTATTGGAACCATGAATTTATTAAATGCAGCTAAAAATCAATGGAAAGATAATTTTGAAGGAAAAAGATTTTATCACATTAGTACAGATGAAGTCTATGGTTCATTAGGAGCCGACGGACTTTTTACAGAAACAACTCCTTACGATCCAAATTCACCGTATTCAGCATCAAAAGCTAGCTCGGATCATTTTGTGCGCGCTTATGGAGAAACTTATGGCTTACCATATGTCTTGACAAATTGCTCAAACAATTATGGTTCATATCATTTTCCCGAAAAACTAATACCGCTTTTTATTAATAACATTATAAATAAGAACGCTTTACCTGTTTATGGTGACGGAAATTATACTCGTGATTGGCTTTTTGTTGAAGATCATGCTATTGCTATTGATTTGGTTTTTCATGAAGGAAAGAATCATGAGACTTACAATATTGGAGGCTTTAATGAATGGAAAAATATTGATTTAGTAAAATTGCTTTGCCAAATTATGGATCAAAAATTAGGAAGAGAAAAAGGAACTTCAGAAGAATTGATTACGTATGTTAAAGATAGACCTGGTCATGATTTGCGTTATGCAATTGATGCTTCTAAAATTAATAAAGAGTTAGGATGGAAACCATCTGTTACTTTTGAGGAAGGATTGGAAAAGACCATAGATTGGTATCTAAATAATGAAGATTGGTTGCTAAACGTGACATCAGGGTCTTATAAAGATTATTATAAAAAACAATACTCATAAAAACATTCTATTTTCACTTTTTCTTTAAGATTAAACTATAAATCAATATGAAAAAAATATTATACGTTCTTACACTATTTTTTACTCTATTAATTTCTTTTAATTCAAATGCACAAGACATATTGAAATCAAAAGATTTAAGCACAATTAAAGTTGACTATTTATCAGATGATGATTTAGCTAAAATTAGTACACAATTAAAAAGTAACAATACGTCAATAGATCAAGTTGAGCCAATGGCAATTTCTAGAGGCATGAGTCAGATAGAATTTAATAAACTTAGAACTAGGCTAGTCGAATTTGAGAAGAAAAACTCTAAAGATTCAAAAGCTAAAGAGAATAGTCCAAAAAAAACAGATAGTGATTCTGGGCGAAAACAGGAAAAAATCGTAAATGAAAAAGTTAAGGACACTGTAAATGCTTTAATTTTTGGTTCGGAATTGTTTGATAATCCAACATTAAATTTTGAGCCAGATTTGAAACTTGCAACACCTATGAATTATATTTTAGGACCTGGAGATGAATTACAGGTTAGTGTTTATGGAGTTCAAGAATATAATGCAAGTATTCCAGTAAGTGTCGAAGGAAAAATTACTATTGACTATGTTGGGCAAATAGCAGTTTCTGGAATGTCTATTGAAGCTGCTACTCAAAAAATTAAGGCAGCTATAGCAAGAGTTTATAGTACAGTTTCGTCTGGACAATCTCAAGTAAGTGTAAGTTTAGGACGTATTCGTACTATTAAAATTACCGTTGTTGGAGGTAAACAGCCGGGTAACTATTCTATTTCTTCTTTAGCAACAGTTTATAATGCTTTACATTTAGCTGGAGGACCTGGGAAAAATGGAAGTTATAGAAACATTGAATTAATCAGGAATAATAAGGTTTATAGAAATATTGATATTTATCGATTTTTGGTAAAAGGGGATCAGTCTGACAATGTTAGTTTAAAAGATAATGACGTTATTAGAATACCTGCTTATAGTCAAAGAGTCACTGTAGAAGGAGAAGTTAAGCGTCCAGGGATTTTTGAAATGAAAAAAGGAGAAAAATTCTCTGATTTATTGAATTTTGCATCTGGATTTAACGAATTTGCATATACTGCATCTGTAAATGTCTTGCAAAAAACAGGTAAAGAATTTAAGATTCACGATATAAACGAGAGTGAATATAGTACTTATCAGCCACAATCGGGAGATGTATTTAGAGTTACTAAAATTCTAAACCGTTTTGAAAATCGTATCAAAATTGAAGGTGCAGTTTTCAGACCAGATTACTATTCGTACAATGAGGGAATGAGAATCTCAGATCTTATCATAAGGGCAGAAGGTTTAAAAGAAGATGCATATACAAAAAGAGCAAGAGTTATTCGTTTAAAAACAGATTTAACAACTGAAATTGTGAATGTTGATTTAAGCGCTGCAATGTCTGGAGATTTAAATGCTGATATTGAATTAAAAAGAGAAGATGTTGTTACTGTCTATTCAATTTTGGACTTTAGAGAAGAATACAAAGTAACGATTGATGGTGAAGTTAAAAATCCTGGAGAGTACGAATATTTTGATAATTTAACTCTTAATGATTTGGTTGTTCAAGTTGGTGGACTAACTGGCTCTGCGTCGAAGCGAGTTGAAGTAGCGAGAATGGTTAAATCTGATGAAATTGATGATGCTGATCCAAAACGTATAGAATTAGTTGAATTGGAGATTACCGCTGATAATAACGAACAAATCAAAAATTTTGTTTTAAAGCCTTTTGATGTTATTAATATTCGTAGAATGGCAGTTTATGAAAAACCCCAAATGGTTACTGTAAGTGGAGCAGTAGGATATCCAGGTAAATATGTTTTAGCTAATAAGAAAGAAACTGTTTATAATGTAGTTATGAGGGCAGGAGGGCTAACTTCAATTGCGAATTTAGATGGTATGAAAATTAAAAGACCAATTAAGCAAGAACAAATTGATCAATTAGAAAGCATTGATTTGAACTTAGCAAAAAATGATACTTTAAAGGGTAAATTATCAAAAAAATTAAAAGAAGATTTAAAATATGCTACAATTCCTGTTAACTGGGAAAAAATTGTAAAAGATAAGAATCACTATTCAAATGTTACACTTTTTCCTGGCGATGAAATAGAAGTCGCAGTTTACAATGAAGGTGTAAAAGTAACAGGAAATGTTTTGTTAACTTCTGAAATTCCTTATAGAAGCGGTAAAGGCTTTAAATATTATCTAAATGCGGTAGGTGGTGTGGATAATAAAGGCTGGAAAAGAAAATCCTACATAATTTATCCAAATGGAAAAGCAGATGTGACAACTTCATTTTTGTTTTTCAGATCTTATCCTAAGGTCGAGCCAGATTCTCAAATAGTTGTTCCTGAAAAACCTGAAAGAAAGAAAATGAGTGCCGGGGAGTGGGTTGGTATTGGTAGTGTGATTTCTAGTTTGGCGTTATTAATTGTTACTGCTTTTAAATAGAAAATTAATGGAGAATAAAGACGCTATCAACGATGAAATCTCGTTAAGAGATATGATTTTAAAAATAAAAGATTGGTATAATTATATTAGGTCAAAATGGATAATTATCTTCTTGGCAGGCTTAATTGGTTCTGCTTTAGGATTAAGCTACTCTTTTATAAAAAAACCTATATATACAGCAACTGTTTCTTTTGCACTTGAAGATGAAAAAGCTGGGGGTGGTTTAGGGGGAGCACTAGGATTAGCTAGTTCATTTGGTTTAGACGTTGGAGGAAGTGGTGGAGGAATGTTTACAAGTTCCAATCTGACAGAATTATTTAAATCTCGTACTATGGTGGAAGCGAGTTTGTTGTCACCTGTAGTTGTAGATGGCAAAACTATATCATTAGCCGAAATGTATATCCAGAATAATAAATGGAGGGATAGTTGGAATGATAATCCTAAGTACAAAAATATAAAATTTTTACCTGAGCAAGATCGTAAAAACTTTACTCGGGCACAAGATAGTATTTTGGGAACGATATATAATAGTTTGTCAAAAGGAGCCTTAAATGTAGCACAAAAAGATAAAAAAGTTAGTATCATTACTATAGATGTTTCCTCTACAAATGAGCTTTTTTCGAAGTTCTTTTGTGAGGCTTTAACGAAGCAAGTTGGGAAATTTTATATAGAAACTAAAAGTAAAAAAGCAAGAATTAATATGTCTATTCTTGAGCGTCAAGTTGATTCAATTAGAGGTGAACTTAATGGTGCAATTACAGGTGTTGCTGTTGCTAATGATAATACATTCAATTTAAACCCTGCACTTAATGTACGTCGTGCACCTTCTGCAAGAAGACAAGTAGATGTGCAGGCTAATACAGCGATTTTAACTGAATTAGTCAAACAATCAGAGTTGGCGAAAGTTGCTTTGCGTAAAGAAACTCCTTTAATTCAAGTTATTGATAAACCTATATTGCCTTTGGCTAAAGAAAAATTTGGAAAGCTTAAAGGATTGGTTGTAGGAGGGTTTTTATTTGGTTTTTTTGCTTTTTTATATTTGATAGTAAAAAAAGTGATTAAAGAATTAATTTAAATTTTAAAAGGAGAAAAATATGATACCAGTAACTAAACCTTTTTTGCCCCCAAACGATGAATATCTTAAAATAATCGATGGGATATGGAAAAGGCAATGGTTAACTAATATGGGGCCATTGGCTAGCGAATTAGAAATGAGTCTTAAGGAATATCTTAAAGTAAATCATTTATTATTTGTTACAAATGGAACAATTGCTTTACAAATGGCAATTAAAAGCCTTAATATTACAGGTGAAATAATAACTACACCATTTTCATTTGTAGCGACAACATCAACTATTGTATGGGAAGGTTGTACTCCCGTTTTTGTTGACATTGATGAAAAAACATTAAATATTGACGCTACAAAAATTGAAGCTGCTATTACAGAAAATACTCAAGCTATATTGGCAACTCATGTCTATGGAAATCCTTGTGATGTAGAAGCAATAGAAAAAATTGCAACTAAGTATAACTTGAAAGTAATTTATGATGGTGCACATGCTTTTGGTGTAAGAGTAAATAATAAATCAATTTTTGAATATGGTGATATTTCAACTTGTAGTCTTCATGCAACCAAACTTTATCATTCTGTAGAGGGAGGACTAATAATTACAAAAGACCCAGATTTACTTAAGAAAAATGCTTATATAAGAAATTTTGGATTTAATGGCCCTGAATCTTTTGCTGAATTGGGGATTAATGGAAAAAATTCGGAATTTCATGCAGCGATGGGGTTAGTAAATTTAAAATACATTGATGATATTTATAAAAGGCGAAAAGTAATAACTGAGCGTTATAATGAAAAATTACTAAATTTTAGAGCATATCGACCTAAATGGCATAGTGATGCAAATATAAATTATGCTTATTATCCTTTAGTTTTTGAAAACGAGAAGTTATTATTAGAAGTTAAAAATCTTCTTGAAGGGCATGAAATTTTTACACGTCGCTATTTCTACCCATCTCTTGCAAATACTTTGCCCTATTTGGAACCAAAAAAGATAGAGATTACGGACAAAGTTTCACCAACTGTTCTATGCTTACCCTTATACTATGATTTAACTTTGGAAGAGGTTGATTTGATTTGTCGTTTAATGTTGAGAGCTCAAAATAATTAATTTATGAGAATAGCTGTTATGCAGCCTTATTTTTTGCCTTATATTGGATATTTTCAGTTGGTAAAATCTGTCGATATTTTTGTTTTTTATGATGATGTCAATTTTATAAAACAAGGATGGGTTAATCGAAATAAAGTTTTAGTAGGAGGTAAGGAATTATTATTTACAATGCCGCTTAAGGATGCCAGTTCATTTGTAACAATTAAGGATACGCAAGTAAACAAAATTTTATTTCAAAAATGGAAATTAAAGTTTCTGAGAACTCTTGAACAATCATATAAAAAGGCTGCATTTTTTGAATCTGTTTATCCTTTAATAGAGGATATTTTAAAAAATGATTTTATTTCCATATCAGATTATTGCTGTGTTTCTGTACAAAAAATCGCTAACTATTTAGGTTTAGAAACAAAATTTATATTGTCTTCTGTAGAATATCATGATACAGTAGAATTAGAACGAGAGAAGCGATTAAAAGAAATAATAAAACGTAATCAATCGAGCCATTATATTAATCCTATAGGTGGACAAGAGCTGTATAAGAAAGCAAGCTTTGAAGAAAGTGGGATTAAACTGGATTTTATAAAATCAAAACCGATAAGTTATAAACAATTTGACAATGAATATGTTCCTTGGCTATCTATAATTGATATTTTGATGTTTAATAATATAGATGAGGTTAATAAATTGTTGGATCAGTATGAATTAATATAATGGAAGATGCTATTGGAGGATACTTTTCCTTGGAATTAAATCAGAAAAGATTATATCACCAAGGTGTAAATTGTTTTTCCCTGAATACAGGAAGAAATTGTCTAGAATATATTTTAGAAGCAAATAGTTATAGCTTACTTTATATTCCATATTTTTCTTGTGAAGTTATTTTAGAGCCACTTAAAAAATTAAATATTGATTTTAAATTTTATTCTATAGATGAAAATTTGGAGCCAATATTTGATTTTAAAGTAATAAAGCGAAATGAAGCTTTTTTATTTATTAATTATTTTGGGATAAAAGATAAATATATTGATAAATTGGTTAATTATGATATTAATTTAATTATTGATAATTCTCAATCTTTTTTTTCCAAAGCTCTAACAAATATAGATACTTTTTATTCGGCTCGTAAATTCATAGGTGTTGCTGATGGGGCTTATTTATATACACAAAAAGTATTAAACCGCCATTTGGAACAAGATACGAGTTTTACAAGAATGGATCATTTGTTTAAAAGACTAGATGTTTCTGCTGAAGAGGGCTACTTAGCTTTTGTTGAAAATGATAATAAGTTAATAAATCAGCCAATAAAGAAAATGTCAAAATTAACCAAATTTATGTTAGAATCGGTTGATTATGATGTGATTAAGTCAAAAAGATTAGAGAATTTTCATTATTTGAATAATGAATTGCAAGATTCGAATAAATTTATTTTTGATTTGAATGATAGTCAAATACCAATGGTTTATCCGTTCTGGAATAAAGATTTAAGTTTAAGAGAAAGATTAATTAGTAATAGAATTTATTGTGCGAAATATTGGCCTAATGTAAAAGAATGGTCTTCTATGGATAGTTTGGAATGTCGTTTAGTGAATGAAGTAGTTTATCTGCCAATTGATCAAAGGTATGATGTCAAAATGATGAAAGAAATTTTAAAATATGTATAAAGTTTTAATCAGACCATTGGAAGAAAAAGATTCTTATATTTCTTGGAAATGGAGAAACGATTCTGAAATTTGGAAATATACAGGAAGTAGACCGAATTTAACAATAACACCAGAAATCGAGCTTGAATGGATTAAAAAAGTTTTACAAGATCCATCTTCAAAAAGGTTTGCTATTACAGCAGATGATGTTTATGTTGGAAATATTCAATTAACAAATATTCAAGAAAAAGAAGCTGAATATCACATCTTTATTGGGGATAAAAATTTTTTTGGAAAAGGAATTGCATTTTTGGCTACTCAACAAATTATAAGATATGCTCTAAATGTATTACAACTAGAAAAAATTTATCTAGAAGTTAAAAACGAAAACTATAAAGCGGTTAGTTTGTATGAGCGTTCAGGTTTTGAGGTAATCTCTAAATCTGAAGATGGTATTAGAATGATTTTAGTTTTAGAAAAAGCGCTGAAACCAAAACTTAGTATTTTTTGTATGGTTTATAATCATGAACCATTTTTAGAAAGCTGTTTAGAAGGACTTTTAGTGCAAAAAAGTAATTTTGATTTTGAAATAGTTATTGGAGAAGATTGCTCTCCAGATAATTCAAGAATCGTTATTCAAAAATATGCGGAAAAATATCCAGGGAAATTCAAATTGCTTTTACACAAAAAAAATGTTGGAGCTGTTAGAAATCAAGCTTCAGTTTTTCAAAATTGTTCAGGCGAATATATAGCAATGTGTGAGGGAGATGATTATTGGACGAATCCATTAAAAATCCAGAAACAATTAGATTTTTTAGAATCCAATCCAGATTTTTCTATTTGCTTCACAGACTATGAAATATTAGATGAAAATACGAAAAAAAAGGTTTATCCAGATTTGTCAAAAAAATTTAAATCAAAAAGTATTTTTAATAGGAATGAAATTATTTTAAAAAATTTCATTCCTACATTAACTGTAATGTTTAGAAAAAAGACTGAGATTTTTAAATTTTTAGATGAGAAATTATTTCCTTCCGATTGGTTTCTCCATATTCTAAATTCTAAATTTGGAAAAATTAAATTTTTGGATATTAATTCAGCTGTATATAGAATGCATGAAGGAGGAGTCTGCTCTTCTGCCAATCCACTTTTGAATAATAAGAAGTACTTAATATCAATCGATTCATTCAGAAAAAAGTTTAAAAATGATTACGTAATGAATTATCTTTTTTTTATAGTTAAGATAAAAATTATTATTGAATCATTAAAAATAAGATTAAAATATATATTAGCGAAGAATGAATAAAAAAGTTATAGTTAGATTGCAAGGAGGGCTTGGTAATCAGCTTCATCAATATGCTTATGGTTTGCTGCTAGCAAAAAAAAATGATGCTGAGTTATACCTTGATACAGATTTTTTGACACATCATTCAAAAAAGTTAAATATTACTTTGAGAGATTTAGAAATAAATAAATTTAAATTACAGGCAAAGTTTTATAAATCAATATTTACTAATCAATTTTTTTTTAGTGCATTAAAACGTTTAAAATTAAATAAGATTTTTGAGCTTTTAGGTTTTAGTATAGTGTCTAGCTACGTCCCCTTATCTGAATTAAATAATAAAAAAATTAAATTTTACTATCTTGATGGTATTATGGGACTTTATGATGATTACAAAGATGAGGTTGCATATGTATTAAATAATTTAGAGATTAGTAATACTTTTCTTGAACTTGAAAAACAAGTTAAAAGCTGTATTTCAGGAAATGCTGTTGCTATGCATATAAGACGAACTGATTATTTGAAAAAAGGTAGCATCCACCATGTCTTAGGATTAGAATATTACCAAAATTCAATTAACTATATAGAATCAAAATTAACAGATCCAGTATTTTATATATTTAGTGATGATAGAAATTTTGTAAAAGATAACTTTATAGGTGAAAAGTTTAAGATTATTGATTATTCTGGGGATAATGCCGCTTTCTTTGATTTTTTAGCGATTAAAAATTGTCAACATCATATAATTGCTAATAGTACCTTTAGTTGGTGGGCAGCCTTCTTGAATATGAAGAAGGACAATATAACTATTTGTCCTTCTATATGTTTAACAACAGAAGATTTAAATTTGCTTTCAACTTATCCAAGCAAATGGCTCGTTTTTTAGAAATTGTAAAGATGAGTTTTATTTCATTTAAATCTAATATTTCAAAAAATAGCGAATTTTTATGGTTGATTTTAGGCCAGATAATTTCAATTTTATTTAGTGTAGTTATCATAAAGATAGTAACAAAAATTGGAACATCTGATTTTGGAATATATTCATTAATTCTAACAATTTCTGCTCTAGTATCAGCAATGTTGGTTGGTCCTTCTGAGCAAGGTTTTGTTAGGTATTTCTTTAATTTTAATAACGGAAATGATAAGAAAAGATTTTTAAATGTTATATATCTTTTTTTTGTTTTTGTTGGAGCTATAATAATATTGATATCAACAATATTTTATTTTCTGCAAATCATAGAAAGTCCAAATACTATACTTGCTGGAGTTTTTGTTGTTTTATTTACATTTTCTAGTTTTTTTGCATCACTATTTAATTTAATTAGAAAAAGAAAATTAAATACTTTTTTAATCATTCTTGAAAAGTTAGTTGCTACTATTTTACTAATTATACTTAAATTCTATGATCTATTGAATATTACAAGCGTTTTAGTGGCTTTATCAACTTCTATCTTTGTAAGTATAATCGTAAGAACTAATTGTTTTAATTCTGTTTTAGGATATAACTTTTTGAAGGATTTGAAAATATTAAGTTTAAGAGAGTACTTGATTTATAAAAAAATATTCATTTTTTCTATACCCCTTATAATTTGGGGATTTTCAGGTTGGTTGGAAAGTAGTAGTGATAGATGGATAATTGCAAATTTTTCAAATCTTAATACCGTAGGAATTTATTCTTTAATGATGACATTGTCATCTTATTTAATTGCTACTCCTATTGGAGTTATTGGACAATATTTTCAACCGATAATTTTTGAAAAAATCAGTAATAAAGATTCTGAGGATTCTTCAAACAAGCATATAAATAATTTTATTTACAGTTGCGTGTTTTTAGTTCTTTTTGGTGTGTTTTTTTCTTTGTTTTTTGGTAAAATGATTCTTTCGTTTATAGCAGTTGATTTTACTACATTTTGGTATTTTTTACCTTTTTTTAGCCTTTCAATAGGATTGTTTCAAATTGCACAGGCTTATACAATTTTTGGTATGATCCATGAAATTCCAAAAATATACTTAATTCCAAAAATTGTTTTAGGTTTTGTTTCCTTATTTCTAAATGTCATTGGAGTATATTATCTTCAAATTATTGGATTGACAATAAGTATGAATGTTGCAAGTTTCATCTATTTAATTATGGTATTAATGATAAATAGAAAAGTAAAAGCTAATTTATAAAATGAAAATTCTACATACAGTCGAATCATATGATCCAGCAAGTCATGGAATGCAACAGGTGGTTAAGCAGCTTTCTGAGCGATTGGTTAAAGCTGGACATAGTGTAACAGTTGCAACTAGATTTGATTCTAATCGCAAAAGTTTAAACATAAATGGAGTTGAAATTGTAGAATTTAAAATTTCAGGTAAAGATGTAACAGGTTATAATGCTGACAATCTAGAAATTGAAAGATATAAAAACTTCTTATTGAATTCCGATTTTGATGTAATCACAAATTTTGCTGCTCAACAATGGGCTACAGACATTGCGCTACCAATATTAGATAAAATTAAGGCTGTGAAAGTTTTTGTTCCTACTGGATTTTCAGAACTTAATAACCCTAAATATAGTTCATATTTTGAGTCTATGAAAACATGGATGAAAAATTACGACATGAATTTTTTTCTATCTAATGATTATCAGGATATAAATTTTGCTAGGACAATTGGAGTACAGAATATTAAAATAATTCCCAACGGAGCATCAGCTGAAGAATTTGTAAAAGATGGGTCTATTAATATTAAAAAAAAGTTAGGAATTCCAGAAGAGCATTCTTTAATTCTCCATGTAGGATCTCATACAGGGCTTAAGGGTCATAAAGAAGCAATCAAAATATTTAAAAAAGCAAGAATAAAAAAGACTACGTTACTTATTGTTGGGAATTCTACGCATAATGATAGTAAATTAAATTATTTACTAAAGTTTATATTAAAATATACAGCTAATTTATTTTCTAATGTAACAGGTAAATCATTTTTTCCTGCGTGTTATATTTCTTGCACATTTAATAGTTTTATAAATAAAATTTCGTTTGATAAAATTTTCAATAAAAAGCAGTTGCTGGTAAAAAATTTATCACGCAAAGATACTGTAGCCGCATATATGGAAGCAGATGTTTTTTTATTTCCTTCTAATATAGAATGCTCACCATTAGTTCTATTTGAATGCATGGCGTCAAAAACTCCTTTTCTGGCTACTAATGTTGGAAATGTAAAAGAGATTATAGGATGGTGTCATTCAGGACAGTTGTTGCCAACATTATTGTTATATAATGGATTAAAGATTGCTGAGCTTAATGAATCTGCTGATGTTTTAATGAAGTTTATTTCTGATAAAAAAATGCTAGAGGAATATGCTAATGATGGATTTAGTATTTTTATTGAAAAATATACATGGGAGAAAATTGCGATGCAATATGAGTGTTTTTATGCAGAATCTTTGAAAAAATAACTTATGATTTTTTATTTAAGTTTTTTTCTTAGTGTATTGGTTTATGTAATTATTAGTAGATATCTATGGAATAAAAATAGTTTGTCTTCATTATTGTTTCCCTTAATTATTACTGTTTTATTTGCAGGGTTAAGAGGAAATGTTGGAACAGACACTTTTGCATATAAAACTTTTTTCAATTCTTTATGGAACAAAAGTGAAATTACAAGCCAAGGACTGGCTTTTACTTTTGAGCCAGGTTTTGTTCTGTTTTCACATTGTATAAAGATTATTTTTGATGACGATCAATTTTTTCTTTTTTCTTTGGCATGCTTATATGGTTTTTTGTTCTATCGGGTTTTAAAGAAAATTAAAGAAAGAGATTTATTTTTTCTTCTATACGTATCTTCATATTTTGTAATGTTTAATCTCAATTTATTACGTTTCGGAATTGCAATGATGTTTCTAGGATTGTCCTATCTTTCTCAAGGTAAAAAGAATAAATTTTTATATTTTGGTTTGGCAATATCTTTCCATTTTTCATCAATTTTTGCAATATTGCTATACATTAAAAAAGAACATATTGTCAAATATATTGCTGGAGTTATTTTATTTTCGATTTTAACGTTTAATTATATTCAATCAAAACTTGGCGCCTATTTTTTGGATTTTTTTATGAGCGGAAGTTTTCGAATTGAGATGACAATTTTTTTAGAATTAATAGTTTTCTATTTTCTTATAAAATGGAATTCAATTAAGGTTATGGAAAATAATATTTTATATTGTATAATTTTATACTTTTTTTTTAGATGGTTTGGTTATTTAAATGATATTATATCAAGAGTCTCTTTTGTTCTAGGATTTATAATCTATTTAGTCCTTCTGCGTAATAGTATTGATAAAAAATCAAGAATCCTCTTTACTTTTTTAATACTTGTTTACACATATAGATCACTTTCATTTTTATATAATAGTGATAATTCAATCGATGATCTGTTATTTGACTATAACGGAATGAGCTCGCTCTATTCACAAACAAAGTGGCTTCCATATAAATTTTTTTGGGAGTAAATTATAATTAAGAATCTGTAATAAATGAAAGTTACAATAGGCATACCATTTTATAATGCAGAGAAATATTTGCAAGATGCAGTATTATCTGTTATAAATCAAACATACAAAAATTGGAATCTTATATTATTAGATGATGGTAGTAAAGACAATTCCCTACATATTGCAAAATCGTTTGCCAATGAAAGAATTTCTGTTGTTTCTGATGGGATGAATAAAGGTTTAGTGTATAGATTGAATCAAATAGTTGAATTGGCAGATGGAGATTATTATGCTAGAATGGATGCTGATGATATAATGCATTTTGAGAGATTAGAAAAACAAGTCAATTATTTGCAAAATAATCCCGATGCAGATGTAGTTGGATCATCTTATTATGCTATTGATTCTGATAATTCTATTTTAGGTTTTAGAAAAGCAAATCTTAATCCTGAAAGTATAAACGATATTTTTAAAAATGGTTGTTTTGCACATCCTTCAATTATAGGAAAGCTTAATTGGTTTAAAAATAATAAATATGATGGGGCTTGGGAAAGAATGGAAGACTTGGAACTATGGATTAGAACCTTTCCCAAGAGTAAATTTATAAATTTAGAAGAACCATTGTTGTTTTACAGAGTATTTGGTATTCCTGTTTTAAAAAAATATTTAAAATCTAATTTTGGTATAATAAGATTACTTCAGAAGAGAAAAAAATATTCAATTTCGCTATATTCAAGTATTTACTTTTCTATATTATTCTTCTTAAAAATAATAGTCTATTGCATCTTGGATCTGCTAGGAAAAGTAGATGTAGTTTTAAAGAACAGATTTAGCATTTTGGATGACAATCAATCTAGAGATGCAAAAGAAAAATTATTAAAATCAATTGCTAAATAACATTTTTTATGAAAATTATTTTAGTTTATTATAGTATATGAAAGATAGAATACAATCCTTAGATGCAATCAAAGCATTTGCGATTTTTTTAGTTGTTTTTGGACACATGTTGCAGAAGTGTGTTGGGGATGTAGATGACAATTATCTTTTTAAATTGATATATTCATTTCATATGCCACTTTTTATTTTTATAAGTGGATTTGTTTCTTACAGAAAGGATGGCTTAAAAGATAAATATTTAATTAATAAATTTATTGGACTACTTATACCTTATTTTTCGTGGATTTTAGTTTTAATTTTTATAAGCTCCTTTAATAATACATTTGATTTTAAAGATAAATTAATTCAATATTTATTATATCCAGATAATGGTCTATGGTTTTTATGGGTTCTTTTTTGGATGCAATCTGTTTTATATATTTGCTTTTTAGTATCCAAAAAATACCATATTTTATTATTAGGCTTATTTTTTATAATTTATTTTTTTGTGGTATTTTTCTCTGGTATAGATAATATTTTTTGTGTCAAGACTTTTGCTTTTCTTTTCCCTTTTTTCATATTAGGGTATATTTCTAATAAACATATTATTATTTTCAAAAGAGTAATTTTTAAATGGTGGCTGCTTCTTCCATTATTATTAATTATGGCATATTTTTGGCATAGAACAGAAAAAATTAATATTCCAAATATTCCTTTAAATCCAGTTTTAATTACTTATTTATATAAATCAATTATCGGAGTGATTGGGGTCATTGTGGTTTTTGGATTATTTTCAATTTTTAAAAATTTCAATAAAATAGTATTAATGATAGGAAAAAACACGCTTCCTATATATGCTATGAATTTTATATTTATTAATTGGATTGGTTTTGTTCTGATTTTTTTTCAAAATATAATTCTCTTTTATTTTGTTATGCTTATCGTAACTCTATTAGTAATTGCTTGTTCTTTGACTTTTGATTTTTATTTAAAAAAAAGCAAAATACTTAGTCTACTTTTTTTAGGGATAAATTTCAAACAAAAACAATAATTAATATATGAATAATCAATCAATTTTACATGTGGTAAATGTTTATTTTGTTTTGCCATATTTTTTTGGAGACCAGTTTTTATATTTAGAAAAACAAGGTTATGATGTCCATGTAATCTGTAGTCCCTCTGAAAATTTGAAACAATACTCTGAAGACAAAAAGTTTAAATACGCTGAAATTAATATTTTAAGATCATTTTCTATTATCGAAGACATTAAGTCATTATACAATATATGTTTATACATAAAAAAAAATAATATCGAAACTGTTGTAGGGCATACTCCAAAAGGAGCACTGTTGGCCATGATTGCTGGCTCTATTATGAGAGTGAAAAAGCGTATATATTTTAGACATGGGTTACTTTATGAAACAAGTAAAGGTATCAAGAGATCCATTTTAATATTTGCTGAACGGTTTACCTCAATGTGTTCAACTAAAATTGTATGTGTGAGCCCTTCTTTAGCAAAGAAAAGTATTTTAGATAAGTTGAATAATTCTGAGAAACAGATAGTAATAGGTAAGGGAACATGCGGAGGAATAGATTCTCTAAATAAATTTAGCCCTACAAATGTTGATGTTGATTTTGTAAATAATCTTAGGGTAAACTTGAATATCAATAAAGAAGATTTTGTTATCGGTTTTTGTGGGCGTATAGTAAAAGATAAAGGTATAGTAGAACTTGTTGAAGCTTTTATTAAACTTAAATCGTTAAATAAAGATAGAAAATGTAAGCTTTTATTGGTTGGCGGTTTTGAAGAAAGAGATCCATTACCATTAGAAATTGTTAATCGAATAAAAAATGATGATGATATAATTGTTAGTGGTTTTATTTATGAAAACATTGAGTGTTATTATCATTTAATGAGTGTTTATGTTTTACCTTCATATCGTGAAGGTTTTGGAATGAGCGTACTTGAAGCTTCCTCAATGTGTAAACCAGTTCTAACAACCAAAGTAACAGGTTGTGTAGATTCTATCATAGATGGAGAGACAGGATTCTTTGTTGATAATAATTCAAATAGTATTTATCAAAAGTTAATTTATTTGATGGAGTTGAACGATTTAAGTTCAATACAAAAAAAAGGAAGAGATTTTGTTGTTGAAAATTTTGATAACAGAGTATTGTGGCCAATAATTGAAAAACAGCTTTATTCTACAAATTAAATTTTAGATAAGAATGGAAATTGTTATTACAGGAGCATCTGGATTTGTAGGGTCAAACCTTAAAAAATATCTTGAATCTTCTCATGATTTAATAAATTTAAGTATACGTTATAGTAAAGGCCAAAAAATTGAATTAAATGGTGATGTAGTAATTCATCTGGCAGGAAAAGCTCATGATTTAAAAAAGGTTTCTATTCCTGAAGAATATTATGAAGCAAATTTTGAATTAACAAAACAATTATTCGATGCTTTTTTAACTTCAAAGGCATCTGTGTTTATCTTTATGAGTACTGTTAAAGCAGTAGCAGATAAAGTAGAAGGGATATTAACTGAAGAGAATGTTCCTAATCCAAAAACGCATTATGGAATAGCTAAAAATCAAGCAGAACAATACATTTTAAGCAAAGAATTACCTGAAGGAAAAAGAAGTTATATACTTAGACCTTGTATGATTCATGGTCCAGGAAATAAAGGAAATCTTAATTTATTGTACAAGTTAGTAGCAAAAGGAATTCCGTGGCCATTAGGAGCTTTTCAAAATCAAAGATCTTTCTTGAGTATTGAAAATCTATGTTTTGTTGCAAAAGAATTAATAGAAAATGAATCTATTCCTTCAGGTATTTATCAAGTTGCAGATAATCAACCAATGTCTACAAACCAATTGATACTTCTTTTAGGAGAAAGTTTAGAGAAGAAGAGTAGAATTTTAAAATTGTCCAAAAATGTGATAACTTCAATTGCAAAATTAGGCGATGTTTTAAATCTTCCTTTAAATAGTGAACGTTTGCAAAAATTAACTGAAAACTATGTTGTAAGTAATGATAAGATTATCTCAGCAATGGGTAAATCAATGTCAATATCAGCAGAAGAAGGTTTGAAAAAAACCTTTATGTCGTTTAAAAAATAATAGAAAATAAATAAATTATAAAATATGAAAATTGCACTTATAACTGGAATCACAGGACAAGATGGTTCGTACTTAGCCGAATTATTATTGGAAAAAGGATATGAAGTTCATGGGGTGAAAAGAAGAGCATCTTCTTTTAATACACAACGTATTGATCATATTTACCAAGATCAGCACGAAGCACATGTAAATTTTAAATTACATTATGGAGATTTAACAGATTCTACAAATGTTATAAGAATTATTCAAGAAGTGCAACCTGACGAAATCTATAATTTAGGTGCAATGAGTCATGTTAAGGTTTCTTTTGATTCTCCTGAATATGTTGCAAATGTAGATGGAGTTGGAACATTAAGAATTTTAGAAGCTGTACGTATTCTAGGATTAGAAAAGAAAACGCGTATTTATCAAGCATCTACATCTGAATTGTATGGTGGTTTAGCAGAAAATAAAAATGAAAAAGGATTTTATGATGAGAACTCACCTTTTTATCCGCGTTCGCCTTATGGTGTAGCAAAAATTTATGGTTTTTGGATTACAAAAAATTATCGTGAAGCTTATAATATGTTTGCTTGTAACGGAATCCTATTTAACCATGAATCTCCACGTAGAGGGGAAACTTTCGTTACTCGTAAAATAACTATGGCTACAGCAGCTATTGCTCTGGGAGAACAAGAATGTTTGTACTTAGGAAATCTGGAGGCACAACGTGACTGGGGACATGCAAAAGATTATGTTGAGGCTATGTGGCGTATTTTACAGCAAGATGTTGCAGAAGATTATGTTATAGCAATGGGCGAAACTACCTATGTACGTGATTTTGTTAAAATGTCATTTGCAGAGGTAGGAATCGATATTGAATTTAGAGGAGAAGGTGTGGATGAAAAAGGATATGTTGCATCTTGTAGTAATCCTGATTACCAAATCGAAATTGGTAAACAAGTTATTGCTGTAGATCCACAATATTTCCGTCCAACAGAAGTAGACTTGCTTATTGGAGATCCAACAAAATCAAAAACAAAATTAGGATGGGTGCCTAAATATGATTTGGCTGGATTAGTGAGAGAAATGATGGCATGTGATATTGACTATGTAAAGAGAGAAAAAATGTTAAATGAGGTAAGATCAGCTATTAGATATTAATTTAAAAAATAGAATAATTTATTCTTGAATAAGAAATTAAAATTATGAATTTAAAAGATAAAATATATATAGCTGGACATCGTGGAATGGTAGGCTCAGCTATTTTACGTCAATTAAAAGCTAAGGGATATACAAATTTTGTTCTTAAAACTTCTTCTGAGTTAGATTTACGTAATCAACAAGCTGTAGCTGATTTTTTTGCGGAAGAAAAACCGGATTACGTTTTTTTAGCGGCAGCGAAAGTTGGAGGAATTATTGCAAATAATACATATAGAGGAGATTTTATTTATGAAAATCTGATGATACAAAATAATGTAATTCATCAATCATATTTAAATAATGTAAAGAAATTAATGTTTTTAGGATCTTCATGTATTTATCCAAAGATGGCTCCTCAGCCACTAAAGGAAGAATACATGCTAACAGGTGAATTAGAACCTACAAACGAACCTTATGCGATTGCCAAAATTGCAGGAATTAAAATGTGTGATGCATATAGAAACCAATTTGGTTGTAACTTCATTTCGGTTATGCCAACTAATTTATATGGTCCTAATGATAACTACGATTTAAAAAATTCTCACGTTCTTCCAGCAATGCTAAGAAAATTTATTATTGCAAAGCGTAATAATGATACTTCTGTTACTATTTGGGGAACAGGAAGTCCGAAAAGAGAATTTTTGCACGCTGATGACCTTGCAGAAGCTTGTTTCTATTTAATGGAAAATTATAATGAAGAAGGATTAGTAAACATTGGTGTAGGTGAAGATATATCGATTTTAGATTTAGCTATTTTAGTTAAAAAAATAGTTGGTTTTGAAGGTGAAATTCTAACTGATACAACCAAACCAGATGGTACTCCTCGTAAATTAATGGATGTTTCGAAACTGAATGGTTTTGGCTGGAAAGCTAAAACAAGTTTAGAAGAAGGTATTCAAAAAGTTTATGATGAAATAAAAGATACTAACTGGGAATAATGGAATACACAATTTTAGGAATTATTTTAATGATCATAATGCTACTTTATTTTAAAGTAGCTGATGGTTTTAATATAATTGATAAGCCAAATCAACGAAGCTCCCATACAGAGATTACATTACGTGGTGGTGGAATAATTTTCTGGTTTTCAGCATTGATTTACTTTGTACAACATATCCAAAGTAATTATTTTTTCTTTACTGGAATAACTTTAGTCAGTCTGGTTAGCTTTTGGGATGATATTCAAAGTTTATCAAATAAAATCCGAATTTCGATTCATTTTATTTCCATTACTTTGATTTTTTATGATTTGGATTTGTTCAATTTAATTCCAACATGGGGAACTGTAATTACTTATATTTTGGCTATAGGCTTAATAAATGCATATAATTTCATGGATGGGATTAATGGTATTACAGGAGTTTATACCTTAGTTGTAATGGGATCCTTGTTGTATGTAAATACAAGAATTCAACTTTTTGCAGATGGAAATTTCATTAAATATGCAATGATTGCCAGCTTGATTTTTTTATTTTTTAATTACAGGAAAAAAGCAAAATGTTTTGCAGGTGATGTTGGGAGTATTGCAATTGCTTTTTGGGTAATATATCTAACTTTACAAGCAATTCTTGTAACAAAATCACTTGTTTGGCTATTGTTTTTAGCTGTTTATGGAGTAGATGCTATATGTACAATAATCCATCGCTTATATTTAAAGCAAAATATATTTGAAGCACATCGTTTGCATTTTTATCAAATTTTGAGTAATGAATATAAAATACAGCACAGATTGGTAGCCTTGTTTTATGGTATTGTACAGATTCTAATTTCATTTTTAGTTATAAGTCTTTACCAAAAAATAAATGATACGGTTATTTTTTTACTTGTAATTTTTCCTTTGATTATTATTTATTCATCTAAATTTTATTTGTTAAATAAAAGCAATTTAAGATTATAAGCATGAAACCAAAAGTAATTCAGGGATCAAAATTTGAAGATCGCAGAGGAAGTATTTCTTTTGTAAATGACTTTAATTTTTCTGATATCGAAAGATTTTATATCATAAATAACTCTAAAGAAAATCCAATCCGTGCATGGCAAGGGCATAAATTAGATACTAAAAATTTTTATTGTCTTTCAGGATCTTTTAAAATTCATTTTGTAAAAATCGATAATTGGGAAAATCCTTCAAAAAATCTAATTATTGAAACTATATTAGTTTCTGAATCTGATAGTAAAATTGTTCATATTCCTGCGGGTTATGCAAACGCAATTGAATCATTAGAAGAAAATTCAAAATTAATTTCATTTTCTACGTTGCCATTAGCAAATGTAAGCGAGGATGATGTGCGTTATCCATCAGATTATTGGCCAATTTAAAATGAGTAGCAAGAGAATTTATCTGTCGTTATCTCAAGAAAGTGGTTTTGAGCAGCAATATATCAAAAAGGCCTTCGAATCAAATTGGATTACTTCGGGTGGGCCAAATGTAGATCAATTTGAAAATGAACTACAAGATTATTTTGAAGAAGGATCATATATAGCGGCACTGAATTCTGGGACATCAGCGATACACTTAGCATTAATTTTGTTAGGAGTTAAAGATGGAGATGAGGTAATATGTCAAAGCATGACATTTTCGGCATCAGCAAATCCGATTTTATATCAAAATGCAATTCCAGTATTTGTAGATAGCGAAATCGAAACATGGAATATTTGCCCAGAAAATTTAGAGATTGCGATAAAAGATCGAATGTTAAAGGGGAAAAAACCGAAAGCGATAATAGCAGTTCATCTATATGGGATGCCTTACAAAGTAGATGAAGTGCATGCCGTAGCTGAAAAATATGATATTCCAATTATTGAAGATAGTGCAGAAGCTCTTGGAAGTACTTATAAAGATAAAAAATGTGGAACTTTTGGTTCTTTAGGGATTCTATCATTTAATGGTAATAAGATTATTACAACTTCAAGCGGAGGTGCAATCATTTCTAAATCTAAAGAAATAAAAGCAAAAGCGATTTTTTTAGCAACCCAATCAAAAGATCCAGCAGTACACTATCAACATAGCGAAATTGGCTATAATTACAGAATTAGTAACATTTGTGCAGGAATTGGTCTTGGACAAATAAAAGTATTAGAGGGTAATATTAATGCAAGAAGAGAGAATCATTTTTTTTATAGAGAAATTTTTAAAGAGATTAAAAACGCAAAATTTTTTGATAATTTTAATGACGATTTCTTTTCTAATTATTGGTTAAATACAATATTGTTAGAGACGAAAGAAGATAGAGAGGGTTTAAGACTTGCTTTTGATCAAGCAAATATAGAAAGCCGTCCATTATGGAAACCTATGCATTTACAGCCAATTTTCGAGAAATATCCATATTATGGAAATAAAATTGCTGAAGAATTATTTGAAAAAGGATTGTGTTTACCATCAGGATCAAATTTAACAAATCAAGATAAAAATAGAATTGAAGAAGTTATTATCAACTTTTTTAAATGATAATAAATTATAAAATGAAAATTGAAGAAACTTTTATAAAAGATTTAATAATTATAGAGCCAACAGTTTTTGGAGACGATAGAGGATATTTTTTTGAAGCATATAATAAAACTAAATTTAATAATTTAGGCATTGATATCGAATTTGTACAAGATAATCAATCGTTTTCAAAAAAAGGGACATTACGCGGATTGCACTATCAAAATCCTCCTTTTGCACAAACTAAACTAGTTCGTGTTTTGGATGGTGAAATTATTGATGTTGTGGTTGATTTGAGAAAAAAGTCAGCGACTTTTGGAGAATCATTTACTATTGTATTATCTGGAGAAAATAAAAAGCAATTATTTGTACCTCAAGGATTTGCTCATGGTTTTTCTGTGATTAGCGAAACAGCAACAGTAATGTATAAATGTGATCAATTTTACAATAAAGAGTCTGAAGGTGGAATTAAATTTGATGATCCATCATTAAATATTGATTGGGGATTAGAATTAAAAGATCTAATTATCTCAGAAAAAGACCAAATTCTTCCTTTTATAGGAAATTGTAATAGTTTATTTTGATGCAAAAAATTCTTGTTACAGGAGCAAATGGGCAATTAGGATCTGAACTTGAAATTTTATCTAGTTCTTATTCTAATTACGAATGGATATTTGCCGATAGAAAAAAAATTACGTTAGATGATCTAGAGTTACTTAAATCCCAGTTAAATGTTATAAAACCAGATATCATATTTAATTGTGGCGCTTATACTGCTGTTGATAAAGCTGAATCTGAAAAAGAATTAGCATTTAAAATAAATCATTTGGCAGTGGCGTCAATAGCAAAATATGCAGCAGAAAATAAAGTAAAATTAATTCATATTTCGACAGATTATGTTTTCGATGGATTTTCGTCAATAGCTTTAGATGAAGAAGCAAAAACAAATCCAATAAATGTTTATGGAGAAAGTAAACTGAAAGGAGAAATAGCATGTTTGAAAGAAAATCCAGAATCAGTTGTCATCAGAACTTCTTGGGTGTACAGTAAATTTGGAAACAATTTTGTTAAGACCATGAAAAGATTGATGCAGGAGAGAGAGGAGTTAAATGTTGTTAATGATCAAATTGGCTCACCAACTTATGCTGGTGATTTAGCTCAAGTGATGATTGATATACTAGAATCTTTACAATGGATTCCTGGAATTTACAATTATTCAAATGAAGGAGAAATTAGCTGGTATGAATTTGCATTGAGTATCAAAGATTTTGGAGATTATCATTGCAAAATAACAGGAATACCATCATCACTTTATCCAACACCTGCGAGACGTCCTAATTTTTCATTATTGGATAAGACAAAAATAAAAACGATCTACAATCTAAATGTTCCAGATTATAAAGAAAGTTTAAAAAAAATATTTATATAAAAGACAATAGTTTAAAATTTGAATTTTCATTCTGTTTTTTGAATCAAAATTTTAAAATCTAAAATCAAATTTTTATGAAAGGAATTATATTAGCAGGAGGTTCTGGTACTAGATTGCATCCATTAACATTAGCAGTTAGCAAGCAATTAATGCCAGTGTATGATAAGCCAATGATTTATTATCCGTTATCAACTTTGATGATGGCAGGAATTAATGAGATTTTAATCATATCTACTCCTCATGATTTGCCTCATTTTAAAAAGCTTTTAGGTGATGGAAGTTCAATAGGATGCAAATTCAGTTATGCAGAACAACCAAATCCAAATGGGTTAGCACAGGCTTTTGTAATAGGAGAAGAATTTATTGGTAATGATGATGTTGCATTAATATTAGGAGATAATATTTTTTTCGGATCAAATATGCAGGAGCTTTTAAAATCAAATACAAAACCAAATGGAGGTGTAGTTTTTGCATATCATGTTTCAGATCCTGAAAGATATGGGGTGGTTGAATTTGATGAGAATTTTAAAGCAATTTCAATAGAAGAGAAACCAAATGACCCAAAATCAAACTATGCTGTACCCGGTTTATATTTTTATGATAACTCTGTTGTAAAGATAGCTAAGAATATTAAACCAAGTACACGTGGAGAATATGAAATTACGGATGTCAATAGGGTCTATCTTCAAAAAGGACAATTGAAAGTTGGTATACTGAGTAGGGGTACAGCTTGGCTGGACACAGGAACTTTTAATAGTTTAATGCAAGCAGGACAATTTGTGCAGGTTTTAGAAGAAAGACAAGGACTTAAAGTAGGATGTATCGAAGAAATTGCCTGGAGACAAGGATTTATTGATGATAATCAACTTGAAGACCTTTCAAGGCCATTACTGAAATCAGGGTACGGAACTTATTTATTAGATTTTCTAAAACAAAAGAAAAAAGGTGTTAAAATTTAATTTGAACCTCTAATTAATTATTTAAAACCTTTAATTTGTATTTTTGTATACAGTATAAATATTACAAGATTTAAATAAAGTTCAATTGAATACAGATAAACCAAATAATGTAACTTCTTTGTTATATAAAACTTTTTCGCCAAGAAATCTTAGGGCAAACATCAATAATCTGAGCTATCTACCTAGGTGGATTATCATTGCTATTGATGTGATTGTTTTATTTTTTTCATTTTCATTTACTTATTTATTATTTGAGGGTACTGCAATAGGTTATATTATTACGTCACATGATTTTTATTTTGTCACAAGTTTAATACTAGTGAATATATTTTTCTTCTGGCTTTTTAGAACCTATTCGGGAATTATTAGGCATTCTTCTTATATTGATGCGATAAAACTGCTTTTTTCTCAAATGTCAGTTTTAGTTTTCTTCTTGTTTATAAATTTAGTTTTTGAATTGTATACAGGACATAAGGCTTTTTTAAATACGGCTCTATTTATTAATCTAGTTTTATCATTTTGTGGCCTTTTTCTATATCGTGTTGTAGTAAAACAAACATTTGAAATGTACTTTTCTGAAAAGGCTACAACTAAATTAGTTAGAACAGTCATTTATGGTACAGATGCAAATGCAATTTCAGTAGCCAATGCTCTTAAGTTTGAAACACCTTCACGATTTAAAATTGTTGGATTCGTTGACAAGAACAACCAGAATGCATCAAAACGTATGCTGGATCTCCCTATTTTAATTTTAAGAAAAAAACTTCCTGCATTAATGAGATCTGTAGCGGCAGAAGGAGTTATCATCGCAGATAAAAGTTTGAGCAAGGAGGAACAATTAATTATAGTAGATCAATGTTTAGAATTTAATTACAGAGTCTATACAGTTCCATTAATTTCGGATTGGGAAAACCAAAAGGAAATTTCTCAGAAGGTAAAAAATATTCAGATTGAAGATTTATTGGAAAGAAAGCCAATTGTTTTAGATAGTAAATCAATTTCTAAGCAATTAAAAGATAAAACAATCTTAATTACTGGAGCTGCTGGATCTATTGGTAGTGAGATCGTAAGACAGGTATTGAATTTTAATCCTAAAACTGTAATTATTTTAGATCATGCTGAAACGCCATTACATAATTTATGTTTGGAAACACAGGCCATGAATTCTTCTACAAAAATAATAGCCGTAATTGCAGATGTAAGAAGCAAAAAAGCATTAGAAAAAGTTTTTAAAAGTTATAATCCGCATGTAGTTTTCCATGCCGCTGCTTATAAGCATGTGCCTCTTATGGAAGAGAATCCTGCTCAGGCAATTCAAACCAACATAAAGGGGACAAAAAATCTAGCAGATCTTGCATGTAAATACCGTGTGAAGAAATTTGTAATGGTCTCTACAGATAAAGCTGTAAACCCGAGCAATGTAATGGGAGCAAGTAAGCGTATTGCTGAAAAATATGTACAATCTTTATTCTTGAAAAACCAAAAAGAAAACGTAGAAGGCGGGACGAAATTTATCACGACACGTTTTGGAAATGTTCTAGGGTCAAATGGTTCTGTCGTTCCTTTATTTACAAAGCAAATTGCCGAAGGTGGACCAGTTACTATTACTCATCAAGATATTATTCGATATTTTATGACAATTCCTGAAGCTTGTCAACTTGTATTAGAAGCTGGAGCAATGGGTAACGGAGGTGAGATTTATATATTTGATATGGGTAAACCTGTCCGTATAATTGATTTGGCTAAGAAAATGATCAAATTGGCTGGTTTTATACCAGATAAAGAAATAAAAATAAAAATTGTAGGTTTAAGACCTGGTGAAAAGTTATACGAAGAATTATTAAATGATACTTCGAAGACTCTTCCAACATATCATAATAAAATCATGATTGCTCAGGAAATACAAGATGAGTATGAAAATTTACATAATGATGTTGATGAACTTATTGGAATTGCCGATTTTTATGAAAATGACGACATAGTATCTAAAATGAAAAAAATTGTTCCAGAGTTTAAGAGTATGAATTCTACTTTTGAGGTTTTAGATAAGTAATATTAAAATAAAATATCAACAAATATAATCAAAAGGTGTTTTTAATAAACACCTTTTGGTATTTTTAAACAAATTCTAAAATGTTAAAAATCTTGTTAATTTTATAAAAACAAGACATTGTAGTTCTTTTTAAATGGATTCTAAAAACACAAATAACTGGTTGTTTGAAATAACACCCAAGAATAAATTTTTCTCCTTAAACTTTAAGGAGATTTGGCAATACCGTGATTTATTAATGCTTTTTGTAAAGCGTGACATAATTACAGTTTATAAACAGACTATTTTAGGACCGCTTTGGTATCTAATACAACCTTTGTTTACTTCTGTAACTTTTACCATCATATTCAATAATGTCGCTGGAATTAAAACTGGAACTATACCGCCATTCTTATTTAATCTTGCAGGAATTATGGTCTGGAATTATTTTACAGCTTGCTTTACAGGAACATCAGATACTTTTAAGTCTAATGCAGGAATATTCGGTAAGGTTTATTTCCCCAGAATTATTACTCCGTTATCTATAGTGATTTCGAATTTAATCAAATTTGGAATTCAATTTGGAATATTTATTTTCTTTTACATTTTCTTTTATTTTCAAGGAGCACATTTACAACTAAATATATCTATATTATTTTTCCCAATTTTAATTTTATTTATGGGAATTTTAGGGTTAGGTTTGGGGATGATGATTTCTTCAATGGTTACAAAATATCGAGATTTAAATAATTTAGTGGGTTTTGGTGTTCAGCTTTTAATGTATGTATCTGCAGTGATGTATCCAATGGAATTGATAAAAGAAAAACTCCCAAAATTTGGTTGGATCGTTGAATACAATCCATTAGCTTATGTAATAGAAAGTTCTCGTTATATGCTATTGAATATTGGCAGTTTGTCAATTTTAGGTTTAATGTATACAATGATAATTACAATTATTTTTTTCTTTATTGGATTACTAATTTTTAATAGAACAGAAAAGAGCTTTATAGATACCGTATAATGAAAGATATAATATTAAAAGCCGAAAATATTTCTAAACAATATCGTTTAGGACAGGTAGGAACAGGTACTCTGAGTCATGATTTTAACCGATGGTGGCATAAAATTCGAGGAAAAGAAGATCCGTATTTAAAAGTAGGAGACACAAATGATCGTAGTACAAAAGGAACTTCAGATTATGTTTGGGCTTTGCAAGACATTAATTTTGAAGTTGAACGAGGAGAAGTTTTAGGGATTATTGGAAAGAATGGGGCTGGAAAGTCTACACTTTTAAAAATTCTGTCAAAGGTTACAGCGCCAACAACAGGAAGTATTAAATCTAGAGGACGTATTGCTTCTTTATTAGAAGTTGGGACAGGATTTAATGGAGAAATGACAGGACGAGAGAATATATTTCTTAACGGTGCCATTTTAGGAATGACCAAAAAAGAAATTACTTCAAAACTTGATGAAATTATCGAGTTCTCAGGATGTGAGCGTTATATAGATACGCCAGTAAAAAGATATAGCTCTGGGATGACAGTTCGTTTAGCATTTGCTGTTGCAGCTTTTTTGGAACCTGAAATTCTAATTGTAGACGAAGTCTTAGCTGTCGGCGATGCAGAATTTCAAAAGAAAGCAGTTGGAAAAATGCAAGAAATTGCAAAGGGAGAAGGAAGGACTGTTTTATTTGTTAGTCATAATATGGCCGCTGTGCAAGAATTATGTAGTAAAATTATAGTAATGAATCAGGGAGGGATTGAATTTGAAGGAAATGTTGAGAAAGGGATTAATTTTTATTTGTCTTCTAAACTTCAAATAGCTCCTTTTAAAGAATTTATATTACCTGAATTATATAAAGCCAAAATAAACTATTTTGAAATTTTAAATGATAAACGAGAATTAATGACCCAGTTTTCATCAGGGGAACAAATCATTTTTAGAGTTTCAATAAATATAAAATCATTAATCAGAAATCCAACATTTAGTTTGAGATTAAGTGATTTATCAAATGTAAATATTATTACTTGGAGAAGTAACGACTACATAGAAGAGCCTTTGCCTAAAAATAAAGGTGGTCATATGATCATAGAAATTAAAACTCAAAATTTGTACTTATTAGATGGAGTATACACCATTTCAATTAGTGTACTTGATGGTAAAGAACTGCTTGATTTTCATGAGAAATTTCTGGAATTTGAAATTTTTCCTTCTAAGCCAAATAAAGATTTTCATTTTATTACAAAAGAAAAATCATCGAAAAGTTTAATATTTTATCCTGCTGAATGGAATGTCAATTAAGGACAAGATTCTTCGATTTATTCAAAAAAAGAAAATTCTAAAAAGAATTAGAAATTATCAGATAAAAGAAATTTCTAGAATAGCTGTTATTTATTATATCCCGAAGACCAATACCGAAAAATATAATAATTGGAGCGATGGTTTTACAAGTGCAGTAAAATTACTTGATGATGAATTTAATGTTACTTGGATTAATCTTGCAGATCAAAAGCCAACGGCAACAGATTTAAATGCTTTTGATTTTTTGATTGTAAAAAGTTGTTGGAATTGGATTGTTGATCGTTATATTCGATCTCTTGAATGTTTAAATACACCACGAGGTATTATGATATCATGCTCAAAAAAAAGCATACAAAGAGAATGGATGTTTTTTTACGATATTTTGTGGTACGAGACCAATTGGTATAAAGAATATATTGCTGCTCATCCATATGTGTATCATGCTTTTGGAATAAATTCTGAAGTATTTCATAATAGAAATTTAGATAAAATATATGATGTAGTAAGCATAGGAGCTTTAACAGCGTATAAAAGACACAATGAAATTCTTAAAATACCAGGGCAAAATAAACTAGTAATAGGAAATAAGAATGAAAAAGATTCCCAACAGATTATTGATGAGTTGGAAAAAGAATCGGTTAATGTCTTAGATTATGTTTCCCAAGAAAAATTATCAATAATTTTAAACCAAACGAAATTAGTTTATATCCCAGCGGAAGTAGATGGTGGAGGTGAAAGAGCAGTTCTTGAAGCGCGAAAGTGCGGTGCTGAAGTTCTAGTTCAAAAAGATAATCCCAAGCTGGAGGAACTGTTAAAAGGAGAAGTTTGGGATCAATTTTATTATTCAAATCAATTGAAAAAAGGAATTTTTGATATCCAAAATAAGCTCTCATGAATTTAATCTATTTTAAGACACAAGTTGGAAATTTTGGCGATGATTTAAATCCATGGATTTGGGAAAAACTTTTTGGGGATTTTGAATCTTATGACAAGAATATAGATTTTGTCGGGATTGGTTCTATATTAGATGGAAGACTAAATAAAGGAAATCAAGTAAAGGTGATTTTTGGATCAGGTATTCGGGATTTTCAGTTTACTTGTAATGAAAATATAGATATAAGATTTGTTAGAGGCCCAATTTCTTCTAAATACTTAAACAATGCAACTTATATTACAGATAGCGCTTACTGTTTAGCTTTACTCGAAAAGAATTATAGTAATCAAGAAAAAAAATATAATTGTTCAATTATTCCTTATTTTAGACATATTAAAATAATAAATTGGAAATTATTTGAAAAGTTGACAGGTATACATGTTATTTTACCTAATAATACAATTGAAAATATACTTGAAGAAATAGGCGCTAGCAAAAAAATTATTGCAGGTGCTATGCACGGGGCAATAATTGCAGATATCTTAAGAGTTCCTTGGAAAAGATTGAGATTAGGTAAACATGGTTATGAAAGTCTTTTAACATCTGAAATTAAATGGTGTGATTGGCTTTATTCAATGGAAATCTTTGAAGAAATTGAAATACTAGAAATCAATGATAAGCTATTTAAAAATTCAAGAATTGCAAACTTCGTTTCTGGAAGAATTCAATTTTTTGAACTATTAAAAAAGATTAATTCTAAAGGGAAATTTTATTTGTCTTCAAATAAAGTTTTTGATTGTAAGATTGATCAATTGAAAAAAGAAGTTGAAAGGTTTATTTTTGATTATAAAAGATGAAAATTTTTTTGCCATTTCCCAAAGATGCAAACAATTATTTTGATGAAATAATTAAATATAGCGCATCAGAATTTGTATTTGATCATTATTTAAATTATGATTCTTCATTCGAGATTGTAAATATTCATTGGCCTGAAAGCATTTTTAATTGGAAGTCGTTTTCTCTCGAAGAACTAAATAATTTTGAGAGAGCTTTTTTATATTGGAAGAAACATTCGAAAATTATTTATACAGTTCATAACCTAAAACCCCATAGTGAATACAATATAAATCATAAAAGATTGTACAAACTTGTTACTGAAAATGCAGATGTATTTATTCATTTAGGAGAGTATAGTAAGGAAATGTTTGAAAAACAGTATACAAATGCTGTTCATTACCTTGTTAGGCACCCGCTATATATCAATTCCTTTTCTGTATTTAATGAATACGAGGCAAGAAACTTGTTAAAAATCCAAAGTGATGCATTGGTGATTATTGCACCTGGGAGAATTAGAAATAAAGCTGAAAAAAAAATGATTATGACGGCTTTTGGAGCAATCAGAAATAAAAAGAAAATACTAATTGTTCCGAATATGTACAAAAAAAATATCTGGAACAAGCTTCCTGGATATTATAAATTTAAAAAAATATTTAGCAGACCAATCCTAAAAAAAAGTATAGATCCAAAGTTTTTTTTTCGAAACGAGTATCAAAGTCATCTAGAATTAGCATTAATGATGTCTGCTGCAGATCTTGTATTTGTTCCCAGAATAGAGATTTTAAATTCTGGAAATGTTTTTCTTGGACTTACTTATGGAAAAATGATTGTTGGACCAGATCAAGGAAATATAAAAGAGCATTTAGAAATGTTTGATTTCCCTATTTTTAATCCTCACTCTCCTAAATCAGTAAAAAAAGCAATCATTGAGGGAGTGAAAATGTTAGAGAAAAAGAATCATAAAATTAATTCAATAGCTCTAGAAGCTTTTTATCCAAATAACGTAGCTGCTCAATTCGATAATTTAATAAAAAAAATTGCTTCGGGAATATAATAACTCTATGAACTCAGTAAAGGTTTCTATAATAATTCCAACCTATAATCGTGCACATATCATTGCAGAAACATTAGATAGTATTTTTACACAAACTTATCAAAATTGGGAATGCATTGTTGTTGATGATGGGTCAACAGATCACACAGAAGACATAATTAATAAATATTTAAGTAAAGATAACCGTTTTAAATTTTATTATCGTCCAGATAATCATTTAAAAGGAGCTAATGCCTGTAGAAATTTAGGGTTAGAGAAAAGTAAAGGTGAATATGTAATGTTTTTAGATTCTGATGATATTTGTGAATCTTTTTGTCTGGAAGAAAGAGCTAGCATAGTAGTCGATGATCTTTCCATAGATTTATTAGTTAGGGATACTGCTTATTTTATTGAAAATGTAAAACAATCATTTTCTATTAATAAAGATCCAGAAATAAAGAACAGTGGAGATTATTTAAGTATGTTTTTGAGCTATAGAATTCCCTGGCCCATAATGGCATGCTTCTATAAAAAAAGTAGTATTACAAATTGTAAGTTTGATGAAAATTTAAAGCGTTTTCAGGATTTAAGTTTTAATATTAAAGTACTTTCACAGTCTAAAGAGATAAAAATATACAGAGATTTTAAAATAGATAATTATTATCGGCAGGATGATGAAAAGGTTTTAAAGAATAACTTTATTGGTAATATGTTAGAAGCCCTTATTGTATTCAATAATATACATTTGCATCTAATATCCAATGTAAACCATAAAGAAGATTTACGAAAATTTAACTGTAAGATTATCCTTGAATTTGTAATGCCTTATTTTGAAGAAAACAAAAAGGAATCGAATGCAATTTTTAAATGGTACTTAAAATCAAAGTTGTATAGCTTTAAGCAAAAAAGATTTCTATTTAGTTTAATGTTTTTTCTTAATAGCAAGCTATTTAAAATTAAAGGAATAGGCATGAATGCATTTAGAAATCATTTGAAAAAAGTTATTAATAATTAATTAATGGAAACAGTCTTAGTATCAGTAGTTGTTCCTTGTTATAAACAGGCTCATTTTTTAACAGAAACCCTGCAGTCAGTGCTAGACCAAACTTATAATTATTGGGAATGTATTATTGTTAATGATGGGAGCCCCGATAATACTGAAGAAATTGCTTTAGATTGGTGCGGTAAAGACAGCCGATTCAAATATCTTTTTAAAGAGAATGGCGGGTTATCAAGTGCAAGAAATGCAGGGATTAAAATTTCTAATGGAGAATTTATTCTAGCCCTCGACTCAGATGATATTTTGCATAAAAATTATTTATTAAAATTAGTGCCAGAACTGCACAATGATGAATCTCTAGCGATAGTGTCCAGCTATAGAGAATTTTTTAGAGACAACATAAACAATGTTTTTTATAAAGAAAAAGCTAAAGGTTCCAATTGCAATGATTTAATGTATGAAAATATTTTAACGGCGTCTTCTTTATACAGAAAAAAATGTTGGGAAGAAGTTGGCGGTTATGACGAGAACATGAAAAAAGGCTTCGAAGATTGGGAGTTTTGGATTAATATTACAAAGAGAGGTTGGAAGTTCAAATTTATAGAAGAGTTTTTGTTTTTTTACCGTAAATCGAAAAAATCAATGCTTACCGACACTTTAGCGAATCATGTTGAAAGCAATATAGAGTATGTATATACAAAGCACAAAGAAATTTATATTGAGAATTTTGATATGACTTTGTATTATTTTATTTTTTTATTAAAACGATATAAAACAAGCGAGCAAAAAATTAAAAAATCTCTAGAATATAAAATCGGCAGGATTATAACTAAGCCTTTAAGATTTTTTAAAAGTAAACTGAAATTATATAAATAACCCCAAATTTTCGACTTCATTACTAAATAAAACTTTATGATTTCAGTTGTTATCAGAAATAAAAATCAGGCAGAAGCATTATCATTTTTATTGAAAAATTTAACGGAAAGATATGCTGATGATATTCATGAAATTATTGTAATTGACAACTTATCAACAGATAGAAGTAAAGATGTTACTGAGCAGTATAAAGGCAGATTTGTTTCTATTAAAAACTTTAGTTACGGAGGCAGTGCCAATTTAGCTGCAAAGGAGGCAAGTCAAAAAATTGTCGTAATTTTTAGTGCTCATTCTTATCCGGTCAGCCATGACTTTTTTAAACTTATAAAGTCAAAATTTCTTCAAAATCAGAATCTGGCAGGTTTAAGATGTCTCCATAGTACAAACGATTATAGGAATTTTATAAATAATGTTTCAGCTAAAGTTGATCCAAACAAATCGGGACTGATTTTTTCAGGATCCGCTTTTAATAGAGATGTTTGGGAAAAACATAATTTTAGAAATGACGTAGCCACTTTTGAAGATAAAGAATGGTCGAAAAGAGTTTTGGCCGAAGGTTATGATATTGAATTTGTTGAATCGATTTTTCATTATGAAATCAAAAGAACCAGAAAACAAGTTTTTTTTCGATTTAAGAATGATATGATTGGCAATTACCAGCTCTGGCATATAGATATAAAATTTTTATCTGTCCTTAAAGGTCTCATTGGCTCTTTGTTTTTTTTAATAAAAAATTTTATAATAGATTTATATTATGCGTTTTTAAGATTCTGTTTTGCGATAAAATTCATTTTAAATAAGCCAAAAAAATTCTAGAAGTTGATATCAATTGTGCTAACCAATCGAAATCGCGATTTAAACATTGTGAAGAAATGTTTAGACTCGCTCAAAAATCAGTCTAATGATCAATTTGAATTGTTTTTTGTAGATTATGGTTCTGATAAAAACTATTTAGTCAGTTTAAAAGAATTGGTACATTCTTATTCTAAAATAAATTTTATTGACTGTCCAGTTTCAAGACAGCTTTGGAATAAATGCAGAGCCATTAATATTGCCCTTAAACAATGTAAGACTGACTTCTTTTTCGTTGGAGATATAGACATGATCTATCATCCTAATTTTGTAAACAGACTTTTTGAACTTAAAAATGAGAAGGCAGTAAAATATTTTCAAGTTGGTTTTTTAGATAAAAATCAAGGTCATCAAAACGGTTCATTTGAAGAATACAAAATTAGTTTTAATTCGACAGAGAATGCTACGGGCATGACTTTGTACCCAACGGATTTGCTTAAGCAGATAAACGGATTTGACGAATTTTACCATGGCTGGGGATCAGAAGATACAGATATGCATGTCAGGTTAAAAAATCTGGGCATATCAGTTGAATACTATGATAAGGAAATTTTGATGCTGCATCAATGGCATCCTAAAGTTTATCGTTCAGTTCAAAATAAAACAGGTTTTCATACTTCATTAGAAAAAATTAATTCTAGATATCTTTTACAAGCCGATAAATTAAAAAAAAGCAAGGCCAATCTTAACTTTGATTGGGGAGTAATTCCGAATCCGGATGATTATCAATCTTTGGAGAATCCTAATGTTTTTATTTCCATAACAAATGAAAAAGCGGCAGTCGATGCTTTGCTTCGAGGCACGTTGATTGATTTGAAAAATTCAATTGCAGAAATCGAAATCAAAAAAACTGTGAATGAGAATAAAACGAAAAACTTAATCAAAAGATTTATAGGGAGAAAGTATACGGAATACTACGATTTTCAAATAATAAACAATTTGCTTTTAGAAGTCATAATTTCATTTTGCAGAAATGCACCATATCAATATTTTATAAATGAAAACAAAATTTGTCTAAAAATAAAACTATAATGATAGAGAAAATACTAAAAATACTGAAGGGCATAAAAAATATAGATTCGAGAGTACATAAAATTGAGGAATCAACCAGCCAAATCAGAAATGAGAAAAAATCTGATATTGAAAGATGGCAGGACAAAAATGAATTATTTATAGATTGGAATGAAAGAACGGCAATTCTAGGAGATTTTATTGCGCTTGATTCAGATATAATTGAATTTGGCGCTGGTAATATGTTCTTAAAAAAATATCTTTCAAACTATAGAAGTTATACGCCCTCTGATATCGTAAAGAGATTTGATGAAACCGTAGTTTGTGATTTAAACGGGACAATAGATATCGATTTTTCAAAATATCAAGCAGTGGTTTTCAGTGGTGTTTTAGAATATGTTTATGATATTGATAGGGTTTTCGAAATTATTTCTAAAGACATTAAACAAGTTGTTGTTTCTTATTGCTGTTCTGATATTGTTACATTGACAAGAGAAAAAAACGGTTGGCTAAGTGATTATACATACAACGAACTGATTGAAATTTTTAAAAAATATAATTTTGAAATTATAAATTATGCAGAGTGGAGAAAGCAGTCAATTTTTAATCTGATAAAGAAATCAAATACTTCGGGATCACAAAACTAAGTATTAGTCTGAAACAGACTAATTTTTTTAAATAATAAAGTTATGAAAAAAACAGCCATAATTCCACTTCGTAAAAATTCAAAAGGGATCCCAGGAAAAAATAAAAAGAAGATGCTTGGAAGACCACTTTTTTCATGGGTTCTAACAGAAGCTATTTTCTCAGAATTAGATGAAGTTTACATTTTTACAGATGATCAAGAAATTATAGATTATATTAAAAGAGAATATTTTTGGACCCCAAAAGTAAAAACTCTTTTACGAAATGATGAAAATGCTTCTGATACAGCATCTACAGAAAGTGCTATGCTCGAATTCGCAGAATTGATAAATAATGATTTTGATATTTTATGTTTATTACAGGCAACCTCACCAATTACAAAAGCTCAAGATATTAATGCAACGTTAAACGAAATTCTTGTTCATAAAAAAGAATCGGCTTTGACAGTCGTAAATACACATCGATTCACATGGAATTCAGATGGAACTCCTCAAAATTATGATGTTTTTAAAAGACCAAGACGCCAAGATTTTGATGGATTGTTGATTGAAAACGGAGCCGTATATGCAACAAATAAAGAAGCTTTTTTAAATTCAAAAAATAGAGTTAGCGGTTCAATTGGTCTAGTAAAAATGGACGAAGAGTCTCTTGTAGAGATTGATAGTTTGTCAGATTGGGATATTATTGAAAAACTCTTGGCAGATCGTCAGAAGAAAAAGAAAGTACACCAACGTATTGACTATTTGGTTTTAGATGTTGATGGCGTTTTTACAGATGGATGTGTTTACTATGACGCAAATGGCGAAATGGCAAAAAAATTCGACATGCGCGACGGAATGGGATTAGAAATATTAAGACAAAATAATATTGAAGTTGTGGTAATGACCTCAGAAAATTCTGAGTTAGTTGCGCAGAGAATGAAGAAATTGCAGATTAAACATACTTTTTTAGGAATAAAAGATAAGTTTTCGTTTTTAACACATTTTCTTTCCGAGAGAAATAGTAGTTTTGGCGCCGTTTCATATGTGGGCGATGATGTAAATGATTTGGCCAATATTTGCAGTGTCGGATGGTCGTTTACACCTGCAGATGCAATAGAAATTGTTAAAGCAAATGCAGATTATATTTTGACACATCAATCTGGCGCTGGTGCAATAAGAGAAACTTGTGAAATTTTAATAAAGTACAACAAACGTTATGAAGGAATTTAAGAAACCTTATGTGATTGCAGAAATTGGATGTAATCATAAAGGTGAAATGGAAATAGCCAAAGAGTTAATTAAAATAGCCAAAATCTTCGGGAACGCAGATGCAGTTAAATTCCAAAAGCGTAATAATAAAGAGCTTCTAACAGAAGAACAATATAATGCGCCACATCCAAATTTCTCTAATTCATATGGTGAAACTTATGGAGAACACAGAGAATTTTTAGAATTTGATCTTGAGCAGCACGGAGAATTAAAAACGTATTGTGATGAAATCGGAATTACATATTCCACATCAGTTTGGGATACAACATCTGCAAAAGAAATTGCTTCGTTAAATCCAGATTTTATTAAAATTCCTTCTGCCTGCAATAATAATTTTGAAATGCTGGGCTGGCTAAGTGACAATTATTCAGGTGAGATTCATATTTCTACTGGAATGACTACTAAAGAAGAAACAGATACTTTAGTTGAATTCTTTACACAAAAACAACGAAACAAAGATTTAGTTTTATACAATTGTACATCAGGATATCCCGTTCCTTTTGAAGATGTATGTCTTTTGGATATTAATATTTTAAAACAAAAATACGAACATAAAGTCAAACATATTGGCTTTTCAGGACATCATTTGGGTATTGCCGTTGATATTGCAGCTTATACTTTAGGAGCCAATATTATAGAAAGACATTATACTTTAGACAGAACTTGGAAGGGTACAGATCATGCGGCTTCTTTGGAACCAATGGGATTGCGTAAACTTACTCGTGATTTAAATGCAGTTTATCAGGCTTTAGCTTTTAAATCCTCTGATATTTTACCAATTGAACAAATTCAAAGAGATAAACTAAAAAACAAAAAGGTTTAATAATATGTTTTTCTCAAATACAATTAGGCTTTTTTGGTGGAATGAAAAAATCATTCAAGGTAAAAAAAGAGAAAATTATGGAGATCTTGTTGGAAAATATCTTGTAGAAAAAATCTCTTCAAAAAAAGTTGTTTTTGCGTGGCCAAAAAAGTTCTCATTGCTAGATTACATAATGCCAATTTATGTAACTGTCGGAAGTGTTTTGGCAAATGTAAATCATAAATGTATTGTTTGGGGAAGTGGAATTATAGATCAAAATATAAAAATAAAAAAGGCAGTTTTTTTAGCTGTACGAGGTCCGCAAACAAGAAAATTTCTTTTAGATCTTTCTTATGATGTTCCTGAAGTTTATGGAGATCCAGCATTATTATTGCCGAGATATTTTAATCCAACAATAGAAAAAAAATATAAATACGGTTTTATACCTCACTATAATGATTATAAACTAATTCAAAATTGGTTTACAGATAATCCAGAAGTACTGCTTATAGATTTAATGACAAATGATATTGAAGCAAAAACAATAGAATTTCTCCAATGTGAAAAAATTGTATCATCTTCCCTTCATGGAGTTATAGTAGCTCATGCATATAATATTCCCGCTGTTTGGCAGAAGTTTTCAGAAAAAGTATTCGGAGATGATATTAAATATCAAGATTATTTTGAATCTGTCCAGCTGCCTTTTGTTAAACCTGAAATTAGACTTGAAAAATTTTCTAATTCAGAATTAGAAAATCTTTTTAAAGAACTTCCGAATCTTCCTAAACGAGAAATTATAAATCAATTATGCGATGGACTTTTGAATGTTTGTCCTTTTAAAAAATAATACTTTATTAAACTGCAGATTTTTTTAGCCTCTTATTTTAAATGAAAAAAAACATATTTATCTTTTTGCCAGACGGCGTTGGACTTAGAAATTTTGCCTTAACTTCTTTTAAAGAAATAGGAGAGAAAAGTGGGTTTGATATTACTTATTGGAATAATACTCCATTTTCTATTACCGAAAAGTTAGGTTTCAAAGAGTTGCAGATTAAAGAGAAATCCCTACATCCTTTAACTTTGGTTTACAGTCGTTCTCGTAAAAGAATGGAGTTGAATTTTTTTGATAAAAAGTTTAATGAAGTTGTTTACAATACATATAATTTTCCTCAATCTTACAAAGGCCTAAATAATTTAGTTAAAAGTTTAATGGTAGATGCATTAACAGCTTTTGGATCTAATAAAAAAGGAATAAATTTTGTTCGAAATCAAATAAAAAAAGCAGAACGCACTACAAATAAATATAGAGAAAGTAAAAAACAGCTAGAAGCTCATAAGCCAGATTTTGTCTTTTGTACCAATCAGCGTCCAACACAAGCAATTTCATCAATTTTGGCAGCTCAAGATTTAGGAATCCCAACGGGAACGTTTATTTTTTCTTGGGACAATCTTCCAAAAGCAACAACTCTTGTAGAAACAGATTACTATTTTGTGTGGAGTGAATACATGAAAAAAGAGGTTTTAATGTATTGCCCATATGTAAATGAAAATCAAATTTTTGTAACGGGAACTCCACAATTTGAAAGTCATTTTGACAAAAGCCTTTTGCAGTCAAAAGAAGATTTTTATAAATCTCATAACCTAGATCCTAATAAAAAATACATCTGCTATTCTGGCGATGATATTGTTACATCTCCTTTAGATCAATATTATCTTGAAGATTTGGCATTGTCTGTTAAAGAGTTAAATAAGGACGGATATTCTTTAGGAATTATTTATAGAAAATGTCCTGTAGATTTTACAGATCGCTATGATGAGGTTTTAAAAAAATATAAAGATGTAATTACGAGTATAGATCCTTTATGGAGCCCAGTTGGACAAAGCTGGGATGAAATTATGCCTACTAAAGAAGATTTTGCACTGCAGGCTAATATTTGTGAATATACTGAATTCGTTGGCAACATTGCTTCTTCAATGGTCTTTGATTTTTCTGCTCATGATAAATCATGTCTGTTTTTTGATTACGAGCAACCTCAATTAAAAAAAGGAATTCGAGATATCGGACAAAATTACAAGTATATTCATTTTAGATCAAAACCATCAGAAGATGCGGCTTTGTGGGTGAGAGATAAAAAAGATCTAACCTCAATTGTTAAAGATATAATTGATGGAAATATTTCTAGTGTAAAAGAAAGTAAAAAATGGTTTGAAATTATTGTTGGACCAAATCCTACGCAGGCTTCACAAAACATTTGGGAAAGCTTAAATGCCATTTTAACAAAGTAATATTTTATGTTTTTTAATTCTTTGGCATTTGCCATATTTTTACCAATAGTTTTTTTTCTTTATTGGTTTGTATTCAATAAAAACAAAAGCACACAAAATGCTTTATTAATTGTTGCGAGTTATTACTTCTATTCTTGCTGGGACTGGAGATTTCTTTTCTTATTAGTATTTTCTACTTTTTTAGATTATTTCACTGGAATTCAGATTGAAAAAAGTAATTCAGAAAAAAGCCGGAAATTTTGGTTTTGGCTTAGTATTTTAGTGAATTTAGGTTTCTTAGGAATTTTTAAATACTATAATTTCTTTGCAAATTCTTTTGCAGAAATGTTTACCGCTTTTGGTTTCAAAGCAAGTCCAATTTTATTAAATGTAATTTTGCCTGTCGGAATTTCATTTTATACTTTCCACGGATTATCTTATGTTATAGATATTTATTACAAAAGAATAAAAGCAGAATACAACTTTATTGATTATTCCTTATTTGTGAGTTATTTTCCGCTTTTAGTGGCTGGGCCAATAGAAAGAGCTACTCACTTACTGCCTCAGGTAAAAGTTAAAAGAGAGTTTAACTATGAAACAGCCAAAGAAGGAATTTATCAAATTATTTGGGGGTTAGTTAAAAAAGTGGTTATAGCAGATACTTGCGCAGTTTATGCAAATGCTATTTTTGACAATTATCCTTCAATGAATTCATTTTCTCTAATTCTAGGAGCCATTTATTTTGCTTTTCAGATTTACGGAGACTTTTCAGGATATTCAGATATAGCACTCGGAGTTTCTAAATTATTTGGTTTAGATTTATTGCGAAACTTCAATTATCCTTATTTTTCAAGAGATATTGCAGAGTTTTGGCGTCGCTGGCATATTTCACTTTCATCTTGGTTTAGAGATTATTTATACATTCCTCTGGGCGGAAGTAAAGGCGGACTTTGGATGAAAATAAGAAATACTTTCATTATTTTTATTGTCAGCGGTTTTTGGCATGGAGCCAATTGGACTTATATCGTGTGGGGATTTATTAATGCTGTTTATTTCCTTCCATTATTATTATCTAATAGCAATAGAAACAATATAGATTCAGTTGTTTTAAAATGGAATTTAGATTCTATAAGAGTATTATTCAGCATACTTACTACTTTTTTATTGACTTGCGTTGCTTGGGTCTTTTTTAGAGCAAAAACAATTACGGATGCTGTTTTATATTTAAAACGAATATTCACCAGTCGAGATTTTGCTTTTCAGTATTTAGATAATGAGCGCTATAATTATGAATTATTGTTAATGATTGGTGTGTTTGTTTTGGTTGAATGGAATAACAGAATGAAAGTGGAACCCATTTCAGGAAAAAGAAGCTTGTTAAAAATGGCATTAGCAATTTTAGCCATTATCGCTTTTGGAACTTATTCTGATTATAAAGAATTTATTTATTTTCAATTCTAATGAAGAAGTTTTTACTCTATATATTCAAAATTTTAATTGTAACGATTTTGGTTGCTGTTCTTTTAGACGGATTATATACTTATGTATTTATGCAGTCAAAAAATAGAGGAAAAATCGAAGCCGTAGTAAATTCGAAAAAAGAAAAATATGATGTCGTTATTTTAGGCTCTTCAAGGGCTAATAATCATTTCGTATCACAAATGTTTGAAGAAAAAGGATTAAAGACCTTTAATTATGGAATGAGTGGTGGACATTTGTTTGAAGCTTCATTGATGTTAAAATTAATGATTGAAAGAAAATACGAAATCAAAAATGTAATTCTAGAGGCAGATCTTAATCTTTCAAACGATCAAGAATCTGAAGGAGTTGCAGCAAAATTTTTACCGTATATTCATTGTTCAAATGCGATAAAAGAACATTTTTTGACAGAAGAAAATTTTAATGAGTTATACTATATCCCTTTTTACAGATATATAAAATTCGATTCTAAAATTGGTTTCCGTGAAGTTTATAAAATCGATGAAAATGAGAAAACAAATGCTTTAGATAATTTAGGATTTTATCCGTTAGAGAAGCACAAAAACGGAAATATGAAGAACAATATCGTCAATCTAAATCCGTTGCCTCATAATAAATACTATGAGGAGATTAAGCATATTTGTAAAAAAAACAACATAAATTTTATCGCAATTATGACACCAATGTGCGAAAATGTGGTTGGAATGAATTATTTTGATAAAGTAAAAAAAGCCTATCCTGAAATTCACAATTATGAAAATGTAGTGGTCGAAAATAAATACTTTTCTTCATGTGGACATATGACAAGTGAAGGCGCTAGATTATTTACTGGTAGAATAATTAACGATTTTTTCAAGAAGTAAAATTCCTTTTTTAGAAAACTACTGTAAATGATAACATTTAGTAAAATAGGGAAGAAAGGAAATTTAGGGAATCAGCTTTTTCAAATTGCATCCACAATTGGATTAGCGAATAAAAACAATCGCGAATTCTCTTTTTTACTTTGGAAATATCAAAGCTCATTTAAAAATAAATTACCTGTTTTAGCATCTGATCTGACAGATTTTGTAAATTTTGAAGAAGAAGAATACAATCATTATGAGTGGAATTTTGAAGCTAAGAACTATGATTTAAGTGGATGGCTTCAAACCGAAAAATATTTTGATAGAGAACTAACCAAACATTATTTTGAGTTTTCAGATTCTTTGGTAGAAAAAATAAGTTCACTGTATCACAAAGCTTTTGAAAAACGTACAATCTTGATATCTATACGCAGAGGAGACTTTGTCGATCATAAAGATTATTTTCAAACTCCAATAAAATATTACCTAAATAGCTTAGTTGAATTTTTTTCAGAATGGGATTCTTACAATCTTATTATTTTGAGTGATGACATAAATTATTGCAAATATCATTTTTCATTTTTGGAGAATGCTTTTTTTGGAGATGGATTAAATGAAGTAGAACAACTTTGTTTAGGTACTATGTGTAATGATTTTATAATTAGTAATTCTACTTTTTCGTGGTGGACTGCCTGGCTGGGAGAGAAAAGTGATTCAAAAATTATTCGACCTTTAAAAAATTTTGACGGACAGAAACGCCTAAAACTAAACGACAAAGACTATTATCCTGAAAGATGGATAAAATACAATCATTTGGATCAAAAAATTCAATTGAAAGATTTAGCAGTCATTATTAATGCTGCTAGGAATAAGGAAGAGCTGAAAATATATTTATCCAATTATTTTGACGCAGAGTTTGTCTCGGATGATAATATTCAATCTCCAAAAATTACTTTTGCAATAAATAAGGATTATTTTATATCTCCTGTTTTAATTTACTTTTCGTGGCTAAAAATTAAAAAATCAAATATCACTTTGGGGACTATTAACATAATCAAAACTTTTAAAGTTTCGAAAGCTTTAAATTATAGTGAATATTCAGTACAGAAAGATTTTGGTTTTTTCTCAAGAATTTTTTCATTTCCTCAATATAATAAAGAAAAGGAAAATTATAATAGCGGGATTTATTTAAAACAAACTAAACTTATAGATTCAAATGAAAGTTTAGTTAAAAATGAACTTTTACTATATTGCTCCGCGGTTAGATTTCTTAAAATAGGAGGCTACGAATTTAGTTTTAAAAGGTTTCTAAAAAGAAAAGAAAATCAGTTGAAACGAAGCGTAAAGAAAATATTGAATATAAAAAAATGAAATCAAATTTACATGTTGCCTATATTGTATCTCACTATCCTCATAAAGCTTTCGGACATGATGGCGGAATAGGTACAAGCGTTTATACTTTAGTTGAAAAACTGAGAAAATCCAATGTGCAAGTTTCTGTTTTTGTATATGGGCAAAAAGAAAAATTTATTATAGAAGAAGAAAATGTTACCATTTATAGTTTAGATAATAAAAAAGGCAGGTTTTTTAATTTTTATTTCAATAGAAAAAAGATAGAAAATTTTATTAATAAAATTATTGAAGAAAAGAATATAAATATAATTGAAGCTCCTGATTGGACAGGAATTACAGCTTTTATGAATTTTAAAATTCCTTTGATAATTCGGTTTCATGGAAGTGATGCCTATTTCTGTCATTTAGAAAACAGAAAACAAAAACGCAAGAATTTCTGGTTTGAAAAACTGGCGATAAATAGGGCAGAAGCATTTATTGCTCCAACTAAATTTGCAGGAGAAGTTTCGAAAGATCTTTTTAATATAAAAGGAAAAGAAATTAAGATGATTCACTATGGTTTGGATCTTCAAAATTTTGAAAATGAAACACCAGAAGAGTTTGAAAAAGATTTGATTTTATATGCTGGTACTCTAATTAGGAAAAAAGGAGTTCTAGAACTTCCACATATTTTTAATAAAGTGCGTAAAGATTTTCCAAATGCCAAATTAGTTTTAATTGGCGGAGATTCTTTCGACTTAAAAACAAATTCAAAATCAACTTGGGATTTGATGAAAAGCTTATTTACTGAAGAGGATCTGAGAAATGTAAACTATTTAGGTAAAATTCCATACAGTGAAATTCAAAATTATATTAAGAAAGCAAATGTATGTGTGTTTCCAACCTTTGCTGAAACTTTAGGAATGGTAACTATCGAATCTATGGCAATGCAAAAAGCAGTTGTTAATAGTGATATTGGATGGTCGCAAGAACTTATTGTAGACGAAGAAAGCGGCTTTTTAGTTCATCCTTCTAATCATGATTTATACGCAGAAAAAATAAAGAAAGTTTTGAGTGATAATCTCTTTGCTCAAAAAATAGGTAAATCTGCAAGATTACACGTTGAAGAAAAATTTGATATAAATAATATTGTGATTGAAAATATCAACTTTTATCAAAAAAGATTAAACCTAAAAAAATAAAAAAGTGATAATTGTTTATCATCAAAAAAATAAGGTTGTTGAGGTTGAAACAAAAGACGCCAAAGTACCTTTTGAGAAGAATAGTATTACTGAAAACCTAATTGAGCTTGCAGAAAAATTTCCGCAAACTTTGATTATTTGGTGCCATATTTCATTCAGATCAAATCTTAATATTCTTGAATTTCAGAATATTTTTCATCATGAAAAAATAATGGCATCGTATAATTTGTCTTCAAATTATTTTATGTCAAAGGAGATTGGATATGTTGAAACATCACCTTTTTTAAACATCAATAAAAAGGTAAATTATCCAACTTGGCAAATGAGCAGTCATGTTGGGGGAGTTCATGCTTCTATTTTATTGATGCTAAAAAATGAAGTGCAAAAAGATAAAAACTTTGATTATTTTTTAAACTCAATTGCAAAATTAGCAATGCCTCTGGGGCTGTTTTGTTATTCAGAGCCAATGTTAATAAAAGAGTTTTCAGAGTCATTATCAAAACAAAGTGAAAGTAAATTTCTTTTATTTCGATTTGTCAAACAGCATTATAAAACAAGCTGGGTTTTTTTATTGTTTTTGAATTTATTTCTTTATGAGCGAAAATTTACAGTTTTCCCTCTCTTATTTAGTTTGTTCTATAAAAAAAGAAATCTAGATAGCAGTATATTAGAACAAATTGAAATACAATCAAGCAAAAAAGTAGTAGAAAAAGGAACTTTAGATATTATAATTCCAACAATCGGACGTAAAAAATATTTGTATGATTTTTTAAAAGATTTATCATTACAAAGTTTTTTGCCGCAAAATGTAATCATCGTAGAACAAAATCCTGTTAATGAATCTGTTTCGGATCTATCTTATATAGAAAAAGAAAGTTGGCCTTTTTTTATCAAGCATATTTTTACTCACAAAACAGGTGCATGTAATGCACGAAATCTAGCTCTCAAAAACGTAACTAGCGAATGGGTTTTTATGGCTGATGATGACATTAGAATTGATTATGGTTTTTTAAAGCAAGCTTTTGAACTAATCAAAAAAGAAGGTCTTGAACAGGTAACTTTTGGATGTTATGCGTCTGACTACCCGCAAAGTAAAAAAAACAAACAAAAATCTCAGTTCACTAGTTTTGGCTCAGGATGTAGTATTTTAAAAACGAAAAATATTGAAAACATCTCTTATAACACTAATTTTGAATTTGGTTATGGTGAAGATAGTGATTATGGAATGCAGCTCAGAAATTTAGGATTTGACATTACCTATTTGCCTAAGCCAGAAATAATTCATCTTAAAGCACCGATTGGCGGTTTTAGAGGAAAACTTACTCTTCCTTGGCAAGAAGATAAAATACAGCCAAAACCTTCTCCGACTGTAATGTTATATAATCTTTTAAATTTAACAAAGGAGCAGTTAAACAGCTATAAAACGACTTTGTTTTTTAAATTTTACAGTGTTCAAAAAATTAAAAACCCATTTAGATATTATGTTAATTATCAAAGGCAATGGAATAAAAGTTTATATTGGGCCAACAAACTAAATAGTCAAAAATGAAAGTTTCGTTAATTGTCTGTACTTACATGCGAGCTGAATCCTTACTTAAACTACTCGAATCGGTAAGCATTCAAGATAAATATCCAGATGAAATTTTAGTAATTGACGGATCATTAAATGATAAAACAGAATTTATTCTGAAGGGACATGACTTTCAAAACCTGAAATATTTTAGAGTAAAAGATGAAGATAGAGGGTTAACTAAACAACGTAATTTTGGAATTTCAAAAGTTGATCCACAATCTGAAATTGTTTGTTTTCTAGATGATGATACGATTTTAGAGCCTAAGTATTTTGAAGAAATTATTAAAACATTTCAAAGTGATGACGAAATTGTTGGAGTAGGAGGAGTTGCAGTTAATGAAAATAAATGGAAGATTCAAGAGAGAAATCATTCTTATAGCCGTAAAAAGTTTTATTTGTTTGAAGGATATTTTTATAAGGAAGGCTTAAGAAATGTTGTTAGAAATTATCTTGGTCTTGCTTCTAACCTTGGACCAGGTAAAATGCCTTTATACTCTCATGGAAGAACTTGCGGATTCCCTTTAACAGGAAAAACATATGAGGTTGACTTGCTAATTGGAATGTCTATGGCTTTTAAAAAAAGTGTCTTTGAAAAAATTAAATTTTCAAAATTCTTTGAAGGATATGGTTTATACGAAGATGCAGATTTTAGTTTAAGAGCTTTACAATTTGGTAAAAATGTAATTAATACCAATGTAAAATTAAGTCATTTTCATGCTCCAGAAGGCAGGCCAAATCTATTTAAATATGGAAAAATGGTAGTTAGAAACGGATGGTATGTTTGGAGAATTAAGAATCCGAAACCAAATTTACTGGCACGATATAAATGGAATGCCATTACCATTTTACTCACAATAATTCGTCTCAGTAACACTCTAACAGAAAAGAATAAAAAAAGTGCATTTACTGAATCTTTTGGAAGAACTATTGGACTAATAGGTTTATTGTTTAATAAACCCAACGTTTAAGATTTATAAATGAAGTTTTTAATAATAACTCACGTTGATCATATTGAGAAAGCCAATAATCTATATGGCTATGCTCCTTATGTTCGTGAAATGAATATTTGGCTTAAATATATTGATGAATTAATTATTGTCGCTCCTTTAAGCTCGAAGAGAAACTTAACAGAAGTTGATACTTTTTATAATTTTCAAAATATTGATTTTAGGGAGATTTCCAGCTTTAATTTTAAGAAGTTATCTGATGCTTTGATTTCTTTACTTAAACTGCCGATTATTTTTTGGAAAATTTTTTGGGCAATGAAAGAATCAGATCATATTCATTTACGTTGTCCGGGAAATGTCGGGCTTATAGGTTGTCTTGCTCAAATATTTTTTCCAAAAAAAATAAAAACAGCCAAATATGCTGGTAACTGGGATCCTAGAAGTAAACAGCCATTTTCATATCGTCTTCAGAAATGGATTCTTAATAATACATTTTTAACCCGAAACATGCAGGTATTGGTTTATGGCGATTGGGAAAAGCAGTCTAAAAATATAAAATCATTTTTTACAGCAACTTACTCAGAGTCGGAAAAAGAAATTATTACCAAAACGGGTTTAAAATCATCAATAGATTTTATGTTTGTTGGAAGTTTAGTTTCAGGAAAAAATCCATTGTATGCAATAAAACTAATTGAAAAGCTACTTGAAAAAGAAAGAAAGGTTATTTTGAATATTTACGGTGAAGGTTCAGAAAAAGAAAATTTGCAAAACTATGTTCAACAAAATCATCTTCAAGATTTTATTGTTTTTCATGGAAATGAAAGTAAAGAAACTATCAAAGAAGCATACCAGAAAAGTCATTTTGTAATATTGCCATCAAAAAGTGAAGGCTGGCCAAAAGCTATTGCAGAAGCCATGTTTTGGGGATGTATTCCAGTGGCAAGTAAAGTTTCATGCGTTCCTTCTATGCTTGATTTTGGAAATAGAGGTATTTTGCTAGAAATGGATTTAAATCAAGATGTAAAGCAGATTGAGAATTTAATCGCTGTCGAAAATAATTATAAGTCAAAAAGTACATTGTCGCAGGATTGGTCACAGTATTATACTTTAGAACTTTTCGAATCCGAAATTAAAAAACTTTTGTTTAAATGAGAATTGTTCAAATTATTGATTCTTTGGAAGCAGGAGGAGCTGAAAGAATGGCGGTCAATTATGCCAACGGATTAGCTAAAGAAATAGAATTCTCCGGACTAATAGTATCTAGAAAAGAAGGTTTACTGAAAAGTGAAATAAATGAAAAAGTTTCATATCTCTTTTTAAAGAAAAGGAAAAAGATTGATTACAAGGCAGTTTTTAGACTTCGTAATTATTTAAAAAGGAATAAAGTTACATTCATTCATGCGCATAGTTCTTCTTTTTTTATTGCAGTTTTAGTAAAATTAACTTTGCCAAGAATCAAAATTATATGGCATGATCATTATGGAATTTCGCAGGATTTGTCTTCAAGGAAAAATTTAAGTTTAAAAATTGGTTCTATATTTTTTAGAGGTGTTATTTCAGTAAATTCAGATTTGAGAGATTGGGCGCAATCTTATTTATGGTGTTCAAATTCTATTTATTTACCTAATTTTATTATTGATTCTTCTGCGACTAAAGAGCGAGTTTTGTTAAAAGGTAAGGATGAAAAAAGAATTATTTGTGTGGCGAATCTACGACCGCAAAAAAATCACCACTTACTTGTTAACGCTGCCAATATAATTAGAAATAAATTTCCCGATTGGACCTTTCATTTATTTGGAAAGGATTTTCACGATACATATTCAGAAGAACTCAAAAAAAAGATCAACTTGTTAAAACTTGATGAAGTTGTTTTTTTATATAGTTCAACAGATAATGTTGATTCAGCAATTCAGCAATGTCAAATTGGAGTTTTGCCTTCTCTATCTGAAGGACTTCCTTTGGCTATTTTAGAATATGGACGTCATGCTCTTCCTGTAATAGCAACGAATGTTGGAGAGATCTCAAAAGTAATAATGTCACAGAAAGAAGGTTTAATAGTAGAATCAAATGACGTGATTCAATTTGTAGAAGCAGTTGAAAAACTTATTCTTAATGAAAATTTAAGAAAACAACTAGGAGAAACCTTAAATCATAAAGTCCAATTGAATTTTAGTGAAAAAAATATCATTGCAGAGTATCTTTTATGGTTGAAATCTTTAACTATTTTAGCTGTTTAAAATAATCCAGGGAATAAATGAAAAACAAAAAATGGTCTTATGAATTTCTTCTAATAATTCATGCAGCAATTGCGATAGTTGTTTTTGCTGTGCCTTTTTTATCCAAAATATACAGTTTAATAATTCCTATTGTTGGATTTTATATAGTTTATAAAACAAAAAACAAGAATAATGAAGTTTTATTAGTTACAGCTTATTTAGTTGGTGCTGAGGTTTTTTTAAGAATGACAGGTGGAAACTTTAACAATGAGTATGTAAAGTTTAGTGTGATTTTCTTCATGTTGATGGGGATGTTTTACAGTAATTTTTCTCGGAATGGATTTATCTATTGTTTTTTCCTAATTCTATTAATACCAGGTATTTTACTTACTGTTGCAGCCTCAGATCCTTCGATAGATATTAAAAAAGCTTTGTTTTTTAATTTATCAGGTCCTGTATGTCTGGCAATATCTGCAATATATACAATGAAAAGAGGGATGCTTTTTTCTGATTTGCAAAATATCATGGTTGCACTGGGATTGCCAGTTGTAACCACAACCGTCTATTTGTTTTTATACAATCCAAGTGTTAAAGACGTGATAACAGGAACACAGTCAAATTTTGAAACTTCAGGAGGATTTGGTCCGAACCAAGTTTCAACTATTTTAGGATTAGGAATGTTTGTCTTTTTTACCCAATTCATATTGTTTTCGAAATCAAAAAGAGCAATACTATTAAATGGATTTTTATTGGTTTTCATAACTTATAGAGGAATAGTTACATTTTCAAGAGGCGGTATTATTACTGCTGTAGGTATGATTGTTTGCTTGTTATTTTTACTATACAGAAACTCAAATGCAAGAGGCAGAGGTAAATTTATTTTGATTTTCGTCGTAACCGCTTTAATGGGATTAGGTATTTGGACTTATTCTTCTATTCAAACTTCTGGATTGATTGAAAAACGATATGCTAACAAAGATGCTCGAGGAAGAGAAAAAAAGGACAGGTTAGGCGGGCGAGAAGAAATTATGGATGCAGAAATAAAGCTGTTTCTAGATGATCCAATTCTAGGTGTTGGGGCTGGATTAAGTAAATCCAGAAGGTTAGAGTATTTAAAAGAAGAAGCTGCGTCTCATAATGAAATTACAAGAATGCTTTCTGAACATGGTATATTTGGAATTTTTGGTTTACTAATACTATTTATAACTCCTTTTGTACTTTACATAAATAATCGACAGCACCTCTATTTTTTATCCTGTGTTGTTTTTTGGCTGTTAACTATCAATCATGCTGCAATGAGAATTGCTGCGCCAGCATTTATATATGCGCTGAGTCTTCTATCGGTAAAGATTAAAATTCCCGAAAAAGCAGAAAATTTAGTAGATTAGTTTAAAATTTTTTACAATACATTTGCCTCAAGTTTAAGCCCCTAACAAACTTTAAAAAAATGTTTTCAAAAAGAAAAATGCATTTTGAAATTTCAGAAAGAAAGGTTCTGCTTTGTCTTTTTGATGCAGTGTTTATATTTACAGCACTCTTTTTACTTAGTGTGCTTTTCGATTATCAGTATTACACTTTAAATGAAAAAAGATTTTATAAATCTTTTTTACTTATTGGTTACGTGTATGTTTTTGGAGCTATTTTTGAAATGTATAATCTCCAGACAGCAAGTAATCAATTTCAGATTCTGCGAAGTGTAATTTTAACTTCTCTTACCGCTGTTACTGTATATTTACTTACACCGGTTTTATCGCCAGAACTTCCAAAGCAGCGAGTAGTGATCGTAATCTTTTATTTTACTGTTCTAAGCTCATTACTTTTATGGCGATTTTTCTATGTGTATTTCTTGGCATCACATCGGTTTGGACAAAATGTAGTTTTAATTTGCGATCAAAATGAAGTCGACGAATTAGTTCTTGGACTTGAAAATGTCGATCCACATTATAAAATTATTGGTTTTGTAAATTCAGATTCTAGTTTAAATGAAGTATCAGATTTTCATTATGTAAAAGAAATAAAGAAAGAAGATTTAGAAGCATTTGTAACGCAGCATGATGTTTCTGAAATTATAATTGCATCACAAAAAACCGATGGTATCACAGCCGATTTATACCAGCAGCTGCTTCATTTGTTAGAAAACGGCAATGTTATTCGTGAATATACTCAAGTATATGAAAGCAAAACGCAGAGAATCCCAGTGCATTATATTGGGCGTGATTTCTACCGTTTTTTCCCCTTCAGCCGAAGTAATAATAATAGACTATATCTGTTGTTGATTCGTATTATGGAATTCTTTTTCTCTTTTATCGGACTTTTGTTTTGTGTTGTTTTTATTCCGATTATTTGGTTTTGCAATCTTTTAGGAAACAAAGGAAGTATTTTTTATACGCAGGAAAGAGTCGGTAAAAACGGTGTTGTTTTTAAGATTTACAAGTTTAGGACAATGACCGAGAATTCTGAAGTAGGTGGAGCAGTTTTTGCAGCCCATAATGATAAAAGAGTTACTCCTTTTGGTAAATTTATGCGAAAGTCAAGGATAGACGAACTGCCGCAGTTTATAAACGTTTTAAAAGGTGATATGGCAGTCATTGGGCCAAGACCAGAACGTCCGTTCTTTGTCGAAGAAATTGCCAGTGTAATGCCTTTTTATGAAACACGCCATGTTATTAAACCAGGACTTACCGGCTGGGCGCAGGTAAATTATTCTTATGGAGAATCTATCGACGAAAGTTTAATTAAACTTCAATACGATTTATATTATATCAAACACAGAAGCGTTTTTCTCGATTTAAGTATCACTTTCAAAACCATTACAACAGTTTTGTTCTATCGAGGCCAATAATTTTAAATTATAATCGGAATTGGCTTTTTGTTTCTGATTGCAGTTCTTACTAAAACTACAGCGCTGGTAATAATCAATGGCAGAGTAATAAAGAAATGAGCCTTATTAATCAAAAACAAAAAGTAGACTACTAAAAGAACGAAATTTATAAGTGAAAATCTATATGTCCATTTTTTGTTTTTGAAAATAGAAAACAGAACTAAAACCAATAAAAGCGGACTAAAAAGTAAAACGTTATAATTCATCGCCAGTTCTTGGTGAAAAGAATAAAATCCCATCACAACAAAGAAAATTCCCATTAAAGATAAAATCAGAAAATAGATTTTGTCTACTGTTTTGTTTCTTGCCAAAATCACAAAAAGCAAAATAAATAGATAAGTATAAATGTTATTCCACCATGATTTTGGAGTTTCTTTTGTAAATTCCAATAATGTTTTGCTTTTGCTAACTAATGGCTGATTTTGAAATGTAGTTTTTTCTAAGCTGTTTTTTAATTCAAAAGGAAGAAAAATTCTCGTTCCCATTTGGTCCACCTTCGTTCCGAAAATTATACTTGTTCCCAATTGATCGTAAAAATGTCCATCAAAATAAGGGAAAAGAATAGAACGATATGTTTTATCAGTATCTTCTTTTTTGGTGATAACATTTTGGTTTAATGATTTATTGATTACATCAACAACCATCGAAGTGCAATTTTTATCAATAAATTTATAAGTGTAATATCTTTCTTCAGAGAATAAAGCCTTATTTAAATTGTCAAATAATTTTTGTTTTAAAGGCAGTGAAATTTGAAGATCTTGTTCGTAAACACTTCTTTTATCAGAACTGTATTCGTTTATAAAATCAGCATAAGGGTGTGTGATAATAAAATATTGTAAATCACCTTTAGCAAACTTGGCAACAAAATTTGGTGTTCTAAAATCAAAAGCACCATAGTTGTAAACAATATCAATATTATTTGCAGGATCAGCAACACGAATAGCTGTATGACCAAAATAAGAGTAAGTTTCGTTTCCAAGACCGCAAGTAAGAACACTTATTTTAGCATTTGGAGATAAAGATAAACTCTGGCTAAAACCAATAAAACTTGATAAGAAGAATAAAATAAAAAGTGTTTTTTTGAAAATGACAGTTTTCATGATTAATTTTTTAAAAGATTTTATGGTTTTATAACTATCTAAAGATTCCTAAATCTACTTTCAACGAAAAAATATTAGAATATAATGCGGTACTCTGGTTTCCTAAATCTGTTAAGGCATAATCTATCTGAATACCTTTGTATCTAAAACCAAGACCGATATTAGGTTGAAAATTTACTTTTTCAGTATTGTCCAACTGCGTTACATTTTGAAAATTTCCAGCGCCGGCTCTTACGAAAACCAAATCGGTGTAGCCAAATTCAAATCCAATTGCGGGATCTATACTTACTACTTTTGATGAAATGATATCATTCGTTTGTTCAAATCTCATATTTAAATTTGCAGAAGTAACCAAACTGCATTCATTATGAAAATCAAATCTTTTTGAAACTCCTAATTGTGCTTTTGGCAACGTAATCTCTGTGCTTTCTGGTAATGTATTATTTTCACCTGGAATGGCATTGGCGATTTTCGCATATTCTTCTTCGTCAATATTCCAAACATTATAAGTTGTGGTAATGTCGCGAAGCATTAAACCGAATTTCCAATCATTTCTTTCAAACTGAAGTCCAATATCAAATCCAAATCCCCACGAATTGGCAAATTTCCCAATTATTCTTCGAATAACTTTTGCGTTAACCCCATATTGAAATCCCTCCACAGGAAGTTTTCTCGCATAAGAAAAAGTAAAGCCGTAATCTGCAGTAGAAAATAAGCTGATTCTGTTATAATCGATATTTCCTTGATTGTCGATTAATTGTGTGGTATCCATAATATCATCAACTCCAAAACGAATCATCGAAATTCCCCAAGCACTTCGTTCATCAATGGGACTTGCATAACCGATATAATCATATTGCGCAATATTGGCAAAATAACTCGCATGCATCAATGCAACTTGATGATCTTCAAGATGAGTCAAACCTGCTGGATTCCAGTAAACTGCATTAACATCATTTGTAGAAGCCGTTACCGTGCTTGACATTCCAAGAGCTGCTGCGTCTACTCCAATATTCATAAACTCATTCGAATATTTTCGAATAGTTTGAGCATATTGTGAAGTAAAACTCCAAAAGAATATAAATGCTAAAAGTTTTTTCAAAAGTTCTTTTTTTGCAGACTTAGGCCTGTTTTAATTTTTATCAAAAATATAATATTTTACTCATCTATTAAGTTCGTTCTCTTAAATATTCTAAAAGTCGAGCTGAGAAATAAAAAACTATGAGAAAAACTCGTTTTGCATCCAGTTATTATGCTAAATTTGTTCTCTGCCATTATCAAAATTTCAAACTATGAATATCAAAAAGCACATTCCAAATCTAATTACATTAATTAATCTTTTCTGCGGTTGTGTCGCAATTGTTTTTGTCTCTCAAGGAGATTATTTAATGGCTTTTTACATGGTTTGTTTAGGAATCTTTTTTGATTTCTTTGATGGTTTTTTTGCTAGATTATTCAAAGTTTCGAGCCCGCTTGGATTACAGTTGGATTCTTTGGCAGATATGGTTACAAGCGGTGTAACTCCAGGATATGTAATGTACAGCATGTTTGCTAATAGTGGACATGAATTAGGAACAAGCCCAGCGATTCCTTTTTTAGGATTTATCGTGACTTTGGGATCTTGCTATCGTCTGGCAAATTTTAATATCGATACACGCCAGACGGATTCCTTTATTGGACTGCCAACGCCGGCAAATGCATTGTTTATTTTAAGTCTTCCTTTGGTAATATCATTTTCAGATTCTCTGATGATATTAGAAATTTTAACTAATCAATGGGTTTTATTGCTTATAACATTATGCAGTGCTTATATTTTAAATGCTGAGATTCCGTTGTTCTCTTTAAAAATTAAAAAATTCAGCTTAAAAGAAAACGCACTTCAAATTGTGTTTTTGACAATTTCAGTGTTATTAGTTGTTTTGCTGCATTACATTGCAATTCCGTTGATTATTGTTTTCTACGTTGTATTGTCAATTATTAACAATCTGTTTTTGAAGAAGTAGTTCAATTTTCATGGCCAGAAAAACGACTTATCGTAAAACATATTCAAGGAAACCTGCTGGAAGATCATTTTTAAGCAGGCTTTTTCGAGGACTTTTATTAATTTTCTCCGCGCTTTTATTCATTGGAATCATTTATCATTATCGTAACGGATTGGCCTATTATTTAGGGTTTAAATCTGAAAAAGTTTTAGATGAAGACGCGGTTGACAAACATCTTTCTGATGTGCGAAATATTCGCGTTCTTGAAAATCATAAAGGAAAAGTTATTGGAATTGATGTTTCTGAATTTCAAGGAAAAGTAGATTGGGAAGAAGTTGAAATTTTAGACGAAAAATATCCAGTTCAATTTGTTTTTATTCGTGCAACAGCAGGAAATGATCGTGTAGACAGACAATTCAAAAAGAATTGGGAAGGCGCAAAAGAAAACAAAATTATGCGCGGTGCCTATCATTATTACCGCCCAAACGAAAATTCTATCGAACAGGCCGATCTTTTTATAAAAACTGTTAAGCTTCAAAAAGGAGATCTTCCGCCAGTTTTGGATATTGAAAAATTACCTAAAAATCAGTCTTTGGACAGTTTAAAAGTGGGTTTAAAACGCTGGCTGACTAAGGTTGAAAAACACTATCAGGTTCGCCCAATAATTTATTCTGGAGAACGCTATTATTCTGATTTTCTAAAAGAAGAATTCAGTGAATATCTTTTCTGGATTGCCAATTATAATTTCTACAGAGAAAAGATTGAAGATGACTGGCTTTTTTGGCAGTTTACAGAAAAAGCGTCTTTACCGGGAATAAAACACAGAGTGGATGTTAATATTTACAACGGCGATTTAGAGCAATTGCAGTTTATTACTGTCGAGTAAAAGGTGAAAAGTGAAAGGTAAAAAGTAATTTACATTTCACTTTTTACCTTTCACTTTTTACCTTTCACCTTTCACATATAATGTTCTTAAAACTCTAATTTTTTCTTACGAAGCTCAAAGTTTTGTCCTAGATAAACCCGGCGAACCATTTCGTCTTCTACCAATTCTTCTGGAACTCCTGCTTTTAGAATTCCTCCTTCGAACATTAAATATGTTTTATCCGTAATAGCTAAAGTTTCCTGAACGTTGTGATCGGTAATTAAGATTCCGATATTTTTGTTTTTTAACTGTGCTACAATTCTCTGAATATCTTCAACCGCAACTGGGTCAACACCTGCAAAAGGTTCATCCAATAAAATAAATTTTGGATCGGTCGCCAATGCGCGTGCGATTTCAGTACGACGACGTTCACCTCCAGAAAGTAAATCTCCTCGGTTGGTACGAATGTGTTCTAAACTAAATTCTTCAATTAAACTTTCCATTTTAGCAATCTGCTCTTCTTTAGAAAGTTTTGTCAATTGTAAAACACTCAAGATGTTATCTTCAATACTTAATTTTCTAAAAACAGAAGCTTCTTGTGCCAGATAACCAATTCCTTGCTGCGCACGTTTGTACATCGGATAATCGGTAATATTCAAATCATCAAGGTAAATGTTTCCCTGATTTGGTTTTACTAATCCAACAATCATGTAAAAAGACGTTGTTTTTCCCGCACCATTTGGACCCAAAAGCCCCACAATTTCCCCTTGATTTACTTCAACAGAAATTCCTTTTACAACACTTCTTCCTTTATAGGTTTTGATTAAATTATCGGCTCTTAGCTTCATTTTTTTTAATTAGATAATTTGAAAATTAGATAATGAGATAATGAAAAAACGATCTCAAATTCAATTTTATAATTTGATTTGAAAGACAAAATAAATTTAAAATAATCGATTTGATAAATCAATTAACAAATTATTGCGTTTTTCAAATTTAGAATTTGTGCTTGAAAATTAAATAATTAACGTATTTCAGGAGAAATTATCTAATTATCAAATTGGCACATTTTCTAATTATTTCCCTGCTTCTTCTAAAGCTTCCCAAAATTCGTAAGCTCTTCTTAAGTGAGGAATAACGATAGTTCCTCCCACAAGAGTTGCAATTCCCATCGCTTCCATCATTTCTTCTTTAGAAACACCTTCTTTATAACTTGTTTCTAAGTGATATTTTACACAGTCATCACATCTTAAAACAGCAGATGCAACTAAACCTAAAAGTTCTTTTGTTTTTACATCTAGAGCTCCTTGCGCATAAGCATTGGTATCAAGATTAAAAATTCGCTTTACAATTTTGTTATTGTCAGCAAGCAGTTTTTCGTTCATTTTAGAACGATAGTCGTTAAATTCTTGAATGATATCAGACATTGTTTTCTTTTAATTTATTTCTATATACAACCTTCGAAATTAGGATACTAACCTCGTAAATAATTAACATTGGAATTGCCACAATCGTTTGGCTTACAACGTCTGGCGGTGTAACAATAGCAGCAATAATTAAAATAAGTATTACGGCGTATTTCCAGTACTTTCTTAAAAATTCAGGAGTTACCAAGCCTAATTTAGTTAAGAAATAAATGGCGATTGGTAATTCAAAAAATATGGCACTTCCAAGAATACTTGTTTTTACCATTCCCATATAAGATTCAAGTGTAAATTGGTTTTTTACAACATCACTTACAGAGAAAGTGGCAACGAAATTTACCGACATAGGAATTACGACAAAGTATCCAAACAATACTCCTAAAAAGAAAAGTAAAGAAGAAACAAAGATGAATACTTTTGCATTTTTTCTTTCTTTCTCATACAGGGCAGGGCTGATAAATTTCCAAATTTCCCACAATATGTAAGGAAAACTCAAGATAAAACCTGCCAAAAGACACATCCATACAAAAATATTGACCTGACCTTCCATTTCGGTATTCTGAATAATAAAATTCAGCTCTGTAATACAAATACTTTCTGCGAAATTCAATTGATGCGATAAATCGCAGAACCATACGTAAGTAAAAAATGTAGGTCGAATTGGACCTAAAATAATTTGATCAAATAAATAATCACTTATAAAATAAGTAACAAATGCCATAATGCATATTGCAATTGTACTTCTAACTAATAACCATCTAAGTTCTTCAAGATGATCCAAAAATGACATCTCGCCAAGATTTTTCTTTGCCATTATACGATTCCTTCTTTTAAAATGTCATGTAAATGTAAAACTCCTTTGTATTCTCCATTATCAGCAACAATCAGTTGTGTTATAGAGAAATCTTCTAAAATATTTAATGCATCAACTGCCATAGTCTCTGAAGAAACTACTTTAGGGTTTTTAGACATAATATCCCTTGCAGTTAAGTCCGCAATAGTATCTACGTCATTTAGCATTCGTCGGATGTCTCCATCAGTAATAATTCCAATAATTTTATTGTCTTCAATTACTGCCGTTACACCTAATCTCTTTTCTGAAATTTCGAAAATAGCTTTTTTGATCGAAGTATCTGGTGTAACTGCTGGTTTTAACGAATGTTCTATCATGTCTTTTACACGAAGCAAAAGTTTTTTTCCTAAAGCACCGCCTGGGTGATAAACTGCAAAATCCTCAGGTTTAAAATCTCGCATTTCCATTAAACAAACCGCTAATGCATCGCCCATTACAAGTTGTGCTGTAGTACTGTTTGTTGGAGCTAAATTAATAGGGCAGGCTTCTGTGTTAACTGTAGTGTTTAAAATATAATCGGAACCTTTTGCTAAGAATGAAGTTATATTTCCTGTAATCGCAATCAAGGTATTTCCAAATCTTTTTAATAATGGAACCAAGACTTTGATTTCTGGACTGTTACCGCTTTTAGAAATGCAAATAATAACATCTTCATTTTGTATCATTCCTAGATCACCGTGAATCGCTTCGGCAGCGTGCAAAAACATAGAAGGGGTTCCTGTAGAGTTAAAAGTGGCAACCATTTTTTGAGCAATGATCGCGCTTTTTCCGATTCCTGTAACGATTAGACGACCTTTAGTTTCGTAGATGCGCTGTACTGCTTCGTAGAAATTTTCGTCTAGAAAATCAATTAGTTTTGTAATTGCTTCACTTTCAGAGAGTATTGTTTTTTTGGCTATCGCCAATATATTTTCTTTTGTGATCAAATCAGAATATTTAAAATTTGTATGTATAAAAGAAAGTTGTATCTTTATGTGTTGCAAATTTATACAAAATACAGTTAATATAGAGAATGAATTCAAACGAAATTGAAATACATAAAGAATTAAAGAAGTATTTCGGCTTTAGCCAATTTAAAGGCTTGCAGGAGCAAGTCATTACGAGTATTTTAGGTAAGAATAATACTTTCGTAATTATGCCGACAGGCGGTGGAAAGTCTCTTTGTTATCAATTACCCGCTTTAATTCAGGAAGGAACAGCTATCGTTGTTTCTCCACTGATTGCTTTGATGAAAAATCAGGTCGATGCCATTCGAAGTCTTTCGTCAGAAAATGGAATAGCGCACGTATTAAATTCCTCTCTTACCAAAACAGAAATAGCTCAGGTTAAAAAAGATATTACTTCGGGATTAACCAAACTTTTATATGTAGCCCCAGAATCTTTAACAAAAGAAGAATATGTGTCTTTTTTACAAAGCGTGCCAATTTCTTTTGTTGCCATTGATGAAGCGCATTGTATATCAGAATGGGGACATGATTTTAGGCCAGAATATAGAAATCTGCGACATATTATTAAGCAATTAGGTAAAGTGCCAATTATTGGACTTACTGCTACTGCAACTCCAAAAGTTCAAGAAGATATTCTAAAGAATTTGGACATGTCTGATGCTAATACTTTTAAAGCATCATTCAATAGGCCGAACTTATATTATGAAGTTCGAACAAAAACTAAAAACATTGAGTCGGATATTATTCGATTTATCAAACAACATAAAGGCAAATCTGGAATTATTTACTGCTTAAGCCGTAAAAAAGTAGAATCTATTGCCGAAGTTTTACAAGTGAACGGAATTAGTGCTGTTCCTTATCATGCAGGTTTAGATGCAAAAACCCGCGCCAAACATCAAGATATGTTTTTGATGGAAGACGTAGACGTGGTAGTTGCAACGATTGCTTTCGGAATGGGAATCGACAAACCAGACGTTCGTTTTGTAATTCACCACGATATTCCAAAATCATTAGAAAGCTATTATCAAGAAACAGGTCGTGCAGGACGTGATGGCGGAGAAGGACATTGTTTGGCTTACTACTCCTATAAAGATGTAGAAAAGTTAGAGAAATTTATGTCTGGAAAACCAGTTGCCGAACAAGAAATTGGTTTTGCACTTTTACAGGAAGTTGTGGCTTACGCCGAAACCTCAATGTCACGTAGAAAATTCCTGCTTCATTATTTTGGTGAAGAATTCGACAGCGAAACAGGTGAAGGTGCAGATATGGATGACAACGTTCGTAATCCTAAAAACAAAATAGAAGCAAAGGAACAGGTTGTTAAATTGCTGGAGATTGTTCGCGACACCAAACATATTTACAAATCAAAAGAAATTGTGTTTACTTTAATAGGACGCATCAACGCCGTTATTAAAGCGCACAAAACAGATACACAGCCATATTTTGGTTCTGGTTCAGACCACGACGAAAAATATTGGATGGCATTATTAAGACAAGTTCTGGTTTCAGGTTATTTGTCTAAAGATATTGAAACTTACGGCGTGATTAAAATTACGCAGGAAGGTTTGGATTTTATCCAAAGTCCAGTTTCGTTTATGATGTCGGAAGACCACGAATACAGCGAAGCCGATGACGAAGCAATTGTTGCGTCATCAAAATCAACTGGTACAGCCGATGAAGTTTTAATGGGAATGCTGCGCGAACTTCGTAAAAAAGTAGCTAAAAAATTAGGTGTTCCTCCTTTTGTTGTTTTTCAAGATCCTTCACTTGAAGACATGGCTTTAAAATATCCAATTTCATTAACTGAATTATACAATATTCATGGTGTTGGAGAAGGAAAAGCAAAAAAATACGGAAGCGAGTTTGTTGCTTTAATCAGCCGCTATGTTGATGACAACGATATTATTCGTCCAGACGATTTAGTTGTAAAATCTACAGGAGTAAATTCTGCCAATAAATTATATATCATTCAAAATATCGATCGAAAATTACCGCTAAGCGATATCGCTTCTGCAAAAGGTTTGTCGATGGATGCTTTAATTAAAGAAATGGAGCAGATTGTTTATTCGGGAACAAAACTGAATATCAAATATTGGATTGATGATATGCTTGATGATGATCAGCAGGAAGAAATTCACGATTATTTCATGGAATCCGAATCTGATAAAATCGAAGATGCACTAAAAGAATTTGACGGGGACTACGATATTGATGAATTGCGTTTAATGCGTATTAAGTTTATTAGTGAAGTAGCGAATTAAAAAATAATAATTTTCAATTTTGTAAATTCCAAATTCCAAAAAAAACAAATAGTAAAATATAAATTCCAAATTCCAAGTTTTCGAAACAACTGGAATTTGGAATTTTTTTATTGGAATTTTAACCTTCAAAAACTTCCCCTCGATGCGGTTTCAAAGCATCTCTCACCTGAATCATATTTGGTTCTTCAACCACCATAAATGCTGTGGCGTGCATATCGTTTATGATGTTAAAACCAGTGATATTTAAAGGTAGTTTTTCGATAACAATATATTCTTTTAAATGAACTTCGTGATGTTCTGCAGTTTTCGCAGAAGCCGGACCGCGAAAATCCCATATCAGTTTTATTTTTCTAGACATTTTTTTTCTTAAGGTACTAAGGTTCTAAGTTGCAAAGGTACAAAGTCTATTTGGAAAAGAAAGTTCTGAGGTTCTGAGATGCTCAAATTCTGAGTTATTTCTGTAGAGACGCGTTGCAGTGTTCTTTAAAGTAATCGGAGACTCAGTAATTAACCGCAAAGTACGCTAAGATTTAATTTTCTTTACTTATAGAAAACACAAAGTTCGCAAAGTTGCATCAACACAAAGCTTTGCGAACTTTGTGTTTTTGTAAAACCATACCTAAAAAAACTTAGCGTACTTAGCGGTTCATTACATAAAGTCATTTCAAAATACTACTTTTGCATGTTCTTTTCATAGAAAGAAAAGCTAATAGAATAAAAAAGAAAAAATGCCTAAAGAACTTTTACTTCAAGTATCGCCAGAAATTGCTGCAAACGAATCATTGCTGAAAGACCATTTATCCAAACAAATAAAGGTTTCTTCACAAGAAATTCAGCATATTTCAGTTTTAAAACGCTCGATTGATGCACGTCAAAAGGCAATTAAAATCAATTTAAAAGTTCTTATTTATTTAAAAGGCGAACCTTTTCAGGAAACTAAAATCGAACTTCCAAAATATAAAGATGTTTCAAATGCTCAAGAAGTTATTGTTGTCGGCGCTGGTCCGGCTGGACTTTTTGCCGCATTACAATTAGTTGAGTTAGGTTTAAAGCCAATTGTACTGGAACGCGGAAAAGACGTTCGCGGACGTCGACGCGATTTAAAAGCAATTAACAGGGAACATATCGTAAACGAAGACTCAAATTATTGTTTTGGTGAAGGAGGAGCAGGAACATATTCTGACGGAAAATTATATACTCGATCTAAAAAGCGCGGCGATGTAACTAGAATTTTAGAACTTTTAGTGGCTTTTGGAGCTTCAGAAGATATTTTGGTAGAAGCGCATCCACATATTGGAACCAATAAACTTCCTAAAATTATTGAAGATATTCGTGAAAAAATTATCGAGTTTGGCGGTCAGGTTTTGTTTGAAACCCGAGTAAGTGATATTCTGGTAAAAAACAACGAAGTTGAAGGAATTGTAACTCAAAATGGAGATAAAATTCACGCCAATAAATTGATCTTGGCAACAGGACATTCGGCACGAGATATTTTTGAATTATTAGATAAAAAGAAAATTTTAATAGAAGCCAAACCATTTGCTTTAGGAGTGCGTGCAGAACATTCGCAAGAATTAATCGACAGTATTCAATACAGCTGCGATTATCGTGGAGAGCATTTGCCGCCAGCGCCATATTCTATCGTAAAACAAGTAAACGGCCGCGGAATGTATTCTTTCTGTATGTGTCCAGGTGGTGTAATTGCACCATGCGCGACAAGTCCAGGTGAAGTGGTTACAAACGGCTGGTCGCCATCTAAACGTGACCAATCAACAGCAAATTCTGGAATTGTAGTTGAATTAAAATTGGAGGATTTTAAACCTTTTGCAAAATTCGGCGCTTTGGCTGGAATGGAATTTCAAAAAAGTATCGAACAAAAAGCATGGCATTTAGCGGGACAAACTCAAAAAGTTCCAGCACAACGAATGATTGATTTTACGCAAAGTAAAGTTTCATCAGATATTCCGAAAACATCTTATGTTCCAGGAACTACTTCGGTAGAAATGGGGCAGGTTTTTCCTGGGTTTTTAACGCAGATTATGCGTCAGGGTTTTCAGGATTTTGGAAAATCAATGCGCGGTTATTTAACCAACGAAGCAATTTTACACGCGCCAGAAAGCAGAACTTCGTCGCCAGTAAGAATTCCGAGAGATCCTTTAACCTTAGAACATTTGCAAATCAAAGGATTATATCCGTGTGGTGAAGGTGCAGGTTATGCCGGAGGAATCATTTCTGCAGCAATTGACGGTGAAAAATGTGCGTTAATGATTGCGGAATCCTTGAAATAATTGACCTCGAGATTTCTTGTGTAGTAAAAAGATTGTTATCTTAGTGATTTGATTTTAATCGAATAGCCCCAAAGATGACCATACAAGAAATTGAAACAAAACACGGATTTGAATTCCCGCTTTTATACAAACAATTAGAAGCCGACGGCATGCTCAATATTGGAGAATATGGGCCAAATTGGTATGCGGAAGTTTATCCAACTTTAAAAGATAATCCGCCATTACTTTTGCATTCTTATGATTTCGAATCTCTGAATTTGAAATCTGTTGCCGAAGAAATCGAAGAACTTAGAGATCCGGATAATTATCGAAATATAAATTCTGATTTTAAATTTATTCCTTTTGCAAAAAGCGGAGGTGGAGATCATTATTGTTTTTTTCTAAATGAAGAAGACAACGGAGAAGTGCCAATTGTTTTTGTCTGGCATGACATGAACGAAGTTAATTATCTGGCAAAAAATCTACAGGATTTTATCTTTAAAGTTTTATTGATAGACATGTCGCAGCAGGATGTTTACAACGAACTCAGCGATGAAGAATTTAGAAGTGATCTGGAATCTGTTTTTAAATCGCATAAAAGATATTTAAGTACTCGTCAAAGATTTATTTTAGAAGATATTTTAAAGCGTGAAATTATAGATTACGAAATAAATGTCTCTCCAAAAATAAAAGAATCAGCAAGAGGATTGTTAACGGATGTAGAATTAGAATCAATTGTGAATGATGTTATTCCTTTTGATAAAATGAATCAAAGTTTTAAATACTCAAATGACTAAGATTTACCTATAAATTTATAAGCGCCTTCCATGATAAATATCTTTTCCAATTTATTTAATAGAAATAACGATCCGAAATCTATAATTTCTTTTGATGTTATTAATTCTATTTACGGTTATTTGTATCACGAATCAAATAGTGTAGAATTCAAAATGAAAGGAATTTACGATCCTGTTTATGTAAATCTTTATTCATTTCCGTATTCATTAGATCATGAAGAAGCCAAGGCAGAAATTCAAAAAGCTGGTTTCAATAATGCTTATGAAGTTTTAAATGAACTTTACAAAAAGATTGACATTGGAGCGCTTTCAGAAGAAACAATGCAGCAGGGATTAGAATATGATTTTATTCATATTCAATTTTATTCTGAACCAGGTCCAGAAGTGAAAAAATATTTGAAACGTGTTATTAATAATTTTATTATTTTCTTCTGTTGTACCAATAGCTTGGAAACAAACGATTTCAAAATTTTATATTCCAGTACGCACTTTTTAGATTATACGAAAGGATTGTTAGATACGGAAAAACTGGATATTGATAATCCTAAAAATGAAACACAGGAAATAGGAATTAGGGATTTTAAAAAAGTGCTGCAGGGAATCTGCCAATATTTAAATCTTGAAATTCCAGAAACTATAGAACTTCCTTCCTCTGAAAATCTGCTAGCAAATGAACCCGCAACAGAATCAGATTTTGAAGAGTTTATACAATTGGTTTCAAGAGGAAATATTGAAGAAAAAGAACTAAAAAAGCAATCTAAAAAGCTTTTCAAAAATTACAAAAAAGAAGCAAAAGAATATCACAGTATTGTAGAAGACCATTTTGCCTTTTTTGAAAGTATTGATGCTTGGAACAGCGACTGGAAATTTGATCCCGAAGATGCTGAATATTTTATTTCTAATTTAATTGGTGAAGATTTTACTTTCGAATATCCAGAAGAAACCTATAGTCATGATTTGTTTCCTTACATTCAATCGGAACTAGAAAAGTCAAATCTCGAATTATTGACGTATGAAACTTTTGGCGATAATTATTTGTTTTTTGTTGCAAATAAAGATGATGTAGAAAGAATTTTAGAATTATCTGAATTGACGAAGATTGAAGTTAATCAATTGTAGTTAATATTTGTCATTCTGACTAAGGATCACACAAGAAATTCGAGAAAGATTGAAGACATTAATTGCAGGAGCTCCTAGTGTGATCCTTCCTTCGTCAGGATGACAAGATTGTACTGAAAACTGAGACCGAAAACTGAAAACTAAATATCAAGGAATCAAAATAATCTTTCCTGTACTTTTTCTGCTTTCTAAATAATCGTGTGCCAATTTTCCTTCTGATAATTTAAAAGAGGTGGGTTCAGAAAGTTTGATTTTCCCATCAATAATCCAATTGAATAATTGATTGGATCTTTTGATTCTTTCTTCTTTAGAATTTAAATAACTCCATAAATCGCCGCCAGTTAAAGTTTTCGAAGTATCCATTAACATTCTCGGGTTTACAGGTTCTGGATCGCCGCCCGCCATTCCGAAGAAAACAACTTGACCGCATTCTTTCGTTACTTCAAAGCTGTCAGTTAAAGTGCTTCCGATGCTGTCATAAACCGCATCGACGCCTTTTGGGATTACTTTAAAAATCTGCGATTTCCAATCTTCACCGTAAAGAAAAACATGATCTGCACCTTGTTCAAGAGCAATTTTTGCTTTGTCTGCAGATGAGGTTAACCCAATAACATTGGCTCCTAGAAATTTGCTGATTTGTGTTAGAATCTGGCCAACACCGCCAGCAACTGCATGAATTAATACTGTTTCTCCCTCTCTGGTTTTATGACTTTCCGTTGCTAAATAATGTGCCGTTAAGCCTTGTAATAAAACAGAAGCTGCGGTTTCAAAAGAAATAGCTTCTGGAAGAGGAAGTACATGATTGATATTGACTGCAACCAACTCTGCATTGGCAAAAGGAACATCGGCGAAAGCCACACGATCACCAATTTTATATTCCGGATGGTTATTGGTATCAACAACAATTCCGGCGCCTTCATAACCCGCAATAAAAGGCGGATTCCCTTTTAAATGATAATTTCCTTTACGTCTGTAAACATCAGCAAAATTTAAGCCGATGGCTTTCATTTCGACTAAAATTTCATCGTTTTTTAACTGCGGATTTGGGATTTCGATATATTCTAAAACATCCGAATCTCCGAAAGAAGAGAAGGTAAGTGCTTTCATTTTAAACTAATTTAAGAATGCAAAGTACGGGAAAATTAGTTTTTAGTTTGAAATGTTTTTTAGCCACAGATTAAAAAGATTCTCACAGATTAATCTTTAGAAAAATCATTGTCATCATTTTAATCTGTGGCAAAATATTAAATTATATTTTAGGAAACTTCATATCATTAAAATTGCTTTTCTGTTTGGCTAAAGCTTCAACATCCTGCCATTTTCTTGGAGATTCGGCAGAAAGATTTTCGTATGAATCTTTTGTGATCAAAATATCATCTTCGATACGAACGCCGATGTTCCACCATTTTTTATCACATTTACTATTTGCCGGAATATAAATTCCAGGTTCAACAGTAAAAATCATATTTTCTTTCAGCGCGCTCATATAATTTCCTTTGTCATGAACATCTAAGCCCAGAAAGTGCGAACAGCTGTGCGGATAATAAATTCTCGCATCTTTTGGATCTGTAATAATACCCAATTTGATAAGACCGTTTGCAATAACTTCTCTGGATATTTTGTTTAAATCCTGAAACGGAGTTCCTGGCTTGCAAATTTTAAAAACGGCTTCCTGCGCTTCATAAACCAAATCATAAATTGCTTTTTGTTCTGGAGTGAATTTTCCGTTTGCCGGAACTGTTCTCGTAACATCGGCAGAATAACCGTGATATTCAGAGCCAACATCCATTAATAACAATTGATTGTCAATTTTTAGAGCGTTGTTTTCTCCATAATGCAAAATACATCCGTTTGCTCCAGCGCCTACAATTGGCGGATAACCTTCGCCTTCGGCGCCATAATGTCTGTGAATATAAGCATGAATTCCGTCAGCTTCATTTTCACTCATATCTGGACCAACTGCTTTCATAACTTCATTGTGGGCAATGCAGGAAAGTTTAACCGATTTTCGCATTAATTCTATTTCTTCTGTAGTTTTTATTTCTCTTAAAGAATTAGTGATGTTAGCATAAGTTTCTGTTGAAGTTTTATCATCATTTACAATGCCTGCTTTTGTTTTAAAAATTTGAATTAAGTTAAATAAATCTGCTGGATCGTACGTGTTATCGTGAATTCCAGGAGAAGATTCGTCATAAATAATTTTATCGAATTTTTTGAAATCAAGTTCAAAGTCTTTGAAATCTTTTCCGTTGTAAACTTTTTCAAATCCTAATTTAGATTTTGCACCTTCAACTCCTAAGCGTCTTCCTGTCCATGTTTCCTTTTGCGCATTTCTTTCTCTCACAAAAAGAACTTCGCTATATTTTTCAGTTCCTTGCGGTTCTTTAAAAAGTAATAAAACAGCATCTGGTTCTTTATATCCTGTTAAATAATACATATCAGGATTTTGATGAAAATTGTAATTGATGTCTCTTGAAAAAACTCTTTCGGGATACGAAAAAATTACTGCAGCAGAATTGGCCGGCATTAAAGCCCTAAAAGCATCGCGGCGTTCTTTGTGAAATTCTTTTGAGAGATAATCTGTTGGGAGATTTTCCTGTGATTGTACTTGAGACAAACTGAATAATAAGGTAAACAATACGAGAAATTGTTTCATGTTTTTGGTTTTTGATTGATGTTTTTGGTTTTTTGATTCCTGCAAATTACAAAAAAAAGCAATCCTAAATTGGAATTTAAATATTTGGCTAAGAGAATTTTAAATAAAATAATGTAACTTAGAGTCAGAAAATTACATTTTATAGTCCAATTTAAACCTAATAAATCTGACAACTGGGCACGAATATTGAGAAAAGAATATGTAGAGAATAATTTTAATCTTTAAAAAACAAATTACAATAATCTTTAAAAACACATTTATGAAAAAATACACACTCGCAGTCGTTTCTGTTTTAACCTTATTATTGACTTCTTGTATGGCATCAAAAGACACTAAAGGCACAGCAAATTTGTATGATACAACTTGGGAATTAGAATATATTTCGGGACCAAGAATTGCTTTTGAAGGATTGTATCCAAATAAAAAACCGCAGATTACTTTTGACCAAAAAGAAACAAAAGTGTATGGCAATAATGGATGCAACGGATATAGCGCACCTTATACATTAAACGGAAAATCATTAACTTTTGGAGAGCCTGGACCAACTACTATGATGTTTTGTGAAGGCGGCGGAGAACAGCAGTTTTTACAGCAAATGAAAAAAATTACTAGTTATTCTATTGAAGATGGAAAACTAAATTTAATTCAGGGCGACGTGCCGATGATGCGATTTAAAAAAGTAGCTAAAAAATAGTTTTAAAATAAATCTAAAAGAAAAGGGAAATGAGTTAATTCATTTCCCTTTTTTTATGGGTTTTTATTTCTTTTTGAGTTTGTCTTTAAAGACCTTTTCAAATTTTTCTAATTTTGGCTGAATCACCATTTTGCAATACGGCTGGTTTTTGTTGTTAGCATAGTAATTTTGGTGATAATCTTCGGCTTTGTAGAAAGCTTTAAAAGGTTCCACTTTAGTCACAATCGGGTTTTTGTACACTTTTGCTTTATTCAATTCTGCAATAATGCTTTCGGCGGCTTTTTTCTGTTCGGCATTTTTATAAAAAATTACAGAACGATATTGAGTTCCAACATCTGCACCTTGACGATTTAAAGTCGTTGGATCGTGAACGGTAAAAAAGACTTTGAAAATTTCATTAATATCAGTCACGTTTTTATCATAAGTAATCTGAACTACTTCTGCATGACCAGTTTTTCCAGTGCAAACTTCCTCATAAGTCGGGTTGGCAACATTTCCGCCAGAAAATCCAGAGACAACAGATTTTACTCCGTTTAAATCTTCATAAACTGCTTCGACACACCAATAGCAGCCTCCGCCAAGTGTAATCGTTTCGAGATTAGAAGCTTTTTTATTTTGCGAAAAACCATTCAGCGAAAGCGCTAAAAAACATATTAAAAGTATATTTTTCATGATCAATTATTTAGGGTCTGGAACAAAATCAAGAGCGATCGAATTCATACAGTAGCGTTTTCCTGTAGGAGCGGGGCCATCATCAAACAAATGACCTAAATGTCCGCCGCAGCGTCCGCAAAGCGCTTCAATTCTTTCCATTCCAATAGAGTTATCTTCTTTAAAAACAATACTCTTTTTATCGTCTTGTTCAAAGAAGCTCGGCCATCCGCAGCTGCTGGAGAATTTCGCCGTAGATCTAAAAAGTTTATTACCGCAAGAAGCGCAGTAGTACGTTCCCTTTTCGTCTGTGTTCCAATATTTTCCTGTAAAAGGTCTTTCGGTATCCGCTTCACGCATTACCGCATAAACATCTGCTGGCAAAACTTTTTTCCATTCCGCATCACTAACATTCAATTTAGTAGTGTCGGTATTAGAGTAATAAGGATTTCCAGATTTATTAATTACATTTTCCATAGAAGTAGATTTTGTCTGCTTTTTAGTATTTTGTCCGCACGCCTGCAAAATAAAAAGCGGTAATAAAAAGCAAAGGCTGATAAATTGAGTTTTTGATTTCATAAACAAATTAATAAAGTTTAAGGTATTCAATCAGGTTTTTTGTGAGGCTTAAAATTTCTATCTCAAAGATACGATGAGATTTGCCTCAAAAAGCTGACTTTAAAATAATTCAGATTTTTTTAAGTGTGTTTTAACTTTTTATTAGTTACGTAAAATAATACTATCTAGTTTTTATGTCTTAATTTTAACAGCTTTTAATTTTTGAATGCAATTTATTAGGTTGTAAATCAGAAAAATAGAAATGTATTCTGAATTTAGATTTTTTACAATCTTAATTAGGATTTTTAAGCCATTTCTTTTTTCGTATTTTTGTTTGATTAAGAAGCACTATGACAGAAGAAAACGTAATACTAGTCAATCAAAATGATGAGCAGATTGGTTTAATGCCAAAATTAGAGGCACACGAAAAGGCGCTTTTGCACCGTGCATTTTCAGTTTTTGTTTTAAATGAGCAGAATGAAATAATGCTGCAGCAGCGCGCGCATCAAAAATATCATTCTCCTTTGCTGTGGACAAACACTTGCTGCAGCCACCAACGTGAAGGCGAAACTAATATTGAGGCAGGAAGCAGAAGGCTGTTTGAAGAAATGGGATTTAAAACAGATTTGAAAGAGCTGTTCCATTTTATTTACAAAGCGCCTTTTGACAATGGATTAACAGAACATGAGCTGGATCACGTAATGATTGGATATTACAATGAAGATCCGAATATCAACACAGAAGAAGTAGAAGATTGGAAATGGATGAAAATTGAAGATGTAAAAACCGATATTCAGAAACAGCCCGAAATATATACCGTTTGGTTTAAAATAATTTTTGATGAATTTTATCATTATTTAGAAGATCATAAACTTTAATCCAAACTAACCAAAAACCTAGAATGAGAGTAACCATATCAAGAAAAGCACATTTTAATGCTGCACATCGACTACATCGAAAAGATTGGTCATTTGAAAAAAACGATGCTGTTTTTGGAAAATGCAACAATGCTAATTTTCATGGTCACAATTATGGTTTAACAGTAAGTGTTACAGGAAAAATTGACCCGGAAACTGGTTTTGTTTTAGATGTGAAAGTATTAGCGGATATTATACGCGAAGAAGTAGAAATTCCGTTTGATCACAAAAATCTAAATCTGGACGTTCCAGAATTTTTAGATTTAAATCCAACTGCAGAAAATATCGCAGTTGTGATATGGAATAAAATTAGACAACGAATTCACACTGACTTTGATTTAGAGGTAGTGCTGAACGAAACCGACCGCAATTTTGTAACTTATAAAGGAGAATAAAAAATGTCATTAAAAATAGGAGATATAGTTCCGAATTTTACTGCGAAAGACAATCATGGAGAAATTTTCGAAAGCCAGAGTGTTTTAGGAAGAAAACCACTGGTGATTTATTTTTATCCAAAAGATAATACGCCTGGCTGTACAACAGAAGCCTGCAGCTTTCGGGATCAATATGAAGACTTCAAAGATTTGGGCGCTGAGGTAATCGGGATTAGCAGTGATAGTGTAAAATCACATCACAAATTTGCTGCTAAGCATCAATTGCCTTTTATTTTACTGTCAGATCAAGATAAAAGATTAAGAAAGCTTTTTGGTGTTCGAAACAATTTGTTTGGACTGCTGCCGGGACGTGTCACATATATTATTGATAGAAATGGTTTGGTAATTTCGATATTTGACAGCGTTAATGCTGCGAAACATATACCGAAAGCCTTAGAAACCGTGAAAGAATTAGTATCATAAATTAGAAAAATCGAATTAATTAAACTTAGATATTAGCCTAAAACCTTAAAAAAAATGAGCCAAAATTTATACCCTTTACAATTTGAACCGATTTTGAAAGAAAGAATCTGGGGAGGAGAAAAACTAAAAACAATTCTGAATAAACCAATCGTTTCTAGAATTACAGGCGAAAGCTGGGAATTATCTACTGTAGAAGGAGATGTAAGTGTGGTTGCAAACGGAAATCTAAAAGGAAAATCTTTGATGGACCTTATTGACGAAACTCCAGATGCAATTTTAGGAACTAAAGTTTACGAGCGTTTTGGAAAACAATTTCCGCTGCTTTTTAAATATCTTGATGCAAGAGAAGATCTTTCTATTCAAGTGCATCCAAACGATAAATTAGCGAAGGAACGTCACAATTCATTTGGAAAAACAGAAATGTGGTACGTAATGCAGGCAGATGCAGATGCAAGAATTATTGTTGGTTTTAAAGAAAATTCAAGTAAAGAAGAATACTTAAAACATTTGCATGACAATACTTTGGTTTCGATCTTAGACGATGTGAAAGCAAAATCTGGCGATGTTTTCTTTTTAGAAACAGGAACTGTTCACGCAATTGGAGCAGGTTTGGTTGTTGCCGAAATTCAGCAGACATCTGATATCACTTATCGTTTATACGATTTTGACAGGGTAGATGCAAACGGAAATAAAAGAGAACTTCACGTAGATTTAGCACTAGATGCAATCAATTATAATAAAGTAGATACTCAAAAGAAATACGAGTCTAAAGTAAATACATCTAATACAGTTGTTGACTGCCCGTACTTTACAACCAATTTTATTCCGTTAGAAGATAAAGTAAATGTGTCTAAAAATGGAGAAACATTTACAGTATATATGTGTATTGAAGGAAGCTTCGAAATCGAATATGACGGATTTAAACATACTTACATTAAAGGAGATACTGTGTTGGTTCCAGCTGCGATAAATGCATTTAATTTAAGCGGAAAAGCTTCAATTTTAGAAATTTACATTTCATAGCACGTAATTTCAGGATTATGTGTACTTTTGCAGACGCAAATTAAAATTATATTAAAAATGGCAAACGTTAAGAATTTAAAGAAAGACATCAACTTCGTATTAGGAGATATTATTGAGGCAGTTTACTTGTTTGAGATGTCAACAACAGGAAATCCAACTCCAGAAACGAATGCTTTGATCGATGAGGCTATTGCTGCATTCGATACTTTGATTACAAAAGTGAACGCAAAGAACGTTGAAAATAAAAAAGCACACTTCAAACAAATCAATGTTGAATTAGAACAAACTGCTAATCAATTGATTGAAAAAATCAACGCTTTATAAGCAAAAAAAAGTGTAAAAAAGTGCAAATTTATTTTGGGAAAACGAAAAACCGCTTTATATTTGCACCCGTAATGAGGCCGATGTAGCTCAGCTGGCTAGAGCAG
>Ga0157370_10000155_pt1 | contig 84680 bp, 78 predicted proteins | sample C35metaG_FD_113463 | JGI IMG/M metagenome (GOLD analysis project Ga0157370, IMG submission 113463) | Corn rhizosphere microbial communities from Kellogg Biological Station, Michigan, USA - C3-5 metaG | ecosystem: Host-associated > Plants > Roots > Rhizosphere > Soil | place: USA: Michigan...
CAGCACACCGCCAAAACCAACGGCGAAGGCTTTTGGTGAAAAACCACCTGAGACCAAAATGTCTACATAGCCAGCGGCCTCAGGCGGAATCAGATAGGCCTGTTGCCATCCAAGTTGGGAGCAACTGATAGAGGCATCAGCGTTAGTGACCCACTCCATGCAAACCTGAACAGCAACGACCATCAGTAGTTACCCACCAGAGGGAGGCCGCCGAACGCTTGCAACTGCGCTACCACCGAATCGGCAATGGCGAGGCCGTCAGAGAGGCCCCACAAGTAGCCGCCGATACCGGCCAGAAAGGCGATGAACAGATAGCGATGCATGGCAAACCCTCCCGGCTAGTCGTTACGCCTTGGGCGCTTCGGCAGTGGGTTTGCTTGGGGTTTGTTGGGGCGATTGAGTGGCAGCGCGGGGCTTGACCGACTCGATGTGCAGGGCAAGATTTTTGCCCTTGTTTTGGCCGCCACGGGCAACGTCGAAAGTGATGCGCACGGTTTCAAGCGGCGAGAAGTGAGCACCGGCAGCGAAGATTTCTTCGGCGGCGTCATCGTCAGCAGCCATGCCGATAATCGACAGGCCGTGTTCGGTTTTGCCGTCCGGTTCATCGCCGTAGAACACCTTGATGTACTTGGTGCCGCCTTCGCCGTCGAAGCGCTGAGTACCGAGAAATGCCACTTCCATAGTCGAACGAGCCATCGTTGTTTCCTCGCTTAGTTGCGCGTTATTGCGCGGTTTTGCCTTTAAGCAGGCCGAGCGATCCCGAGCGGATGAACTTTGAAATTTCAAAGCCGCTGGGGTGAATCGGATTGCTGGGGTTTTGGTTACCGGCCTACGTGGCCGCTTGAAGCTTTAACACCAAGGGCCTTGCCCTTGTTATCCCGTTTCGCCACCCGTGCCCGCGTCTGGTAAACCAGCCCCGGACACGGGTGACGATTTGGTTTGCCCGGTGTTTTCAATTGGTACATACCGAAAGCGCTTAATGAACCACCACCGAATCAGCACATAGGCCAGCAGTGGGAAATTCAGAACCGTTCCGAGAAGCGCCCATTGGTTGATCGCCATCAACTCAACTCTCCAGCTCGAACAGGTCGTATCGGGGAACGTAGGGCGTTGGCTTGCCGGTGTCGTACACAACGTTCCAATACTTCGGGGGCCGGAGCGGTGGCGAATGTTTCTCGCAGGTAAAGGCCGGCGTTACTTCCCACTCCGACAGCAAGACTTTCCAGACGCCACCCACCCGGCCCATCTTTAAGGGGCGTATCGGGCGTGCTGATGCGGGGCGGCAAAGCTCGCATCGTGTGGATGGGGAGGAAACGACGCTCACCATCGCGGCCTTTGACCAGCAGACAGAGCAGCCACAGTCCACGGAGTGCGGGAGATGCAGATACTTGTGCATAGGTCATTGCTCACCTCGCAGAATGGCCACCACGTCATAGGCGGCTTTGCGCAGCTGGACTTTGGCATCACGGAGTGCGCCGGTTTCGCGGCTTTGAGGCTCAACGACGCAGAGGTCGTAGAAGTCCTGGGCGTGAACTAGGAGGGCGAGGGCTTCGCTCAGCTCCGGTGTCAGCTGGAGGCTCACGCCGTCCACTCCTGCTCCAAAAGCCAGTGGCGAAGCATGGCGCTGTTCACCATGCGTAGCTTGCCGAGCTTTATAGAAGGCAGAACACCGCGATAAACCCAAGCACGGGCGGTACCTACGGTTACGCCGTTACGGTCGGCCCATTTGGCAATGGGTTCAACGTCCTGTTGGGGGCCAACGAGAGTCGATGGCTCAAGCTCTTCCAGTTCCATGCTCATTCCGTCACTATTCAGATGGATATACACATTTTGTGTAAGACCTGAGGCCTGCGGTGAATAGATGCTCTCAGGTCGCGTCCTAAATTATTTAGGTTGCGAGCCAATGCTACACCTAAATAGTTTAGGCCTAAATAATTTAGGTTGTGTTTTTTAGAGCATTTTGGAATGAGAAGTGAACGGCTTAGAGAGCTAGTTCGATATTTAGGCCCTGCGCAAGTGGCCAAAAAAACGGGTACTGAAAAGCCACGATGGGGAACTGTCGCTCACAATCAGAAGGTCAAGGTCCGATTAGAAGACCTTGACGTGCTGCTTGAGGCGTTTCCAGAGTACGAGCTTTGGCTTTGGAAAGGGGGAGTGGATCCAGCCAACGGCCAGGTGTCTCCAGGCTATCAAGAGGCCGATTCAAAATTGCCCACTCAAAACGCGGGATAGCGATCACACAAAAAGTAGGTAGGCGCTGGTTTGCCCAAAGGAAGGGGGAAGAATGAAAGGAATCGTAGCCATACTCTCGTTATTGGTGCCAATAATCGCTACAGCTGACGTAGTGGACGATGCAGCGAAAGGCATCACCGACAACATAGTTATTCCGCTAGCGGAACAGTTGCAGGAACGTACGCTGCGTTCCCTGGCAAGCGGAAAAGGCCCAATGGCCGACGCCGCCAGAAAAGACCTCAAACAAAAAGACATTGCGGAGAAAGAAGAAACGCGAGGTCTTCGTCGTACCGTTAAAGACTGTATTAAGCCAGGTAACGTCCTTGATGACGACGTGCAAGAGTGCGTAAGAGGATATCGTGAAAAGACGTGGTGATGCATAGATTTAAGTATTGTTCAGTGTTTGATAAAGCTGATTATGTTTTTTGAATAATTTGAATTTTATGTAAAGAGTTTGAGACATAGGATTCTCAGTGACCAATAGGGAAAGAGATTTAAATGTCGAATATAAAGCTGACAAAAATTGAAGTGGCAAATTACAGGTCATGCGTTTCGACCGAATTTGAGCCGAATGACGGATTGACTGCATTAATCGGCCCTAACGGAAGTGGAAAAACAAATATATTGTCAGCATTCCAATTGCTGGCATCTATGCCATATGCTATGAGGTCTAATATTTATCGGAGGCAAACAGAGGATCCCTTTTCTTCCGCTTGCTCAATAAAAGTGAAATTTCTCTGGTGCGGAAAGCCTATCTATTACGAGGCTAGTATAAATTTAGTAAACAATGAGAGAAATGAAGATGAAATTATTAGCGCTAACGAAAAATGGATGCTGTTTTCTATAACTGGGAGTAAGAAAAAACTTCCATTATCTATCGAGTATTTTGGACCGGAATATTCGATGTCGCCTCGCTCCAAAAGGAATCATGGTGTCGCAGAGTACATTGCTAATTATTATGGAGATGAAGGGATAGCGGAAAATGTGATGGTGGCGTTATCAGATGTTTTGAAGTTCATAAAAAACGTTACGTATTATAGCGCATCCATTTTTACCAATCCTTCAAGCTGTCCAATTTCGTTTGAGGTTGAGAGTGAGCGAGGAGCACGAAGAGGGATATCTATTACAGGGCATAAAAAATTCCTTTATGATCTGTACAGCTCTTATAAATCCGCATCAGAAGAGTATGAGCAGTTCCTTGATCTGGTTGGGCCTGAGGGTGTAAATCTAATAGATGGTATTGCTTTTCAAGAGATTGAAACTTCGTCGTCTAGCTATAAGGTTTCAGTTGGGGGCAGAATCACCACGAAGGAAAAAAAGAACAATTTAATCATTCCTAATTTCCTGATTTCTGAAAACGCATTATCTCCAAGCCAGTTGTCAGAAGGTACTTTCAGAACGCTTGCCCTTGTATTCTATTTGATTACGGATAAAGGATCTTTAATGCTTATTGAGGAGCCGGAGGTGTGCGTTCACCATGGGTTGCTCTCAAGTATTATTGAGCTAATTAAAATGTATTCAAAAGATAAGCAAATTATTATTTCAACCCATTCAGATCAAATATTGGATAGCTTGGATCTGGAGAGCCTCTTTAAAGTTAGTCGTGGAGTTGCGGGGACTACTGTTCAGAACGTCAGAAGAAGCCTAAGTAGCGATGACTTGAAGGCGCTTAAAGATTACCTCCGTGACGAGGGCGGGCTTGGCGAGTATTGGAAGCATGGAGAGCTTTGATGGCCAAAAAAATTGGAGTGATTGCGGAAGATATTAGTGATGTTGAAGTCGTGAAAGAGATCTTGGCAAAATATATAGATAGACGGTCTTTTTCAGTGAAGCATTTTGTGGGACAAGGTTGCGGGAAGTTGAGAAATAAATGTGGGGCGTGGATAGATACTCTTAGTAAGCAAGGGTGTACTCATATTTTTTTGTTTCACGATTTGGATCGTAGTAATGAAAAAGCGCTGCGTAAGGAAATTCAGGAAAAGATAAAGTCTTGTCTTTTTCAAAATTCTTTGATTGTAATTCCGACCGAGGAGCTAGAGGCTTGGTTGTTATCCGACATGGACGCAATAAAACAGGTTTTTGATATTGCTGCCCCAATTAAGCAAATTTCTGATGTTGAAGCAGTTAAATCACCAAAAGAGCATTTGGAGAAAATGGTTCGCAGGCTAAGTAAGAAAGTCTATGTGAATACGATCCACAACAAAAAGATTGCGGCGCAAACAACGAAGGCTAATCTAATGAGATGCAACTCATTTCAGGTGTTAGACAAATATCTGACTGCTTTGTGAGTCTTTATTAGGCATGCTTAAAATTTTCGATTGCTGGAGAAGGTTTTAACTCCTCTCGATCGTATCGGGCATCTGTTTTATAGACGTGCCGACTATTAGAGGTGCGATTCTATTTCCGTTGTGTCGATGATGTGTCGAAAACAACGGGCTCTAAAGTTACGAGTTGAAACGGTTGAAGCGTTGGGAAACCAGGAATAGAACGCTTTGCGACGAATTGCTATGCGTCAAAACGGGTTCGAATCTCTCCTTCACCGCCATATTGAAACGCCTAAGGCCCCGAAAACTGCGAAGTTTTCGGGGCTTTTTGCTTTTTAGGCTCAGCCCTGTAGCAGGAAGATGCCCACCTGCGGCGCGGGGCTTAGCCATTGGCGTTCTAAGGTCCAACCTGCAGATTCAGCCAAGCGCGCTACTGAGTCCGGGGTGTACTTGTGCGAGCACTCGGTGTGTAAGCGCTCACCTTCGGCAAAGTGGAATGTTTTGCCTGCAGCGTAAACGTCTTGGTCCTGCGTGCTCACTAGGAACATCTCCATGCAGCTTTGCTGGGGGTTCCATTGCGCCAGATGAAGGAATTGTTCCAGTTCAAAATTGCCGTCCAGCTCTCGATTGATGCGGGCCAGCAGGTTTTTGTTGAATTGAGCGGTGATGCCGTCGGCGTCGTCGTACGCCGCTTCGAGTGTGGCGATGTCTTTGAGCATATCCAGACCGAGAATCAACCGTGCGCCTTCACCCAAAAAACGCCGCACGTTGCGTAGGAAGTCCACGGAGTCGCGTTTGCAAAAGTTGCCGAGCGTTGAGCCTGGGAAAAATCCTACTCGAGGACGTGTTCGTGCAGCGGCGGGCAGATCTTTTAGATGGCAGAAATCGCCAATTTCAGGAGCGACCCACAGCGCCGGATAGGCATGCTGAAGTTGTTCCGTTGCTTTGTGCAACGCCGACGCGCTGATATCCAGTGGAATGTATACGTCGAGCTGTGGCGAGGCCTCGAGCAGCAGCCGTGTTTTAACGCTGGCACCGCTGCCAAATTCAATCAACGCGGCTCCATCGGGAATGAAGGTGGATAGCTCGTGAGCGATCTCTTTTAACAGGGCGGTTTCTGCGCGGGTGGGGTAATACTCCCGCGTCTGGCAGATCGCCTCGAATAATTCCGAGCCGATGGCATCATAAAAATACTTGGGCGCCAGGTTTTTTGATTCAGCAGAAAGTCCTACGCGCACGTCTTTGGCGAAGTCACTGCTGTGTTGATGCTCGTCAGCCTCGGTTTGGTTTTGATGCGACGCCAGGTCGCGGGCTAAGCGCAAACCAGAAAACATCCAGCGTTGGCCCGGGTAGAAAAAGTTTCGGTAGCTGAGGCGCGAATGCCCGGGAGGTGTTGCGCAGGCGCCGCCTCGAAGCACCAATTGGCTCACCATAAATTTTCCGTTGTACTCGCCTACAGCACTCGCCGCCGGTCTAAAACCGGGGTAGGGCGTATAGGCACTCTGGGTCCATTGCCAGGCGCAATCATCGATTTGCTCCAATAGCCCTGAGCGAGCCGCAATTTCCCACTCCGTTTCGGTTGGAAGTCGAGCATTTGCCCAGCTGGCGTAGGCGCAAGCTTCGAAATAACTGATGTGCATCACCGGGGCGTCGAGACAAATCTTTTGCGCGCCCGCCAGGGTCATCTGCTGCCAATCGCCTTCGAGTCGCTGCCAGTACAGTGGGGCTTGCCAGCTTTCAGCCTGAACCTTGCTCCAACCATCGGCGAGCCAGAATTCGGCTCGGGCATAGCCGTCATCAGCCATAAAGGCGAGCCACTCGCGGTTGGTCACCAGTCGATCGGAGATTTCGAAGGGTTGAAGCCACGTGGCGTGGCGCGGGCTTTCATTATCGAAAGAGAACTCGTCTCCAATGTGGCCGAGTTCGACCATGCCGCCGGCCATGAGCTGAAACTGGCCTGGACGGTCATTTTGCGGCATGCGCCACGCTTCGCTATACACGGGTTTCAAGGGCGAGAGGCTGAACAGATGGAGGATATCCATCAACAGCAACTCTTGATGCTGCTGTTCGTGCGCAAGACCCAATTCAAGCAGGCCCGTCAGATCAGCCGGCGCGTGTTCTCCCATTAGCGCTTGGATGTGCTCATCTACGTAGTAACGATAGCGGCGAATTTCTGTCATCGCCGGTCGCGTTAACACCCCTCGTTGGGGGCGCGGTTGCCGCGGGCCAAGGGACTCGTAGTAGGAGTTGAAAAGATACGCGTAGGCGGGGTCGAAAGGTTTGTATCCGGGTTCATGAGCCATCAGCACGAAGGTCTCGAAGAACCAGGTCGTGTGGGCTAGATGCCATTTGGCGGGGCTGGCATCAGGCATGGATTGCGCGACCATGTCTTCATCGGTGAGTGTTGCGACCAACGATTCGCTATGCCGGCGAACCTTCAAATAACGCTGAAGCAGGGGGCTTGTCATTCTTATTCCTCTCGCAGCGCCAGCGGCGAGGGACCGTGTTGCGCTGCTCAGCGGGGCTAGGCGGAGATAGCCAGGAACTCTCGCCTAATATCAGGTTATAGGTCTGATACATAAGGTTCTAAAAAAGTTCTAGCCGGGACACGCCGATCGCCGAGCGGCAAGCCACTCGGCAAGAGCAGGAATAGAGACGTTGCGGCAAGCGTTTTGCTCGACCGCTTACTTATTGTCGGTGTTGCGCTCAGGTTTACTGCTGGGTTCGTTTGGAGAACTCTTCAAAACGCTATGAGGAGCGTCCTCTATCCCGGTTCCGTCTGTACCTGGCCGTGGAGCGCTGTCAGGACCCTCAATATCAGTTGTAGGACCGTTGCCGTCACTGTTGCCGGTACCCGGAGTGGGAAGTGTTGGAGGAGTAGGGTTCGTTGGGCCTGGACTGGAGGTCGGGCCGGTACTGTCGATAATGTCGGCCGCTAGGCTGCTAGGACCGTTCATTAGCAATCCAGCCAACAAGAGCAAAACGTAGGCGAGCCTATTCATCATAAAATCCCTCATCGAAGGTGATATGAATTGGGCCTATGCTACGTTCAGGTGTTCTGAAAACTGGATAAGCGGTCTGACTGGAGCCGTACTATCGAACTACGTGGCCGAGGCGGCAGACGCTAAGGTTCCACCAAGTTCACCTTCGCAAGTGACTCGGCGGTGCGGTATGCAATTTTTACCTTAGCGTGCTGCAAAGACCTGATCGGCACCATGCTGAAACCTGCGGTGGCTCCTGAAAGTATCTTTAGAAACTCTGCGCTGGTGCACTGGCGAGGAACCAGCGCAGCCGCTCCCGCGCTGATAAAAGCTTGCGTAGATCGATAGGAGTCGCGGGAGGTGCATACGAGGACTTTGGTCTGTTCGGAGTGGCGGGACATTTCCAGAATCGTTTCTGTTTGGCGCAGTACCGAGCAACGGAATCCAAAGATGACGACATCCGGTGAATGCAGCGCGCTTTTCGCTAACGTCTCTTCCAAACTCAGCGCTTCGCCGCAGACAAGTAGCTCAGAAGTCCCGCAGATTTTTTGGAAATGCTTCCGTACCGTAATTCGATCGCTAGCTAATAAAATACTGAGCATGCGCTTCCTGCGCTCCCTTAACCATCTATGTAATTAGTGAGATTAAGGTGAACCCGGTTGAATAGATGCAGGAGGGTTCCGAAGCGCAAGAAGCCGATGTGATTTGTTAAGAGTTAAAATTTCGCCAATTAACCCAATCCGTTGCGCTTAGCGAAATCGACGAGTGCAACAAGGTTGAAGGCGTTGAGCTTAAGCTGGAGGCGAGTCTTGTACGTGCTGATCGTCTTGTTGCTTAGCAGCAGAGAATCACCAATCTCTTTGTTTGACTTCCCTTGAGCGAGCATTTGCAACACCATTATTTCCCGATCTGACAGGCTGTTAAGCATTGATTGCTCGCTGCTGTCGGTGATAGTAGGGTTTACAGTGCTGAGAATATCTGTCGGAAAAAAGCTATATCCGGAAAGGGCCGCCCAAACGGCGCGCTGCAGTTCCTCAAGGTTGTCTCCTTTCGTTACAAAACCTGCTGCCCCGGCTTTCATGCAGCGAAATGCCAATAGGTCTGCCGGCTGAGAGGTCAGAATAAGCACTCGGGGCCTCGGTTTTAATGTACTGATTCGGGCGAGAACCTCCAATCCGTCGATTTTTGGAATGCCGATGTCCAAAATAATCAAGTCAGGCCTTTGATTGCGAATCACGGTCAAAGCGTCTACACCATTATCCGTCTCGCCTAGTAATGTATGACCTTCGCGCTCTAATAAAAGCTTGACAGCCAACCGCACTACGGGGTGGTCGTCGACGATGAGTACTTTTCCCATTGTATTTCCGTTATTAACTTCTAGTGGTTTATGATTGCGAAGCGCCAATTTCAATTTCAAGCGATCGCTGTAGGTCTTCTATTGCACAACATACTTCGGTAGCGATGGATTCAATGTTCGACGGTTTATTTTCGAGATTCATCGCTTTCTCGTATTTCTCAATCGATTCAACTAGTGACTTGGCGTTAATTAGCCTAGCCACGCCTTTCACACGATGCGCCATAAATGAGAACCCCTCCCAGTCCAACAATTTTAAATTTCCGTGGAGCTTGTCCAGATCAACTTGGTTGGTGGTGTGCAGCTGCTGCAGGAAAAGAGCCTTTAAGTCATCGTCGCCGTTTGTCAGTGCGTGGATGCTTTTATCATCAACCAGCTGGGAGATATGCTTCGGCTCCCGTGATTGGGATTGGTTAACAAGTCCCTGCAGGTTTTTAATGCAATGTTCCAGTTCGCGTGCGCCTACAGGCTTGAAAAGACAATCCTCCATTCCAGCCTGAATGCAGAGGTCGCGTTCATCGTCGTCCGTACTTGCAGTTACGCCTATGATCCAGTAAAGCGACTGAGCTAGGATTTTTTCCTGCGCTCGGAGTTGCTTGGTTAACTCGAATCCATCCATTACTGGCATTCTGCAATCGGTAATGATCAGATCGAATTTCGTTTGGCTCGTAAGCATTAACGCCTGAGCTCCGTTTTCTGCGCTTTGGGTTGTATGTCCCAGAAAGATCAGCTGTTGTTCTAGTATCATCAGGTTGGCTGGGTGGTCGTCCACTAATAGAACATTTAATGAAGTCTTTTTGCAGTGGGCGGGGTCCGTTCTAGGGGTAGGAAAATTCGATGATTGCTCAACGCTTCCGTTTGCTTCCTGATTTGAAGGTTTTTCTGATTCCGAAATACCATGCAGCGCGTCTTTACGGTCCATTATGTTCCCCATTAACGGCAATTCCTCGGTCGAGTTTAGTCCAGGTTCATTAATTTGTTTTCTTTAAACTATGTAGGAGGTTTCTTTTTCCCGGCTTAGTTGTGTGTCTTGTTGGGCGTTCATCGTTCTAGCTGCCACTTCTGGACGTGATGCCTCGTCGCCATCAGCGCTCGCGCTCAAATATCTTTTGATTTTCCTTGAATTTACAAAGGCATTTCATACTTATGGAGGGGCTGGTCCAAGATTGCATGATCAAAGTAAAAGAAACTGTTCCTCCGTTTTATGGCTCGACATCCATTGAATTAAGCTTTCGCCTGATATAGGGGGCGAAAATATGTAGCCCTGTCCGAACTGGCAATTTAGGCTCTGAAGAAGTTTTAGCTGCTCAACTGTTTCGATGCCCTCAGCTACGAGTGATACCCCCATCTGCTGGCTGAGATGAGCCATACTCGCTACGGCTAATTGAGTTCGCTTATTTAGATCGATATTTTTCACGAAGCTCATGTCTAGTTTGATTTCTGTGCAGGGTATCTCGCAGATTCGCTGTAGCGAAGAATATCCTGTTCCAAAATCGTCGATGGATATACCGCAACCAATCGTCCGTAAATGAATTAAATTCGTGTAGCACTCGGCTGGTGATTTAAGAAGTCCAGTTTCGGTAATTTCTAAAATCACGGCATCGGGCCGTACATGGTTGGCCTTCAAGATCTTCAATACTTTTGAACTGAAATCGGGTCTAGTGAGTTGGGTGGCATCTATGTTTATAGAGAGCTTAAAGTTTTTGTCTAATTCTTCATGGTTTAGAAATTCTAGCGCGCTCTGGAAAATTGAAAACGTCATTATATCCAGATGGCCGAAGCGCTTCGCTAAATCAATGAACGTTTGTGGGCCGATAATCCCAAATTTCGGGTGCTTCCAGCGCATAAGTATTTCGGCTCCAACTATTTTCATGGAGGCGAGGTCTAATTTTGGTTGGAAGAATGGAACGAATTCATCATTTAGTGCGGCTGCTGCTACCGCTTTTGCTGGTGGCATCTTGCTACGCAAAGTAGGTCTTGATTGCGTTTTTCGCACGGATGCGCTTTCTAATGCCGCTTGTAATTCACTTTTTGTGTATTTCTTGCCTAGACGTCCAGCTACGCGGATGCCCGAAAACTTCGCGAGGTTGCATAGCGCGGTATAAATATCTGCCGACACATCGGTCACGAAGATTACTGTTCGAATGGCTCCGGTATGATTTGCCTGCCGTAATAAGGTCAAAGCGGAACAATTCGCTGAGCTTAATGAGAAAAATAGTATGTCGAATGACTTTTCTTCCAGGATGAGTTTTTCTGCAATGTCATTCGTAAGTGCAACATGAAGGTTTGTATGCCCGAGCGATTTTAGAACGCTTACTAAAGCTTGTTGCGCAAGGGGGTGGCTTTCGGAGATAAGGATTTTCGGCTGGGACATTGAGTGTGTTCCTACGCGAGTTAAGTGGCCGAAATATCGCACCCGCTTAACTTTGGCGATGTACAACGACTCTTCCTGATCTGTAGGAAAATCCCTATATCCGCTATTTTGCTGCACGCCGCTCAAATCGATTTATAGTTTTTTTCGCCACGTCTGTTGAATTGTGGTGCTACAGTTTTAAGCCATGATGGCCAACCAATTCTTTGCTTGTCGCTTCTTTAACTTTACGAGTATCCAGGTGAATAAAATTTCTGAGTGGATTGGGGCTTACCGTGTTCCGGTTCTTGTGGGGGCTTTGTCGTTATCGTGTGTGCTTGGTTTCGCGGCCACTGAAGCTTATCGGCTAATGGTAGAGGGGCGGTTTCGCGACGCGGAGCGGGCACTGATCCGAGAAAATGCGTTCAGCCTTGAAGGCGTTACGTTAAACGGCAAAGGGATGGGAGCACTGCTGTTGGCGGGGTTAATTAACTCGTCGGTTAGGACCGCTTCACTTGAGCCGGACATCCGCCACGCTCGACAATTTAATATCGCCCAGCCGGCGCTGAAGGTGATCGCTAAGCGCGTGGGGGCTAGTCTTGCCTTTGTCGTCGATGGGGAGGGCGTGATTAAAAGTGATTGGAGCGGTGAAAACCTATCGCCAATCGGGGTGGACGTCCGCAATCGTCCCTATTTCCAACAGGCGATGAAGGGGCTGCCAAGCGTAAGCGGCGGTGTCAGCCCAACGTCCGGCCGGCTTGTTTACTACGTGGCGGCGCCGGTGTATTTGGAGGCTGCGTCGGATGAGGTGACGGGCGCTGTGGTCGGGCGATTCGAAGCTAGTGAATTAGGAGATTTCGTCAAAGATGACGGTTCTCGCATCGGTTTAGTGATTTCTCCCCAAGGCATTGTGTTCACCTCCGGGCGCTTGGAGTGGAGCCTGCGCACCACAGAGCCGAAAACTTCAGCGCAAATAAAGGAAATCGCGGAAACCAAGCAGTTCGGCGCTTATTTTGACGATGAAAGCAAGGTCAGAGCGCTACCTTTCAACCTGTCTGAAGATACCGTAACCATCGAAGGGGAGCGTTACGCTGTTTCGTCAGCTCCGGTCGATTGGAATGATCCCAGCGGTAAATGGAAGCTCGTCACAATCAGCGCGCTTGCGCCGGTTTACAGCTTTAAGGAAGGATTCTGGATTTCATTTTTAACCGCCGGCTCGTGCGGTTTATTAATGTGGTTTTTCCTTCGGCGGCTGGCGGATATGCGTATCCGCCGCAGCGATTCGTTAGAAATTGCCCGGCAACATCAACGCCTTCAATTGATCTTGGATAACGCTCCCGTCGCGGTGTGCATTATTGCCGATGATCTTCAGATCGGGACTACCGGCATTGTCAGATTCGCCAATCCTCTGTTCACCAATACGTTCGATGTTCGGGTTGATGTGCCCATGCCGCGTCTATATGTCCGCGCTGATGAGCGCGAAAAGTTGCGCGACATGTTGCGCCGTGAAGGCGTGGTGGAACAGCATGAAACGCAGGTATATGACAACAATCATCAAATTCGCGACGTCTTAGTTAACTTTCTGCGCATCGATTTTTTGGGTGAGACCGGCACGCTTGGATGGCTTATCGATATTACGGCGCAGAAAGTAGCCGAACGGGAAATGTCTACGGCGATGAGCGCCGCGGAGTCTGCCAATAAAATAAAGGGTGAATTCCTGGCCAACATGAGCCATGAAATCCGCACGCCAATGAACGCCATTATGGGAATGTCCTTATTGGCGCTGCGGGGGGATTTGGATCCCCTGCAACGTAATTACATCGAGAAAGTGCACCAGGCCGCTAACTCGTTGCTGGATTTGATAAACGATATTTTAGACTTCAGCAAACTCGAGTCGGCGAAGATGGAAATTGAGCACGAAGAGTTCCGCTTGGAAGATGCCTTTGAGGATCTTTCAAACGCTATCAGTCTTCGGGCCAATCAGAAGAACATCGAGTTGCTCTTTGATATATCTGCCAGTGTTCCAGCTCTGTTAATAGGGGACCGACTTCGTCTGGCGCAGGTACTGATTAACCTGGGCAACAACGCGGTGAAATTTACCGAGCGGGGTGAAGTCATCGTTGGGGTCGAACTGGTAGAGGCTGTAGAAAAACGGGTCACGTTGCATTTTTGGGTTAAAGACACCGGGATAGGGCTTACCGAGGAGCAAAGGGCCAAGCTGTTTAATAGTTTCACCCAGGCGGATTCCTCTACTACTCGGCGGTACGGTGGCAGTGGCCTGGGGCTTGTTATCTGCAAGCAATTGGTGGAGCTGATGGACGGCCGAATTTGGGTGGAATCCCAGTACGGCGAGGGCTCGATCTTCCATGTTCACGTCGATCTCGACTGCGTCGAAGCGCCGGGCGCCGTACTGTCGTCGACTGCGAATCCGTTGAGCGATATCCGCGCGCTGCTGGTTGATGACAATGCGTCGGCTCGTGAAATTGTTGCAACGATGGGACTGTCGTTGGGAATGCAAGTTGATCAAGTGGCCAACGGCATCGAGGCACTGATTGCCATCGATAAAATCGAGCGGTCGGGGGGGCGGTACGATCTCATTTTGCTCGACGAACACATGCCTATCATGGGCGGGGCGCACTGCTTGCGGCTCATTCGGCAGCGGCCAAGCCATCACGACGTCCGGGCTATTCTGATCGGCTCTGCTGGCGGTGAGGGTGGTGCTCAGGTGCAAGACGCTGAAGCGTTCAACGCCGTGATGGTGAAGCCGCTGACCGCCGCCAAATTGGCGGGCTCGCTCAGCGAGGCCCTAAGCCATTCCAAGCCGCTGCCTCCCCGGAAGGTTCGAGACGACAACGTATCCATTGATCTTCGTTCGCGCTTGGCCGGCCATCGCATTCTTCTGGTTGAAGATAATGAGATGAATCAGGAGCTGGCGGTTGCTTTGCTGGCCCAGGCTGGCGCCGAGGTTGTAGTGGCTGGCAATGGCCAGCGTGCGCTGGATTTTCTCGCCAAAGATCGCTCGTACAGTCTCATTTTGATGGACTGCCAGATGCCGGTGATGGACGGATATACCGCCACGCAGCACATACGCGCTGATCTGATTACACAGGCAATACCGATTATTGCCATGACGGCCAGCGCCATGAAGGGCGACCGTGAGAAAGCGTTAGCGGCGGGCATGGATGATTACATCACCAAGCCGCTTGATGTCTTGAGCATGTTCACCACAATCGCCAAGTGGATTAAACCGCTTCCTATTTCATCCACTGCGCAAGCTCCGACCGAGCCCTCACCGGCTTCCGAAACATTTGGGGCGCTTCCCGGTGTAGATGTTGAAGCGGGTCTGTCCGTTTGCATGAACAACGCGGCGCTTTACACCAAGTTGTTGAAGATGTTTCGCCAACAAGCGCAGGACTTCTCGGCGGAGTTCCATGCCGCCGTCGAGGCGAATGACACCGTGTTGGCTACGCGCCTCGCTCATACGCTGCAGGGCACTGCCGGAAACATCGGAGCTTTTGGCGCGCAGCGTGCGGCAGCAGCATTGAATCGCGCGTGTCAGGAGCAAACGTCGCAGGCGGAACTGGAAGGCCAGTTGCAGGCGCTCGTGAAGGAATTAACCATTGTTGCTGACGGGTTGGAACGCCTCGAGAGGTAACGTCCTACGGTCTTTGAGGAAACATCGAATTCAATGGATTGGTCACCCTAAGGACACTTGCCGGCTCATTCCTTACGAGCCTTGACCATGTTAGCCAAGCACATGCGAATCCTGATTGCCGACGCCGACCCGCTGGTTTGCGCCAATGTTGAAAAACTCATGAATAACGCCGGCTGTTTCGGCATTGCTTCGGTCGGCACGCTGGATGAGCTGCTTTCGTTAATCGACTTTGGCGGTAAGCCGTTTGACCGAGTGCTGATTAACCGTCGTCTTCTAGGGCATGAATACACCGACGCACTCAAAACGCTGAGCGGCTTCCGTAACGTGGTGATCTACCGCAGCGGTTTTCAATTTGACCGCCTTGCCGATCCGCTTTGCAGCGAGACCACCTGCCACGATAACGGCCTGGAGCCGACGTACACCTTGCACTGACTCGCCACATTTACGAATAAATGGCCGAATGGTGGGGATAGTCTGCCGTTCTCGCGCCCATGATCATTTCCCCAATCCAACTGTTGAGAATCGAGGTGTAGGCTTTTTGATCGCTGTCCTGGCTGAGCGCATGATCGGCGCCGTCGACGATGCGATGGGTAAGCGAGTGAGCCTTTTCGAAAGCAGCGCGGTAGCTCATCAGCGTGGTGTGGGGCACATAGTCGTCGTGCTCCGACTCTACTAACAGCACGTCCCCCTTGAATTTTGCGCAGCAGGCCAGGGCGCGGTTCTGTTCTGGCAAGCACAGCGTGCGCCGGTAACGCGCCAGGCGCTCGCGGTCCAGAAGCTGTTTGGGCACCGTCCATTCTTCGTCCCAGTACAACGCGGGCACGCGCAATGCGAGCCACCGTACCGGACGCATGTCGGTAAGAAACGTCGCCAGATATCCCCCGTAACTACTGCCGATCACCGCGATTTTGTCCGGATCGATTGCCGGATGGCTCGCCAATTGGTCGTAAGCTGCAACGATGTCCGCCAGGTTCTGTTCTCGTGTCACCGTCTGTTTACTGCCTGACGTGCGCTCGTGGCCGCGCAGGTCGAAGGTCAGGCATACGCAGCCGAATCCGGCGATGCCTTTGGCGCGTGCCAGGTCCCTCTGTTGGCTACCACCCCAACCATGTACGAAAAGAATGCCCGGCACTTTCTGTTCCGGGGACATCAGGGTTCCGGCGATTGTTTCGTTATCAACTTGAATGTCTATGGTCTGGCTATGGGCAGGCATTGAGGTCAACCTTTACGAATTTACTGATAGTGCCGTGGGGCGCAACCTCGCCTTGGAACAGGCGCGTCGCACCCGCTGGGGCGTCATCGCCATATGTTTCGTAGGTGCTTGCCTTCAGGCACAGGATTTCGGGGTGTTGCTGCAAGGCTTCCAGCGCGAAGACTTCGGCAGGACTGGCGCCACCGATGCGCCACGACTGTTCCAAAACGCCAGAGCGTTCTTCCCCCAAGGCGTCAATGCCCTGGGCAATGTCGTAGTTGCGACGCGAGGCGATCAGCCCCAGGCAATCGAAGGCGGCCTGTTCATACGTAACGGCCTGCTTAATCGCCAAACGGGCGTGCGTGGATAACGGCAGCGCATCAAGCGCTTCATAGCCGCCGCGCACGATCATCAAATCAGAGCCGCCGTACACCTGCGCGCCGCTGTCGTCTTGGGTTAAGCGTTGCGAGCCGTAATAGCTGGCGACGAGCCCGGCGACTTGGATTTGTCCCACGCTAAACGTCACCACCTCCTTCAGGTGTTCCTCCAGTACCAAACCCCATTCCGAGACTTCCTCGGCATTCGCCTGGCGCAAACACGCGCTGAGTTCAGCGGCGTTTTCCACCAACGTCTGACCTCGACCGGCTTTGCCTCGCACGGCTTTTACCCGCACGGGCCCATGCGCCAGCAGGGCCGATCCGGCCCGCTCGGCATCGCTGAGGTCAAACACCGTGGTGCCGCGCAATACCGCATCGGCCGCCTGTTGGTGAAACTGCGCGGTCCAGCCTTCGGGCGTCACGGTCGGCTGCTCGATCAAGGGGTGGCTAATGGCTTTGGTCGCCATGAAGGGGAACCGCACGGCGCCGCCGAAGAAGTCCTCGGCGCTGGCGATCCCGAGCGCCTTCATCTGCAGGTCGCCCGTCACCGTTTCGCTGGGGATCCAATAACAGGCGCTGTTTTTTTCGGGAGACGTCTGTACGGGCAGACCGAGCAGGTCGCCGATTTTCTCTGCCAGCACCTGCTGAACCGCGCGCTCGTGGTCGGCCAGTGGCGTGTCGAGGGTCAGCAGTGCAACGGCGCGTTTTGTGTTCATCCGGGCTCTCTGTCGTTGAGCATCGTCCCGCGGGGTGCGCGGACGGGCATAACGTGAGAAGGAAGAATGCGCCGTTCGGTTCCCTTTTCCGCACGACGCATTGTTGTCCGGCTAACGCACTTCGGAAGGTTCGCCGCCGCTTTGGGCGCTGTCCCGCGCTGGTTCTTGAATGCGGTATGAAGCGACGTACAACGCCGGCAAGAACAGCAGGGTCAGGAGGGTGGCGCTGATGATGCCGCCGATCATCGCAAAGGCCATCGGCCCCCAAAACACTTCGCGTGCGATGGGAATCATGCCCAGGCTCGCCGCTGCAGCGGTGAGCAGAATGGGGCGGGTTCGGTGGTGAGTCGCTTCAATTACGGCATCCCACGCGTCTGAACCTGCCTCGCGGAATTCGTCAATTTGCGTCACCAGAATCACCGAGTTGCGAATGATGATGCCGATAAGCGCGAGCACGCCAAGAATTGCCACAAAGCCCAGCGGTGTGCCGGTGGGCAGCAGCGCCGCGACCACGCCGATCAAGCCCAGTGGCGCGACGCTGGCAACGAGAAACAGCTTCTTCACGCTTTGCAGCTGAATCATCAGAAAGGTCGCCATCAAAAACAGCATCAGCGGTATGACTTTGCCAATCGGTCCTTGCGCCTTGCCACTTTCTTCCACGGTGCCGCCCGGTTTGATCCGATACGAGGCTGGCAGCTTCGCGGCGAACTCGTCGATCTTCGGCTGCAATTCGGCCATTACATCGGTGGGCTGCTTATCGCCGTGGACGCTGGCCTTGAGCGTGATGGTGGGTTTGCGATCACGGCGCCAAACGAGTGGCTGCTCTAGCTCGTAGCTGACCGTGGCGAATGCGCGCAAGGGTATCGAGGTGCCACGCGGCGTGGTGATTTGCAGGTTTTCCAAGGTTTCAGGAGAACGTCGTTCGCCTTCCTCGGAACGGCCGACCACGTTAATCAGATAGATGCTGTCGCGAACCTGCGTGACATTCGCACCGGTCACCACGCTGTTCATGGTCTGCGCCACGTCTTGTGACGACAGCCCCAACTGCCGGGCTTTGTCTTGCGCCACGTCGATTTTCAGCACCCGGCCAGGCTCGTTCCAGTCATAGATCATGTCGCCGATATCGGCGTTGCCGTCGAGCAAACCGGCCACTTGCATGGCGTATTCGCGCACTTGTTCGATGTTGGGTCCGCTGATGCGGTACTGAATCGGCCGTCCTACAGGCGGGCCCATTTCCAACGGTTGAACCAGGCTGCTGATGCCAACGAAGTCCTCACGCAAACGGGCCTTCAGTTCGGCGGCCAGGCGTTGGCGCGCTTCCAGGTCTTTGCTGACGATCACCAGTTGTGCATAGAAGGGGTTTTGCAGTTGCTGGTCGAGGGGCAGATAAAAACGCGCGGCGCCTTCGCCGATGTAGGTGCTCCAGCGCTGAATGTCGGGGCTGTCCTTGATGGTCGCTTCCAAACGGTCAACGACTTGGCGGGTTTCCTCCAGGCTGCTGTTTTGCGGCAGGTTAAGGTCTACCAGCAACTCCGGGCGGTCGGAGGAGGGGAAGAATTGCTGCTGGACGAATTGCATCAGCACTATCGACGTGACGAAGAGCGCCACCGTGAGGCCGATGCTTAGCCAGCGATGGCGCATCGCCCATTTCAAACCACGGTCCATGCCTCGGGTCAGGCGGCCGGGTTCTTTGTCTTTTTTGTGGCTCAGCGATTTCGGTAAAACATGGACGGCGATAACCGGCGCGAACAATACCGCCACCAGCCACGACACCAGCAGCGCCACAGCAATCACTGCGAACAGGGTGAAGGTGTATTCGCCTGCCGAGCTGGCATTCAGGCCAATCGGCACAAAGCCCGCGACGGTCACCAAGGTGCCAGTGAGCATCGGGAATGCCGTGGAGGTATAGGCGTAGGTGGCGGCCTGGGCGCGGGTGTCGCCGGCTTCCAAGCGCGTGACCATCATTTCCACGGTAATCATTGCGTCGTCCACCAGCAGGCCCAGGGCAATGATCAACGCGCCGAGGGAGATGCGCTGCATGGTGATGCCGCTGTATTCCATGAACACGAACACCATGGCCAATACCAGCGGAATGGAGCACGCCACCACCAGACCGGCGCGCACCCCCAAGCTGATAAAGCTCACCACCAACACAATGATGACCGCCTCAAACAGCGCGCTGGTGAAACCGCCTACGGCTTTGTTGACCACTTCGGCTTGGTTCGACACCTGATGCACGCCAACGCCGACGGGAAGCTCTGCGGTTATTTCTTCCATGCGCTGGTGCAATTGCTGGCCGAAGGTCTGAATGTTCCCACCGTCGCGCATGGCCACGGCAAGGCCAATGGCCGGCTGGCCATTGAAGCGGAACAACGACTCCGGCGGATCCTGAAAACGGTGCTCGATGGTGGCCAGGTCGGCCAAGCGATAGAACTGGTCGTTCACCCGCAAGTTCACCGCTTGCAGGTCTTCCTGCGAGCGGAACTCGCCGGACGTGCGCACTGAAATTCGCTCGGGGCCGGCCTCGATCACGCCCGAGGGCGTCACGCTGTTTTGCGCTTGCAGGCTTTGCACCACCTGGCTTTGGTCCAAGCCCAGCGCCGCCAGCTTGCGGGTGGAGAAGTTCAGGTACAGCACTTCGTTTTGTTCGCCGATCAACTGCACCTTGCCCAGGTTGTCGACGCTGCGGATATCCAGGCGCACCTGTTCCACATAATCGCGCAGTTGCCGGTAACTCAGTCCGTCGCCGGTGAAGGCGTAGATGCTGCCGAACACGTCGCCGAATTCATCGTTGAAGAACGGTCCCTGTAACCCTTGGGGAAATTCGCCCTGGATGTCGGTGATTTTCTTACGCACCTGGTACCAGATGTCGGGGATGTCTTTGCCGTTGGTGGTGTCTTTCAGGTACACGAACACGGTCGACTCGCCGGGCCGCGTGTAGCTTTTCACGTAGTCCAGGGTGTCCAGTTCTTCGAGTTTCTTTTCGATGCGATCGGTGACTTGGTAAAGGGTGTCGTTCACCGTCGCGCCCGGCCAACGGGTCTGGATAACCATGGTTTTGATGGTGAATGAGGGGTCTTCCTCGCGACCCAATTCGAAGTAGGAAAAAATCCCCATGACCAGGGAAACCGCCATCAAATACCAGACTAACGATTGATGGCGCAGGGCCCAGTCCGACAGGTTGAAACCGCCCGTTTCCCGACTCATTGCACTGCTCCTGGGTCCAGCTTGACGACTTGTCCGGGTTGCAAACTATTCACGCCGGCGCGCACCACGTGCTCGCCGTCGCGTAGGCCTTCGCCAATTACCACCGAGTCGCCTTCACGACTTAATACCTGCACGGCCCGCTGATTGACCGCGAGGCTCGTAGGGTCGATGACCCACACGTGCGCGCGGCCGTTTTCGATCCGGTCCGCAATCAATACGCTGGCCGGCAATGTGCTATGAGCCGACGTCTTGCTGCTCAGCTCGATGTTCACGGTGGTGCCCAGGCGCAGTTCTTCCGGGCTGTCGATCAAGCTCAGGCGCACGCGTCGCGAGCGTGTGGTGGGGTCGGCCTGCGGTGCCATTTCGCGAACCTGTGCCTGGGCCTGAACGTCTGGCTGCAATTGCGAGCGCACGGTAAAGCGCGCGTCAGCCGGCAACTGCGCTACTTGATCGTCAGGCAGGTCGAACACCGCTTCGCGTACATCGGGGCGGGCCAGGGTCAGCACTTCCTGGCCGGCCGCGACCACTTGGCCGGTTTCTGCGCGCCAGGCGGTGACCACACCAGGGAAGTCGCTAAGCAAGCGGGTGTACTCCACCTGGTCTTTGGCGTTTTGCACATCGGCGGCCATTTGGTCGAGGCTGGCGCGCGCCGTTTTCAAGCGGGTTTGCGCGTCGTCCAGGTTGGCTTTGGCGCCCACGCCGCGATCGAACAGTTCCTGCTGGCGACGCGCGTTGGCTTGCGCATCAATCCACTGGGCGTTAGCGCTGGCCATCTGACCTTCGCGGGCGCGCAGCTGATTTTCCTGATCGCTAGGGTCAAGGGTGGCGAGGAGGGTGCCTTTTTCGACTTTGTCGCCGACGTTCACGGCGCGCGAGGCGATGCGGCCGTTTGTGCGAAAACCGACGGTGGTTTCGTAACGCGCTTCGATGGTGCCGGCGTAGCGGCCCACCGTGGCTTGCTGCTGGGTACTGACCACGCTGTAGAGCACCGGACGCGGCGCCGGTTTTGGCGGTTCTTCGTCTGAGCAGGCGGTTAAGCCGAGGGCTAGCAATAGCGACACAGCGAGTGGCAAGCAACGGTTCATCGCGCGCCCTCCTGCTGTTTATCAGCCGGTGGCGGCGCGGCGATTTTCGCTTTTTCGGGTTCGGCGGCTTTGTCCGGCGTGGCGATTTCCACCACTTGTCCCGGGTGGAGCAACTGCCCACCGGCGACAACCACGTGTTGGCCTGCTGCCAGCCCTTTGCCAATCATCACCGTGCCGCTGCCATACGCCACGTCGCTGACCGGTTGCAGGGTGACTTTCTGCTGCTCATCCACCAGCCACACGGCTGGCTGATTCTGGCTTTTAAACAGCGCCGACCATGGCAATACCACGCGGTTGCTGGTTTTCGGGCGCACGGTGGCGGTCACTACGGCGCCCAAGTTCATTTCCTCGGGTGCATTTTCCAGCGCCACCTTGACCTTCACCGTGCCGCTTTGCGCATCGATGGTTGGGGTGATTTCGCGCACCTTGCCTTGCGCCGTGACGGCGGGACGGTTCAGCAGACTGACAGTCACCGGTTGCTCGGCCAGCTCAGCGTTGAACAGCGATTCGTACACGTCGAAAACCGCGTCGCGCTCGCCCGCGCGGGCCAGGGTGAAAATCGGCACCGTGGCTTGCACCACTTGCCCGGCCTCCGCCTGACGCTGGGTGATTACGCCATCGGCGGAGGCGCGCAGTTCGGTGTAGGTGAGCAGGTCGCGGGCGTTGGCCAGCTGCGCCTGAGCGGCGCTGTACGAACTACGGCTGGAGCGCAACTGCGCTTGCGCTTGGTCAAATTCGCTTTTGCTGGTGTAGCCCTTGGGCAGCAGCTGTTGCTGGCGTTTAAAACTGACTTCAGCGAGACGCAGCTGCGCCTCTTGCGCTTGCAGGGCGGCGCGGGCGTTGTCGACATTGGTTTGCTGTTCTTGTGGGTCGAGGCGCGCCAACACTTGATCGGCCTTCACCCGATCGCCGACCTCGACCATGCGCTCAATGATCTTGCCGCCGACGCGGAAAGACTGCTGCGCTTCGACGCGCGCCTGAATGTCGCCGGTCAGCTCCACTTGGTCGCTGAAATCGCCGGGTTTTACGCTCTGCACCAGCACGCGGGTGTGGGGCGGCGATTGCTGTTTGTCGTTACAGCCAGCGAGCGCCAGGCAGGCGGCAATGGCCAGCAGAATCGCGACGGTCGACGGCTTGCGCTCAGGCCATGCCTGTTCCGGCATTGGAAAACTCCTATTCCTTTAAGACGGCGGCGAACGCCATGTCGTGCATGGGCTTGAGAGAAAGCCACAGGCCGGAAAGTTCAAGTTTTCAAGCAGATAACGACGTAGACGACGAAATTCCACCACGAATGGATGCGGTTACAAACCTCCCTGAACCGATCTGGCGTTGCGCCAGTCAGCAGCTAAGACACCGACACATTTAACACGGAGATCAGCGTATGACCCATTGGGTGATCAGTTACAACCGGGACCAAAACACCTCCGTTCTGGATGTCGAGCAGGACGAAAAGCCGAGCGTCGAGCAAGCGGTGGAATACGTTTGGGAATGGGCCGAGCAGAATCTGGAGAAGGGCGAATTCGGTGATCCGCAGGAAGAGGCGACCGAGCTGCCGCTGAAATTGCTGAAGGACTACGGCATTACCATCACCGGCATTTTCCCCAAATAGCCGGGCGATTCAATCAACCTGGCAAGCAACCTGGCGAGCCCGTCTAGGCGGGCCTTCCCACGAAGTTTAAACCGACTCACCGTCGCATTGGCGGACCAAGCTCAGCGCTTGCTCGACCGACAGCGGTTCACGCATACGTTCAGCCAACAATGCCGTCGCCGCCTGTCGTTGGCACGCCACCACGCCTTCCACCTGGCCATGGCTGCAGAGCAGGGCGATAAAGTGCAGGTTCACCAGATCTCCTTCAATAACGGTTTCCTGCCAGTCTTTTGCGTGGCCAAGGTAGTCGAAACGCTTGCCGAAATGCTGGGTCCAGAAGAACGGCACGCTGTCGTAGGCCACTTCGCCGCCGAGCATGTTTTGCGCCGCAATGCGCGCGTGCTGCTGGGCTACGCGCCAATGCTCGATGCGCAGGTGCTCATCGGCCAAGGGAAAGCGCGCGATGTCGCCAGCCGCCCACAGCCCGGGCGCGGCGCGCATATGTTGGTCAACCACCAGCGCGCCGTCGTCGCATAAGCGCAGGCCTTGCAACAGGTCTGTCGCCGGGCTCACGCCCACGCCGACCAGCACCAGGTCGGCGGCGATGCGCTCGCCGCAGGCCAGGCGCACCGCCTTCACATGTTGGTCTTCATTGGCTTCGTCGGCCTCGAAGCTCACGGCTTCTTCTCCCACGCGAAACACCACGCCGTTGCTCTCGTGCAGCAGGCGGATGGCGCGGCCCACCTCAATGCCGAACTGCTTGGCGAACGGCACTTCGTGGCGGGCGATTACGGTGACGCCGAGGCCACGTTTGCGCAACGAACTGGCCGCCTCCAGGCCGATAAAGCTGTCGCCGATGATGACCGCCCGATCACCCGGCAGCGTGGCGTGCAGGATGTCCGCGGCATGCGCACGCGAGCGCAGCACATGCACGTTGTGCAACTGCGCGCCGGGCAGGTCGAGGGTTTTCGGCTTGGCGCCGGTGGCCAGTAGCGCCGAGTCGTAACGGTACAGGCGACCATCGCTCAGCTCGATTTCGCGTCGCTGGGCGTCCATGCGATTGACATGGCCGTGGACGCGCTCGATGCGCTGTTCGCGGTAATAGTCGTCGTTTTTAAGATCGGGAATCTGCGCCGGGGCCATCTCGCCGGCGATGACAAATTTGCTTAACACCGTGCGGTCAAAGCCCGGTGCTTCTTCACGGTCGATTAGTAGAAGGCGGCCGGCAAAGCCGTGCTCGCGCAACGCCGAAGCCGCTGCCGTACCCGCAGCGCCGCCGCCGACGATGGCGAATAAACGCTCGTCTGGTGATTGGGATTTGTCGGTTGAGGCAGGCAGCGGTTGATCGTCCACATACACCTGGCCGTCGCGAATGGTCACCGCATAGCGCTGCAAATCTTCCAGCGCTGGCGGTTCGCACACGTGCCCATCGCTGAGGCGGAATGTGCCTTTGTGCCACGGGCATATCAGGCGTCCATTGCACACCGCGCCCTCGGCCAACGGCGCGCCGGCGTGCGGACAATTGCCCTGAAACGCCTGCACCGTGTCGCCGGTTCGCAACAGAATCAACGATTGCTCACCGATCTTGCCCTGGCCAATCTGGCCGTCGGGCAAGTCTGCCAAGCAGGCGACATAGTGCAGTGGCATGGACAGCTTTCCTTAACGTGAACGACAGGGGCTAACGCAAGCGTTAACGACCTCAGGGTTTTTCGTAGGGCGGGTACTCATCGCTTGGCGCGCGCTTCTCGGCCCGCGGATCCGGCGCATCGTCTGGGATGCGCGGGGGATGCCGTGGGTCGATTTGCGGATCGGCAAGGTCCGGCGAGTCAGGGTCGAAGTCCGCTTCGGAATCAATCTGCTTACCGGCTTGCTGACGCGGATACCCGGGAAGCCCCCGGGTATCGGCCGGCGTGTCCTGAGCGGGCCACTGCTCGGCGTCGAGCGTGGCGCCGTCACGATCCGGCGGCGCGGTGTGTTGAGCGTTCATACAACCTCCGCTGGGCTTAGTGGTCGTGCTTGGCTTTCAACTGTTTGGCCATTTCCAGGTGATGTTCCAGGGCCGGCAGCTTCTCTTTGGCGAAGGCTTGCAGCTCTGGGTTTTCTTTGGACCCGGCTTGTTTCTTAAATAGCTCAATGGTCTGTTCGTGGGCGGCTACCTGGTTGCCGGCGTAGCCCTTATCGAATGACTCGTCGCGCATTTCCAGCAGCAGCTTTTTGGCTTTGTCGATCATCGACGCTTCGTCTGGCACTTCGATGTTCTGCTTCTTGGCCAGGGCGGTGAGTTCTTGGTTCACCTTGGTGTGGTCCGCCTGCATGGTGGTGGCGAATTCGCGCACGTCGCTGCTTTGGCTTTTTTGCAGCGCCAGCTTGGCCGCTTCAATTTCCAGGATGCCGCCTTGGGTGGCGTTTTCGACGAAGGAATTGGACTCGGCGGCCACAGCACTTGCCAGGGCGCTGAAGCTGAGAACGCAAGCCAGACCGAAGTGTTTGAGCGGGGTAGTGTTCATTCCATCTTTCTCCACTGTGACGCGAACGGGTCGTCGCTAATTAGTGGACGGGTGGGTTTGGCGGAAGGTTTCGATTATTTGCTGAGCGGTACGGTGGGGTGGTTTTTTTGGTTTTTGGTTTTTGGTTTTTGGTTTTTTAGGTGCATGCGCGAGGGCGGTGGGTGGACGAGTACCGATTCCTGGACGAGCCTGGATTCCCGCCTGCGCGGGAATGACGGTGGTTTTTTTCAGATAGCTTTGTTCAAGCCTGGATCCCGGGTCGTCTGACCGCCTACGCGGGGTTGAGGGCATTGCATTAAAGACCACCGTCATCCCCGCGAAGGCGGCGGTCCGACGATTCGGGATCCAGGCTTGCATGCCGAACGCCGATTTTGACCACGCGGCCGTAGCACGTGCACTAATCCTTGCGATTCAAAGCCGCACTCAACATCTGCGCCACCTGTTCAGCCGAGTACGGTTTGCGCAGGAAGGCGAAACCCTGAAAGCCTCCGGCGGACAACGTCTGGCTGTAACCGGAGGTGAGAATAATGGGCAGACCGGGGCGGCGGCGGCGCAGTTCGGTGGCCAGGTTCAGGCCGCCAATGCCGGGCATCATCACGTCAGAAAACACCGCGTCGAATTCCAGCGCCTCAGGGCCCATGCGTTGCAGGGCTTCTTCGGCAGTGCTGGCCCAGGTCACGTCGTAGCCCAGGTCTTGCAGCATGTCGGCGGCAAAGCTGCCGATCTCTCGGTTGTCTTCCACCACCAGCACCCGCTGCCGCGCCCCATGCAGGGTTTGCAGCATCGGTGGCGGGGCAGGTTCAGTCAGCCCGGCTTGCGCTTCCACCTGCGGCAGAAACAGGGTGAACGTGGTGCCTTGCCCCGGCACGGAATACACGTCGACATCGCCGCCCGATTGCTTGGCAAAGCCAAACACCTGGGACAGGCCAAGACCGGTGCCCTGGCCGATTTCCTTGGTGGTGAAGAAGGGTTCGAAAATTCGCGACAACACCGCCGGAGCAATACCGGCACCGGTGTCGGTAACGGCAATGGCGGCCAGCAAGCCGGCGTCGGCCGCAGATTCAGTGGCAGACGGCATGCGCTGGTTGCACGTCAGGCGGACCGTCAGTTGCCCTTCGCCGCCCATGGCATCGCGGGCGTTGATGGCCATGTTGATCAGCGCGGTTTCCAACTGACTAAGGTCGGCCCGAACAAAACACGGCTGCCTCGGCAATTCCAAGACCACCTGAATGCGCGCACCGGCGGCGGAGTCGAGCATGTCGTGCAAGGCCTCCAGGCGTTGGCCCACCTCGAACACTTGTGGATGCAGCGGTTGGCGGCGAGCAAAGGCCAGCAATTGCCCCGTGAGCTTGGCGCCGCGCTCGATGGTGTTGGAGATGGTGTCGATGTAACGGTTGCGGCGTTCCAGCGGCAGATCGGTGCGGCGCAAGAAGTGGATCGAGGAGCGAATGATGGTCAGCAGATTATTGAAGTCATGGGCCACGCCGCCCGTGAGTTGGCCGATGGCCTCCAATTTCTGCGCCTGGCGCAGCTCGGCTTCGGTTTCGACCAGCTGCGCCGTGCGCTCCTGCACCCGTTGTTCGAGGGTGCTGTTGAGCGTGGCCAGGGCGTTCACGGCTTCACGTAGTTCGGCGTCGGCGCGCACCCGCTCGATGTGCGCCCACGAACGCTCGGTCACTTCGCGAAGCAGGCCCAAGTCTGCGTCGGTCCACTGCCGGGGCACGTTGTCGTGAATAGCCATCAACGCCGTGAGGCGGCCGTCTTTGATCAGCGGCATGCAAATGGTTGCCGTGATGCCCAGGGCCTGAAACGCCGCCGATTCGTGGCTGGGCAGCTCGCTGAGGTTGTCGTGAATGATCAACGGCAAGCCGGCGTTCAGGTTGCGCACGGCCAGTTCGCCGAAGTCGGCCAGGCGGTAGATACCCAGAATATGCGGCGAGCCGGGCGCTGCCCAATCGCCGCGAATGGTGAAGCCGTCCTCGTCGGCATGCATGTCGGCGTAGGCGCAGTTCGACAGCCCCAACTGCTGGGCCAACATGCGCGTGGTGGCGGCCAGAATCACGTCAGCGCTGGTGGCCGTGGCTACCGCGCGCCCCAGCCCATCGAGAAAGGCCAGGCGCTGGTTGGCGACCACCGTGGCCGTGGTTTCAGCCACGGTGTCGAGGATGCCAACGACCTTGCCGGTGTGGTCGCGTATGGGGCTGTAGCAGAAGGTGAAGTACGCCTGCTCCGGCGCGCCGCCGCGCTCGATCAGCAGCGGGAAGTCTTCCAGGTAGGTGGCCTGACCTGCAAAAGCGGCGTCGGCGAAGGCGCTTATGTCGCGCCATGCTTCGCTCCACACGTCGCTGAACGAACGGCCCAACGCAGAGGGTTTATTGCCGAGAATCTGATTGAAGGCCTGGTTGTGCAGGGTCGTGAGGCTGTCGCCCCAAACAATGGCTTGCGGGAAGCTTGAACCGAGACTCAGGGCAACCGTGGTCTTTAAAACATCCGGCCAATCCTCAATTGGCCCCAGCGGCGACGAGGCCCAGTCGTAGGCTCGTATCCGCTCCACCATCTGCTCGTCACCTTTGAGCCACTGCGCCATCTGTCCCCATCCGTAGCCAATCAAACACGTCTTTTTCGTGGCGTTCCTTATACCGTCCTACACCCCGGCATCCAAGCCGAAGGTGAAAACGCTGATAAGCCGTGCGGCATGTCGCACGCGCCTGCTGATCTATAGTCAATCGGTAACGATTCGGCAAAACAGGGGTGTGCGGTGAGAGCAATGTTCTGGGCTGTGGTCTGGCTTGTGCACAGTGCGGCGGCATCGGCTGCCGAAGACATCACCTTGTTTTGCTACCAGAACAAACCGCCCTACGTGGTGGATTACGCCGCTCAGCGAGGCCTGTATTTCGACCTGGCGCAGCGCCTAGAGGCGCTGATGCCGGGTTACCACTTTGCCGTGCGCGAGATTCCTCGCAGGCGTCTGGATCGTCAGTTGCACGAGGGTCGGCTGCCGGGGCTGGTGCTCGGCGTGAGCCCAGCATGGTTCGCCAATTCGCCTGCTTTTACGCTGACTGAACCGTTTATCGATGACGTCAATTTGCTGGTGTCGCGCAACAGCGGCGAGGTCTCGCGGCTCACGCTTGCCACGCTGCAGGGGCATCGCTTGGGCTTGGTGGCCGGGCATCACTACCCGGAGCTGACGCCACTGCTGACGAGTGGATCGGTCAGTCGGCAAGACAGCGTGGACGAGCGCGTCAACGTCGAACGCCTGCAACGCGGTTGGATTGATGTCACCGTTGTCGGCAAGCGCACGCTGGAGTTTTTTTGGTTTGAGCGACCCGCCTTGCAGGCCGAGTTGTTTGTTGCCGAGCCGATGAGTCGCTATCAGCGTCACCTGTTGGTGCCCACTGCCTACGCACGCTTAGTGCCAGCGCTGAACAAGGCCATCGAGGCGCTGGACGACGACGAAGCGTGGCAGGCGAGGGTGGCGGCTTATCGTTAGCCGCCACGGCCTGCTTTTAACGCTCAAAAATCATCGAGGCTAAAGCCTCTCCCACAGACACCGTGGTTTGGGCCGGTCTAGGCTGGATTCGCCTTGGCGCGGCGAACCACGATGGCGCCGATCACCAGGCCTAGCGTTGCCGCGATAGCCGAGGCCAGCAGCACGCCGAGCTTGGCCGCGCTGAGCAAGCCTTCATCGGTAAAGGCCAGCGAGGCAATGAATATCGACATGGTGAAGCCGATGCCCGCCAGGCAGCCGATCAAGCCCAGCCACGACCACGTCATGCCCGGCGGCAACACGCACCAGCCCAGGCGCACCAGCAGCCAGGTGCTGAACATCACGCCAATTGGCTTGCCAATTACCAGCGCACACAGCACGCCGAACATCACCGTCAGCGAGGCTGAATTGTTGAGGTCGACACCGCCGAGGCTTACGCCGGCGTTGGCCAGGGCGAACAGCGGCATCACGCCATAGGCCACCCACGGGTGCAGCGCCGCCTGCACGCGAATCACCGGCGGCAACAGTTCGCGCTGTGCGGTGCGCAGCTGTTTGACCGAATGCAAGACCTCGCCGGTGTCTTCCTCGGCACGGTGCGTCAGGTTGTGCAGGGCGCCCCTGGCTTTGTCCAACGGCCCCTCGGTATCGGGGCGGGAAAACACTGGCGTCATCAGCCCCAACACCACGCCGGCCAGGGTGGGATGGGCGCCGGTTTTCAACAGGCCGAACCACAAAATGGCGCCGGGCAGCACATAGGCAAACGCGGAGCCGATGCCGATTTGCTGAAAGATCAACACCAACGCGATGCCGGCACCGGCGATGAGGAAACCAATGGGCTCCAGGCCGCCGGAGTAAAACACGGCAATGATCAGCACGGCGGCAATGTCATCGATGATGGCCAACGCCAGCAGAAACACCCGCACGGATGGCGGAATCGATTTGCCCAGCAAGGCCAGCACGCCCATGGCAAAAGCGATATCGGTGGCCGTGGGCACGGCCCAGCCGGCGCGCAGGTTCGGGTCGACGTTAAGGGCGACGTAGATCAGCGCTGGCACCACGACGCCGCCGAGCGCGGCGGCCATCGGCAGGGTCGCCAGCTTGAGCGTGGCGAGGGCGCCTTCGTGAATTTCGCGGCGAATTTCCAGGCCGACCACCAGAAAGAACACGGTCATCAAACCGTCGTTAATCCAGAAATGCAGCGACTGCGAAAGCTGCCAATCGCCTAAACCCAGGCTGACCGGCATGTGCCAGAGGTGGTGGTAACTGTCGGCTGCCGAAGAGTTTGCCCAGATCAGGGCGATGGCAGCGGCGAGCATCAAGACGATGCCGCTGACGGCTTCGATATGAAGGAAATGCTCGAGGGCGCTAAATGCTTTGTCGGCTACGCGGCGCGCAGCCGGAAGAGCCTTTGGGGGAAGGGGTCGGTTCATGGTCGCTCACTTTTTCAGACTGTGCGGCGGCCCGACCAACACAAAAAACCTGCCCGGCTGCAGAACCGCAGCCGTGACACCCGCCGGCAACCTTACACAACGAAAACCGATACCGCCACCCGCGATTTACTCGGTCAGGGTCATCAGCACATCCGAATACCAGGCGCAATTAAGGCCCAGCGCTTCGTCCAGTTCCTGATCGCGGTTAACGTCCAGGCGCGATGAATGCACGCCCAGCAGCAGCCACGGAAGCTCGCGGTTATCGTCGGCGGCCATGCGCATCACAATCGGTGCGCCGCTAGAGCCACGGTGCGTGCGCGCGTCGGTGAGGAAATAACCTTCGCCCTTGAAACGCAGGCCAAACGCCGAGGCAATGCTTGCCTGCCGCGCTACGGGCATGTGGTGCAAGGTGTCGTGAAAACCCAGCGGAAAGCCGACCACCAGCAAGGGGCTGCCGATTTCGATGGGCTTGGTCAGATCGGCCAGGTGCTCGGGCGTGAAGGCCAGGTATGCGGTGGTTGGCGGCAGCGCGCTGCGTTCGATTTCCACCACGGCGATGTCAATTTCACCGCCGGAATCGGTGCCCTGACGCCACAGGCTTTTACCGTCTTTAAACAACGGAATGGAAAAACCGATGGACTCCGCCAGGTTGTCCTTATTGGTGTGCAACTCGATTTCCAGACGGCTGGGGTGATGCTCGGTCGGTGCGTCGACCACTACGTGGCGGCTGGTGACCAGAAACAGGCGTTGGTCGCGCTGGAAAAAAAAGCCACTGGCGTTGGTGAGTGGGCGGTCCAAGTCATACGTGGACACGCGCGTAGCGGCGAGAAGAAGGGGTTCCAGCATGATGAGTTACATCCTGTAAATAAGCTGCGGTGTTAAGTAAGAAGGGCGCAGCGGCTGGAAGGTTCGAGGGATATTTTCAAGCGGCCGACGCGGGTTTCGTCAGGACCGCGAAACCCGCATTGACGGCGCTGCGGTTATTTGTCGACCACTGGGCGATGCATGTGGAAACGCTGGCTTTCTTCAATGGCGAAATAGTCCGTGGGGCCGCCGCCGCGCATGATCGGTTGTGCCAACACCGTGTTGTACACGCCGTCTTCCAACACCGCCGTATCGATGTGCACGGCCACCACTTCGCCCAACACCAGCCAGGTATCGATCAGCCCCCCGTCGGCCTTCTGCAGCTGCACGATGTCGCTCAACCGGCACTCGAACGACACCGGACTGGCCAGCACCCGTGGCGGTTTCACCAGGCGCGAGGGCGCGGTGTCCAGGCCCGCCAGCTCGAACTCATTGACCTCGGGCGCTACCAGCGCCGACGAGGCATTCATCTGCTCCGCCAGCGGGCGGCTGGCCAGGTTCCAGACGAATTCCTTGCTGGCGGCAATATTGCGCACGCTGTCTTTCCAACCAATGCTGGAAAAGCCAATGATCGGCGGCGTGTAGTTGAAGGCATTGAAGAAACTGTACGGCGCCAAATTGAGCACGCCGTCAGGGCTTTGCGACGAGATCCAGCCAATCGGCCGTGGGGCGACGATTGAATTGAGCGGATCGTGCTTCAGGCCGTGGCCGAGTTTGGGTTCGTAGAAATGGAATTCGCGCATGGAGGACCTCAAGTGCTCTCTGTGGGAGGGCGATTAACCGCGCTGCTCCTAAAAACATCGCGGCTAAAGCCGCTCCCACAGTTAGGGGGGGTTAGCCGTTAATCACGCGGTAGCACGGCACATAGGCCGCGCCGCCGGGCAGTTTCATGCGGTGTTGCTCAACGAAGGCTTGCAGCAGCTTGTCCAGCGGCTCCATTACCGCTGGGTCGCCGTGAATTTCATAGGGGCCAAATTCTTCGATCAGGCGAATGCCGGTCGCCTTCACGTTGCCCGCCACAATGCCGGAAAACGCCCGACGCAAATTCGCCGCCAGCTCGTGTGGGGCAATGCTGCGGTTGAGTTTCAGCGCGGCCATGTTGGCGTGGGTCGGCTCGAACGGGCGTTGGAAGCCTTCATCGATTTTCAGCAGCCAGTTGAAGTGGAACGCGTCGTTGCGCTCGCGGCGGAACTGTTTCACCTGCTTCAGCCCGAGCGTCATCTGCCGCGCCACTTCGGCCGGGTCATCGACAATGATCTGATAATGCGCCTGCGCCGATTCCCCCAGCGTCGCTCCGATAAACGCGTGCAGCTGCTCGAAATACGCCTTGGCGCTTCTCGGCCCGGTGAGGATGACGGGGAAAGGCAGGTCCTGGTTGTCGGGGTGCATCAGAATGCCGAGCAGATACAGGAACTCTTCGGCCGTACCGGCGCCGCCCGGGAAAATAATGATGCCGTGACCGACCCGCACGAACGCTTCCAGGCGTTTTTCGATGTCCGGCAGAATCACCAACTCATTGACGATCGGGTTCGGTGCCTCGGCGGCGATGATGCCCGGCTCGGTCAGGCCCAGGTAGCGGCTGCCGGTGATGCGTTGCTTGGCATGGCTGATGGTCGCGCCCTTCATTGGCCCTTTCATCACGCCGGGGCCGCAGCCGGTGCACACATCGAGGCTACGCAAGCCCAGCTCGTGCCCGACCTTCTTGGTGTACTTGTATTCCTCGGTGCTGATCGAGTGACCGCCCCAGCACACCACGATTTTCGGCTCCACGCCGGGGCGCAGGGTGCGGGCGTTGCGCAGCAGGTGGAACACGTAATCGGTAATGCCCTGAGAGGTGTCCAGGTCGATGCGTTGGCTGTCGAGTTCGTTCTCGGTGTAAACGATGTCGCGCAGGGCACTGAACAACATCTCGCGCGTGCTGGCGATCATTTCCCCATCGACGAACGCGTCGGCCGGCGCATTCAACAACTCCAGGCGCACGCCACGGTCTTGCTGGTGGATGCGCACTTCGAAGTCTTTGTAGGCGTCGAGGATGGTCTTGGCGTTATCGATATGGGCGCCGGTATTGAGAATGGCCAGGGCGCACTGGCGGAATAGGTCGTAGATGCTGCCGGAACCGGCTTCGCTGAGTTGTTGCACTTCGCGTTGGGACAATGTTTCCAGGCTGCCTTTGGGGCTGACGGAGGCGTTGATGACTTGTCTGTGGCGCATTCTGTTTTCCATAAAGAGGAGCGGTGGACAGGAGCACTCCGGCTCCGGTGTGGGGGTAGTTTGCCGTGTGGGAGGGGGGAATGTCACAGGGCGATGCAGGTCGGGGTTTTTTGCGGGCTGGGTGTATGGCTAGAGACAGGTCGGGAGTGGGGGTTGTTCCGTTGGGGTTCCATTGACAGGTGACGAACCCGCCACTGCACTTTGCTCCGAAACTCTGGATTCCCGCGTTCGCGGGAATGACGGTGGTGTTGGAAAAAACCTCGTCATTCCCGCGCAGGCGGCGGTCCGACGATTCGGAATCCAGTATCTCAAGCCGTACACGGTAGGTCGGCGAAGGCATCCATTCCCGCATGCGCTGAACGTTTCACGCCGTACGCGCCCGTTATCAAAACCCCCGTCATCCTCGCGAACGCGGGGATCCAGAATCTCAAGCCAGGCGAAGCAATCGAGGCAATAGGTGTCCATTGCGACATGACAAACCCGCCACTGCACTTCGCTCCGAAACTCTGGATTCCGAATCGTCGGACCGCCGCGATCGCGGGAATGACGGTGGTGTTGGAAAAAACCTCGTCATTCCCGCGCAGGCGGCGGTCCGACGATTCGGAATCCAGAATCTCAAGCCGTACTCGGCACCTCGGCGAAGGCATCCATTCCCGCATGCGCTGAACGTTTCACGCCTTACGCGCCCGTGATCAAAACCCCCGTCATCCTCGCGAACGCGGCGGTCCGACGATTCGGGATCCAGTATTTCGAGCCTTACTCGGTAGATGGGCGAAGGTATTCATTAACATCCCTGCTAAAGGCGATTCCTTCCTAAACCACCCGCCAAACCCCACCATCCCCCACCACAAAAACCCGCTCCCCATCCTCAGGCAACACGCCCATCGCGCCGGTAAAACTCCCAAACGCGGGCATCAGGCTCACCCGTTCGCCAATCAAAAAGCACGGCAGTCGCAAGCTCTGCCGACCTTTTCCTCGCAGGCGATACGCAGGATGCACATGCCCGGCCAGAACATGGTGGGTGGCGTGGGCTTCCGGTTCATGTTGCAGGGCCAGCGGCCCCACCAGCAGCGGTTCGGAAACGGTTTCAATGCCCAGCCCTGCCGGGGGATCGCCAGCGTTGCGGTCGTGGTTGCCGCGGATGAGGGTGATGTCCATGGCCACATGGCCACTGCGCCATTGCTGTAGGGCGGCCAAGGTGGCGGGGTTTTTGGCTTGGCGGGCATGGAGAAAGTCGCCAAGTACGATCAGGCGCCGGCTGGGGTAGCGGTGCAGCAACTGGTCGAGGCGTTGGAAGTTTTCAGCGGTTGTGCCGTGGGGCACAGGTTGGCCCAGTTGGCGGTAGGTGGCAGCCTTGCCCAAGTGCAGGTCGGCGATCAGTAGCGCCTGATAGTCGGGCCACCAGATGGCTTTGTCGGCGAGTAGCCAAAGTTCGGTGCCAGCCAGTTGCACGGGCAGATGTTCGCTCAAGGACGCTCCTTAACGGGACGTGGTCGGCCGTCTTTGCCTTGACGCGGGGCGCGGCCTTTGCGCGGGGCAGGGCGCTCGTTGTCGATGGAGAAACGCGCGTCGGTTTCGGCTTCGTAACCGCCGGGGCCGGCGGCTTTTTCCAGGTCTTGCACCATGCGTTTGATGCGGTCGGCCAGTTTTTCCGAGCTGAGGCTTTCGCGAAAGCGTTCCACCAGCAGCGGAAAGGCCAGGGGCGTGGCGCGTTTGATCACGTGCACGTCCAGGCGCCGTGTTTGCAGGCGCTCAAGGGTTTGTTGCAGGCGCTGAACTTCCAGTTCCTGGCGCAGCACTTCCTGTTGCGCCTGGGTCAGCAACAGGTTGCTCGGGTCGTATTGCTGGAAGACGTCGAAGAACAACGCGCTGGAGGCTTGCAGTTGTCGGGCGCTTTTGGCGGCGCCCGGGTAGCCGGAAAACACCAGCCCGGCAATGCGGGCGATTTCGCGAAAGCGGCGGCGCGCCAGCTCGCCGGCATTCAGGCTGGCGAGCACGTCGCGCAACAGGTGCTCGGTGCTGAACAGCGCCGGGGTCAGGGCGTGGGCGTAGTCGATGGGGCTGGCGCACAGCAGTTCCAAGCCGTAGTCGTTAACGGCGATGGAAAAGCTCAACGGTTGCCCTTCGGCCAGGCGCCAGGCGAGCAGGCTGGCCAGGCCCAGGTGCACGGAACGCCCGGCGAACGGGTACAGAAACAGGTGCCAGCCTTCGCGTGATTTCACCACTTCGGCAAGCAAGGTGTGCGCCGTTGGCAGCGCCGACCAGCTCTCCTGCACCGCGAGCAACGGGCGCAACAGCCGCATCTCATCGCTGGCGTATTCGCCCGCGGCGGCGGCACCGAGTTTGTCGACCACGGCATCGGCCAGCTCGCTGGACAGCGGCATGCGTCCGCCATTCCAGCGCGGCACGGCGGCTTTTTTGCCGGTGGCGCGGCGCGCGTAGGCGGTCATGTTTTCCACCCGCACCAATTCCAGCAGGCGCCCGGCGAACAAGAAGCCATCGCCGGGGCGCAGGCGGGCGATGAAGCCTTCTTCGACGCTGCCCAATGAGCCGCCGCTGCCGCCCTTGGTCCAATATTTCACGCTCAGGCTGGCATCGCTGACGATGGTGCCGATGCTCATGCGGTGCCGCCGCGCCAAGCGCGCGTCGGGCACGCGCCAGCGGCCGTCGGCGTCGGGTTCGGCGCGGCGGTAGTCGGGGTAGGCGGTGAGCGAGTGGCCGCCATGGCGAATAAACGCCAAGGCCCAGTCCCATTCCTCGTCGGTGAGCTGGCGGTAAGCCCAGGCGCTGCGCACTTCGGCGAGCATGGCCTCGGCCATAAAACCACCGCCCAAGGCCATGCTGACCAGGTGCTGAACCAGCACGTCGAGGGGTTTTTCCGGTGACTGGCGGGCCTCGATTCGGCGTTCGGCCACGGCTGTTTGCGCCGCTGCCGATTCCAAGAGTTCCAGGCTATGGGTCGGCACCAGCGTGACGCGCGAAGGTCGTCCCGGCGCATGGCCGCTGCGCCCGGCGCGTTGCATCAGGCGCGCCACGCCTTTCGGTGAGCCAATTTGCAGCACCCGTTCCACGGGCAGAAAGTCCACGCCCAGATCGAGGCTGGAGGTGCACACCACGGCTTTTAGCGTGCCTTGCTTGAGCGCCAGCTCCACCCAGTCGCGCACCTCTCGTGACAGCGAGCCGTGGTGCAAGGCCAGCAGCCCGGCCCAGTCGGGACGCGCTTCGAGCAGGGCCTGGTACCAGATTTCCGCTTGCGACCGCGTATTGGTAAACACCAGTGTGGTGCTGCTGCTTTCCAGCTCTTCAACCACCTGCGGCAACATGCGCAAGCCCAAATGGCCGGCCCAGGGGAAGCGTTCGATGCCGGGCGGCAACAAGGTGTCGACGCGCAGACTCTTGGCCATTTTGCCTTGCACCAAACGCCCGGTCGGCATCAGTACTTCCATGGCGTGGGGTTGGTTGCCGAGGGTGGCGGACAAGCCCCAGACCATCAGCTGCGGCGTCCATTGCCGCAGCCGAGCCAGCGCCAATTGCAGCTGCACGCCGCGCTTGTTGCCGAGCAATTCGTGCCACTCATCGACGATCACCATGCGCACGCTGGCGAAGGTGTCGCGGGCTTTCGCGCCGGTGAGCAGCAGCGTCAGGCTTTCCGGTGTGGTGATCAGCGCGCTGGGCAGCTTGCGACTTTGCCGCGCGCGCTCGGCGCTGCCGGTGTCACCGGTGCGCAGGCCAACGCTCCAGTGAATGTGCAAATCATCCAGCGGCGCTTGCAAGGCGCGTGCGGTGTCGGCGGCCAGGGCGCGCATGGGGGTAATCCACAGCACGGTCAGCGGCGCCACTGTCGGTTTTCGAGGGCGCGCGGTGGGCGCGGGTGCAGTGGCAATCTTGGCGAAGCGATTGAGCGCGGCGAACCACACGGCATAGGTTTTCCCCGCGCCGGTGGTGGCGTGCAGCAAGCCGGACTCGCCGCCTTTCACGGCGGCCCACACCTCTTTTTGAAAGGGGAAGGGTTTCCACTGACGCAGCGCAAACCAGGCGCTGGCGGGGCTGGTCATAGCAGGCCCTGCAGGGTGGCGAGGGTGTCGGCTTGGTCCACGGTTTTGTCCGTGCGCCAACGCAACATGCGCGGAAAGCGCACAGCGATGCCGCTCTTGTGGCGCTTGGACAGGGCGATGCCCTCGAAGCCCAGCTCGAAGACCAGGCTGGGCGTGACGCTGCGCACCGGGCCGAATTTTTCTACCGTGGTCTTGCGGATGATGGCGTCCACTTTGCGCATTTCTTCATCGGTGAGCCCGGAATAGGCTTTGGCGAACGGCACCAGTACGCGCTCGCCGGGGCTGGCGTCGTCCCATACGGCGAAGGTGTAGTCGCTGTACAAACTGGCGCGCCGGCCGTGGCCGCGTTGCGCGTAGATGAGCACAGCGTCGATGCTGAACGGGTCGATTTTCCACTTCCACCACAGGCCCATGTCCTTGGTGCGGCCGACGCCGTAGAGCGAGTCGCGGCGCTTGAGCATCATGCCTTCCACGCCCAGCTCGCGAGAGGCTTCGCGCTGGCGGGCCAGGTCGGCCCAGTCGCTGCCACGCACCTCGGGCGACAGGCGCAAACGTTCGTCGCCCATCTCTGCCACCAGCAGTTCCAAGCGCGCCCGGCGTTCATCCTGCGGGCGGCTGCGCCAGTCTTCGCCGCGCCATTCCAGCAGGTCGTAGGCAAGCAGCACCACGGGCACGTCATCGAGCAGTTTCTTGCTCAGGGTTTTACGCCCGATGCGTTGTTGCAGCAGGGCGAATGGCTGGATGCCGAAGGCTTTGTCGCTGTCGTGTTTCCACACCACCAATTCGCCGTCGACCACGGTGCCGTCGGGCAGCGCCTCGCCCAATTCGTGCAGCTCGGGAAAGCGCTCGGTCACCAGCTCTTCGCCGCGTGACCAAATCCACAGGCGACCTTCACGCTTAACCAGCTGTGCGCGAATGCCATCCCACTTCCATTCCACCAACCAGTCCTCGACCGGGCCGAGTACCGTGTCGAAGTTGTCGAGCTCCTGTTGCAGCGGATGGGCGAGGAAAAACGGATACGGCTGGCCGCCGCGCTGGGCGTGTTCGTCGTCGGACTCGGCGGCAATCAGCGCCTGGTAACGCGCGGCAGTGGGACGGTGCGACAAGTCGGTGTAGCCCACCAGCCGCTGCGCCACGCGCTTGGCGTCGATGCCCGCCAGGGCCGCCAAGGCGCGGGTGACCAAGAGCTTGGAGACGCCGACGCGAAACGAACCCGTGAGCAGTTTCAGGCTGACCATCAAGCTCTGCCGATCCAGTTGCGCCCACAGCGGCGGCAGGCGGTCGGCCAGGGTTTCCGGCGGCAAGCCGCGCAGCGGTAGCAGGTGTTCTTCCAGCCACCAGGCCAGACCGTGGTCGCTGCTGTGCTCGGCTTCGGGCAGCAGCAGGGAGATGGTTTCCGCCAAGTCGCCGACCGCTTGGTAGCTTTCTTCGAATAGCCAATCGGGCAGCCCCGCCAAGCGACTGGCCAGTTCACGCAGCACGCGGGTTGGCACCACTTGGCGGGGCCGGCCGCCCGCGAGAAAGTAGGTAGCCCACGCCGCGTCGCCTGGCTCGGCCCCGGCGAAATAGTCCTGCATGGCTTGCAACTTGGCGTTGCTGGAGGTGGTGGCGTCGAGGCGCGCGTACAGCTCGGCGAAGGCTTTCATTCGGGCACCTGCGCATCGTCTTCATCGCCGTATTCGGTTTTGAAACCGCGCGCGTCGAGGCCCTGTTCGCGCAGATGCCGGACCAGCACATTCACCTGGCCGTGGGTGACCATCACCCGTTCGGCGCCGGTTTGCTCAATGGCCCAGAGCAAGCCCGGCCAGTCGGCGTGGTCGGAGAGCACAAAGCCTCGGTCTACGCCACGACGCCGACGTGTGCCGCGCAGCAACATCCAGCCGCTGGCGAAGGCGTCGCTGTACTCGCCGAAGCGGCGCATCCAGGTGCTGCCGGCAGCAGAGGGCGGCGCCAGGATCAGCGCCTGGCGCAACAGCGGGTCGTTCTTGGCGATGTCGCCGGCATACAACGTGGTGGGAATACGCACGCCGGCTTCGCGGTAAACCGCATTCAACGGCTCGACCGCACCGTGCACGAGAATCGGCCCGATGCTGTCGTCGATGCCATGCAGAATCCGCTGCGCCTTGCCGAACGAATAAGCGAACAACACGCTGGCGCGTCCGGCGGCGACGTTGTCCCGCCACCAGCTGTCGATGCCGGCGAAAATCTCGCGCTGCGGCTGCCAGCGATAGATCGGCAGGCCAAAGGTCGACTCGGTGATAAACGTATGGCAGCGCACCGGCTCGAATGGCGTGCAGGTGCCGTCGGCCTCGACCTTGTAGTCGCCGGAGGCCACCCAGACTTCGCCCTGGTATTCCAACCGCACCTGCGCCGACCCCAGCACATGGCCGGCCGGGTGAAAGCTCAGGGTCACGCCGTGGTGATTGAGGCGCTCGCCGTAGGGCAGCGTTTGCAAGTTGATGTCTTGCCCCAGGCGCGAACGCAAAATGCCTTCGCCCGGCGCCGCAGCGAGATAGCGCTGGTTGCCGGTGCGCGCGTGGTCGCCGTGGGCGTGGGTGATTACCGAGCGCTCCACGGGGCGCCACGGGTCGATATAAAAATCACCGGGTGGGCAATACAGGCCTTCGGGTCGAGCTATCACCAGCTCCATGCAGGCACCTTGGCGGTTTCGGTTCAGTTAAGAGGGGCACACCGGCCGATAGGTTCGCTTGGTTTCAGCGCCGCGCCTCACCGTAGCAAACACCTCGAACCATTGCCGGACCGGCTCAGTCCATTTTTTATGGAGGAGCCGAACCATGGGCATGATCCGGGTAAAACTGACTGAACACGATGCGCGCAGCCGCCTCACGCCGGTGCGCGAAAACATGGCGGTACAGCGGCGCTTGTGGCTGCTCGAACGCCTCGGCCTGGTGGGCATGACCGTGCTGGTGCTGCTGACATTGCTCGGGCTGTTTTCCAAAGGCCTGTTGAGCAGCAGCCAGGCCAGCACGGGCCAGGATCAGCTGGCCGTGAGTTACGAACGCTTTCTGCGCAACGGCGCCACGTCCGTGATTGTTGTCGACCTGCGCGGCGCGCCGAACGCCGACGTGGCGCTGCGTATCGAGGGCGAATTGCTCGACGGCCTGACCGTGGAGAGCATCACGCCACCGGCGAAAAACGCCGCCACCTTCGACAAAACCGGCATGCAGCTGGCGCTTCGCGCCGACGCTGGCGGCCAGGTACGGGTGCACTTGGCCGTGCGCTCTGACGGAGTCGGCGCCTATCGCTCGGTGGTGCGTGGGCCGGGCGGCAGCGTCACGCTCAACCAGTTTATCTACCCCTGATTCGAGGCCTTTATGGACGCTGTCTTACGCGCCGCTGGTATCTACTTTGCGCTGCTGATCATCCTGCGCTTTGCCGGGCGTCGTTCGTTGTCGGAACTGACTATTTTCGATTTCATCTTGCTGCTGATCATCAGCGAAGCCACCCAGCAGGCGCTGCTGGGCGACGACTTTTCCTTCACCAACGCCGCCCTGGTGATCGTCACGCTGGTGACCATCGACGTGGTGTTGTCGCGGCTGAAATACCGCTGGCCGTCGTTTGATGTGTGGATGGAGGGTTCGCCTACCATCGTCGTGGAAAACGGCGTGCCGCTACAGAGCCGCCTGCGCGCCATGCACTTGCGTGAGGAAGACATTCTCGAAGCCGCCCGCGAGAAACAGGGGCTGGTGAGCTTGCAGCAGATCAAGTTTGCGATAGTGGAGAAGAACGGCAAGATTTCCATCATTCCAGTGGAGTCTTGAAAAGCATCGCGGCTAATCGGAATGCCGCCCAGCCGCTCCCACAGGAGGCGTGTCCCTGTTAGCTCGGCTAAGCGGCATTCCGATTACCAGGACACACCTCATCGTAAAAGTTGAACGGCCATCGCGCGCCGTCAGTCGACCCTACTCGATCAACTGACTGGAGCGAACCGATGAAAGAGTACCCAACGCCCCCATTCCCTTCGCAAAAACAAGCCGTGCCAGGCAGCCAGACGCGCATGGAGCCGTACCCCGATTGCGGCGAGCAGAGCTACACCGGCCACCATCGGCTGGCGAACAAAATTGCGCTGATTACCGGTGCCGACAGCGGCATCGGCCGCGCCGTCGCCATCGCCTTCGCCCGTGAGGGCGCGGACGTGGCCATCGCTTACCTGGACGAGCACGAAGACGCCAAAGAAACCGCGCGTTGGGTCGAGCAGGCCGGGCGTCAGTGCCTGTTGCTGCCCGGTGATATCGCCGACAAAAACGTCTGCGAACAGCTGGTGGCCAAGACGGTGGAAACCTTTGGCCGCATCGACGTGTTGGTCAACAACGCCGCGTTCCAGATGACCCACAGCGACTTGGCCGATATCCCCGATGAAGAGTGGGTGCGCACTTTCGATATCAACATCACGGCGATGTTTCGCATCTGCAAAGCGGCCGTGCCGCACATGGCGCCAGGCAGCTCGATCATCAACACCAGCTCGGTCAATTCCGACACACCGAAGCCGACCTTGCTCGCATACGCCACCACCAAAGGCGCCATCGCCAACTTCACTGCCGGCCTGGCGCAGCTGTTGGGCGAGAAAGGCATCCGCGTGAATTCGGTGGCGCCGGGGCCGATCTGGACGCCGTTGATTGTCTCGACCATGACCGAAGAAGACATCACCAGTTTCGGCTCGCAAACACCGCTGGGCCGTCCGGGGCAGCCCGTGGAAGTGGCGCCGATTTATGTGCTGTTGGCCTCGGATGAAGGCAGTTACATCTCCGGCACGCGCTATGGCGTAACGGGCGGTAAGCCAATTTTGTAACGCTGGCTCGTTGGGCTTCGTTTCAAGCGAAGCCCAGCGCTCCCGCTGATTACGCCCCCTGTCCCCAATTCATTTCTAAGCCGCCATCCACGACGAAATTCTGCCCGGTGATATACGCCGAATCCGGGCCGATCAGAAACAACGCCATCTCGGCGATTTCCTCCGGGCGGCCGGGACGTTTGAAGGGAATATTTGGCAGCTCCTTGGCGCGGGTTTGCGGGTCTTCCAGGCGTTTGTGGGTCATTGGCGTGTCGATCATGCCGGGCGCCACGGCGTTGACGTTGATGCCCATCGGTGCCAGTTCCAGCGCCAGGCTGCGGGTCATGGTCAGCAGGCCGCCTTTGGCGGCGCCATAGGGCACGTTGCCGGGACTGGGGATGGAGTCGTGCACGGAGGTGATGTTAAGAATTTTGCCGCCACCGCCGGCTTTTTCCCGCAGGCGCACAAATTCGCGGCTGCACAGGAACGGCCCGCGCAGGTCGGTGCGGATGGTTTTGTCGAAGTCCTCGGCGGTCAGCTCGATAAAGGCTTTGCTCATGCCAATGCCGGCGTTGTTGACCAGAACGGTCGGCGTACCGAGTTCGGCGCTGACGGCCTTGAACAGCTCGACTACGCTGGTTTCATCGCCGACATCCACTTGGCGCATCAGCGCGCGATTGCCGCGCCGTTTCACCTCGTCAAAGGTGGATTGCGCGCCTTCCTGATCGCTGTGGTAGGTGATCACCACGTCGGCGCCTTCGCGGGCGAAGGCCAGCGCCATGGCGCGGCCCATGCCCGAATCCGAGCCGGTGACGATAACGATTTGTCCGCTCAGTGTGTTCATTAGCCCATCCTCGTTTAGTGCGCCGCTGGCGCGTGGCAGTCCAGACGCAGCACCGCGCCGGGGGTCAGCGTTTCGCTACCGCCGGGGTGACAGACGTCCAATGGCTCGGCGTTTTCCGCCAGGTGCAGGCTCAGCACCTTGTCGCGCAGTTGCACGCGCAGGTAGCGGCCTTGAAAGGTGAAGCCCATGTGCACGCCGTCGAGCGCGGGCGGCACGGCAGGAAATATGCGCAGGCATTCAGCGGTGGGGTGCAGGCCCAGGTAATGACGCTGCAACACGTCCAGCGAACCGGCCATGGCGCCCAGGTGCACGCCTTCGAGGGTGCCGCTGTCGGCTGGCGCGTCGAGGTCGGTGCGCAGGCAATCGCACCAACTGTCCCACGAGGCTTGCGGGTTGAGATGGGCGAGCGCGCCGGCGCACACCAGTTTCGACAGGCTCGATTCGTGGCTCAGTCGCGCCAGGTGGAAGTCGGCGGTGCGGCGCATGGCGGCCACGTCGAACTGATAGCCAAGGCGTTCACACAGCTCGCTCAGTTCAGCGGGTGGGAACAGATGGAACAAGGCGAGCACGTCCGCCTGCTTGCTGACTTGGTAGCACTCGCAGCAGTCGTTGCGCGCTTCGAGCATCCAGTCCAGACGCGGGTGCTCGGTGGTCATCCATTCTCTGGGGGCCGGCTGCAAGCGCTCGTAGCCGTCGAATTGGTTGAGCACGCCATCAGGTAGAAAGGGCAGATACATCCGTGAACCGATATGCCGCCAGTGTGCGACTTCGCTGTCTTTGAGCTGAAGGCGGCTGCGCAATGTTGCTTCCAGGTCGGCTGGCAGACAGTGCAATAAATCCACGGCCCGGTGCAGCACCCAGGCAGCCATGAGGTTGGTGTAGGCGTTGTTGTTCAAACCCGGCTGGCCGGTGTGCGGGTAGCCCGTGTGGTATTCGTCGGGACCGATCACACCGTTGATGACAAAGCGCTCCAGGGTTTCGTCGTAGCTGACCAGGCTGGCCCAGCAGCGGGCGATTTCCAGCACCATTTCGCCGCCCCAGTCGGCCAAAAATTCCTTCTCGCCGCTGATTTGATAGTGCTGCCACACGCCGTACACCACGGCAGCACCGATGTGCCGTTGCAGGTACGTGTGGTCGGCCATCCAGCGTCCCGACAGCGGGTTGTAGTTGAACGGCGGCGTTTGTTCGCGGCCGCTGCGGGCGCTGCGCCAGGGGAACAGGGCGCCTTCTAGGCCGGCTTGGCGCGCGTTTTCGCGGGCGGCATCCAGGCGCCGATAGCGGTAGCGCAACATGCTCAGGGTAATGGCGGGCAGGCGGCTGGAAAGAAACGAGTAGGCGAACAGTTCGTCCCAGAAAATCTGCCCGAAATAGTCCTCGTGCCAACCGCGTGACGGAAAGCTCTGGTCGCGCTCGGCACTCAGTGGCGAGGCGGCTTGCAGCACATGCCAGGCGCCCAGGCGCAGCGGCGTATCGAGTACGGTGTCGTCGAGCTGCACATCGGCGGCGCGCCAGAGTGTTTCCCAGGCGCGCTGATGCGCTGAGCGCAAGCTGGCGAACGGTGCGGTGGGCAGTTCCGCCGTGCCAGCCGGAATCTCGTCATCCACCAGCACCCGAACGCGTTTTTCCAGGGTGACGTGGGTGCCGGGTTGCTCGATCACGGTGTGCTGGATAAGCCGCTGCGCTTGGAGTTCGCTGCGCCAATTCAGCGGCTCGTCGCTGCGCAGTTGGCAGGCCACCAGCACCTCGCCGATAGCGGAAATTAACCGGACGCGCACCTGCGCATGGCCATCGGCGCGGTGGCTAAAGGTGCCCGGTCGCAAGCGCGAGCCTTCGTACGGATGACTGCCGCTGACCAGGCTGTTGCTGACGCCGCCGTCCAGCTGCGAACGAACGTGCAGCGGCGGCAGCGGCTGGTCGCTGCTGAGCGTCCAGCGCAGCAGGGCCAGCGTCGGCTCGGCCATGCTCACCAGGCGTTCTTCATGCAGCCGAATGTGTCGCTCGCCCAGACGAAAACTTAACGTGCGATTGAGCTGCGCAGCGTTGAGGTCCAGGTGCTGTTGATACGCCTGCGCCTCGCCGCTGAACCACTGTTCGCCGTCCAGTGAAACGCTCAGGCCAAAGGGATCGGGCAGGTTAACCAGCGCTTCCAGGGTTTGCGTTACGCCATTGACCGAACGCGGCGCCGCGTCGTACCAACCGGCACGGTACAGCGCGGCGTAACGCATGCCCGGCGCGCCGCCGAAGGCCGCTTCCGGCGCACTGGCGCGCCAGGTCAGCACGCCGTTGCCAAGCGTGAACAGCGCTTCGCGGCGACGTTCATCGTGGGGGTCGAACGCGGCGAAGGCGAGCATCGCGCCGCCACAGTGGTCAATCATTGAGCAGTTCCCGCGCCTGAAAAAAACGCTGCCCGGCCAGGGCTTCGAGGTGTTCACGGTCGGCGTAGGCTTCCTGCGAGCCATAACCGGTGACGGCCTGTTGCGCGGCGGCGACGGCCCAGGCCACGGTTTCCAACGGGGCCAGACCTTCAAGCATGGTGACGGCCAGCACCGCAGTAAAGGCGTCGCCCGCGCCCGTGCTGTCAACGACCCTGACCTCGCCGGCCGGCACATAAAACACGCGCTGCTCGTGGGCCATGACCGCGCCGCCATCGGCGAGCTTGATGCACGCCAGTTTCACGCCTCGTGCACACAGTTCACGGGCGGCGTGGGCGAGGGCGTCGAGGTCGTTCAGGGTGTCGGCGGGCACGTTCAACAGCGCCGCCACTTCTTCGCAATTGGGCGTGATGGCGGTCAGGCCGTGGAGCAGGGCAGGCGGCACACGGTCGGGGAAGGACGGGTCGAGGATTACCGGAATGTGCAGGCGGTGCGCCTGCTGCACCACGTGCTCGACCACCCAAGTGGGCACTTCGCAATCGACCACCAGACACGCAGGCGCCGTCAGCCCATTGAGCGGCTCGAGTGCCACGTCGAGGGCGGCCGGGTCCCATTCATCATTGGCATTGGCGGCCAGCACGATCTGCTTCTTGCCATCGGGCGGCACCACAATCATCGACACGGCGGTCGGTTCTGTATGGGAACGGCTGACGCCGCTCAGCTCGACCCCTGCCGCACGCAGCGGCGCCAACGCTTGTTCGGCCAGATCATCGCTGCCCACCCGGCCCAATAACACGCTGCGATGACCGAACAGGGCGCCGATGTACGCCGTGTTGGCGGCCTTGCCGCCCGGGCGCCGCGCGAAGCCGGTGGCCAGTTGCGTTTCGACGTCGCTCAGGGCGTCGTTCACGCGCAATTGGAAGTCCGCGTTAATGCTGCCCAGCGATACCAACGTGCCTGCCATGGGGTTCTCCGCTGCGGGTGGTAGTGGATTGCTTGCTAAGCAGATGACCTGCCCCGGTTGGCTGGAGTTCGTTGAGTTTCGTCACAGCCTGTCAGCGTTTGAGCGTGATCCAGGTGGGCGCGTGGTCGCTGGCGTGTTCCTGATCGCGCACCCAGCGATCGACGTTGGCATCGACCAGACGCTTGGCCAGCGGTTTGCTCAGCAGCAGGTGGTCGATACGCAAACCGCTGTTGCGTTGCCAGTGTTGGCGGAAGTAATCCCAGAAGGTGTAGATCGGCTCATCGGGGTGGCGCTCGCGCAGCGAGTCGGTCCAACCCTGAGCGAGCAGGCGTTGGTAACACTCGCGACTTTCCGGCTGCAGCAACGCGTCCTTGCGCCAGGATTTGGGGTTGTAGATATCGAAGTCGGTGGGCACCACATTGAAGTCGCCGGCCAGCACCACGGGGTGACCGTTGTCGACCAAGCCTTCGGCATGGGTGATCAAACGCTCGAACCACGCCAGCTTGTAGTCGAACTTGGGCCCCGGTTGCGGGTTGCCGTTGGGCAAGTACAAGCAGCCGACCACCACGCCATGAGCCGCCGCTTCCAGGTAACGGCTCTGGGTGTCGTCCGGGTCGCCGGGCAGCTCGTTGCGGATTTCCAACGGCTCCATGCCCTTGGCCAGAATCGCCACGCCGTTCCAGGCGGGCTGGCCTTTCCAGATCACGCCGTAACCGGCTTCGCGTATGGCGCTGGCGGGAAACTTTTGCTGCGCGGCTTTCAGCTCTTGCAGGCAAACGATGTCGGGCGCCTCGCGCTGCAGCCAGGCCAGCAATGCCGACAGGCGTGTGTTGATGCCGTTGACGTTGAAGGTGGCGATGCGCAGCGTGTCGGCGGCGGCGGATTTCTTGGCCATAAGGTCTCGTTTTTACCCGGTGGATCAGGGCCGCAAAATCACCTTGCGGCATTCGTCGTCGGCTTTGTCGAAGATCTTGTAGCCCTCGGCCGCATCGGACAGGTTCATGCGGTGGCTGATGATGATTTCCGGGTGCAGCTCGCCGCGTTGAATGTGTTCGAGCAGCGTCGGCAGGGTGCCATGCACATGGGTCTGGCCCATTTTGAAGGTGAGCCCTTTGTCGAAGGCATCGCCAAACAGGAAGCCGTGAATAAAGCCGGCATATACGCCCGGCACACTCACTGTGCCGCCACGGCGAACAGCGGCGATGCATTGGCGTAACGCCTTGCCGCTGCTGCCTTCTATTTTCAGGGTGGAGAGCACGGTTTCGGTGGTGCTGCCCTTGGCTTCGAAGCCCACGGCGTCGATCACTGCGTCCACGCCACGGTGGCCGGCCGTTTGCTCGATGATGGCGGCCGCCGGGTCGTCGACGTCGCGGAAGTTGATGGGTATCGCGCCGTAGGTGCGCATGGCGTAGTCGAGGCGATAGGGGTGCTGGTCGACAATGAAAATCTGCTCGGCGCCGAGCAGTCGCGCGCAAGCCGCCGACATCAAGCCGACCGGCCCGGCGCCGTAAATGGCGACGCTGCTGCCCGGTTTTATGCCCGCGTTTACGGCGGCCTGGTAGCCGGTGGGCAGAATGTCGGTGAGGAACAGCACGCGCTCGTCGTCGAGTTCATCCGGCACTTTGAACGGCCCGGCATTCGCCTTGGGCACGCGCACCAGTTCGGCCTGACCGCCCGGCATGCCGCCATACAAATGGCTGTAGCCGAACAACGCTGCGCCCGAGGGAATCTGCTTTTTATTAAGGATGGCGCCACGGTCCGGGTTGGTGGTTTCGCAGGCCGCGTGCAGGTTCATGTCGCAGAAGAAACAGCTGCCGCAGGCAATCACAAACGGCACGATGACGCGGTCGCCTTTGGCCACGGCGGTCACCGCGCTGCCAACTTCTTCGACGATGCCCATGAATTCATGGCCGAAAATATCGCCGTGTTTTACCGCCGGAATCTTGCCGCGATACAGGTGCAAGTCCGAGCCGCAGATGGCGGTGGCGGTCACCCGCAGAATGATGTCGTCTGGCTCTTGAATGATGGGGTCGGGTACGTTGTCGACCTTGACGTTATGGCTTCCGTGATAGGTCAGTGCGCGCATGGGAATGGTCTCCTGATGCTGGGCAAAAAAATCCCGGCGCCTTACGGAGCCGGGCAAGTCTATCGCTGAGGGAAATCGTGCTGCGACGCTTAGGCCGACATGGCCGCATTGAGATGCGGACGCATGTGAGCCAGTGGACGCTGGGACAGGCGCTTGGCCTTGGTGACGTGGATCGGGCCTTCATAGGTGGGCAGGCGTTGCCACACCCAGTGAGCACCGGCGCCTTTCCAGCACAGCTCGCCAGAGGCCAGCTTCATGTCGCGCTGGATGTCGCGCACCACGTCTTTGATTTTGGCTTCGTTGAATACCGCTTCGCTGGCAATCACCTTGGTGATCTGTTGCTCGCCGCACTGCAAATTCAGCAGCAGCGTACCGTCCGGGCGAGGGGTCACGGCCACTTGTTGGTCTGGGAAGGATTGGAAGAGGTAGTTGATCGCCAGTTGCATTGTTTGTGCTCTCCGATTTTTGTTTGAGATGCAAACAAGAGAGCAGGCGCCGTGCCAATTTTTATCTGGGTGGTAATTCTATACAAATCAATAAGTTAGCGTTCGCTGATATCACCGTAGTATTTGCAGACTGCATGGTTAGGCGGGTGCCTGGTTGCAAACTGCAAGTTCAATATCAGCCCGCAGCGCCCGTTGCAGGCGCTGCGGCGCCGCAGTCAGGCGCGTTTCAGGCCTTCGCTGGCAATTTCGTGGCGGGCAGCCTGGAGCAATTCGGCGTCGACGTTCAGACGGTGAATGACGTTGAGCAACTGCTGTTTAAGCAATTGATCGTTGCTCGCCTCGGCGGCCCGCATCATGGCGATGGCGGCGGTTTGGTTGTTGGCGGCAACGTGGTCGAGGGTTTTGCACAGGTTACGGATGCTGCGATTCACAAGCCTTACTCCTGAATTCGAGGCTGCACTGTAGGGCGGCGATGTTGCGATTTGATGGCTGGCCGACGACGGTTTTGCGCCGTTATCCGCCAGCTGTTGCCTCATTGACCCAGGCGCTTGAGCTTTGGTTGCAAGAATAAATCGCCGCTGTGCTTGCCTTACTGCGCGGCCTCGCCAAGCCCGGCATAAGTGGACAACAGCACCTCGCCCAAAAGCGGATGCGGCGCTTCTACGCGTTCTTTGAGTTTGTCGGCAAAGTGCATGGCCGAATCCTGGTCGGAAAAGGAAATGGCCATGTTGCCGGTGGTGACCATCCAGGTTTCACGGTTAGCGGTCGTCTGCTTTTGTACTGCGATGTCCATGTTCGCCTCCTGCGGCTGGGTTTCAGCCGGTCAAAAAAAATGCCAACCCAGGGTCGGCAAAATTATCGAGCACACGCGCAATAAGCTGCGTGAGAGCAGGGTGAACCGGCTTTATGACGACTTGATGATGCTCAGGCGCCGTTCGGCAGTTTGGCGATTACTTTGATTTCAAAGTCGAAACCGTACAGCCAGGTAACGCCCACGCAGGTGATGTTGGGGAACGGCGCTTCGCCCCAGAATTCCGGCACCACGGTCCAGATGGCTTCGAATTTTTCCTGCGGGTCGACGATAAAGACCGTCACGTCCACCACATCGTCGAACGAGCACTCGGCAGCGGCGAGCACCGCGTTGAGGTTACGAAAGGCGGTGCGCACCTGAGTGAGCAGGTCCGGTTCCGGTGAGCCGTCTTCGCGGCTGCCGACCTGGCCGGAAACGAACAGAAAACCGTTGGAGCGAACGGCCGGTGAGTAGCGGTTGATGTCGTATAGCGCCTGGCGGCCTTCGGGGAAAACGACGTCGCGGTTGTTCATGGCAAAGCCTCGTATCAGTGGATGTGCGGCAACTCTAGGGCTTGGCCTCAGGCCAATAAACGCGCAACCTTGGCCAGCACTGTTTGCGCATTCCAAACAATCAAGCCGCCAAGGAACCTGCCGATGGACCGTTTCGACGCAATGCTGGCCTTCGCCCGGGTGGTGGAAGCGGGCAGTTTCACCAAGGCCGCCGACACCCTGCACATGAGCAAAACCACGGTCACCCAGCTGATTCAGCAACTGGAAGCCAGGCTGCGGGTGAAGCTGCTGAACCGCACCACACGCAAGCTCAACCTCACCGCCGATGGCGCCGTGTATTACGAGCGCGTGGTGCGCTTGCTGGGCGAGCTGGATGATGCCGAAACCAGTCTGTCGAGTGCCGCCACGGCGCCGCGCGGCCGGCTGCGGGTCGATGTGCCCAGTCCGCTGGCGACCACCTTGCTGATACCGGCGTTGCCTGAGTTTTACGCGCGCTATCCGGATATTCAGATCGACATGGGCGTGAGCGACCGCATGGTCGACCTGATCGGCGAGAAGGTGGACTGCGTGGTGCGCGGCGGCGAGTTGCTTGACCAATCGTTGATGGCGCGCAAGGTCGGCGATTTGCAGCTGGGCGTGTACGCCGCGCCGGACTATCTGCGGCGCTTCGGCACCCCGGCTCACCCGCGCGACCTGGAAGAGTCGGCGCACCGCGTGGTCGGCTACCTGTGGGCGCGAACTGGCAAAACCTTGCCGTACACCTTGCACAAGGCAGACGACGCCGTGCATTTGCGTGGCCGTTACGCGCTGGCGGTGGACGATGGCAATGCGTACCTGGCCGCCGGTATTGCCGGCTTGGGCATGTTGTGGCTGCCCGCTTATATGGCCACAGCGCCGGTGGCGGCGGGGCAGTTGGTGCCGCTGTTTGAGGGCTGGCAGATGGAGCCGATGCCGCTGTACCTGGCGTATCCACCGAACCGGCATGTGAGTTTGAAGCTGCGGGTGTTTATTGAGTGGGTGGTGGAGCTGATGGCGCGGTATGCGCCGGTAAGGTGAAAGGGGCTGGCGCAACCGTTGTCTGGTTGGGGCGGCTTTGTCGTATCGCCCTACACGCGTGTAATCCCTTTCGCATTAATCCGCAGACCCTTTCTCGAGCCTAATTCAGTCCTGTGCTTCGCACCTATCTGAAGCTGCTTCTTGCTTTCGGTGCGATGTGGTTTCCCACCTCACCGGACGACTTTCATGATGCTTCGACGGATTAACCTCGGCTTTCGCTCAACCCTGTGCTTCGGCCTGTTTTGTGTGGTGATTGCCGGGCTCGGTTTCGCCGCGCTGCGCCAAGCCAGCACGCTGAACAATGTCAGCACCTACTTCCAGATGCAGATTCTTCCCGCCGTTAAAGAGCTGGGTGATCTGGACAGCAACTTTTCCAAAATCAATGCCGCCGACAGCATCTTGCGCAACGCCGTGGAAACCCAGGCTTCCCGCGATGCGGCCGGCGCCGAGATTCAGCGCTGGCGCGCCAAGATCGACGCCAACCTCGACCGTATCGCCGCGCTGCCGTTAAGTGCTGATGAGCAGACTGCGCTGGCCACCTTGCGCGCAGCGGTCGTGCTGTTCGACCGCAATCAGGAACAGTATTTGCGCCTGATCGATGCGGGCGACGTGGCTGGCGCTGCCGCTTTCAACGAAGCCACATTGCGTGGCAGCAGCGCCGCGTTTCAGCAGCAGATCAAGGATTTCGCCGCAGCCAAAAACGAACTGGCCGCCGCCTACAGTGCCCAGGCTAAGCGCGCCTACGACGATACCTTCGCGTGGGTAATCGGCTACAACGTGTTCGCCGTTCTGGTGTGCATCGGCATGGCCTGGGTGTACACCCGCAGCGTGCTCAAGCCGGTGCGCCAAGCGCTGGCCATTGCCGAGCGAATCGCTGACAACGATTTAAGCGGCGCCGTGATTGTCGATGGCAATGACGAAATGGCACGCCTGCTTAAAGCGTTGGCCACCATGCAAAACAACCTGTGCCAGGCACTGGGCAAAATCAGCGATTCCTCCGCGCAACTGGCCGCCACTTCGGAACAGATGCACTGCATCACCGAAGGCGCGTCACAGGGCATGGAGCGCCAGGCGTCGGAAGTGGAACTGGCGGCTACGGCGGTTACGCAAATGAGCGCGGCCATCGAAGAAGTTGCTCGCAACGCCGCCGGTGCGCTGGAAGTGGCCACCCAAACCAGCGCGGCGGCCAACCATGGCTGCGAACGTGTGGACGAAACCCTCGCCGCCATCGCGCAGATGGTCGACAGCGTGCAAGACACCTCAAGCAGCGTCGAAGAACTGGCCGGCGTTGCCACGGATATCAACAAGGTGCTGGCGGTGATCCGCTCGGTCGCTGAGCAAACCAACTTGCTGGCATTGAATGCCGCCATTGAAGCGGCGCGCGCCGGCGAGGCGGGTCGCGGCTTTGCCGTGGTGGCCGATGAAGTGCGGGCGTTGGCACGGCGCACTCAGTCTGCTACCCAGGACATCGAAACCATGGTCACCGGCATCCACACCCGCAGCGGCGCCGCGCTTGAAGCCATGGCGCTGACCAGCGAACAGGCCGGGCGCACGCAAGCGTTGTCGACTGCGGCCGGCGCGGCGCTGGTGCAGATCAATCAGGCGATTGAGCAGATCAACGAGCGCAGCTTGATGATCGCCACCGCTGCCGAGCAGCAAACCCATGTGGCCTATGAGGTGGACCGCAGCCTGATCAGCATCCGCGACCTGGCGTCGCAATCCAACGAAGGCGCGCAGCAAACCACCATTGCCAGTGGCGAGCTTTCGTACCTGGCGGTGGACCTCAGCCAGTTGGTTCGGCAGTTCAAATTTGCCTGATTGGCGTGCCAGGGCGCATCGGTGCCCTGGCTGGTGCAAGCCGTCAGATCACGAAAAAACCATGGGTGGCGTCGCGTTCCAGTTGCGCCACCAAACCGTATTCCCAATCCAGATACCCCTGCATCGCCGCCACTGCGTTGTCGGTGCCTTCATAAGGGCGGCGATAGCGGTCAATACGTGGCGAAACCAAGTGGGTTTCGCCTGTCTCCAGCGGCAAGCCGGCTGCAATCCACGCGGCGGTGCCGCCTTCCAATACGCTCACCGGCACGCTCGTTAGGGCTTGCAAATCAGCCGCTGCAAAGCGCGCCAACAAGCTGCTGCCGCAGGTCAGCACATAGCGTTCTGCCACCGGCAGTTGCTCAAACGCGTCTCGCAGGTTAGCGCGCAACAGCCAGTAAGCGCCGGGGATGTGGCGTTTGACGTAGTTGGCGCTGCTGGTGAAATCGAGCAGCACGGTGCCGGGCGTTTGCTGCCATTGGCTGAGGGTTTGCGCGGTGATGCTGGCCACCGTTGGCAAGGCGGGCAGAGGCGCTTGCCACGGGCCGGTGGCGCTGAATGACTGCGAGGGCTGTGGCGCCAGTACCCACGCTTCCCAACCCATTTGCGCCAGCCACGACGCGCTCATGGGCGCGCGCACGCCTTCATTGTCGACCAGCACCAGGCGGGCGCCACGCACGCTGGCGACGTGGTCGGTTTCCTGCACCAATTGCCCGCCTTCAACCCACCGCGCGCCGGGCAAATGCCCGGCTTCGTATTCCTCGGCCGTGCGCACATCGAAAAGGTAAGTGGTGCGGCTATCGTCGGCTTGCCAGGCGCTTAGTTGCTCCAGCGTGGCTTCGCGCACGCCGGCTTGTTCGGCGACCTGACGGGCGCTGTCGCGGGCCGCCGGCAAGTGCGTTGGCGTGTCGTGGTTGAAGCGCCGCGCCTGGCCGTGTTCCAGCGTCTGGCCGGCGAGCGTCCAGCCGATGGTGCCGTTGCGCAGCGCTGCCACCTTGTTGGGAATGCCGGCGTTTACCAGCGACTGGGTGCCAATGATGCTGCGCGTGCGGCCGGCGCAATTGACGATTACTTGGGTGCTGGGATCTGGCGCCAACTCGCGCACCCGCAGCACCAGTTCGGCCCCCGGCACGCTGATGGAGCCGGGGATGTTCATGGTCTGGTATTCGTCGAACCGCCGCGCGTCGAGCACCACCACATTGGCGTTTTCGTTCAGCAACCCTTGCACGTCTTCGGCCGCCAGCGAGGGCGTATGGCGACGGCTTTCCACCAGTTCGCCGAAGGCTTTGCTCGGCACGTTAACGTCGCGAAACAGCTCGCCACCGGCCTCGCGCCAACCGCTTAAACCACCCCGCAGCAACGCCACGTCGCGGTACCCCAGCGCGATTAAACGTTCAGCCGCCCGCTCGGCCAGGCCTTCGCCGTCGTCGTAAACGGTAATCGGCGTATGGCGGAGTGGCACCCGCGCAAAAATTTCCACCTCCAACTTGGACAACGGCACATTGGCAGCGAACAGCGGATGGGCTTCGGCGAAGGGCGCCTCTTCACGCACGTCCAGCAGCGCCAATTCCTGGCGGGCGAGCAGGGCGGTGCGAATGTCGGCGTACTGACGTTGGGCAAAGTCACTCATGGCGCAGGGTTCTCTTTGGACAGGTCCCAGATGTTGGGCAAGTGGTCGTTGGCATAACCGGAGATGAACGGCTTTTCGCTGCCGTCAGCGAGGTACACCGCGCGCTTCACCGCGCCGATGTTGCCGCCGTAGACGTGAATGCTGATGGAGGTACGGTCGCTGAACGCGTTGCGCACCTGGTGGATATCGCCGATGCGTGGCGACACGGCCTCCACCTGGCCGGGCGTCAATCGCTGCGCCGGGCCGCTGGGCTGCAAGGCACCGTTGCTGGCGCGGCTGAACCCCTGGGCGTCTTCAGCGCCGCGCAACATGCCGATCAGGCCCCATACGCGGTGGTCATGCACTGGCGTTTCCTGCCCTGGCCCCCAGACAAAGCTGACCACGCTGAAGCGCTGCGCCGAATCGACGTGCAACAGGTATTGCTGATAACGCTCGGCACTGGGCTGGGCGAAAGCGGACGGTAGCCAATCGTCGATATTGACCAAGTCACCCAGCAGCTGCGCTCCGCGTTTGATCAACACCTCTTCTTGTGGGCGCGCGTCGAGCAGTTCGGCAAAGCCGCCGACAAACCCCCGCAAGCGAGCAAAATTGCTGTTTTGTGCCATGGTTCCCTCCGCCTGGATTAATCCGTTAGGGATCACGCTATCCCTCTGCAGGCGAAAGGTATTATTCTTAACTGGTATTTTTCCACTACTTTATTATGTGAAAAAAGAATGAAGATAGACGATATTGATGCCTTCGTGGCCGTCATCCGAAGTCAGTCCATCAGCCAGGCCGCCGAAACCCTGCAACTGACTCAGCCGGCGATTACCCGGCGCGTGCAGAACTTCGAAGACGACCTGGGCGCCAACCTGCTCGACCGCAACACCAAACCGCTGAAGCCGACCTCGCTGGGCATGCGCGTGTATGAGCAGTGCTTGAACGTGCAGCGCGAAATGGGCGCCTTGCGCGAGTTGGTATTAAGCGACGCCGCACCCACCGGCACCCTGCGCCTGGGCGTGCCGCAAACCATCGGCGACGTGGTGCTGCTCGATGCCCTCAGCCAACTGAAAACGCTGTATCCCGACCTGCAGGCGCAAGTCTCGACGGGCTGGGGCAGTCATCTTCTCGGCAAAATCGAGAACGGTGAACTGGACGCCGTGGCGGCGCTGTTTCCCGCCGGCAAAGTGTTCCCGGAAGCGATGGTCGGCCGCTCGCTGGCGCGCATGAACCTGGTGGTGGTCGCCGCCAAAGGCGACGTGCGCAAACGCAGCTACAAACTCGCCGATTGCTACCAGCGCGGCTGGGTGCTCAACCCCGACGGCTGCGGCTTTCGCGCCGGCCTGCAACGGGCGCTGAGTGCGGAGGGGTTGTCACTGAAAGTGAACCTGGAAACCTTCGGCACTGAGCTGCAACTCGGCTTGATCGCCAATGGTCTGGGCTACGGCCTGGTGCCGATGCCGCTGCTGGAAAACAGCAGCCACCGCCAGCGCCTGGAAATTGTGCCGGTCAGCGATTTCAAACCGGTGATCGATTTGTGGCTGGTGCACCCGCGGTTCCTCGGCAATTTGCAGGGACCGGTGGCGGAGTTTGGCGAGATGGTGGCTAAGCGGGTGGGGGCTTAAAGGTTAGAACGATGGTTGCAGCAACGGCGGCTAAAGGGGACCGCCGCTGGCCGCTCCCACACTCGGGAAACAGTCCCCTTGTGAAAGCGAGCGGGCGGCGGGGCGTTTTAGTTAAGCGGCCTGCTGCTCATACGCCAGACCGCGCAAATAATCGGCAAAACCGCCCGCCATGCGTACATCCAACCGTGCGCTGGTGGTCACTTGCGGCAGTGCCGACCAGGCGATGCTGGCGCCGGTCGCTTGGAAGCGGCCGATCAATGCCACATCTTCATTGACTACCAACGGTTCAAAGCCACCGGCGCGGGTGTACGCCAGCGCACTGAAGCCCAGGTTTGCGCCGTGGATGTGCCGATGCCCGTCGCCGTTGTGATAGCGAGCCCGGTACAGCGCTTGGGCCTCCTCGGGGATATCGCCCCAGTCGGCGATCTGCACGGTGCCGCACACCACATCGGTGCCCTGACGCAGTTGCGCAACTAACCAATCTTCGGCCACTTCGCTGTCGGCGTCGGTACACGCCAGCCAGCGGGCGCCTTGGTCGAGCATCAGGCGGATGCCTTGCAGGCGCGCCTCGCCGACGTTGCGCGCGTCGACCGCCAGGGTCGCCACGTCGTATTGCAGCGCGATGTGTGCCGAGGCGTCGGTGCAGCTGTCGAGCACCACCAGAACGTGCACGGTCTCGCCGTTCAGCTCCGGGTGCGCGGCGGCGCGTTGCACGGCTTCCAGGCAGTTACCCAGCAGGGCCTCTTCGTTGTGTACCGGGATGATTACTCCAATCATGTTTCTCTCCTGATCAGGCCTTCTTGCTCAGCAACAGAGGCGGGGTTTTCGCTCCACACCTCCATCAAAAAATCCGTTTCCTGGTGCCAGACCAGGCGCGGCATGCGCAGCAGTTTGTGCAATTCGTTGTGCACTTCATCGCCGGTGTGCGGGCAACCGTCGATGGGGTGCCGCCAATGGCAGGCGACCAGCGTGCCGCCCGGTGCCAGGGCGTAGCGCATGGTGAAAATCAGTTGGGTGAGGTCGGTGCTGTCGAGGTAGTAACCCAGCTCGCTGAACACGATCAGGTCGAATTTGCCGGGCGGCCATTCCTTGGGCAGTCGGCCCTGCCAGAACTGCACGTTATGGCGCTGCCCGAGCCGGGCCCGGGCGATCTCCAAAGCGGTGGTCGAGGTGTCGCAGCACAGCAGTTGCCCGCTGCGGTTAGCCAGCCGCGCGCTCAGCTCGCCGTTGGCGCAGCCCAGCTCCAACACGCTGCGGTAGCGGTGATGGGGCAGGGCCGAGAGGGTGAGATTGCGTTTGCGCCGTTCATACCAGCGTGTGCGCATGGCCCACGGGTCGGCATCGGCGCGGAAAAGGCCTTCAAAGTAGCTATCCGCCACGCTCATAACGCGCCCCTCAAACAAAGATCAACTCGAACGGCTGCTGCAAGCGCTCCACGGCGCAGGCAGGCAATACGGGTGGCAAGTCAGCCTGCGGGTCGGCGTGAATCTGACTGGCAAAAGCTTGAATGGCGTGTCGTTTTCGCGCCTGCGTCCAGGTGTCCAGATGCAGCTTGCGGGCGCGTTCCCAGGGAATTCGTGCGTCTTCAGGATGGGCCCAGTGCCAGGCCCAGATCGGAATTTCCTTCACCGGCACGTCGAGGCGTTCAGCAGCCTGCAAACACGCGGCAGCGGTGGCTTCGTGGTCGCTGTGGCCGTCTTCGCGCCAAGTGGTGAACAGCACGTCAGTGGGCAGCAGGTAGCCGAGCAGAAACTGCGTCAGGTCGTGCTGGAACAAGTGAACTTGGGTATCGGGCAACCCGGCATGCAGCCATTTGTATTGGCTTTGGTCCAGGCCGAGGCGGCGCAGCGCCTGTGCGCTTTCCAGCGGGCGGGCGATGCTCAGGCGTTGCGGCGTCCAGTAATGCGAGCCCAGGTTGCTCGCCGTGCCAGCGGTAACGGAAACCAGCAACACCGGAATATGGCGCGCTGCCAACTGTTGCAGCAGCCCGCCGCAGCCCAGTACTTCATCGTCCGGGTGCGGCGCGACGATGACCGCGCGCGACCCTGCGGGCATCAGTTCGTCGATGCTGACAGGCGCGACATCCGCAAGGCGCCGGGACTGGTTCCAGGCGTGTAAGGGCGTACCGATAAGCTGGCTATTGATCAGGTTGGGCTTCATATCATCCAGCTTCCTTCTGGTTCATCTGCAACCCGCTCACCCTGAGCGGCGAGGTCGCGTTCTGCATGGCTCTGTCTCAGATAGACAGGCAGGTCTGCCAGCAGTTGGGCAAATTTTTCATCCAGACAATATGGCGCTGCGCCAAGCGCTCGGCCCACATGCTCCAGCGCCTGGTTGGCCGCCCACTCGCACAGGCTGCGCAAGCGCCGCGCCAGGTGTTCGGCGTTGGCGTAGGGGTTGTCGTCGACCCACTGGGCGCCGGCACGCAAGCCGTCGGCAGCGGCGCTAAGCGCGGTGTCCAGCGCGCCCAAGTGCGCAAGTGCATGGGGTTCGGCATGGGCGTGGCAATGGCGGCGCAACGCTTCGCCCACGGCTTGGGCCGCGCCAAACCAGCACGCGGCAATACCGGCGCCGCCTTGCCAGAAACCGGGACGCTGCAAATAGGCGCCTGGAGGCCCGATGCAATGCCCGCGCGCCTGTTCGAAGTTCACCGCCACACTGGCGGTGGCCGCCATGCCGACGGCGTGCCAACCCTCGTCCAGCACCGTGACGCCTGGCTGTTGCAGGGAAACGGCGACTAACTGTTGTTGGCCTTCTTCGTCCCAGCACGTAAGCAGCGCGTGGCTGAGTTGGGTGGCGCCGGAACACCAGGCTTTGCGCCCGTCCAGGCGAACATCCTGGGCCGAGGTGCGCGAGTTGATATGCACTTTGGCCTGAGGCGGTTCTGCGGCCCACATGCCCCAGGTGCTGTCGGCGGGCATGGCGTAGCGCGCGGCTTCGTCCACGCAATCGACCTCGGCCAGAATGGCCAAGGCGTCGGTGTGTCCTTCGTAGAGTTTGCACAGGCTCAGATCAGTCGCCGCGACGCTGGCCAAACCGCGCCAGCGGTGCAACGTGGCGCCGCTGGCGGGATAGGGAAGGCGGTCGAGGCCTTCGTTGACCAACTGTTTGAGCACCTGGCCCGGTTGGCGAACCGGGCAGGTGAGGGCGGCGAGAAACGCCTGCAGGTCGGCGTCGCTGTAGTGACGTTCCATGCGGCGGTCTCCGTTGAGGGCCAGCGTTAAGCGTTGGCGTCGCGCTGCAGCTCGAACAACAACAGTGAACGGCTGGTGACGGTGAACTCGTCGCCAAACTCGAACACTTCGTGGCTGTGGTCGTCGGGACGGTTGCTGTCCAACAAGCACTTCCAGTTCATGCCCTGGGCGACTTCCGGCAGGGTGAAGTTGACCACGTCATGGTGCGAGTTGAGCACCAGCAGCAAGGTCGCGTCAGCGCCTTTGCGGCGGATGCCGGTGGGTTGCGCGCGGCCGTCCATGAGCATGCCCAGGCAGCGGGCATGAGGGTCTTGCCACTGCTCTTCGGTCATCTCGTTGCCACAGGGCGACAGCCAGGTGACGTCCTTGACCCCGAGTTCCTCGTTGTACTGGCCAACCAGAAAGCGGCCACGACGCAGGATCGGGAAGGCTTTGCGCAGGCTGATGACCCGACGCGTGAACTCCATCAGGCTGCGGCCTTCGTCGTCCAGCTCCCAATCCACCCAGCCGATCTCGTTGTCTTGGCAATACACGTTGTTGTTGCCGCCCTGGGTGCGACTGAACTCATCGCCGGCCACCAGCATTGGTGTGCCTTGGGACAGCAGCAACGTCGCCAGCATGTTGCGCATCTGGCGCAGGCGCAGGGTGCGAATTTCCGGGTCGTCGGTCGGGCCTTCGGCGCCGTGGTTCCAGGAGATGTTGTTGTCGCTGCCGTCGCGGTTGTCTTCACCGTTGGCGTCGTTGTGTTTGTGGTCGTAAGACACCACGTCGCGCAGGGTAAAACCGTCGTGGGCGGTGATGAAGTTCACCGAGGCGAACGGGCGGCGGCCGCGTTGGTTGAACAGGTCGCCAGACGCCGTCAGGCGGCTTGCCAGTTCGGCGACTTGGCCTTCGTCGCCGCGCCAGAAGGCGCGCACGTTGTCACGGAAGCGGTCGTTCCACTCGGCCCAGCCCGGCGGGAAGCCGCCGACCTGATAGCCGCCGGGGCCGCAGTCCCACGGCTCGACGATGAGTTTGGTTTTGCTCAGCACCGGGTCCTGGCGGCAGGCGACGAGGAAGCTGTGGCGCTCGTCGAAGCCGTCAGCGTAGCGGCCGAGGATGGTTGCCAGGTCAAAGCGGAAACCGTCCACGCGCATTTCCGTGGCCCAGTAGCGCAGCGAGTCGGTGACCATTTGCAGCACGCACGGGTGGCTCAGGTCCAGCGTGTTGCCGGTGCCGGAATCGTTGATGTAATGGCGTTTATCGCTGGGCAGCAGGCGGTAGTAACTGGCGTTATCGATGCCGCGCATGCTCAGGGTCGGGCCCATCTCGTTGCCCTCGGCGGTGTGGTTGTAAACCACGTCGAGCAGCACTTCCAAACCCGCGTCGTGCAGGTGGGCAACCATCTCTTTGAATTCGTTGATATGCCCGCTCGCCGAGTAGCCGGCATGGGGCGCAAAGAAGGCGATGGTGTTGTAGCCCCAATAGTTGTTCATGCCTTTTTCGAGCAGGTGTTTGTCGTCGACAAAACCGTGCACCGGCAGCAGCTCGATGGTGGAAACACCGAGCTTTTTAATGTGTTGCAGCAGGTCCGGGTTCATCAGCCCGGCGTAAGTGCCACGCAGGTTTTCGGCCACGGCGGGGTGACGCATGCTGGTGCCGCGCACATGGGCTTCGTAAATGATGGTGCTGTCCCACGGCACGCGCACATGCGGGCGTTCGCCCCAGGTGAAGGCCGGGTCGATCACCTTGCTTTTCGGCACGAATTTGGCGCTGTCGCGCTTATCGAAACTGAGGTCGGCGTCTTTGTGTCCAATGGTGTAGCCGAACAGCGCTTCGGACCATTTCAGCTTGCCGACCAGTTGTTTTGCGTACGGGTCGATCAGCAGTTTGTTGGGGTTGAAACGGTGCCCGGCCGAGGGCTCATACGGGCCATACACACGGTAGCCGTAGATTTGCCCAGGGTGCGCGTCGGGCAGGTAGCCGTGCCAGATTTCGTCGGTGTATTCAGGCAGCACGATGCGTTCAAGCTCGGTTTCACCGGTGCTGTCGAACAGGCACAACTCCACTTTCGTGGCATGGGCGGAGAACAGCGCAAAGTTGACGCCGAGGCCATCCCAGGTTGCGCCCAGGGGGAACGGATGGCCTTCAGAAATGCGCGATTGCCGCACGACTTGCGGCGCCCCAGTGGGCGATTTATGCGGCTTGGTCATGGTGACGATTCCTTCGATTCAACATTGAATTCCGATAACGATCACTTCACGCCGACAAGCCTGTGATTCAGGCCTTAGGCGGTTTGGCGGCCGGTTTTTTTGCCGCGGCTGGTTTGCTGGCAGCCGGTTTAGCGGGCTTGCTGTCAGTAGATTTGGCTGGCGCAGCGGCTTTCGGTTCAGGTGTTTTTTCTGCGCCTTTTTTGGCGGCAGGTTTTGCCGGCTTGGCTTCCAGCAACGCTGGTTTTTCAGCCTTGGCGGCCGGTTTTTTCGCCGCCGGAATCGCCGGGTTCGGCGCCGGCAAGCTTTTACCTTTTACGGTTTTATTGGCGGCCGGCACGCCGGCTTCGGAGGCGGCCAGCTTGAGCGCCATTTGCCAATGGCGTTCGGCTTGGCCTTCGGGTTTGCCTTCCGATTCCCAGATTTGGAATGCGAATTCACTAACGCGTTTTTCGTCGATGCTCATGGCCGAGGCTCCTGAAAGGGGTGAAGCAAAGTGACCGGGAAATCCCGCAGGAGGTGGGCGACGTCAAGGCGACCGTCCACCGGGGTGTGGCTGCTGGCAGTAAAAGCGCTGATCAGCGTGTGGTGGCTGAGTTCGGATGGAAGCACCAGGTGCGTATCGCCCCAGGTGCTGTCAGAAATCAATGGCGTGGCGCCGTCGCCGAGCAGGTGCGCAGCCAGGCGCGGCACCAGCACGATCACAAACTGTTCGTCGTCGACATAACGGGCAAACGCCAACACGCGCTCGGCCTGGCTGCCAGCGACGTTCAGCGGCCGGTAGCTGCCGGCAGCAAAAACGTGTGGATGGGCAGCGCGCAGGTTCAAGGTGTGGCGAATCAGGCCCTGTTTCAGCGCCCCGTCGGCCCAGTGCGCAAGCTGCTCGCTGATGGCTTTGCGCTGGCTAAGGGCGCCCTGGCGCGCGGCGAAATCCACCGGCCGGCGGTTGTCCGGGTCGACCAGGCTGAAGTCCCAGAATTCGGCGCCCTGGTACAGGTCGGGTACGCCGGGCGTGGTCATGCGCAACAGCGTTTGCACCAGGCCATTGAGGGCACCGGCGGGCGCTAGCGAGGCCGCCGCGTTGGCGATGTCTTTGCGCAGCTCCAGGGCTTCGGGGCTTTGCAGCAGTTGCTGCAAGAAGCTGCGGCAAGCGCCTTCGTACGCCTCGTTGTTGGCGCTCCAGCTGCTGCGCAGTTTGGCTTCGCGCAGGGCTTTTTCTTGCCAGCCGACCAGGCGCTGAAGGTAGGCGTCCAAGCCGGCTTCATCGTCGCCGGCCAGGCCCAGCGGCCAACTGCCGAGCAGGGTTTGGTACAGCATCATTTCATCGCCGGCACTCGGCGCGATGCCGTCAGTGAGTTCCTGGCGCAGCGGCGCGGCCATCGGCCACCAGCGCTCGATGTGCTCCACCAGCCAGGTCGAGCGCTCACTCAGCGCAGCCAAGCGCGCGCGGGTGTCCTCGCCACGTTTGTGGTCGTGGGTGGCGGTGGTCAGCAGGTTGTGGGGCAGGTGCTCGGCGCGGCGTTGCCAGCTGGCTTCGATCTCGGCGACCGGCGCGCTGAAGTGCTGCGGGTCGAAGCCCACGTCGTTGCGCGACAGCAGCACGGCGCTGCGGTAGCAGGCGGTGTCTTCCACGGCTTTGGCGGCCGCGGGCGAGGTGAGTTGCTGAAAGCGCGTGAGCATTTTCTGCCGCTGCCGGCGCGCCGGGCCTGGGGGCAACTGACGCAGTGCTTCGCCACCCAGCCAGCGGTCGAGGTAGTCGAGAATCGGCCAGTCGGCTTCGCTGAGGTTGTTGCGCGCGGCTTCCAGGGCTTGGGCGAAGAACAGCTGATCCTGCTCGGAACGGCCATGCCCGCCGGCATAGGTGCGGTACACCGGGAAGTGCACGATCAATTCCAGCAGCGCGCGGCGGATGGAGCCGAGGGTCAGGTCGCGGGTATAGACGTCATCTCGGGCGACTAGCAACAGGCCTTGCGCCAAGGCTTCCAGGTCGCCAGCCAGGGTGCCGTGAAGCACGAGGTTCCGCGCCTCGCGCACCTCGTCCATAAAGTTCGCGGTGCGGCCGCTGCGGGTTTCCCACAGGTCGGCCAGTTGCAGTTGACCGATGGGGTCGTGCTGCAACAGCGACACTTCGTTCATGAACTCATAGCCGGTGGTGCCGTCCACCGCCCAATTGGTCGGCAGTTGCTCGCCGGCACCGACGATTTTTTCCACGTAGATCGGAAACGGCAGCGCCTTGCCCTGAGCGTCGCGCAACTCGCCTGGACGCTTGCTCAGCAAACCGTTCACCCGACGGCGCAACTTGCGGCAGTAACTGCCGGGGTTGGCCAGGCCGTCGACGTGGTCGATGCGCAAACCGTCCACCAAGCCGCGCTGTATCAGCTCGAAAATTTTCGCGTGGGTGGCCTCGAACACGCGGTTGCGTTCAACCCGCAAGCCGCCCAGTTCGTTGATGTCGAAGAAGCGCCGCCAGTTGATGTCGTCGGCCGCTGTGCGCCAGCTCGCCAGGCGATAGTGCTGGCGCTCCAGCAGGCGATGCAGGTTGTCGAAGGCGTACTGGTCGATGCTGTGGCTGTCGTCGATTTTGCCGCTCACCACCTCGAAGTGGCTGACGGCTTCGGCCAGCGCCAAGCCCACGTCCGGTACCTGCACCGCCTCGGCAAGATCCGCGCGAATTTGTCGGGCGCTGTGCCAGGCCATGGGGTCGACGTCGAGGCTTTCGAAGCGCGCGGCGAAGGCTTGCAGGGTCGCGTCTTCGCTGGTTTTCAGTACATCGGCGTAAGTAGGAGGGCAGAGCGGAAAGCGGTGTTCGTAATGCTGGGCGTACAAGCTGCCGGTTTCGGCTTCGAACTTTAGTTCGATTTCCCCGGCGCCGAGCACTTCGCCGTAATCGGTGCGCAGGAACGGCACCAGCAATTGGCCGACCATCAGCGGGTCATGGGAGCGCCACTGGATGTCGAAGAAATTCGCGTAAGGGCTGGTGGGGCCCCACTCGAGCACATCGAGCCACCACGGGTTGGCGTCACCGCCCACGGCCATGTGATTGGAAACGATGTCCAGCAGCAGGCCCATACCATGGGCACGCAGCTCGGCCACTAAGCGCAGTAGTGCGTCTTCGCCGCCCAATTCGGGGTTGATGCGGGTGGGGTCTACGACGTCGTATCCGTGGGTGGAACCGGGCCGCGCGGTCAAAATCGGCGAGGCGTACAGGTGGCTGATGCCCAGGTCGGCGAAGTAGCGAACCAGCGGCACGGCGTCGTCGAGGGTGAAGTCTTTATGAAATTGCAGACGGACAGTGGCCGTCAATGGGCGTAGAGGCTTAGTCATTGCGGGGTCTCGATGGCGCTAAGTGGTCACGGGCGCGGCGCGCTTGGTCGAGGCGTTCCAGCCGTTGGCTCGGTTCGGGGCGATCGAGCATGTCGGCGGCGTTGAGGCTCCAGCGACGGCGCCAGTTGGGGTGCGTGTCGCCGGGGCCGGGAAGGTTGGGTTGTTCGAATTCGCCCATGGCGTCTTCCAGCGGCAGCAGCACCAATGGCGCCGGCGTGCTGCCGAGGAACGAGACGCTGGCGTCCAGTTGCTCGGTAATGCTGTTGTCGCGAATGGGCAGCAATGCGCAGTCTTGAAAGGCTTTGTGCAGGTTGTGCTTTTCCCAGTGGCGATGGCTGCGGTCGTCGACGCTCTGTTCGGGCGTCGATTGCCCGGCCATCTCCCGCCATTCGATATCGCGGCCTTGCATCCAGCCGTGCAGGGTGGGCAGGTCGTGGGTGGTGGTGGTCGCCAACGCATCGTCCGGCCACTGCGGCGCGGGAATAAAGGCGCCGTCCTTTTGCTCGAACAGCAGCACGCGCATGCCGAGCAAGCGGCTTCGTCCGAGCTCTTCACGCAGACCGTCGGGCACGGTGCCTAGGTCTTCGCCAATCACCAGCGCGCGGTTGCGCCAAGACTCCAGCGCCACCAGGCGCAGCAAGTCTTTGAGCGGATAGTTCAGGTACGCGCCGGCTTGCGGCGGCGCGCCCTGCGGAATCACCCACAGGCGTTGCAAGCCCATCACATGATCGATGCGCACACCGCCCACGTGGGCAAGGTTGGCTTGCAGCATTTCGATAAAGGCGCGATAACCGTTGCGGCGCAAGCCGTCGGGTGAAAACGCCGAGATGCCCCAGCTCTGGCCCTGACGGTTGAGGATGTCCGGTGGCGCGCCGACGGTCAGGCTTTGCAGCAGCTCGTCCTGGCGCGACCAGGCCTGGCTGCCGGCGCCATCGGCACCCACGGCCAGGTCGGCGATCAGGCCGATTTTCATCCCGGCGTTCAACGCAGCGGCCTGGGCGCGGCCCATGCTGCGCGCCATCAACCATTGGCAGAAGGCGTGGTAGCCAACTTCCTGGGCGTGGTCGGCGGCGAACAGGTCGACATTGGCGTGGTGCGGGTCACGGTAATGCTCCGGCCAGGTGCGCCAGTCGCCGGACATTTCGTTGCGCACCATAAAGCCCTGCAGGGCTTCGAAGCGGCAGTGCTGCAACAGCGCGTCGCCGCCGCACAGCAGGAATTTATCGAAGTCCGGCGTCAGCGCGTTGTGCTGGTCGCGAAAGGTTTGATAAAGCTGGCGCAGCAGGCGCTGGCGGCTATCCGTGACGCCCGGCCAGTCGACCAGGTCGAGGCTTTCGAGCTGTTTGCGGTTGTCGTGCAGGCCACAGATTTGCAGCGCGTCGTTGACGGCCGCGTCGCCAAGAATCATGTCCGGCGCGGCGTGCAAGGCGTTGAACAGCAAACGACTGGAGGGCGAGTAGGGGCTGTATTGGCCCGGCCAGGCGCTGAACATGGCGTGCATGGGGCTGATCGCCAAGGCATCGGCACCATGGCGGGCGGCGCTGCGGGCCAGGTCTGCCAGGGCTTGCATATCGCCTAGGCCGCCATCGTTATCGCGGCGCAGCGAATACACCTGCGCGGTTAAACCCCAGATATGCCGGCGCTGACCATCGGTCAGTTCTTCCACGCTCAAGCACGCGGGCGGGGCGACAGCGACGGTAATCAGTCGCTCGCCAATTTGCAGGCGGTGATAACCGTAGTCAGCGATGGCCGGCAGGCAGCCGTGGCCATCCAGGCGCCCATCTACTCGGCGGCCATTTTCCAAGTGCAGGCTGAACGGCGTGTTCGCGGCAAACTCGCTCACCAGCGACAGCGGCTTGTGCATCTCGTGGGTCAGCAGCGGGTCCAGCTCGCGGCGGTGTTGCTGTTGTTCCAGATGCGCCAGGCTGGCGGCGATTTGTTGCGGACTTTGGGCCGCGTAACCCAGGGCTTCGACCAACGCTCGTTGAGCGTCGGGATCTACGCGTTGCGGCCGGCCGTTGGCGTCTGTCCAGTCGACGCTCAAGCCTGCTGCGGCAGACAGGCTGGCCAGTTGCTCGTCGCTCATGCGCTTTCCTCTAATGATGCCAATGCGCTAAAAGGGCCGCGCAAGCCTTGTTGCGCGGCGTGCAAGTCGATGCGGTTGCCGAAAATCACCCGGGCGGCTGGCCCCAGCGGCGGGGCGCTGACGGGCTGGTTGCTGAGGTTGAGGTCAATGCGCAGCTTGCTGCCGTCGCCTAGCGTCCAGTTGGCGCTCACGGCTTTGTCGCCGAGCACGTGTACATGGCCGGCGCGGCTGCCGGGAAGCAGCGGCACGATCAGCTGCTGACGCAGCTCCAACAACTTGCGGTAGTAAATGCGCCAGGCTTGATGGCTGGGCTCGATGTCCGGGGCGTAATCGGGCAGCGAGGCATTGAAGGTGCCGAGTTTGTTCGGGTCGGGAATGCTGTCGCGGATGGCGGCATCCTGGAACACGGCGAAGTCTTTGAACTCGTTACGGCGGCCATCGCGCACGGCGATGGCCAACTCGTCATGGTGGTCGGTGAAAAACAGAAACGACTGCCGCGAGCCCCATTCTTCGCCCATAAACAGCAGCGGAATCATCGGCGACAGCAGCAACAGCACGGTGGCGGCTTTCAAGGCGTCCGGGTCGCACAAGGTGCTCAGGCGCTCGCCGAAGGCGCGGTTGCCAACTTGGTCGTGGTTCTGCAAAAACAGCACGAAGGCAGTCGGTGGCAGGTGCCCGCTGGGCTCGCCGCGCGGGTGGCCGTGGCGGTTTTCCTGGCCCTGGTAGACGAAGCCTTCTTGCAGGCAGCGGGCGAGTTTTTCCGTCGGCTGCTGGCAATAGTCCTGGTAATAGCCTTCGTGTTCGTCGGTGAGCAACACGTGCAAGGTGTTGTGGCCGTCGTCGTTCCACTGCGCGTCGAAGCCGGCTTGCAGCAGTTCGGCGCTGTTGTGCTCGTTTTCCAGCACCAGGTGCAGGTGACGATCCAGCGGCACCGAGGCGCGCAGGCGCTGGGCCATTTCGATCAGAAAGTCTTTCTCGCTGATGGCGTGCACGGCGTCGAAGCGCAGGCCGTCGACGCGGTAGTCGTGCACCCACATCAGTGCGTTTTCGATAAAAAAGTCACGAACCTGGGCGCGGCGGAAGTCGATAGACGGGCCCCAAGGCGTGGTGATGTCTTCGCGAAAGAAATCCTTGGCGTACAAGCCGAGGTAATTGCCGTCTGGCCCGAAGTGGTTATAGACCACGTCGACAAACACCATCAGGCCCAGGCCATGGGCGGTGTCGATCAGATGGCGCAGCTCATCGGGGCTGCCGTAGTTGTGCTGCGGCGCAAACGGCAGCACACCGTCGTAACCCCAGTTACGTTCGCCGGGGAACTGGTTTATCGGCATCAGTTCGATGGCGGTGACGCCCAGTTCGCGTAAATCGACGAGCCGCTGCTCAACACCGGCAAAGCCGCCCAGCAGCCCCACATGCACTTCGTACAACACGGTTTCGTGCCATGGCCGGCCGCGCCAGTCGGCTTGTTGCCAGGCGTAAGCGGATGGGTCGGTTACCAGGCTGAAGCCGTGCACGGTGTCTTGCTGGGCGCGAGAGGCGGGGTCGGGTACTTGCTGGCCGCCGTCGATGCGGTAGGCGTACGCGCCTCCAATCGGGCAAGGCAGCTCGGCGCGAAACCAACCTTCAGTCTCTTTCTGCAACGGCTGGGCACTGCCGTCCGCAAACACCACATCAACTGAGTTGGCTTGCGGTGCCCAGAGCGCGAAGCGGGTGAGTCCCTCCGCTACGGGGAGGGCGCCGTGTGCCGGCCGGGTGGTCGGCGCCGACATCACCATTGCCCTCGCGCACGGGCGGCTTTTTGTTGCAGCAGGTCTTTGTACAGACGGTCGTAGGGTTCAACCGACTGCTTCCAGAATAGCGGCGAGGCCATGGCACGGCAGCGCATGGCGTTCAGCAGTTCCGGGTACTGGAACACGGTCAGGGCGCGCTGCACGGCATCTTTGTAGCTGTCTGCGGTGGCGTCACGGAACAGGAAACCGGTCACGCCATCTTCGATGGTGTCGGCCAGGCCGCCGGTTTTACGCGCGATTGGCAGCGAGCCGAAGCGCTGCGCGTACATCTGGCTCAAGCCGCACGGCTCGAAGCGCGACGGCATCAGCAAGAAGTCGCTGCCGGCAAACATGCGGCGAGCGTCGGTTTCGTTAAAGCCGACTTTCACGCCCACGCGGCCGGGGTAGCGCTTGGCCATTTCGGTGAGGGCCTGTTCCAGCTCCGGCTCACCGCGACCGATCACCGCCAGGCGACCGCCGCCTTGAACGATGGTGTCGACCACTTCCAGGGTCAGGTCGATACCTTTTTGCTGCACCAGACGCGAGACCACGGCAAACAGCGGGCCGTTATCGGCATCCAGGCCAAACAGCTGCTCGACGTATTCGGCGTTTTGTTTCTTCCCGCCCAGGTTGTGCATGCTGAAGTTGGCAACCAAGTGGGTGTCGGTGCGTGGGTCCCAGCTTTCGTCGATGCCATTGGTGATGCCGCTGAGGCTGCCCTCGTTGGTCTTCACCTGAAGCATGCCTTGCATACCGCAGCCGAACGCCTCGGTGGTAATTTCCTGGGCATAGGTATGGCTGACGGTGGTGATGTGGTCGGCGTAGGTGATGCCGGCCTTGAGCAGCGACAGCTTGCCGTAGAACTCCATGCCTTCCGGCCCGCAGGCTTCCGGCGGCAAGGCGAGCTCTGGGCTGCAGTGCATGTCGATCATGCCTTGGTAGGCCAGGTTGTGAATGGTGAACACGCAAGGCGTGTCTTGCTCCTGCCACTTCATGTAGGCGGGCGTGAGTGCGGTTGGCCAGTCATTGGCGTGCACCAGGTCCGGGCACCAGCTGATGCAGGCGGTGCCGGCGGCGATGTCGGCAGCGGCCATGCCCAGGCGGGCGAAGCGGATATGGTTGTCTGGCCAGTCGCGGCTGTTGACGTCGCCGTACGGCGTGCCTTCGCGCTCATAGAGTTCGGGGCTGATCAGCACATAAACGATCAGGCCGTCGGGCAGGTCCATGCGGCCGATCTTGCACGAAGGCAGCGCGGCATGGCCTTTCACTTCGCCGATCACGCGCATTGGGTGGCCGCTTTCCAGCACTTGCGGGTAGCCGGGAATCAGCACGCGGATGTCATGTTGGCCGGAAAGGGCGCGGGGCAGGGCAGCGGACACATCGCCAAGGCCGCCCACCTTGATCAGGTCAGCCAGCTCGGACGTCACGAAGAGGATTTTTTTCTTATTGGGATACAGCGTTTTTGGCTTGGTGCTTTCAACCGGAGGTTGAGCCTTGGGGGCGACAATCGAAGCGAAATCGTCTAACCGTTCCATCGCTAGTGCAGTTCCCATGTGTTCCTCCCGTGGCGCCGGTCGTTCACGAGCCGGCGCTCATTTCGCTAAGTCGACCGCGCAAAAAAAGATTGTCAGTCGCGTAAAAAAACGCCCCGCATCGGCTACGCCAATACGAATTCGAATAAGTGTGTTGGAGTGGTTTGGCCCTGCCTGAAACAGGTCTTGCCCCTACGTAAGTGCTGACTGGCCGGTCTGCGAAAAAGTTTCTACTTTTTTTCCCAGTCAACCGCTCGTCGGGCGCAGCGGCGGCAAGGCGCGCTGGCCGATTACACGGGGGGTTGGCGTTCCGGTTCGGCAATCGGCTCGTGCACGTGGGGATCCACCACGTGGTGGGTCGGACTGCTTTGAAACGCAGCGCGCAATTGCGGCAGGCAATCGGGGTGTTTGTGGCTGATGAAATTGATCAGGTTCTCGCGGATATAGCAGCGCAAATCCCAGCCGCTGGACGAGTCGCGCGAGCTCACCAAAACGCGCAGTTGAATGGCGCGGTCGGACGTGTCGACCACCTGCAGCACGCTGACACGGCCGTCCCACAATTGCGGCACTTGCTTGAGCAGGTGTTCGAGTTCCTTGCGCAGCGGCTCGAGCGGAATGGCGTAGTCGACCCAGAAGATGACGGCGCCTGTTAGCGAGGACGAGGAACGGGTCCAGTTCTGAAACGGATTCTCTATAAACCATTGCAGCGGCACGATAAGACGGCGGTCGTCCCAGATGCGCACCACCACGTAGGTGCCGGTGATTTCCTCGATTCGGCCCCATTCGTTTTCGACGATCACCACGTCGTCCAGGCGAATAGGTTGCGTCATGGCGATTTGCAGACCCGCAATCAAATTGCCCAACACCGGCTTGGCCGCGAAGCCCACCGCCAAGCCCGCGACCCCCGCTGACGCCAACAGGCTGCCGCCGAATTGGCGGGCGCTAGGGAACGTCATCAGCATGGCGGCCAGGCCGAACAGCAATACGAAAAAGCTCAGGGTGCGCACCAGCACGCGGGTTTGGGTTTGAATGCGGCGGGCGCGCAGGTTGTCGGCGATGTCCACCGGGTTGTGAATCAGGATCATCTCTTGCACGGCCGCTACCGCGCGCAGGCCCAGCCAGGTAAAGCCGCCGATGATGGCCAAGGTGGTGACGTGGCGCAGGGGGCCGATCAGGCGAAAGCTGTCGTCGGCTGCGGTCCACACGGTTTGCAGTCCGAGCAGGGGCAACAGCACGCAGACTGGATCGCGTAGCTGCTTCACCAATTCACGAGGAAACGCAAAGGGTTTGGCCAGGCGGGCAAGCACCCGGGTTACCAGCCGGGCGGCGAGCATTAGCACCAAGACGGTGATGGCAGCGGCGAGCACTGTTTTCAATTCGGCGATGGGAAACTGGCGTTGAAAATCCTCAAGCATCGGGAAGGGCCCTGTTGGCTAAGCGTGTTTTTAGTGACCGGGGCAGGGCGAGGGGGTTCAGGTGGTTTCAGGATGCAATTTGCATGATGGCCAACCGGCTACTTCGTGCAGATTGCCTGCGAAGCACGCTTTGTTGGTTTTTCAAGTGATTGAAATATAACGAGAAAAATAGTTTCTGCAGGTTGGCGTTCATCTTGCAATTTTAGTCCTGAGCGAATAGACCTTCTTCAGGAGCACGTCATGCAACTTCTTACCGATCTTTATGTATCTGCCTTCCCAAGCCATGACGTGTCGTTGCAACCACGCCCGGACGGCACCTTTGTGCTGGCTCTGAAAAGCGCCAATAACGAAGCGCTGATCAAAGTGATCGCCGGAAAAACCGTTTACAGCCAAGCCGCTGCCAACGACGAAATTCTGAGCATCAAGCGCGAAGTGTTGATCCGCGATAACGCGTTGAGCGGCACCAGCGCCCACTGCACCGCGCACAAGCTGCCGACCTACAGCGGTCAGGAACTGAGCCTGCGCGCCATGCAGACCCTGTTCAACCGCCGTCGTATTTCTTTCTAACCCCGTCCTAAACCCGTCGTTTAAGCAGGAGGCGACCATGAACGCATCGACAAAAGTATTGGAAAGTTTCTTTAGCGACCGCCTGGCTGGCGAAGAGTTTGTGGTGCGCCTGCCAGAGTTGTACGCCCAGGTGCCGGACGAAACCCCGCCAGAAGTGCCTGATGACGTGCCGCCAGAGTTGCCCCGTGGCGAGCCCGGCGAAAACCCGGAACTGCCGCAGCCTCAGGATGCGCGCTACGCCTGACAGTAACAAAACCGCAAACAGTGAACGCTTGCCATCGGAACCGGTCGGTTGTGTAGGGCGTGACGAACTGTCGTTACGGCCACCGAACGAAAACAAGGAGAAGGTTATGGTCGCTTTTGAAGCGTTGGCCCGCGAGCTAGAGGCCCACCCGCAAAATGTTCATGGCTGGGAACGCGCAATGTGCATCACCAGCGGTGCCGCCATGGTTGGCACCGGCCTGCGCCGCGGGGGCGTGATAGGCAGTGTGCGCGCTGCCTTGGGCAGCATAATGTTGCTGCGCGGGCTCACAGGTCGTTGCCCGGCAAAGCGAGTGATTGTTGAGCGTCAGGATGAACTGCTGGCAATCAAGGCCAGGTTGCAGTCCGCTTCGGACCAACTGACTGCACTTAACGCAGCCAGCGCGAAAAAAACAAAATAATACCGAGCTGTCTAACCACTGCGCCGACGCCACCACTTATGGGGCGTCGGCGTTCTGCGTTATACCGCCGACAAACGCGCACATTGCCAGGCTCCCGCCCTGGCTTAAGGAATCTCTGCCATGTACTCCAAGTGTGTGGTTTCGCTGCTTCTGCTTATTGCTGTACTGCCCGCAAACGCTGATTGGCTGGAAATACCCGACGGCCGAAGGGTAAACGGCCAAGACACCATCGAAGTGATCAACCTGCTCGACGGCACCCTGAAATTCGCGCTGACCGCCGCCGGGCGCGACGACCTCACCTGCCGCATGCGCGGCGTCGCGAAAAAACAGAGCCCTGGGGTTTACAGCTATCAGGAAACCACCAGCCAATGCGTGCTGCGTATTTCCGCCCAAGCCGATCGTTTGGTTGCCGAAGACCTCGGCGACAATTGCCGCGCCGTCTATTGCCCTCAGAAAGCCAGCATCGGTGTACGCAGCTTCAAGCTGGGCGAGCAGATGCCGTTGACGGAGCAGATTAGTGGGGCATGGTAAGTCGCAACAAAGCGCACTGCGGCTACCTCTCACGTCGCACCCGTCATTGCGCCAAAGCGGGCAATCGGTCCCTGCGTAAGCCGTGCTCGTCCCTGACCGGTTGAGCACGCTCAAACACTCTAAATGCTTCGCGCTGGCCTAGGCGCGAGGCGCTTTTACTCCTCGCCCAGCCAGACCCTTCCCAAGCCCAGCTCAAACGAGTCCTGCGGGCAAGCCCTGCCGCGCTTGGCATGCTGGTTCGGCTGATAAATGGATTATCAGCTTTACCATGAAGTAACACATAGGTTACTATCCGCATGCCAAGAGTCGTTGAGTATTTACGCAAGGATGAGTCCAGCCCTTACAAACGATGGTTCGATTCGCTGTCTATTCAGGCCGCTACGAAGGTGTCTATTGCGCTGGTCCGGATGGAGTTGGGCAATACGTCAGCCATCAAGTGGTTCAGTGGTATTGGCGAGTACCGAATCGATTGGGGGCCGGGTTATCGCATTTACCTGGCAAAGGAACGCGACACGTTGATCGTCTTGTTCGGCGGCGGCACCAAAGCCACTCAGCCCGCCGACATCCACAAGGCACAAGCGCTGTTCGCAGAATACAAAGCACGTAAAGCCGAGCTGATTGCCAGCGGAGCCGGCATAGAGGAGACGCCACCATGGCGCTAACCCGCGATTTCAAACAAACCATCGTCGACCGCGTTGAGCGCGAACCGGCGTTCGCCCAATCTCTGCTTCACGAAGCCGCCACACTTTTCCTTAATGGCGAACCCGACGTTGCGCGCCTGGTGCTGCGCGATCTAGTGAACGCCACCATCGGCTTCGAACAGCTCGCGGTTGAAACGCAAAAGCCGAGCAAAAGCCTGCACCGCATGTTGTCGCCCACCGGCAATCCCAACATGGATAACCTGGCCGCTATCTTCAATGCGCTGCGAACCGCCTTGCGCCTGCAAATTGAAGTGCACACCGTGCCGGTGAGCTGAGGCGGCGGCGCCAAGCTCGCCGGTCATTCAAAGGCGGTTGCAACGCCCCCACACAACCCCCCCACCTGTGGGTGCGGCTTCAGCCGCGATGATTTCCCACATGACCCCGTTCTGACTGTTAACCGCCAGGCGCCTCAACCACCGGCAAACCGAAAAACGCCCGTGCGCAGTCCGTGGTATGCGCCGCCAAATACGCCGGCGTTTCCTGGCGATGCGTCGCCACTTCCTTGAGCACCTCTGGCAAATACGCCGGCTCGTTGCGTCCGTTCTTCGGTTTGGGGCGCAATGTGCGCGGCAACAGGTAGGGCGCGTCGCTTTCCAGCATCAGGCGGCCCACCGGAATCTCCTTCACTAGGGGATGCAGATGGGTGCCGCGGCGTTCGTCGCAAATCCAGCCGGTGATGCCGATGTGCAAGTCCAAATCCAGGTAGCTGAACAGCGCGCGCTTTTCGCCGGTGAAGCAATGCACCACGGCTGCGGGCAACTGGTCGCGGTAATCGCGCAGTATTTCCAGCAGCCGCTGGTTGGCGTCGCGCTCATGCAGGAACACCGGCTTCTTCAATTCCACGGCCAGTGCCAGCTGCTCTTCCAGCGCTTTTTCCTGCAACGGACGAGGCGAGAAGTCGCGGTTGAAGTCCAGCCCGCACTCGCCAACCGCGCGTACGCGGTCTTCTTTTAATAGGGCGCGAAGTTGCCCGGCCGTCGCGCCGGTCCAACTGCTGGCGTCGTGAGGGTGGACGCCCGCCGTGCTGAACAGCCGCGCGCCGGTTTCGTCGGCGCGGCGGCACAGGTCCAGGGCTTTTTCGCTGCCTTCCAGACTGGTGCCGGTGAGCAGCAATTGGCATACACCGGCCTCATAGGCGCGGGCGAGCACTGCTTCATAGTTCTGGGCAAAGCTGTCGTGGGTCAGATTGACGCCAATGTCGATGAGTTGCATCGTGCTACCTCACTGCGGAGCGGTGCAGCTTACCATCTCCCTGTTAACATCTATAAAGCTATAAAATACAGAAGTTTATGAGCGCTTGTTAAAGCGCATACACACTTTGGCTGGCGTCCTGTCGGGCGCTGTGCGACCCTCCGCGCCCCTTGCCGGGGAACTGACCCCGGTGCCGTCACTGTTAGGCGGTCGATATTGATGGTGACCACGTCCGCTGATTGGCGTGGCATCTGGAGATTGAATGACCCGAGCGTTGCTGCTTCTACTGTGCCTGGTGCTGCTGCCCCTGCCGGCGGCTGCGCGTCTGGCCGGGCCGCAGGAAGGCTGGCAGCATCCGAGCCAGGTGCGCGACCTCAGCAAAATTCGCAGCAGCGGCGTGTTACGCGTGCTGGTCAACCAAAGCCGGAACAGCTCCGGCGAAGTAAAAGGCCAAGCCATCGGCCTTGAATACCACCGCCTGCGTGCCTTCGAGCAGTACCTCAACCGCAACGCCCGCGACGGCCGCCCGCTGACGCTGAAGATTATCCCCAAAGCCAAAGACCAATTGCTCGGCGCCTTGCAGCGCGGCGAGGGTGATTTGGTGGTGCCAGGCGAATTGCTTAACGCCCGCAGCGGCCAGGACGTCAGCCCGAGCGTGGCGATTCGCGCGCAAGTGCCGCTGGTGCTCGTTGCTCGCCAAGGCAGCAAACGCTATCAGCGCCTTGACCAACTGGCCGGCCGCAGCCTGGCATTGCCGGCCGGTAGTGCGGCGGCGGAGGCGCTGGAAACCGTCAACCAGCAATTGGCGCTGCGCAAATTGGCGCCCATCACCATTGAATGGGTCGACCCCAGCCTGGCCGTCGAAGACGTGCTGGAAATGGTCGAAGCCGGAATTTTCCCGTACACCGCCGTCGAGCTGCCGATTGCCGAGCGCTGGCTGAAAGTGATGCCCAAGCTGCGCATCGATCGGCAACTGGTGCTGAGCGAGCAGGGCGATATCAACTGGTTCGTGCGGCCGGACGCGCCCATGCTGCGGGCCGCCATCGACCGTTTTCTCAGCGGCTATAGCACGCCAACCGATCAGGACGTCGCCTTCCAGCGCATTTACCGCCGCATTTATAAAGTCCATGACCCGCTAGCGCGCAGCGACCGGCAGCGCCTGGAGAAAGTGCGTCCGGTGCTGCAACGCTACGGCGACGAGCAGGACATCGACTGGCTGGCCCTCGCCGCGTTGGCATTCAAAGAATCGACCCTCAACCCAGCGGCTCGCGGCAGCGGCGGCGCTACCGGCTTGATGCAAATCACCCCGGCGGCCGCGCGCAGCGTTGGCATCAGCGATGTAAAAGGTCTGGAGGGCAACGTTCAGGCCAGCGCCAAGTACCTGGCACGCATTCGCCGCAACTTCTTCAACAGCGCGCAAATCAACGAGCGCGAGCGCATGGCTTTTGTGCTCGCCGCTTACAACCTTGGCCCACAGCGCGTGCAAGGTTTTCGCGCCGAAGCCAAGCGACGTGGCCTGAACCCCAACCAGTGGTTTTTCCAAGTGGAACGCATCGCCATGGAGCAGGTGGGCATGGGCGTGGTTAGCTACGTCAACGCAGTGAACAAGTACTACCTGGCCTACGATCGCGAGCGCGAGCAGCTAATCCCCAAAGCGAAAGTAGCGACTACCAAGAAATAACGCGTTCCCGCCGACAACGGAGCCCGCAGGAGCCAGCGTGCTGGCGAACCCTGAAAACCTCGCTATAAAAACAATGAAACATCTACAAATTAGATAGGTTTAACGCGAAAATGCCGCTAGTCGTATCGAATTGATTATTTAGAATACGCCCACCAACACCTACTTAGCCTTAACAAGGAACGCACCATGAACAAGCTGATCAACACCGTACTCGCCACTCGTGCAGGTTTGGGCATCACAATTCTTCGCATCGTCACCGGTCTGACGTTCGCTTCCCACGGTTCGCAAAAGCTCTTCGGCCTTTTCGGCGGCTATGGCTTGGACGGCACTGGGCAGTGGATGGAAAGCATCGGCATCACCCCTGGCTACCTGATGGCCCTGATGGCGGGCAGCGCTGAGTTCTTCGGTGGCCTGGCCCTGGTAATCGGCTTGTTGGTTCGCCCAGCTGCCTTGTCGCTGGTGATCGCGATGCTGGTGGCCATTTTCGCAGTGCACATCGGCAACGGCTTCTTTATGGCCACTAACGGCTTTGAATACGCGCTGATTCTGGCCGTTATCAGCGCCACGCTGCTGGTGGAAGGCGCCGGCAAGTTCTCGCTGGATCGCAAAATTGCTGGCTGATTAATCGCCACAACGAAAAGCCCGCCGAGTGCGGGCTTTTTTGCGTTTGGGCAGGGCGGCGGTTGATCTCAGCCCAGCGGACGAGGCCACGCGCCTTTCAATGGGAAAGTGGCGAGCCCCGGCACGCTCTAAAACGGCCGGTCACCCAATATTGTCGCTCGCTGCATTACCCGCCGTTGCGGTCGGTAATCATCGACCGCGTAGTGCTGTGTCACGCGGTTGTCCCAGAAGGCAATGTCGTTTTCCTGCCAGCGCCAGCGCACGAAAAATTCCGGCTTGGTGGCATGGGCGAACAGGAAGTTGAGCAGCGCCTGGCTTTCCGCCGGTTCCAGCTCGTTGATCTTGCTGGTAAAGCCCTCACTGACAAACAGCGCCTTGCGACCGCTCACCGGATGGGTGCGCACCACGGGGTGCGATTGCGGCGGGTGTTTGCGCCGGGTTTCGTCCCAGCGTGCGTAGTCTTCGGGCGTGCTGCCGTAGCGCTCCAGCGGGAACGAACGGGTGAAGTCGTGGGTGGCGGTCAGGCCATCGAGCAGACTTTTCAGCGGCGCCGACAGCGCGTCATACGCGGCAATGCCGCTGGCCCACAAGGTGTCGCCGCCTTTGGCCGGCAGCAGCTTGGCGCTTAGCACGGCGCCCATCGCAGGCTCCGGCAGGAAGGTGACGTCGGTATGCCAGATAGCGTTGTCGCGCACATCGGTGACGGCGGTGTCCAGAATCAGCACTTCGGGCTGTTCCGGCACATTGGGGTAAATCGGATGAATGTGCAGGTCGCCAAACTGCGCGGCAAACCGGGCTTGCTGCTGCGGTGTGATGGGCTGGTTACGGAAGAACAGCACTTGATGGTCGAGCAACGCCTGTTCGATGCCGCGGCGGTTGGCCTCGCTCAACGGCTCGCTGAGGGTAACGCCTTCAACCTGGGCGCCCAGGGCGGAACTCAAGGGGGTGATGTGCAGGCTCATGGTCGTTCTCGTACGTGGCAGTGGTGGTGCAAAAAGGGGTGAACGCACAACGGTTAAAGCGCGTCGGTCATGGCCGCCGCGTCAGTGGCTTTGGCCGTGCCAGGGCACCAGCCGGCGTTGCAGGGCGCGCAGGGTCATTTCCAGGGCAAAGGCGATGATGGCGATGACCAAAATGCCGAGGATCACCACGTCGGTGACCAGAAACTGCGCCGCTGACTGCACCATGAAACCCAGGCCGCTGGTGGCCGCGATCAGCTCGGCCGCCACCAACGTCGACCAGCCGACGCCCAAACCAATGCGCACACCGGTGAGAATGTCGGGCAGGGCGCTGGGCAGAATCACGTGGCGAATCAGTTGCCCGCGCGAGGCGCCGAGCGACTGCGCGGCGCGCAGTTTGGCCGGGTCGACGGTGCGCACACCGGTGGCGGTGGCAATGGCGATGGGGGCGAATATCGCCAGGTAAATCAGCAGCACTTTCGACAGCTCGCCAATGCCGCACCAGATCACAATCAGCGGCAGATAGGCCAACGGCGGAATAGGCCGATAAAACTCGATCAGCGGATCGAGAATGCCCTGGGCGATGCGGTTGCGGCCGATGGCGATACCCACGGGAATGGCGGTCAGCACCGCAAGCAACAGGCCCAGGCCAATGCGCCCGAGGCTCGCGCCCAGGTGCTGCCACAGCGTCGATTCCATGTAACCGGTGGTCGCCAGCAGCCAGCCCTTCTGCAGCACGGCCGAAGGCGGCGGCAAAAACAGCGGTTCGATCAGGCCGAAGGCGGTGACGGCCCACCAGAGTGCCAGCAATGCGACCAGGGTCAGCACGCTGATGACGCGCGTGCTGAGCGCCGGGCGCTGCGGTTTCGACTGTGGCAACACATCCAGCGCGGGGCTGGTTTTACTGGTGCTCAGGCTGGCTTCGTAGCTGCTCATGCGCGGGCCTCCGCTTGAATGGCCAAACGTTGTGAACACACCTGCGCCAGCACGTGCTCGCGGGTTTCGATAAAACGCGGGTCCGACTTGATCGCCCGTGCCGGTTCGCCGGCGGCATAGCGCTGGCCGAAATCCAGTTGCAGCCGCTCGACGATCTGGCCCGGATTGGGCGCCAGCAGCACCAGATCGGTGGCCAGGAACACGGCTTCTTCGATGTCGTGTGTAATCAGGAATACCGGCTTGGCGCTGCGTTGCCACACTTGCAGCAGCAGCTCTTGCATCTGTTCGCGGGTAAAGGCGTCGAGCGCGCCGAACGGCTCGTCCATCAGCAACACCCGTGGGTCGGCGGCCAGGGCGCGAGCCAGGCCGACGCGCTGTTTTTGTCCGCCCGACAACTGCCAGACCTGGCGCTGCTCGAAGCCGGCGAGATCAACCAAAGCCAGCATTTCCCGCGCTTTGGCTTCCCGCGCCGGCCGCGCCACGCCGGCCAGTTGCAGGCCGAAGGCGACGTTGTCCAACACGTTTTGCCAGGGCAGCAGGGCGTCGTCCTGAAACACCACACCGCGTTCGGCGCTCGGGCCTTGCACCGCCACGCCATCGAGGGTGATGCGGCCGCCGCTGGGGGCGACAAAGCCGGCTATCAGGTTCAGCAGCGAAGTTTTGCCGCTGCCCGATGGGCCGAGCGCCACCAGCAATTGCTGTGGGCCCAGGGTTAGGGAAATGTCGGCCAGCACCGGTGCAGAACTGCCCGGGTACTGTGCGCTGATGCGCTCCAGTTGGAGTAAGGCCATGTGAGGTGTCTCTCTGTGTGATGGGGCCGCTGCGGGGGAGGCCTGCCTGGATTGTCGTTTTCAGGAATCGAGGCTGAAGCCTCTCCTACAGGTTCGTGGTAGTTGCTGAACTCACTGCACGAACTGGCTGCTTACATACGGCGAGTAATCGGCCAGCACGCCATCGGCCTTGCCTTGTTCCTTGAGGAAAACGGCGGTGGCGGCGATGTCTTTGGCGGTTTGGCCGTTGAGCAAAGTTTTCTGCTCGGCGCTTTCCGGGAAGGTCGAACCGGCCAGCAACTCGGGCACGTCGGCAGCATTGGCGCCGGTCAGGCGGGCGATGGCTTTGACCTGCTCGGAGTCAGCCGTCCATGCCGCCTTGTTGGCGTTGTAGGCGGTGTAGGCGTCGATGCTGACCTTGGCGAACTGGGCCAACACCTCAGGATGCTTCTCGGCGAAGTCCTTACGCGCTACCCAAACCTCGAAGGTTGGCGCGCCCCAGGTGCCGACTTCGGCGGCGTCGGTGAGTACCTTGCCGTCTTTCTTGATTTCGCCCAGCGCTGGCGACCAAACGAACGCGCCGTCGATATCGCCGCGTTTCCACGCCGCCGTGATCTGTGCCGGGTTGAGGTTGACGACCTTGACCTTGGTGGGGTCGATGTTCCAATGCTTGAGCGCGCCCAGCAGGCTGTAGTGCGACGTGGAGACAAACGGCGTGGCGATGGTTTTGCCCACTAGGTCCGTCGGCTTTTGAATACCGCTGGCGTTGCGCACCACCAAGGCTTCGGCCGAGTTGATTTGCGCGGCGACGACGAAGGTCACGATTGGCAGACCCCGCGTCGCTGCGGCGGCCAGCGGGCTGGAGCCGAGGTTGCCGATCTGCACATCGCCAGAGGCAATGGCGGTAACCACCTCGGCGCCACTGTTAAAACGACGCCAGTCGAGTTTTTCGCCGATGGCTTTTTCATAACCGCCATTGGCTTGCGGCACTTTGCTGGGGTCGATGCCCGTTTGGTAGCCGATGATGATGTCTTGCGCCTGAGCAGAAACGCTCAGGCCGGCGATCACCAAAGTAGCCAGCAGGCGGCGGGAAAAGGACAAGCTCATGGTCGTGCTCCGCAAACAGCCCTGGTCGGCACTGCCGCCAGGGCTGGAATAAAGGTGGGGTCAGTTCTGGATGAACTTGGCGCTGACGTAGGGCGAGTAATCCGGCAGCACGGCGTCAACCTTGCCTTGCTCCTTGAGGAAGCCCGCGGTGTCGGTGATCGCTTGGGTGGTCGGTGAACCCAGGGCGGTAACCTGGTCAGCCGCCAGCGGGAACACGTTGCCTTGCAGCAGCAGGGGAATGTCGTCGGCTTTGGCACCGGAGAGCTTCTCGACTTTGGCAATGTTGTCTTGATCGGCAAGCCAGGCTTTGGGGTCTTTGCGGTAATCGGCGTAAGCGTCGAGGGTGACCTTGGCGAAGGCCGAAACGATCTCAGGGTGCTTGGCGGCGAAGTCTTTGCGCACGATCCAGGCATCAAACGTCGGCGCGCCGAGCTTGCTCAGTTCGCCCGAAGTGATCAGCACCTTGCCGCTTTCCTTCGCCTTGCCCAGCGCCGGGTCCCAGACGTAGGTGGCGTCGATGTCGCCACGCTGCCAGGCAGCAATGATGGCTGGTGGTGCCAGGTTGACGATTTCCACCTTCTTCGGATCGATGTTCCAGTGCTTGAGCGCAGCCAGCAGGCTGTAGTGGCCGGTGGAAACGAACGGCACGGCGACCTTTTTGCCGACCAGGTCTTGCGGCGAATTGATGCCCGACCCATTACGCGCCACCAGCGCCTCGGCGGCGCCGATCTGGGTGGCGATCAGAAAAGTTTGCACGGGCAGTTGGCGGGTCGCTGCGGCAGCCAGTGGGCTGGAACCGACGTAACCAATCTGCACGTCACCGGAGGCCACGGCGGTAATCACTTCGGCGCCGCTGTCGAACTTGCGCCAATCAATCTTGCTGTTACTGGCCTTTTCATAGGCACCGTCCGCCTGGGCAACTTTGGCCGGGTCGACAGTGGTTTGGTAGGCAACGGTGAAATCGGCGGCCTGTGTGCTTAACGCGAAACTGGAAATGGCCAGGGCGGCCAGCAGGCGGAGCGGGGTGAGCGCTTTCATTTTTATACTCCTCAACGGGCTCCGCAGCGCTGAGAAGAGCGGGCGGACCACTGGACAGTGACTAATAAGGAAGAGAGGTCCGGTGGTCCGGTGACGCAGAGAATAAAGGTTCTAAGAAATAACAAATAAATACTATTTGGTTATTAGCTTAGGTGCGGCGATTGGGTTGCGCGGCGGGCCGGAAATTTGTCCAAACGGTCTAATTTGGCCAACCTGAATTTATTTGTTGAACCGAAAGAATTTCGCCGATATCTCAGTTGAGCAAGCTAGAGGCCACGGCTGGCGTAGGGCCAGTTGTAAAAATTTGTTTGGCTAGGGTTCGCGGCAGTGGTGTTCTTCTACTACGTTGTCCTAGTCGAGAATTTGTATTGGTTTAACTGCGCACAATCTGAATGGGGACTTTACGGATGAAATTGAAAAACACCTTAGGCGTTGTAATCGGTTCGCTGATCGCCGCCAGCTCTTTCCAAGCGTTGGCTCAAGGCCAAGGTGCGGTTGAGATTGAAGGCTTCGCCAAGAAACAGTACTTCGACAGCACCCGTGATTTTGATAATGACGGCAACCTGTTCGGCGGCTCGATTGGCTACTTCCTCACCGACGACGTAGAGCTGCGACTGGGCTACGACGAAGTTCATAACGCCCGTACAGACAGCGGTACCAACGTGAAAGGCGCCAACACCGCGCTGGACGCTCTGTACCACTTCAATGCCCCTGGCGACATGGTGCGTCCGTACCTATCGGCTGGCTTCTCTGACCAGAGCATCGACCAGAATGCGAGCAACAGCCGCGACCGTTCCACCTTCGCCAACCTGGGCGGCGGTGCGAAGCTGTATTTCACTGAAAACTTCTACGCCCGTGCCGGCGTTGAAGCGCAGTACAACATCGACCAAGGCAACACCGAGTGGGCGCCAAGCGTCGGTATTGGTGTGAACTTCGGCGGTGGCAAGAAAGCCGCTGAGCCGGTACCGGCTGCTGCAGCGCCTGCTACCTGCACCGACAGCGACAACGACGGCGTGTGCGACAACGTCGACAAGTGCCCAGACACCGCTGCCAACGTGACCGTCGACGCTGACGGCTGCCCAGCAGTGGCTGAAGTGGTGCGTGTTGAGCTGGACGTGAAATTCGACTTCGACAAATCGAAAGTCAAAGAAGAAAGCTACGGGGACATCAAAAACCTGGCTGACTTCATGCAGCAATACCCAGACACCTCGACCACTGTCGAAGGTCACACGGACTCCGTGGGTACTGATGCCTACAACCAAAAACTGTCTGAGCGTCGTGCCAACGCCGTTCGTGACGTGCTGGTTAACCAGTACGGCGTAGGCGGTGATCGCGTGAATGCTGTGGGTTATGGCGAGTCCAAGCCGGTTGCCGATAACGCTACCGATGCTGGTCGCGCTGTAAACCGTCGCGTTGAGGCGGAAGTTGAGGCTCAGGCTAAGTAATTAGTCTGGCTTGATGAAAAAAACCCGGCTTCGGCCGGGTTTTTTTATGGGCCGCGATTCTGATCTGAGTCTCGATCATCCTCGCGCAGGCGGCGGTCCGACGATTCGGGACCCAGAAGCTCACGCCGTATACCGATGTGAAGTGCGCAGGTATTCATTACGGAGCGCGCTGAACGTTAAGTTTCGCGCCTTACGCGAATTTCAACCAAAACCTCCGTCATCCTCGCGCACGCGGGGATCCAGAATCTCAAGCCGTACACCGATGTGAAGTGCGCAGGTATTCATTACCGCGTGCGCTGAACGTTTGCTTTAGCGCCTTACGCGCATTTCAACCAAACCTCCGTCATCCCCGCGCAGGCGGCGGTCCGACGATTCGGGATCCAGTATTTCCCGCCGTACACCGATATGAAGTGCGGCGGTATCCATTACCGCGTGCGCTGAACGTTTAGTTTCGCGCCTTACGCGCGACTCACTTTTTAGCAGTCGCCCTAAAAAGTAA